>Ga0209589_1003059_pt1 | contig 29271 bp, 20 predicted proteins | sample CowpeawhiteBW_FD_187525 | JGI IMG/M metagenome (GOLD analysis project Ga0209589, IMG submission 187525) | Root nodule microbial communities of legume samples collected from California USA - Cow pea white BW (SPAdes) (version 2) | ecosystem: Host-associated > Plants > Roots > Nodule | place: USA...
TTGGGAATCAAAAATAACAAACACAAATGAAAGGGATGAAGGATTAGTGAACTTCCTTTCTAAACATGCTTAGTCTTCTTAAGCATGTGCCTCCATCCTTGGTTGGGGTCAATCCTTCATCATCCTATTTTTCATAAAATGGGAAAAGAATTTTACAAGTAAGGAAATGTTAGTGTCAGAAGACTCACCTTCATTATCGTCCTTTTCTTTATGTGATTTTTCTGCTTTTAATGCAATGGTCTTGACGGTTACTTGTTTACCATTTTTCAGTCTTTGTAGCTCCATCTCATGTTCTCTAAACATCCCAAACAATGTTGCTATATTCATCTTTGTAAGGTCCTTTGATTCTTAAATTGCTATGACCTTTGGTTGCCAATTTCTATCTAATGACTTGAGAATCTTCGTGTTTAACTCTTCGTTGAGAAAGCTTTTTCCATGTGCGTCTAGATGATTGACTATGTGTGTGAACCGAGTTTGAAAATCACTAATGCTTTCATTTTGCTTCATTTGAAGTAAATCATATTCTTGAACGAGTGTGTTCTTTCGAGCTCTCTTTACTTCATCCGTTCCTTCGTGCGTTACTTCAAGTGTATCCCACATCTCCTTTGCTGACTTACATCTTGATATCCTGTAAAATTTGTTAAGAGTAACAATAGATACTATAGCGTTTGTTTTCATCTAGCGTCCATTGATGGAATGTTTTTAGTGTAAGTCCTTCACCAAGCATCACCGTTGGGATATAAGAGCAGTTTAATACTACATCCCAAACTCCAAAGTCTATGGTTTGTAGAAATATTTCCATTCTCGCCTTCCATAAGGAGTAGTTATCACCTTCAAAGAGAGGCGATTGGTTGATTGAAGCTCCTTCCTTGTACATATAATTCTGAAAAGACATCTTAAAAGAAATAGTGAAACAACTTATCACACCAAGCTCTGATACCACTTGTTAGACAAATGGCATCAAGAATGGGGGTTGAATTGATGCTTTTAAAATCTTGATGTCTATACTTAAGAAAATATCCTTATTGTGAATTATTAATTAAGTGCGTTATCGAAATTGTAAAGGAGAGGTAAAGGAAAGAAGAAATTCACACTAGTTTGGGTATAGCCAACCCTACATCCAGTTCCTAGTCACCTCAATGTGAGAATGACAATCCCAATTCACTATCTTTAGAGTATTTCAATTACAACCACAATGACCTAGTGAAACATTCAAAAGAAAATTTCTAAAGATTGATAAACACCTATCTTAAGCCCTTTCAAGATATGACAACACCTCCCTTGAATCACAAAAGGGATGAAACACCTCTTGCGTAGAAAACAAAGGATGAAAATTTCTATTAAAGCAATGAAAAATAGTCACATGGAAAGTAAGAGTATAAAGATAGAAAGCTCAGCAGTAACAGAGGAAAAAACTCAATCAATATTTTCGTGCTTCTCAATAGTAGTGTGTTGTGTTTTTCTCTCATTCTCAAATTGGGTTATTTAAAGAGTTTTAATTGAGTTTTCTTAAACAAACATAATTTAATTAATTGAAAAATAAAATCAAATAAATTCGAAAAATAAATTTTTATTCTCTATAGAAAAGATGATCTTTAGAAGAAGATACAAATAGAGAATATATGATTTAAGAAACAGTTTCAATTCAAAAGATAGTTTTATTTTTTAAAATATGTAGAAACATAATTTAATTAATTTAAATAAAATAATTGTAAATATAAATAATATTTATCTTCATCTTTATTTTAAAAGATATTTTAGAGGTTTTAGCAACCGAAAAGCTCAGTCCAAGTCCTATATAAAGAGACCAAGGGGAGGCAGAAAAAAAAAAGCTCAGCACTTCGGAATTTAGGAACCCTTAGGGGGTCTAATTTCTTTCTCCCTCATTTCTTCTTCTATATTTCTCTTATTTTAATTCCATGGAAGGTTAAGCTTCAAGGGTTAGTTCCACTGTAATTTCTTAATTGGATTTTGAGGTTTTGTTTGTTCTTTTGATTCTTGTTGAGATTTATTTTCATTTGTCTTTTGGTTCTTAATTTAGTAAAAGTAATGATTTTTACATTGTAACAAGTTAGCATAGTGTTAAATCTACATAACATAACAATTGTATGAGTCCAAAGGTTTTTAAATTTTAATTGAGAAGTTACTTTGATTAATTTTAGAATCTTTCATATGATTGAATGAGTTTTTGCTGATAATTGAAAAGTTACTTTGATTAGAGGTGAAAACTTAGATTAGACTTAATCAAGAAGTTACTTTGGTTAATTAGCTTTTTACTAGATTTAAGAGGTAAAAGAATGGACATGATTAGGATTGGTAATATTTAATTGAAAAGTTACCTTGGTTAAATTTACTAAGATTAATTTACAAAGTTCTTGCTTTTGATTGAGAAGTTACTTTGGCTAAAAGTAAGGACGCCAACAAATTAATTGAGAAGTTACATTGATTAATTTGAAGTCTGAAATAAGAAATCAATAACAATAATCTTTAGGAAACCAATGATGAATCCTATTTTTAAAAAGTTGTGGAATCAACCTATTTTTTCTTTACTATTATTTTCATCTTATTTTATCTTTTTATCTTTATCTCTCTCATATTTTTTTATTTTATTTGACTAACTCTTTTGTATAGTTTGGATAAGAACTAATTTGTTAAAAAATAATTTTGTGTTTGTTGGGAGACGACTTTTTGTTACTTTACCCTTTCTATTTTGTTGACTACTATCTTAGCAATACTGAAATTGCTATAGTTTAGTATTATTAATTTGATCGCGTTAACAACAACGTTATTAGTGGCTTAGTGCCAAATTCACTAATTAAGGATTAAAATTTACATTTATCAATTCATCTTCCTAGCTTGAGCTACAACTTTTGGGGCTTAGCACCAACTTTGTGATTTCTTTCATTTACATGCAAAAATAGTACAAATGTATTATATTCCACCTTTTATGGGTAAAATTTGAGGGTAAAGTTGAAAATGGATTTGAGGAACAAATGATTGAATGAATTTGAGTCGATTTGAGGGTAAAGTTTGTGCTTTTTTTAAAGGTACTTGGAGGTTAAAGTGAGTAAATTTAGAAATAAAGTTTGTCAAAACTTATAAGTGATGAAAAGAAATGTTTCAAGAGATAAAAAAAATAAGATTATTAAATTGTCCTTGACGTTAAAATTATTTATATAAGTTAGATTAATTTTATAAAAAAATTATTGTAATCAATGAAATTAAAAAAAATTATTATAATGTGAAAAGGATTGAATATGCCAAAGTTTAAATAAAACAAAATCTAAATAAAGTAATGTGGCAAATTTAAAATAGATTCGCAAACTCTTTTTATTTTTCAAACTATGGCTAGATATTGTGTATCAATCATGCTGAAGCAAAGAAATTATGGGGTTAATATTGCACAAATTGTTCTGCTGGAAGATTTTGGTTTCTTCAACCAAATTACACTGATGAAGGAATTGAATCACGAAACATTGCAATGTGATCAATATCTCACGAATCACAAATTAAGTTATTGCGGTAGACATGTTGAAGCAATAATATTGGTGCAGTTAAAGTACTGGTTTTAACAAAATGAATAATCTAAGGGATTCAAACATAAATAGTGGAATCGGTTCCACGAACATCATACCAATGCCATGTATGTTACAATCGGCTCCAACATCATGAGAATTGATTTCGTTCTCCTTTGCACTATCATGGAATCGGTTCCAGCATCATAGGAATTTATCGCATTCTCCTTGCACAATATAGAATTGGTTCTAGCTTCAGTGGGAATTAGTTCCCTCTTCTTTGTAATGAGTTACTCCTTCAACTTCAACAGTATACCATGCACATGAAGAAAATGTGTTTTAATTTGAGAGTAAAAAAATATTTCCACATCTATCACCCTCAAATCACTTCAGTTGAAGAGAAATTTGAAAATCTCATAATCCCGCTAATTCTCTTCTTCTCCCGCTCTTAAATCTGCAAAATAAACGTGACTCCCACTTACAAATCATTCCTTCCCATTCCTCATCATAGTATCTCACCTACAAGCGAACACAACATAAGTCTTGTCATTAGACGAGTACAACCAAAGGAGATCACCATCAAGTGAGTGCATTAGACAACAAAAACTCACTAGATAACCGACTCAAACAATGTAGACACATATAAACTCAGTAGACGGGTATGTTGACCTGTTGGGATTTTTAGGGCTTTTGGAAATATGAGAGATATGAAATATATGAGAGATATATGTGATATGTTATACGAAGGAGCATGTTTTTTTTATTTTATTGATATACCCTATATATAGAGCAAAATATAACAAAATATCAAGTATAAAATATTTAGAATATCTCATTCCTAATATAAAGTAATAACTCATTTCTAAAACTAAAACATATATCTAAAACTGAAACATATATGTAAAACGGAAATATTTTTTAAAAACTAATTTAAATAAAAAAGATATTAAGTAATATTCTCAACATTCCTCCTTGCTTAATATGTTATTTAAATTGTATATCTTCATATTTGATTGTCCATCTTTTGATGCTTGATTTTCTCCTCTTTTTGTGCTTGTAATATTTGTTTTTCTCTTTCTTCCATGGCATCACATCTTTCTTCAATTTGGCATCATCCTTCATATTTCTTCTTATATCAACATCATCTTCTTTTTCTTTGTCCGTTGTGGATCTCATTGCAGTGGCATTGAACCTTTTATGAATATTAGAATGTGAACCTCCATCTACTTTCTTCACTTGGACATCTACTTTCTTTCAGATATATTTATCTTCTGATTTTTATCCTTCTTTCATACTCACTTTATTTGGTAGCAAATTCCTCCATAAAATCCTGCACAAATCTTTTTTCTTTCATGTGGACTTTGAATACCTCTATGTTGTTAGCATTTTTTATGACACATACTTTATTTTCAAAGGAGACCTTATAACCTTTCTTTAACAATTGAGCAACACTTAACAAATTCTGGGTAATCTCAAGAACATATAAGACATCAAAAATTAATTTGATACCTGAATGAGTTTTAATTGAAATTGTTCATGTACCTTTCACAACAAGTTGTTCTCCATTCCCAATTCTTACCTTGGAAATATTTGATTTATTGAGCTCCTTGAAAATTTCTCTATCATGAGTCATGTGGTTTGTGTAACCACTATCTATAATCTATTCTTTTGTAGATTCGTTGGTTGTGACACTTGATGTTATAAGAAGTAGATCCTCCTCTAATTTATCCTTATCTAATTTATTCTCCACAATTTGAACATCTTCTTGAGAATCTTTAGGTTTGCATATCTTTTCCACATGTCACAATTGACCGCATTTCTGACATTTGACATATGGCTTCCACTAACACCAGTTGGGTTGATGATCTTTTCTCTTGCAATGAGGACAAGATGGCAAAACCTGTGTGTTGTTGTATTTGCCCCTTCTATTTTTCTTGACTATGAGAACATTCTCTTCAATGTAATTTAAATTACCTTCAACCGCCTCATGATCTTCTCTCATCAATCTTCGTTGTTCTTGTGCTTGCAAGGCATGTATCACATCTGTAAAGGTAATTGTAGACAAATCTTTTGTGTTTTCTAAGGAAGCAGTAGATGCCTCATATCTTTCCGGCACCATCACTAGAATTTTCCGAACGAGTCTGGAATCTGAAAACTCCTTTCCCAACAATTTTATCTTGTTGGCAATACCCAACAATTTCTTTGAGTATTCTTTGATCGTTTCCGACTCTTTCAATCTTTGCATCTCGAACTCCATTATCAAGTTCAAAACATTCATGCCTCGAATCTTCTCGGTCCCTTCATATTCTGCTTTCAAGTATTCCCAAATTTCTTTGGGAGACTTTAGAATCATGATTCTGGTCATAATCATTTGTGCAACACCTGCAAATAAGCATGATTTTACTTGTGCCTTTCTCGTTTTCTTGTCTTTATACGCTTTTATTTGAGTCACAATGGGATTTTCAAACAAGGGAACATCACCTTCCTCCACAACTTTCCATAGATCTAGCCCTTCTAGATATGTTTACATCCTTACCGCCCATAGATCATAGCTTTCACCATCAAAGAATGGAATAACGACGTGTGACATATTTCCTTACATTGTATCGACAGTAAGAACAATGGCTCTTGATACCACTTGTTGGGTTTATATATATTTTTTCACATATGGGTTATGGTTATAGTAATTGAGAGATTGTTGTTCTATATGGTTATATGGCATTAGTCTTACACTTATAAGACATTTGACATCAGTTTTACACCAAAACCTTAAGGCAATGGTCTTAAGAGTCTTTATTCATATATACGAGTCAAAGTGTTTCTTCATGCATTTGATGATCCAAAATGTTCTTTTTTATCTTCCTTGAGACTTCCTTGTCTAATAGTATTAATGTTTTGTTATTATGAAAATTCTTTTCACTTAAAGGACTCATCTACTTCAATAGAATAAACACTTTGGGAGAGTTGAATAATATGTATAAGTTGATTTGGACCTATATTGTAGAGCCAAAATTTTGGTAAAAGATTATGTATATAAAGTAATAAATTCTTATATATATATATATATTATTATATAATAAATTCCAATAGATGTTATTATATATATTTACTGTGTCCTCTAAACGTTATTATTTTATTACAATAGTACTACAAAATAAATGATAATAATATTAATATTATTGTGAATAATGAAACAAATAAAATAAAATGACAAAAATAGTCTTATTAGTAATAAAAATTAGCTAAATATTAATAATAAATTACATTGAAAAAGATAATAATATTTATTTTTGTTAGATTTAAAAATCATAAATATTAATTTTTATTTTAGTATTTATTTATTTTATTTCAACCAAATAATCTTCTTATGTAGTTTTCTTCTTTTATTTTAAATATTTGACTCCATTTTCTTTCTATCAAACATCATATTTCGACCATTTTTTTTCTATTTTAAATTTTATCTCTACTAAATGGATTATTATAAGTTTTGTATACGTTCTTAACTTTTAATTTCTAACGTATTTATTGGTGTTTAGTTTAATTGATCTAATTTCTTCTTCAATTTTTCTATTGTTAAATCTTTATCACTTTTTAATCTTAATGAGTCTAATTATTTTTGTGGCACATTAAATAACTTATATATTGGTTTTACATGTTTTTTTGAACTACTAGAGATTTCTTTTTGTTTTATTTTCTATCCTTGTTAAATGTTTTAACATAATATTTCATATTGTATTGAATAATTAAGTTAGGAATGTATTTTTTTTAATATCATTTATATTGTTAGGATCAAGCGCTTACTACTAGGCGAAAAGCTATAGCCATTAGTCAGGGCACAACTCTTTTACTTAAGAGTGTAACAACCCAAGCGCCATGATTCGATTGTGATCTAGCCCACTTGGCCTCCACCACGGGATAATTGATGCCATCTACAATAATTTTTCCCTCAACAATTGTCAAACTCATGACCTTGGCTCTAGTACCACCTGTTAGGACTAAGCACTTACCACTGGGCCAAGAACTGTTGAATAACATTTTGTTGAACTCTTTGATTATTAGGTCATAATGAACTCAAAAAAAGAAGTAGGAAGCAAGAAGACTCTACATGTCCTTTCTCGTTATGAATACTCATTTTCCCCCATTAATTCTACTGTCACACGTTTTATGTTTAGAAATAATCGGCTAAGTATTTTGTATAACTTCGTGAAAGAATAAAATATAGAACATCAATAGTATAGAGTAACAGTAGAAATAATTTTATTTTCTTATTCCAAATTGAACATTCGGACATGTCCTTCTAACGAGGACAATCGTATTGACAAATACATTTGTAGAAATGATTTAGTTGAAGGCAAATTCCAACTCCGTGATATTGTTCCTTACAATTCATACGACACAGACTGAGGTTGCACGGAACAGGATCCAATGCTATAATACATTGATTTTCTGGCATTGCTCCACTTGTGCTTGAAATAGCTATGAAGATGTAAAAGGAAGTCAAAGAAAACACAATTTCTCATTAAAAATCACATACTATGATGATCAAAGGATGTAAAAGGATCATATGATAAAACCAGGATTTCTTATTCTGAAGTTATTAAAAGCAAACTATATATATTATCAAATGAATATTAAAATATAGAGATCATCACATGCCTAATTAAAACTATGATGATAGAACCATAAATCTACTGCATTAGTAAGACGTAAAGCTGCTGCTAAACGAGGGATATGAATGGCACCAGATTGTTTTTACAACACAACTAGAACTTGGATAATAATAAAAAAGATATAGAAAAATTGCTATATATACCTGTAACGATTAGGGTAAGCGTGAAAATCAAAGTGAAAGATATCTTAGTCATCACCGAAACAAAACAGCAATACGAATAACGATAAATTGTTGTTGATGTTATGATTGAATATGTCAGGTGAAGGGTTTATATAAACAAAATAGTTGGTATGAAATCATTTATAAGAATACGTTCGCTCATTAATTGTTGTACACATGTATTGAAAATGTAAACAGTTCACACTATATTTAAAGAATTTATTCTATATTTAGAGGGTGTAATTGTATTATCCTATTTCTTTTTAGATATAGAAAAACTATGAAGAGCGTTAAATCGTAATACTTATCGTCGCGAAAGCATTAATCACGTTGTTCAAATATAAATTTCGAAATAATTTTATTTTTTTATCAAGGAATTATAATTTTTAAATTGTGGGTTGTCTGTAATATATTCTTATTTATCATTCAAAAACTTAATTCAAATGCTATGAGAATTTTCTTTTATTAATATCAGTTAGTTAGTTTGTATACATATACAAATAAATAAAGATAAAACAGTTTAGTCAAAAATAATTGAGTACGAATTTTATTTAACTAAAATATAGTTTTGTAAATATCTTAATCTCTGCTCCTCTTTATAACAATTTACAAATGCTAATGACTACAAAAACAGTTAATGAAGCTGTAGATTTTATATTTTATAATCATCAAATATTAATGAAGATAAAGCATTAATACGTAAAATATAATATTATTAAGAAAGAAAGAGATTATTAGATATGTTGACATATTGATGCTTAGGATCTTTAAAGACGTAACGACTTAAATTCTCACATTTCTTACTCATTTATATTGCTTGCTTTTACGTATTGATAGAAGTTAAAATGTTTCCTTCCACAGTAAAATCTTTTAACAATATTAGCAATTGCAATACCGTCGCAAGAAACAAGTATAGAGCATTAAATTTAATTATATAGGCGTATTTAATATTTTATATTTGATTTTTTGCGTATATTTAATGGATTAAAATCTTTTAATTTCCATTTATTGTTTTAATATTTGTTTGCACACGTAAAAACATAAATAAAAATAATTAAGTGAAACAATTGATTTAATCCGAAATAATTTTGGGAATATTTCTATGCCCCGTTAATTAATAATATATTTTACAAAATGGCAACAGTAATGAAATTGTAATAAGCAAACACATTTTGGTTTTCTTAAAAACTAAATAATAATTATGAGAGAATAACACAAATTTATACATAAAATATAATATCTTCAAGAAAAGAAATTTTCCATCTTTAAAATGTCTTTTTCTTGAAGCTTGGAATTCTTCATGACATGCCATTTTAGCCAATGAAACTTTACGTGTTCAAAATCTTCATATATTAATTGTTAGGGCTACGTATTAATAATAATGTTTCCTTCTATAATAATTCCTTTTAATAATAATTAATAATAATAATAATAATAATAATAATAATAATAATAATAATAATAATAATGATGATACGATATCAAATGAAATGGTAAAAGACTAATTAATATGTTTTTTCATAATCTAAATAAAGTAAACACGTATGAAATGAAATTTAATTTGTAGATCATTTTTGCATTTAAAGACTCTCATTTGGATTATATTGAATTTTGGGGCTAGTATACTAAACTGAGATCATCTCGATCTACATATCCGAGATCAGTGACGAAACTTGAACAAAAATTATTTGCTATATATAAATTATTTTTTCTAATTAAAAAAAAGTTTTTATTTCCTCACATCATTTTCTCTATTCAAAACAAACACTTATGACAATAGAATCCAAAAAATATGACAATAATATATTAAAAAAATGCAGAAGTTACCTTTAGTTAGAGTGCTCCTCTATGCTCTTTCAATGACTTAAAATCTTCAATAATTGAATTAGAACTGAAACCTGTTGCAATATCCCTTTCAATATAAGTTATCATAGTGCTTGCTAAAAATTCAGCCTTCATCTTATTTTTCAACTATTCTTGATTATTTTAATTGTAGAAAAATATCTTTCAGTTCTAGCTATAGAAAGTAGAAGAGTCATGATAAAACGAAGTAATTTATCAATCAAGTAGTAAACTTCATACGTTTTGTGGTTGCTAAACATGTACACAACTCTTGCATTATTGATAAATTCTTCAAATTTGAATCTTGACAAGTATCAATAATGAAATGTCATGACATTATGCAGATTAAGCCAGAATTAAACATCTAATTTTACATACAACATGCAAGCATAGCAACATGAATTTAAATGCACGGAGTCCAGCTCCTCTAACCTGGAATCCCCTTGCCTAAAAGTTGAGTATGTGAGAATTCCTCCTTGATCACCAATGACTTCCTTTAGCTCTCCCACGGTCCAACTCCTCTAATTCTTGGCTACCCTCCGATGGCTAGGGTTTGTTTGACCATTCACCTTCATGCCAAAAATAATTTTGACAAAATGAAAGTTTAATTTGATTCTACCAAGGTTCAAACCCACAACCATTTCAATGTCAAGTCAATGCACAACCAATTAAACCAATTAATGTTTCATGATAATTCCTACAAATCTAAGATTTTATTATCACTCAACACGCTTAATTATATAATTGAAAATAGGGTTAAATATGTTTTTGGTCCTTCAAGTTTTAGTAAATTTTGGAATTAGTTCCTCATGAAAACTTTATACCAATTTAGTCCTTCATCTTTCAAAATGCGTGAATTTAGTCCTTCATCTTTCAAAATGCGTGAATTTAGTCCTTTTAACCAAATTTTGTTAAGTTTATTTGACGTTTCAAGCGCATTTCATGATAGTATTTAAGTTAACATTGAAACAAAAATGTGTCGAACAGTGTAAATAATTTAAATACTATCATGAAATGCGCTTGAAACGTCAAAAAAACTTAACAAAATTTGGTTAAAAGGATTAAATTCACGCATTTTGAAAGATGAAGGACTAAATTGATCAAAAGTTTTGATGAGGGACTAATTCCAATTTTCGCTGAAACTTGAGGGACCAAAAACATATTTAACCCTTAAAAATATGCACAATTAAAATAACACACAATTGGGCATACACAAAACTCAAACCCAAGTCCTCTCCAACTGACCAGTACTCTCAACCACTTGAACTAATACTACTCCATGTCATACAAGTCAACAATAATGATCATAAAGGTTCCCACTACCCACATATATTAATTAATTAATTATTTATTTAATAAATTTCCTCGAGTCTTACAAACTCTACCTCCAAAGTGACTCCACTATTATGCACAGTGCTTTTATCATCCTGAGACTTTGTATAAAATAAAGTTTCGACGCTAGTTTAATCAATTAATGGGCTCTGATTTATTTTATTTCAAGTTGTAATAATGGCCCAATTGCAACTTAGTCATCAGTCTTTAGGAGATCAAGAGAATTCATGGCTGAATTATTTTGGGTGACTTTTGGGTTGCCATAATATCAGTTACAATCAGCCATTAAGTAGTTAAGTAGTAGGATCATTAATAGTTTTAACTGGGATGTAATTTCTATTTATGTGTCTTTGGTAATTATAGTAGTTAAAGCTTCTATATTAGCTGAACCATTTTCATCAATTAAACAAGTTGAGTTTTATTCAAAACTATTAGACTTTACCTCTTTTATTTTAGTGATAGTGATTATCCTATGTTCTTGAGTGTAAAATAAAACTATTAGAAAGAACCCAATTGGGAAAAATTTTCAAAAATAGGACCCAATTGGGATGACTTAAAAATTTAGCACCCAATTAAGATTTTTTAAAGAAAACGAAAACCTTTCGTGTGATTAAACTTAAAATAAATTCATTTTTTTTATTTTTTAATCAAAATGAAGTAATAAAGTAGTACTCTTTATCTAAATAGATAATTTATCAAAGTTTAAAAAAAAAAGGAAAATGCTAACTAGTGTCGTAAGGACACTGGTTAAGGATAATTAATTTGCATTGGTTCCTTCATGTTTATATTGAAAGTTGAAATAATTAAATACATTAATAGAGATGGTATATATGCATATAAAAAATTTTATAAAGACAAAAATACCCTTTTAAAGGTTTAGACAATAATGTACTGCTATAGAAGAATGCCTTTAGAATTTTTAAAGTCTCTGCTAAAAAGAAAAAGAAATATCTCTGGTGGCACTTGAAGAGTCTCTGAGGGTGAAAGTTTCAAATGGGAAGGTTGTAAACCTTTGAAAGGTATGTCTTTAAGTTTTGTAAAATAAAATCTTCAGTGATGAAATTATTATACTTTTATGTGGAAAAATTTTGTCTTTCTACTACTCCTTCAAATTAATTTTCCTTTTTTTTTCTTAAATATGCTTTGTAGATGGTAAATTGCACATTGGATGGAGATAGTGGTAGAGATAAGAGCAACAATAAAAGAAATTTTGATTTGAATGAATTACCTATAGAAGATAATTTTCCAGGAAATATTGTTTAGGAATATTAGAGCATGTTGAAGATTTAGAAGAAACAACCATTCAACAAAATCTCGTTATTGATGAGTTTTTAGAAGAAATCAATGAAATTGGAAATTTTGTGGACACAAATGTTGTGCCTTTTGTTCACCAGATTTTTTTCAGTGAGGAAGTAACATACTCCTTTTATAAGAGGTATGCATATCAACAAGGGTTCTCAGTTCGTAAAGGTAGATTTTTTAAACAAAAGATAGATTTGTTAAACGAAATGGAATTATAAATATGCGTGATTTTTTTTTCTATCGAGAAGGAAAAGTCTCGTTTCATTGGTTAATGCAGGTAACTTTCAAGTTCAAGTAATTATTTTATTTATATAATGTTAGTGAAATTTCTAATCCTTCCTTACTTTTCAATAGACTTTTGTAACTTTAATGAGGAAGACACCTAAGACTATATTGACAGACCAGGATTCATGGATGACTAAAGCAATTTCAAAAGACTTGCCATCAACAAAACATAGCTTCTACATATGGCATATTCCTTTCAAGTTTAGCTCTTAGTTCAATGTTATACTTCATGAGAAATATTCAAAATGGTGTGCTGATTTTTTTAAGCTCTACAAGTTTTAGACAACGGAATAATTTGAGCATGAATGGCCAAGAGTTGTCGCAAAGTATAATTTGCAATCAAATAAGCATGTGAAAGGATTGTATGAAATAAGAAATAATTGGGCACTTGCATATCTTCGTGATTATTTCTTTGGGGGATGACAACCACCGGAAGATCGGAAAGTATCAATGTTTTTGTTAAGAGATTTATCAATTCTCATACAAGTTTAAGAGGTTTTACAAATCAGGTGAATTAAATTATGATTGTGTTTATTTTTCTTAATAAATTTCAGGTTTATCTAGCAATTGAAGATATTAAGCAAAAAGAAGAGCATGATATAATGTTGGATAAGTGCAGAAAATTTTCATTGAAGTTTGTATCTCCCTTATAAGAACAAGGTTACAGTATTTTCATACAATTTGCTTTTCGAAAGTTTGAAGAGGAGTTTGAAAGATGCACTCAATATTCAGTTCTTGATGAAAATGGTAATGTAAATGTGTTGCAATATTATAAAAATGCAAATAGTAAGAAACATGAGGTATTTTGGTATGTTAAATTAGCTACTTGTAGTTGTAAGCATTTTGAGTTTTGAGGATATTATTCTTAGCATTTTTATTCATAAAGATTGCCATGTAATTCCTTCCAATTACTTGCCATCACAATGGCCACTTGAAGCTTCACATAACAATAATGAAGTCCAGGTACACAAGACTATTATTGAGGAATGAATAACAATGGATGTTGTGCATTGTCCTCCAATTTCAAAAACAAAAGGCTGGCTAAAATGAAGACGCTGTAAACGGGGAAAAGAACTACCACAAATAAGAATAGTTGTGGGTTGTGTAAAGGGAATGGACATAACATTGTTATGTCCGTCGAAAGATGATGTTCAAAATTGTTACATGTCCCTCGAAAGATGATGTTCAAAATTGTGATCCTGTAAGGAAAAGAAAGAAAAATGTTTCTGAAAAGGCAAATTTAAATCTGGTGTTTCACTTAAAAGTTTAGGTAATTAAATTTTTTATATTACTATTTTTATGTATTTATAATTAATAATTTCATATATTCAAATATTGTTTGTTTCTTTAGTACAAGAAGTTTTGTTAAACTAACAAAAGTGTTGGAAAAGATTATCAAAAAATCAGAGAAAGTAAATTCGATCAAGTCTCAAATTGATACTTTAGTTGTTTTTTTTATATAAATTTTTTAGATGTGTAACACTATTTTTTTTAGTGGTTGTTCTGTTAATTAAAACATCTTTATGTTTAATTATATTTAATTTTTAACAATATTAAAACATAATTATTTTGTTATTTAATTATTTTATAACTTTTATTTTTGAGATTTTTGTTTTTTAAATAAAATAAGATTGCATTAATGGTAATTAGGTCAAATTTAATTTAATATTATATTTATCTATGTATTTCTTATAAAATTTAATGTATATTAATTACATTAACCATTACTCTTAAAACACTAGTTAACAAGACTAAAAAAAACTTTGTTAAAATATCGTACTCCAATAAAAAAATTGATCTTTAATGCATGCATAATTCTTCTTATTTCATTGATAACCTCCAGGAAATTTATAAATATCTAGTTATCTAAATCTCTTTATTGTTTGGTGTTTTGTGTTGTATTATTCAGAGAAACTTTTACTAATTGAAAACTTTAATCCAAATGAGATACTTGAATGACCCAATTAATAGAAATTGGCATATCCTACGACAACAATTTTGTAGTAAGTGTCCATAAAATTTTTAAAAATATAATCACTTTTACTTGATTAGAAATTAGTCTAGATATGATTTACAAAGTAATTATAATATAAGTAAAACTACTATCATATATGATAATTTGAATGATAATATAAATTCATTTGCACCACCATTACATTGCTTCTACATTTAAGTTAAAATATAATAATATTTATCATTAGTTAAAAACTCCATATAGAGGTGGATCAATATAATTTTATATTTTATAAACCGTAGTCATTTAACATTTTTTAAAACATTGTTAAATAGTACACATGATTGTTTTTTCAAGGTCCACTTAAATTCTGCCCTAAATTTTAAGAGCCTACCTTGGTCTGTTGGGCCTAAGGCTAGCCCATAAAGTGCCCAAAACTCCTAAACTAGTCTAACCCTCTCATTTTCTGCTCATTTTGCAAAAATAGTCCCTTACTCACTTTCGTTTTCCCTTAACAGAGCTCTGCTAGGATTGGCCCCGTTCTTCATCGAGCTAGTTGAACTCAACTTCCATTCCATTTAAGTTGGTCTTCAATTTCTCTCTAGCCTTACTTTCGTGTTTCCAACTAGGTTAATTGTAGTGACCTCATTTTGCTTCTAATATCGGTATTTTCAGCTCACCAAGTTGTTCCGGGAGTTGTGGTACTCCTTCGTAGTGTGCTCGTGTTATAAGCTATCCTCTGTCTAGGTAAAGGAAGCTAGGGTTTTGCTTGTTTTTCGATTTTCTGCTTGCTTTGCTTATGGCTTGGTTGTTGTTTCATTTGATTGAAAATCTGTTAAAACATTATTTGGATTGGATGTCTGGCTGCTGCACGCGTGAACAATGGAGGAACCTAGTGTTTCGCCCATGTGAGTGAGGCTCGCCCAAGCGAGAGTGCCAGAAGTGCTCCCTGGGGTTCTCCCGAGCTGTTGCTCAGGCGACGAACTCTAGTTTTGAGCGAGAGTCCATCTCACTCAGGCGAGGAGGTCTCGCCTAAGCGAGAGAACGCAAAAGCCATTGTTCCCAATTTTTGAGCTCTCGCCTAGGAGAAAGGACCTTGCCTGAGAGAGAGAACCCTCTCGCCTAAGCGAGGCCTTCTAGCCTGAGCGAGGCCTTCTAGCCTAAGTGAGAGTTGGGCAAAAATGTGCTCAGGTGCTGTTTTCTCCTCTGTTATTGGTTGATGGTCACATGTTTGATTGGATTACTCTGTTAGAACATGAATTGGGTGAATATGCATGTATTAAATGGTTTATGGGCTGGAACTGATGAGCTTGGCATGGTATGCGTATGAATCATGGTTGGATGGTTTGTTGTATATTGGCATGAGATTGGTATGCATGATTATTCTATGATTGGTTGGTGAGACATGATTTTGGTATTGTTTAGGGCGTAATTTCATGAATCTCTTGGTGAGATCTCACGGTGGTGCCTCATGGTCACGACTTAATTCCATGAATCTCTTGGTGAGATCTCATGGTGGTGCCTCATGGTCAGGACGTAATTCTATGACCCTTTTAGTGGGAGCTCATGACGGTGCCTCATGGTGGTGGTGCCTCATCATATAATATAGTAAGGATTCAAATAAGGATTGCATCCTGAAACTCTAAAGAGTTAGTTAGTCTCACGTAGAGCATACTGACTCAAGTGGTGAGAGTAGTAGGAGGCCCTAGTCTTTGGCATGATAATGACCTTAGATGTTTGAAGGCTAACCTTGTGCGTGGTAAGGTGAAACTCATTGGCAATGGCTCTATAGAGCAGTAGAGGCCACCACAAGTGCAAGCATCCAGTGAATCCGACTGATTATATGTGTCCGGATAATTGAGTCTTAGAGTCTTAAATTGTCTGTTATCACATGTTTGGTTGATTTATGTGTCTTTGACTTTTAAATTGTATGCTCAATTGTATGATAAGCCTTTTTCACTCTAGCTTACCCTTTCTGTTTGTTTGCGTGTCTGTGTGTGGTTTTCTTCTTTTGCGATGATCATCAATTTATTGATGTGAGCAGATGTGGGAACTCCTCATGGTCATCAGGGTGATGTAAACTCCGATGTGTAGCTTATCTTGGAATGGATCCCTTTGCTCCAAGTTTTCTTTTAAGGTAATGTAGCCTATGTATTGTCTTGCTCCTTGAGCATATGTTTTGGATATTGTTTAACTTTTATCCCTTTTTGTTAATGGCATTGTGGTGTGCCTTGGTTTCTTTCCTAGTAACCTTTGGATAACTGTAAGGAGTGACACATATACTCCGTAACTTGCTCTTTATATTATTAACTATGATGTTTCATTTAATTAAGTTTATTTATTAAATGGAACGTTACCGCTTTTATTAAAAAAAATGTTTAGTATTATAATTATCTCTGTTGGTAAAAAATAAGCAATTGAGCAATATAAACCACCTTGTTAAATTAGTGTTTACTAAGTACAATATATTATATAATATTATTAAAAAAATCAATATACACCAGTGCAGTAAGGGCTTTTTGCCCCGGTCATTTTCCTCATTTTGCCTCGGGTCTAGAACCGAGACATATTGGGGTGAGGCCAAAAGGTACCTCTTTTGGCCTCGGTTGTTACCCGAAGCCATAAAGTTCCTTTTATGCCTCGGTTCTAAATGAACCGGAGCCATAGGTAAAAATATTTTTTTTAATTAATTTTTTCGCGAGACATGTCCCTCTACACATTCTTGATGATAGGTTTAACGGACCTTCGCGTCACCACCGTCATCCGCCTCATTCTCCTTCTCTTCTTCCTCCTCCTCCGCCTCCTCCTCCTTTTCCTCTTCGTCGGAAAAGTCTGTCACCAACCGCAAGAGCTTCCCTACAATACAACATCACACCGAATCAGAACCCCATCCCAGCACAAAGCTCTAACATTTCATCTTCCCCAATCGTTCACACCCAAAAACAAATCAGAAATAGAGAAACAGAGAGTCGGAGTCTCGGACAGGAGCGGTCGTTGTCGTGGCTGCCGAAGGGTTGGTTTCCTTGGTGCTCGCGGACCCAGTCTCGGTGGCTGGCATGGTGGCAGCGAGTCGCAGGACCTAGGACGTTTCTCTCGTGCGGAAGAAGAGAGTTAGGGTTTGGAGACGAATGCGTGCCGGCGTCAATTATTGACGTAGTCCCAGGCGGGCAGGGCCGCGCAGTTGTGAGAGGGATTAGGGTTTGCGTTGCGTTGTCAACCGTGAAGACTGTAGCGGCGGCGGTTCCGAAGGTGACGGAGACTCTACGTCGTCCGATGACTGCTGTGACGAGGATTCGTTAGCCATTTCTGATTCTCTATTAAATCTGAAGTTGATGATACTCAGAAATGGCAAAAAAACAAAAAGTTTCAGAGATTGAGAGTGCGCGCAGAGGGGAAGAGTGAGGAGAGTGTTGTCGCAGAGAGAGATGGAGCAGTGGCGTGCGAGGAAGAAGTAGAGGAGTTCGTGCCCTAATTAAACTATATGGCCTCGGTTCAATTAATAACCGAGGCATATAGCCCTATTTGGTCCCGGTTCAGTGCCACCCGAGGCCAAAGACGTAATCGCTAATGGCATTTTTGAAATTTCTAGCCACCTTTTTGGCTTCGGGTCTATTCAACCGAAGCATATAAGGACCTTTTGGCACCGATTTTTTTTGAACCAAAGCCTATAACCCCTTTTGGCTTCGGGCTTTTCTTGAATCGAGGCATAAAAGTTGCCTGAAATTGCAAAAATGCCACCGCGGCGTCATATGCTTCGGTTCCTTACCAATCGAGACCTATAAGACGAGGTAAAAATGCAATTTTGCACTAGTGATATGTCCATTTTGATTTTGATTTATAGAAGTACACAATAAATATATTTCATATAATTATGATATTTTATAAAAATAAAAAATCACGTTAATTAATTCATTAAACAATGATTATTTTGAACTTAATAAATATGTTTTATAATAGTATAAAAAAACAATTAGTATGTGTTGTTCATGTTTTTTTGATTTATAGTGATGATTATTTGTAGAAATAAAAACTTTGTTAATTAATTCATTAATTGAATATTTCAAAATTAATTAATACATTTTAAATGATAAAATATTACTTTAACAATAAAAATCACGTTAATTAATTCATTAAACAATGATTATTTTGAACTTAATAAATATGTTTTATAATAGTATAAAAAAACAATTAGTATGTGTTGTTCATGTTCTTTTGATTTATAGTTATGATTATTTGTAAAAATAAAAACTGTGTTAATTAATTCAGTAATTGAATATTTCAAAATTAATTAATACGTTTTAAATCATAAAATATTACTTTAACATAGATAACAATGTTACATAGAAGAAAAATTGTTTTACTGATATATCTAAAACGCTTTTGGTTATTCTGACAAACATAGATCAGATACAGATACAATGATATAATACTATAAATACGTTTTTCGGGATTTATATCTAAAACGTCTTTTCGTTACTCATTCTGAGTTATAACAGTTATGTAATACTATAAATACGTGGATAAGTTTGAATTCTAAAATAAAAGAAGTAAGGGAGTTTAAGAAGTATTAATTAAGAAGTAGTGTAACAAAACAAGGCAAAGATAAGGATAATACACTCAACAAAGAGCATGATAAAAACATAAACTTATACAAAACATTTATACATATAAGTTTTGCCCAGGAAATGTTAAGGATATACGTCCTTTCAAAGCTTATGAGTATGCATCATTGTTTACTCATGTATCCAACACATAACACACTATCACATTAGCAACAATTAACAGAAAGGTAAAACTTATTGAGAGAAAATACCATCATACCATGGTTTTATAATAAATCCTTTGAACAAGTACGAATTAAAGAGATAACCACTGCAATTCGTTATTATGTTATCATGACACCAGTCCCCCAGCCTTTAAGTGTGGTGAACAATGTTAAGGCTAAAGATGGGAAAAGGTAGGTTGCAGGTGAAGGGGTGTCAGAGGTCTAATCAAAGGGGGGTTTTTGCGTTGTCATTTCTGATACTCATGGCCTTTGGGATGATTGTGTCGATTTGTATGGATTGTGATTTTGGCGGGAAGAAGTTTTATCGTTTGGGATTCACACTTATAAATGTGGATTTCGCGATGGGTTTATGTTTGTTGGTTCATTTGTGAGAATTTCATAATCAGAGATCTTGCGTGCGTTATACCTGTTCAACTAGTTCCTAGTTCCTGTCGTCATCTTTTCTGAAAAAAGGTATGTCTAGTAGTAGTGATAGTGTGTTGTTGTTTTCTTCCAGTAGTGAGAGTATGGAGTCCGGGAGGAGTATAGGTAGACATGTTGAGGAGGAGAGTACTAGCCCTGCGGCTATGGTGGGCAGAATTCCAATGGAGACGGTGACTAAGGTGCGAGAAGACCTTCAAGAAGAAATAGCGGAGAGTAACTGGCCGGTCAAGGGTGGTTATGCGTGGGTGGCTACTGATGTTCGTAACTAATCGTCTTTGTTTCGGTGGTCTCGTCTGCTGAATTCTTGGTTAAATTGTACCCCTGTTATCGCGAAAGGTGTAAACCGGGGTATCGTTTCCTTGGAGCGGGTGAGTGCCAGTGACAATAACGTTTGTTAGGAAAGATATCGATATCAATCTTCCGGAGACAATCATCAACTCTATTGACAATATAGAGCCAGATCATCTTGTGAGGACCATGGCGGAATTTGGAAGCAATGCGTTGATTTTAAGTCGCCCGGTTGGATCTTTGTACCGTCGGGAAGTAAATGAGGGAAATCGGGAAAATGTGGAGGAGTTACAGGGGAAGTTTGATAAGTTTGCGGAGGAGAGGACGACCTGGAAGAAAAAGAAGGAAGGTTGGGAGGAGGAAAAGAAAAGGTTGGGAACTTGGAAGATTCGATGTTTGGATTCAGAGGGTAAACTTAATAAGAGGATAGCGAACCTGGAGGCGGACTATGACGATTTGAAGGAAAAATATGAGGGTGTTGAAGTGACACTTGATGATTTGAAGGGCTGTATCATCCGAGAGCACATCAATGGGTCAGAAGGGATTGCGGTAGACGACCTTCTTTTATAAGGATGTTGATGCAACTGACATTAAATTTGATGTTAACAAAGATGTGGTTGATGGGCAGCTCGTGAATGAGGCTGAGAGTAGCCCGGAGGAGGAGGTGGAGAAGGAAGCAGCCGAGGAAGAGAAGGAAGCGGAGATTACCGTGGAAGGTGGCAATGACAAGGCGAAATAGGAATTTTATTTTTTATGATTCAAAATGGTTATTGATCCTATGTCTGTAATAATTGGTACATTATGTCTTTGACACTCCATACACTACTTTGCTTTTATTTTAATGTGATTAATGCTTTGTGTATGCTATTTTGTTTGTCAGATGTCAATAGTCGTGATGTTATGTTTGGCGAAGTCGATTGTTGACCCAGGCCGTTTACCAGATGTCAATAGTCGTTTGTTTGTCAGATGTCAATAGTCGTTTGTTTGTCAGATGTCTATGACCGTTTACTTGTTGTAAGGGTGGGGAACTTAAACGAATTAAGAACAAGTTAAGGGTGTTCGACCCAGGCCGCTTACTTGTGGTAAGGGTGAGGAACTTAAACGAATTAACAACAAGTTAAGGGTGTTCGACCCCGGCCCCTTACTTGTGGTAAGGGTGGAGAACTTAAACGAATTAACAAGTTAAGGGTGTTCGACCCAAGCGACTTACTTATGGTAAGGGTGGGGAACTTAAACGAATTAACAACAAGTTTAGGGTGTTCAACCCAGGCCGCTTACTTGTGGTAAGGGTGGGGAACTTAAACGAATTAAGAACAAGTTAAGGGTGTTCGACCCAGGCCGCTTACTTATGGTAATGGTGGGGAAGTTAAACGAATTAACAAGTTAAGGGTGTTCGACCCAGACCGCTTACTTGTGGTAAGGGTAGGGAATTTTAAAACGAATTAACATCAAGTTAAGGGTGTTCGACCCAGGCCGCTTACTTGCGATAAGGGTGGGGAACTTAAACGAATTAACAACAAGTTTAGGGTGTTCGACTCAGGCCGCTTACTTGTGGTAAGGGTGGGGAACTTAAACGAATTAACAACAAGTTAAGGGTGTTCGACCCAGGCCGCTTACTTGTGGTAATGGTGGGGAAGTTAAACGAATTAACAAGTTAAGGGTGTTCGACCCAGACCACTTACTTGTGGTAAGGGTGGGGAACTTTAAAACGAATTAACATCAAGTTAAGGGTGTTCGACCCAGGCCGCTTACTTGTGGTAAGGGTGGGGAACTTAAAACGAATTAACAACAAGTTAAGGGTGTTCGACCTAGGCCGCTTACTTGTGGTAAGGGTGGGAAACTTAAACGAATGTGAGAAGTGAAGTAAAGAATGGTCGCAAAGTTGGGAACCCTTCGTATTATTCATTGAATCTGGGCTGCCTCGTTAAAACCTCCCCGGCCAAAACCCTCCTTAGGGAAAAAAGACCAGGTGAGGAAAAAGAGTACATCCAGGGTTACAAGTGTTTGGTGTGATACAATACATGTTTTTAACTAAAGTAGAACTTGAGATGGGACACATTCCATGTATTGGGTATTTCTTCCCCAGATAACTGCTCTAGTCGGTATGCTCCTCCTCTAGCGTCTTCACGTATTCAATATGGGCCGTCCCAATTGGTGAAGAACTTGCCATCCTTCTTTCTTGCACTGCTGGCCATTCTCCAAACTAAGTCTCCTTTTATGAACGATCTTAGGTTTTCAAAACTTAAGGAGGTTAATAAGCGTATGTACTTGGGATGATCCAGTTTGAAGAAACCTATGCAAAAATAAACTGATTGATTCAATTTAAGGGAGAAAATGTTAGGATATTTGTTTTATTGTTTATACACATTTATGCACGTTAGTGTTTTCTTTTAAATTATATAAGTTCATTTATCCTTAATTTTAGGAGTTTGTTATCTTATGTAGAAAATGGATGTTGTGATTTAGTGGCTTGGAGTTTAGGAGTGAATCTATTATGTATAAGCCTATAAAAAGGCTTTTATCTTTCATGAATAAAACAAGCATTAGTTTCTTTCACTATAAGCTCTCATTTATATATTTTATGTTCTCTGCCATTTCACTGAATAGGTGAATGATTTAATTCTCTATTAAGGGATATTTAAGATGGAATAGTGGTAAAATTAGAAAGTATTGGACATTACTTCTGGAGAAAATATTGTTATAGTTTTCCTTATTTAAATTTTAAAGAGACGTGTTCTTGGAAATTTAATGTGACACAGGGGTATTCGGGTTTAGGGTTTAGGGATATAATTTTCTTGCATTCAAGGGATTGTGCTATTAATAATTGTGGTTAAAAAAAATATATAAATGATAAATGAGAAAAAAGAAAACAAGATTAATAATTTTAAAATTTATGGTACTTTATGGAGGTTTTAAAATCCATGGTATTTTATGGAGGTTTACTGGAGTTTCAAAATTCATAATAGTTAACCGGGATTTTAAACTCAAAATATAATAGATGTTTTAATCTTTTGCTATTGATTGGTGTTTTTTGTGGTTTGTAAAAATTCAAATAACACTTTTTTCAAGAATCGTTTAGCGGGAAAAACCAAAACCTTGGATGAATTAGTTAGTAGAGGTAATGTGAAAACAAACCTCCCTTAAAACCATTTTTTTAGTGCTCATAGATTTAAAACCATATTTTGTAGTGATCATAGATTTTTTTTTTTAATAATGACGTCTTTTAATTTTTTTATTCGATTACGATAACTTACGTTTTAATCTTAATTTTTTTAAGATAAAATAATTAAAAACGTTTATAATGTATCAAATTTTCTAATTATGTTACATTATTATTTTACATATGTTACATAAACATTTAAACCCCTTTTGAAGTTTCTTTATAAGAATTTATTATTTAATTAATTAATTTGATACTTAGAGGTTTTGTAATTTAAAATATTAATTGGATTATATAATTCGATGTTGTGGACGGATAGGTTGAAACATTTGATGCTTTTGCTTCTAAGACTTTCATGATGCATGCAATGTTATTTTGCACCAATAATGACTTTTCAGCTTACAGTAATTTGTCAAGGTACAGTGTGAAGGGTCATAAAGCATGCCCTATATGTGAAGAAAACACTACAGCTTATCAATTGAAATACGAAAGGAAGATAGTATATATGCGCCATCGGAGATTTTTGCAATCAAATCATCCTTATCGAAGGTTAAAAAAGCATTTAATGGAAATCAAGAAAATAATGATGCACCAATTCCATTGAATGGCTTTCAAATTCATGAAAAAGTTAATAAAATACATCATATATTTGGGAAAACCCCCAAGAAATCATCTGCAATGAGCCCTTGGAAGAAAAAATCAATATTCTTTGATCTTCAATATTGGTCAAAGTTAGAGGTTAGACACTGTATAAATATAATGCATGTGGAGAAGAATGTGTGTGATAGCTTGATTGATACACTACTTAACATTCAAGGAAAGACAAAAGATGGAGTAAATGCTCGGTTGAATTTGCTTGAAATGAATATTTGCAAAGACTTGGCACCAAGGGAGGTTGGTAAGCATACTTATTTGCCTCCTACATGTTACACTATGTCTAGACAAGAAAAGATAAGTTTTTGCCTTTGTCTAAGGAGTGTCAAGGTACAACAAGGATACTCTTCAAATATTAAGAGTTTAGTGTCAATGCAGGATTTGAACCTTGTTGGCCTGAAGTCTCATGATTGTCACGTCTTAATCCAACAATTGTTACCGGTGGCTATTCGTGGAATTTTACAAAAAAATGTTCGACAAACTATAGCTCGTTTGTGTTCATTTTTCTCTTCAATTTGTTGTAAAGTCATCGAACCTTTAAAGTTAGATGACCGTCAAGTGAGATTGTTATCATCTTGTATCAGTTGGAGATGTTTTTCCCTCCATCCTTTTTTGATGTGATGGTACATTTGCTTGTTCATTTGGTAAGAGAAATCAAGTTCTGTGGGCCAGTATACCTAAGATGGATGTATCCTATTGAACGCTACATGAAGATTTTGAAAGGGTATGTGAAAAACAAATATCGTCTAGAAGCTTCAATGATTGAAAGGTATATTATTGAAGAAAATATCGAGTTTTGTTTAGATTACATGACAAAAGCAAATCCGATATGAGTTCCTCCCAGATCATAGTTGAACAGGTGTTCTATAAGTAACAACATTCGGGGTGTGAATGTGGTAACTAAAGATCACGCAGAACTAATGCAAGCACATATGTACATATTGAACAACACTAATGAGGTGATCCCTTACTTAAATGCACATAAAGCCATTGTAAATAAACAACATCCGAGACAATCAGAAAAATGGCAGTTGATGGAGCATAACAAAACGTTCATGCCTTGGTTTAAATCTGAGGTTTTGAAAGATTCACAATCTTTTGAGACTTTCTTGTGGCTAGCAAATGGACTGAAATTTGATGTTGTAACTTGTATAGGTTATGAAATTAATAATTGTACATTTTATACAAAGTCTTTGTATGATAAAAGCACAATACAAAATGGTGGAGTGAGTCTTGAAGTTGAGTCGCTGCAATTTTCCACATCCAAAGATCAAAATCCGGTAATTAGGTCAATGACGTACTATAGTGTAATAGAAGAGATATGGGAGGTTGACTACTATGTTTATTATTCCACTGTTCAAATGTAAGTGGATTGATAATAAGAGTGGTGTCAAAATCGATGAATCGGGTATGACTCTAGTTGATTTTCGAAAGGTGGGTTATCGAGATGAGCCTTTTATCATGACACATCAACCATCTCAAGTTTTTTTATGTAAAAGATCCTGCATCTGAAAATTGGTTTGTTGTTTTTCACGGCAAGATACAAATTGATGTTAATGAAGAGAATTTGAGTAACCTTCATATTGTTGACACTCATCCATTTAAAACAACGATAAATTATGATGAGGCCCTAGTACTTAACGATGTACAAGCAATTCGGGAAATCACAATGAGGAAATATGCATATGACCAATCCATAAATTTATGTATGAATCTATATTTTTTTGTATAAATTTACGTGTTTTGTTAAATAATATGTTATTTGTTATTAATCTTTTGTATTTTTTTCTTTTAACAACAGATATATGGCTGACCATTAAACTTCATCATCAGAGGATGGAAAGCCCAAAAAGAGAACCACCCAAGGAGCCACTAGATTGAGGATGCTCTTGTTGAGAAAAGCTAAAGGTAAAAAGACTCATGTCATCATTGACGTCTTTAGTGGTCATGCTTCAGGTCGTAATGGAGACCTTTTCATAAGCTATTTAGGAGTATTGGCACGTGACAGAATATTCATCCTTACTCCTAGTTTCGATCATGTGTCTGAAGTTCAACGGAACATGATATGGCAGGATCTAATGGTAAATTATGTCATGTAATTTTTTAATTTGTATTTTTATTATATTGGTAAAGCACTTGTTGATGTGTATTTTCTTTATTGCAGATGACATTTGATATTCCAAATGTGGCGACGCTTAAACATAAATGTTTGTCGGCGTTTTGTTGAGTCTCGTGAGCTGAAGTCTATGGTTTTAAGACAAAACTGAAGTCTAGGTATATTTATGGATCTAAAAAGAATGAAGATCCACGTGAGCTGTACAAGGCAATAGATGAAAACACTTGGCGTCATTTTGTTGAGTCTCGTACATCTGAAGGATGGAAGGTTAGTTTACTTGAATTCGAAAAATTGTTGAAATTGTGTACAAGTTGAACTAATTCATAAAATGAATTCTATGTTACAGCAAAAGAGGACAAAAGCCCAAGCAATAAGTGCTCAAAATAAAAACCTGCACTTATTGTCTCGTGGTGCGTATAGAAAGCTTGTAGAAAATATAGTGAAGGAAAAAGAAAAGTGCTAAGTTCAAACTTTTGCCCTCATTTAATGTTTAAATTTGGGGATTTAATAGAATTTTTGTGCTTAAGGATTGATTTAATTAGGATTTGTGATTATTGGATTTATTAAGTATGTAAGTTAAAAGTGGTGTAAAAATTGATTTTAGTTGCATAAAATATTATTGGATATTCTAACGTTTGTTAATACAACTGAAGTTTAATTTGGGTCATTAAAAGTGTGGATTTGAAATATTCAAAGTTACAAAATAAGTCCAAAATCAGCAAATTCTAAAAAGAAAATATTTAGGAGCTAAATGCATCCCTAGTTTTTATTTACACACTCCTCCTGAAGTGGACTACCCAAAAACCTATTATGCACCCCAATTTCTACTAAGTTGCACCCCTCTTACCACTTAAACTTGATGCACCAAATTATGCCATGTGGCAATCCTCCACTAAATGAGTTGACCAACTAGAAGAAGCCACGTGGGCATAATCCTTGCACATGCATGTGAACCAATCAGGGCGTGCCATGTCATCATCTCTTTCTATCTCCAAAACAGAAACCCTAATTTTTATCATCTCCTTCCATCACCATGGCAGCCGCCGTCCGCTCTTCCACCGTCAGCCACCTCCACGCCGTTCACCATCCTTGATCGTGGAGTTCACCATGACAACCACCATCATCCTCGTGCACTTCACCTCAACATTGCTTCACGCATCTGAACCATGCTCGAGCCAGTACAACCACTATCTCTGCACTAGCCACAGCAACTCCACCATCATCCTCGCGCACCAGCAGCCACATCCATTTCCTCCACCGCGACGCACTCATGATCGTTTCTGCATCACCATCTTCATCTCGACTAACACACCACAGATCTACAGCGAAATCAACCACCTACACCACCGTTTCGCATTTACACCGTGCCACCATGACCAGCGTCCCTACACAACACCACGCCACCACATCAACAGACCATCGTGCTTCCATTGACGCACCAGACTACAACCTCCATGGAAGCCACCGTATTAGAACCAGGACCAACCGTGACCATCACAGCAGCGTCACAACACCACGCGATCACACATCCAGCAACCATATTCTTCCCGCGAACCAGAACAACACAAATTGCCTTCATGGTAAGAACACTCTCCATCTTCTACAGTAGCGAACACGAATCCCATTGTTGCACCTACACCTCAACATTGCGCAGCCGTGAAATGACCAATCTCGCCTGAATCTGCACCGCACAGCCGTCAGCCTCATTCTTCCATAGAGATGTCAAAATGAGTTTCATGTGTTCTTTGTGTTCCATGTGTTCTTTGTACAGAGAGAATGAGGAATTCATTTAATGTGTTGCAACAATTTTCTCGTGGTCTTGGTGGAAGGGAATTTTCATTTATTTGAACTATGTTTCTGTAAACCTTTTTATATTCTTTATGAAATTGTCAAGGAGTCCTTTGTTGAAACAGGCCAGGCTTGCAGAAATCACTTACATTAGTTTTTGGGAAAATCTCAGATTCTCCTTCACCAACTAGAAACCATAAAGGCCCATAACCATTTACACTGTTAACCATTTCTCGCGAACCAAACCTATTCGTGCTTCTAGTAACTAACATCTCCAGTTTGTCATACAGCTTCAATTTACCACCAATCACACATAAAATATCATGTTTTCAATTTTTTCCCCAAACCCTAACATACCCTTATGTAAATTCCTATAAAATTCATCCAATATAACATCACCAAGGGACAATCAATCTCATTAAGTTATTACTCACGCAACCTAAAACACATAAATATTCCCAAGAACTCAAATGAACCCCTAGACCAACCAAAACCCACAAACATAGCTGAACCGATAAAGTAAGGCAAAAATTGCATGAGTCGCCTAACGGGCCTTCAAAGTCGACAGACAGTTTCTGGAAAAATTCCATAAACGTGAAAATGTACATGCTCTAAAAATTCCTCCTCTGACATTCCACAAATGAGTCCCCACTAGATCTCAGAGAAATAAATATTTGATTATCTAAATTCAAACACTTTAAATTTGAAAATTAAATAATTTTAAATTAAAAGGAAAAATGAAAAATCTTTCAAACATTGCGATGAACGTGGATCGAACACGTGACCTTCAGATCTTCAGTCTGACACTCTCCCAACTGAGCTATCCTCGCAACTTGTTAAAAAATTGAATGATTGTACTAAAATGAAACCAAAAATGAATGTTTTATGTTCACCATGCTTCGAACCCATACCACCCAATATTATAACATTATGCCAAATGTTCATCCATCCACATAAAATAAATCAAAAAATTAAAATGTCACAATAATGACACG
>Ga0209589_1003062_pt1 | contig 29260 bp, 17 predicted proteins | sample CowpeawhiteBW_FD_187525 | JGI IMG/M metagenome (GOLD analysis project Ga0209589, IMG submission 187525) | Root nodule microbial communities of legume samples collected from California USA - Cow pea white BW (SPAdes) (version 2) | ecosystem: Host-associated > Plants > Roots > Nodule | place: USA...
AAAAAAAAAAAAAAAAACACAAGGGTCACCATTTATCCAATCCCTGATTAATATTTCAAACAACAGAAAAGTTCAACATAATAGAAACACTTTTTTTATTTAACCAAGAAGTTGATTTGCTTAAGAGACACAAATGTCAAAAAGAAGTGTTTTTTTTTTTTTTAAGCGGCTATTCCCTTCCAACGACATTTGGCAGCTAGCAAGCACCTACCACCCAATAATAGTAAGATGAGTGAGAGAGTAATGCATGGAGAAAGTTAGTTGGGATTTGAATTGAGGCGCACATAGGGAGGTGCAAGAGAATTGACAGGTAGTGAGGAGATTAGTTGTGGGGTATTATTGCAAGCATGTGGAGGGCAGAGAGAGGAGAAAAAAATGATGTTACCGTGTGGTTCAACTTGTACCAATCTCCAATGAGGACAGTGTAATCACCGGCGGGATCGTCGAAAGGGACTGGAATTCTGGGTCTGCTCAAAATCCTAATACCTCCGAATCCACCCGCGGCTTTGTGGAATGCAAGAGATGGGAAATAGTAGAAGCTTCCAATCTGATCCTTCACCTGAAGTATGTATGTGAAGTTCCCTCCCGGTGGAATCGGACACGTTGTTCCCGAAACCCCGTCTTCGAAGGAGTTCCTCCTCTGCTGCACACCGTTCCTGTGTTTTCCAATCAACCACCATTACTATACATGTAACATATATATATATATATATATATATATATATATATATATATATATATATATATATATATATATATATATATATATTTCTTTTCTTTTAATTCTTCAAGCATGCCAGATATAACGTTTCTTTCATTAGATTACTTTATTTCGGAAGCGTGGATTTAATGCTTCTTAATGAATGGATTGGTTGGAGGTGAAGTTAATTGAAGAAGTAAAGGTCTCTGTTTTGAGTGGCAAAAAGAAAAATCAAGTGATAATCAATCTCCAGCGGAGAACAGCGAAGCATAGATAAGTAATTGGGCCCACAATATAAATTATTGGCTTCTTAGCTAAGCAATTACAGAAAATCAAACTCATAATCATACACTGTTTCGCCTTCTTCATTGTGATTTGCAAAGCTACTTTTATGGAATCATAGATCTAAAACGATCACCATCTTTCATCTGCTACAATAATCCCCTAAATATTTTTCTCTTTCGGTGCCAACATAAAAAAAAAAAAAAAAATCTATTTCTATCACAGGAATCAATTTCTTTTCACTCAAATCAACTCATTCTGAACATAATGATCCACGGAGGTCTTCTGTTCGATCAATTTTTCAATGGATTTAGTTTTTTATAACTTAATTATTTTGAAACTATCTTAGGAATTATACATATCAAATTGTAATGTTCCAGTCAAGTAATTTCATAGGCCGTGTTTACTTATATTTTAAAAAATATACAGTGTATATGCTAAATTAAATAAATTCAAATTTTCTAAAACGTTTATTATAGATTGAAGTTCTAATTTAACAATTTAGATTATTGAAATTTAAGATATAACGAAAATGAATTTCGCGTGTATCTGAAAATATTCATCTTCTTAACTGTTTATATATGATAAACCAGTAGGCTGATATCATTCATAATACTTGTTTAGTAGACAAGTCTATAAATTTTTATAAAGTCTTTACATATAATATAAAAATAATTTACAAATGTTAAATTAAATCAGTTCAATTTACATATAATATGAGCTTTCAAAAAATGCAATTAGTGATAACATTATATAGCTATATGTATATCTATTTTATCCAAAATGTGGTATCAAAGGATTGAAGAGTTAGCTTAATGGAATTGAATACGTATTGAGAAACATAAATAATAAATAAATAACAGTAACTTGTTTGATTGTGATATTTTTATAAATAGAGATGAGATCTGTTAAGGCATTCTCTGAGGTAGAAGATTTGGAGTTGGAATCGAATGGAAAGAAAGCATAAGAAGTATCGATTATTACCAGGATAGGAGAAAGGGTTGGTCCAAGCTGTTGAAGACATTGATGATGAGGTTGTCGTTGGTAACAGAATGAATGTCTGGACCTGGGAATTGACCGTTGATAAGTATTCCCTGTATGTGTATGCGTGATACATACGAATGAGATCCTCCAACACAACACAAATATACGAAACATAGGAAGAGAAAAGAACCTGTTGGCGAACACCAAGTGGATAAATGTCTCCGTAAGTAACATTCCAGTTGAAGAACCTGTACGGATCTTCAGCGACAGCAACCATGGCAAACAGAGAAAAACACAGCACAACCGCCATGTTGAGCGACATCATCGCTCTATGCTTCCTCTGCTAATGAATGAACACAAGAGAGAGAGAGAAAGAGAGAGAGAGTAATGGAGCCACTAGGGATGGATTCACATTTAAACTGAAGTGCAGTGGGACAGAGAGAGAGAAAGAGAGAGAAGAAACCCGACTTCTCTCAAATCAATATAGCCGTAAAGGGTAAAATCAAAAAACAGAGGAAAAGTTGGTAGCCCACGCTAATATTATTCTTTCTTTCTTTTCTCTACAACCATCCACACCAATTAAAAAAATTAACCAACAGGCAAAACTTCACTTTTTTTATATCAGACAATAGTTTTAAGTGTATTTAAATCATTTAAAAGTGTTGCATTCAGAAGAAAAATGAGGAAAGATTGTTGAAATGCATGAAGCGTTTCTGAAAGTGGTGATACATAGAGAGAGAAATTTAATTAGTTAGAAAAGGGGAGAAGAGAAGCGACAGGGGTGTCGGTGGCGGGTCCTAGGATGCAATGAAAATTTGAATCATGTGTTGTGTTGTGTTGTTGTGTAGTGTGACCCAACTCAACACAACCCACATGGGCTCCTCATTCTGCACACAACTGTGCCTAGTAATTGCTTTTGTTTTCACTTCCAACACACAACTTCACGTGTCAATTTTATACGTAAAATTTTCAATCACAAAAAAGAACATGTTCTTTTCACATTAGCTACTTCTGAAAACATGCTGAAACCTCCTTTCACCAATCAACCTTTTTACCCTATCTTATTCTAAAACCTCAAAGTCAAATACACACTTATTTCCCCGCTTATTGTGGTGTTGGAATCTTCTTTAGACACCTAATGTGTTGCCAGATGTTAAATAAACTAACTTAAATTACTAGCCACTACTCACTACCCATTTTCCTTCCACTTTCTATGGTTTACTTCTTATCCTTATGAGTGTGGGTTGAGTTTTGAATGCACATGTCTGGTTTGAGTGAGTCAAGTAATACAGTATTATGAGGAATTAAGAATAGGTGAATCTGTCTTTTAGTGACAGTAGGCCATGTACTGCAAAATAAGGTACTGTACACACAGTGAAGGCTCACTCACATGCCAACTATAGCACTGCAAATTATTCACACCTACCTCACTTTTCGTTTTCCACCCCACTACTTGTACATACACTACATACCAAAAATAGAATATTAGTTTTCCTTACAATTTTATTTTCACGATAAACAACCCCTTTTCTAACCTATGCAAAACTTATAAGATAAAAAAATATTGGTTGATACAGAAAGGTAGATCTCCCGTTAGAAGGTAATAATCTTCTATTTTGAAATTCTTTTTAGAAAGGGTTCATGAATAAACTTTGTTTTATTAAATTTCAAAACTAAGTTATATCGGCAATACTTTTTATAGAATGAATTTTACTATTTTGAGAATCACAGTTAGACAAACGAGTGAATGCACCAAATACAGGAAAAAAAAACAAGAATGATTAATAGTTAGATTAATAAATTAATTTTTTTATATTTATACAATACATGAATAAAATAAAACGACTAAATCATCTATGTTACAACCTATCTCTTATATTTTTAAAATCTAAGGTTGTGTTTGTTTGAAATACATTCATTACTTGCAAGGAAGAACAATGATGAATTAGAAGGTGAGATGCATGTTCGTTTTAGTACATGTGAGAGCAAGGAAAGGTGATGATTTGCAGGATGGGATGATTTTTCAATCTTGCGTTCATGAAGGTGATTTGAGGGTATACCTTATGTAAATATCATTTTACCCTACATTATTCAATGGTCTGTGTGAGATTCCCGACACAGCAAGATAGTAGTGAAGACATGAAGGTCATGGTTCATGGTTGAAGATGTAAAGAACTCTTTTGTTGATGGAGAAGAAAGGATTCAAGAAGGTGGAACCAAGACACTAACGTGAAGAGGGATCCAATCCCATCACCTTGGATCCAATCCAACAGAGCATGATGAGAGATGGATTCGATCCTAACCTGTTTGGAACCAATCCATGAGTGTATGAGTGAGAGGCAAATCCGATTAATGAGCTTTGTATCCGATCCATTGGAGAGTGGATCCAATCCCAACTTTGGTGGAATTGATCCACACACTTCTTTGTTGCATGCATTGAGGTTTTGGATGTTGTTGAACCCATTCCAGTTCACTTATGGTGCTACTTATATGAAGGTCAAGTCAACATTAGAAAAGTTAACTTTAAGAAATGAAAATTAAAGACAAGAAAGATGATTAAAGGCCTCCCTTCTAGTTATATTCCTTGTGATTCTCCTTGGAAGGTCCTTAATGCTCTTGAGGAGTCATGGGCTCATAATCTTCCCTTTATAGAGAGAATTCGACTACAAATTTGCAAAATCACTTCCTTAAAGAAGACATTTGTAATGAATCTTATATCATCTACCTTGTTGCATGGAATAAAATGAACCATATTAGGAACCTTATCAAAGACCACAAATATAGAGTCCTTACCTTTCCATGTCCTTGGAAGCCCTAGTATGAAATTGTTCTTGTCGACGAGTTGAACGATGGCCGACGAGTCAGCCAATCACTTCCTATGTGCGATGAGCACGAGATTTAGGAAGTTGTTGAAGTAATTTCAATCAGCGTCGAGATAATGCGTAATTTTTATGATGCCTTCTTCTACTCCACATGCAATTCGAGATTGTTTCTCTCTTATATTCAAATTGCCCATACTTTGCTCCTAACTTCCCTGGATCCGTGAGCACGATCTAGAGTGCGAAGGCTGAAGCGGTGTTGATTCCTACATGCAAGGCGATCGTTGGCATGTCTTCTGCGCCAAAGACAGATTCAAGTTGGATTGGGCTTCACATTGTTATAACGAAGTTGGGCCTGGATGTGGGACCCTAGTCTAGGGAAGGTTGGGCTTGGACGTTACTCGTCATTATAGATTGAGATAGGACATGGTCAAGATTAAATCAGGGTCGAAGCCCAGATCGACCTGTCATCGGGTGCGCTGGGACAAAAATCCATTGAAATGTCTATCCAAGACAAAAAAAAGGCATGGGTAAAAGAATGTAAAGGCCATGGAGATAAGCCTTAAACTTGGCCTTCTTGCATACTATTCAACTCTAATAATGGCTCTCAACACGCTTCCTCATATGAGGCAAAAAGCAGTGTTTTTCCAAGACTTAAAAAAGTCTTTATGGCCCTAAAGTGCCCCACTAAAATCTACTCATGTGCCTCTATAATGAGTGGTGCTCTTAAAGAACCTTTGGGTATCCAAAGTCTCTTACGATTAAAAAGATAGTCATGATAGAGGTAAAATTATTTTCCTGCCCTCAGGTGACACGTACTATGAATGGAGAAGAAACCATTAAGGATGTCAAAGCGAGTCTAGCTTGCCGAGCCAACCCGTCAACCCGTTAAGAAAAGGGTGGGCTGAGTTGAAGTTTCCAACCACCAACCCACCTTGGCCCAATCCGCCTAGCTCTTCAAACTGGCGAGTCAAAGGCAAGCTAACCTGTCCTTAATCCGTAGCCCGTCTTCCTTTTTTATTTTTTTAATTTGTTTAAAAATTAAAGATAATTAAAAAATACATATAATATTTTTTTATAAATGTTAATATGCAATATTATTATAATTTAAATCATTGATACTTATAAATTAAGTTCTAATTATTAGTTATAATGGAATATGTAAATATAATAGTTATTCTCATTTATCCAATTAAAGATATTAATTGACCAATTACAAATTTAGAACATATATGATTAAATATGCTCTAAATATTTTTCTATAAACAAAAAAAAAGAGTAACTGGACAGGTTGTAAATTTTAACCCATTTATCAATGACATTTATCAATGGCAGGATAGACCAAAATGAGTCAGACTGACCCATTTTGTCCCCTTGAAAATCATAATCTTTAGGATACAATTTCTTAATGTAATCAAAGTTTAAAAATTTGACTTCAAAGAAAGAGGGTTATTAGAAATTTAACATAAGAATCATACATTAAATAAAAATGAGTAAAATGACTAGTATATAAGTAGAAGAACTCATAAATTTATTGTCATAAGTTTTTGGATACAATGAATAAAATGATTAATATATAAGTAGAACAACTCATATTGACTTAAAATTTTGAATTAAAAGTAATGTTCTAATATTGATTTGTTTGTGACTCATTGATATCACATCTTTCCTCGTAAAAACATTGTATGATATAATCAAGAATTACTGTTCAAATATTATTTTAAATATGTTTAAAAGTATGTTTGGTTTCGAATTCTTTTCAAAAATGTGTTTATCATCTTCCATCCTGTCCATTTAACGTTATTATACTCCCCATTTAACGTTATTATAGTCGTTGGTTACACATCTTTTCTGCAACTTTAGCATTTCCAAGAGAAGATTATGCCAACTCCAAATATATGTTGGACTAGAAATAATTGCAAAACAAACAAATTTGAGCAAACCATTTGAAAATTCTTTGATTTCCATTATTAATGCTTAGGGCTTTAAAAATGCTACATTAACGAAGGTTCAGCCTATTTAAGCAGACAAAGGCACATGCATGAGAGGCGCAGAGCACAGTACTGGACACAATACCTTCAATCAGCCCCGGAAACCAAAACCCACAAAATTGGTGCATTTAAATGAATCTATGACAAGTCATAAAAAAAGGAAAACGTCAAGTCATTAACAAAACTATGCAAGTTTGGAAATAACGTCACTGGAAAGTGATTAGGAGGAAGGAAAGAGTTTATCTAGTTTGCAATCGTAGTCTACTATTCTTCACTCACCATAATGCGAACTTTTTTTACAGAACCAACTGTAGAACAAGTCAAACTCGAAGCAGGCAAGGAGAAAGGGAAATGCGATACACAATACAAGTTTGTACCGGTTGTTCTAATTCTATTATTACAGTATAAACTTCAATAGTAATTGCAGTATTATGCAAAGATAAAAGATAAACATATCTTTATCAATTTATCTAACCTAGTTTAAGATGAAACAACCGAAGAAAAACATATTTGACATGGAAAGATAGTAACTATGTGTAACATTGATATATCATCTTGAAATAATAGTAATAAATAATCTTACATAACAAAACTCGTGAGTTTAATGAGAGAAGTACATGGCACAGAAGTGCTGATTTTTTTTCAAATAGTCCTCGGTCTAAAAAATATACTTCAAACCTGGACAAACGCAGTTGTAATGCAACTAGATTCAGCCATTTATGGAAGCGCTAGAAGTACAAGACTATTTGATGAAACATCCACTGTCTGAATTAAGCCCAAAAGAGGGTGAGTCAGAAAAGACAAAATGCGGCAGTGGAAGTCATTAAACAGGTTCCAATTTCCTCCATCTCACTATTTTTCTCTCATTCCCATTCATATGAAACGAGCTTTTCTTATTCTTACATTCCGGATACCGGAATCTCCATTCCAGAATGAGAATGAACAGGAGGCGGGAGAAGAAATTAGTGAGGTGTGGGAAAAAATAGTCAACTTCTCAACGCTACATTTGAAACACCCGTCTAGCATGTGGTGGTGTAAGTTAATTTTCACACATGATCTGGAAGTCCGTCAAAATGATCCAGATCAATTAATGATCAATCAATTATTTAGGACACTACACGCCATAACTGATTTTCTAGAAGAAGTTTCGTGAAGGTCAAGAGTTCTGACACAATAGAAGCAATGGGAGCAGAAAATGTGTATTCATACACTATAGTTAGGATTTGTCCGGTTTAGAACGTCCCTCGAGCAGCTTACTTACATCATATCGCAACATATCTACATATTCCTGCACAACCAACAATTTTCTTTTAGGCTGGGCATAAATATCGAGAATTTAGAAGAAATGATTTGTATATTTAGGCAGTGCAACAAACAACTTTCAGCTCAACATAAAGGACTACTTACCCTGGCAAGACTCTCATTGTGGCATAACTCATCCAGAAGATCATTAGAAGCGCTTCCCAAGCCAGATAGCTGGACAGCATTTTCAGCTACAGCACCGAAAATATCTACAGAAGGACTCAAATGCTCAATCCTCTCAGCCAGTGGTTGAAGGTCGAGCTGGAGAACACAAAGAAATTGTCACAATAGGACTACAGCTATAGCCTTTCAGCTTAGCAAACAAATTATTAATATTCCTAGGCATTACCAAAAGAGTTTATTCTAAGAAGCAATCTATGTTCACTTACAAAATTAGTTTGGGGTGATGCTCAGATCATTTAACTACATAATAATATAGTTGCTAAAAACAGAAAAGGGCTTGATTTACATCCCACCCCTTCCTAGCCTTAGTTTTTGGTCCTAACTCTCATAGATAGATAATTGGGTCATCCTGGCTGGCCCAGCTGCAAAAGTCATTTTGTTCCATCTTTTTTCAACAGAAATAGTGTAGGATACCTTCCACTCATACAGAGAAGGAACCACGAAAAACTGTTAACGATGCAAAAGCAGTAGATTTAACAAAACAAAAAAGAATTTCTGTTACCAAATTACTAAACACGGAGGTGCAGTAATACAGCTAGTGAATTTCTGTTACCAAATTGATACAAACCTGTAAACTTGGATTATCAGAATATCCATCTCTTCGGTTAACTGTTCCATCTTGGTAGGGTGCACCAGGAACTGCTTCTTCAACAGAGAACAGTGAGGAAGGATTTGCCCCACCAAGAGCTTGAGATACAATGGGCATCATCTGCTGAAACATCCTTGAAATGTCAATACCACCACCCTGCCCTCTTTCTGCTCCAGCAAACATATTCCCCACATCCTGACTGCCAACCTGTTGGACAATTTGGTTGACTGTATTCATCAGTTGTGGGCTCTGTGTGAACTGCTGCAACATGTTTCTCAAACCATCAGGTGAGTCAACTCCAGTTTGCTGTGAAACCCCTTCCAACAAACCATTCAAAGCAGGACTTTGTAAAGCCTGAGACATTAAACCAGCCACATCAATCGGTCGGTCACTGGAGGGCAAGGGCCGCTGGGATGGGCCATTAGCATTTCTTGAATTCAAAGCAGATCCATGACTTGCAAGAGTTTGTAGTATATGTTGACCATCTGTTCTGGTTTGCTGACTTTTATCGACAGAAGAACTCGAAGATCCATCATCAGCAACTTTACTCACAGGAGGTTGAGGTCTGGTTCGCTTCTGTTTTGGCATGCAAATTTCCGAAGGTTAATTCAAGAATATAGTTATGGATGCAATAATCATCAGGAAGATCAGAGATATATAGAATTCCAAATCACGACAACCAAGAATCCGTGCTAATGCACAAATGTGTTAATGTGAAAAATACAGGAAAGCCCCACACAAACATTGGAGAAGGGAAGCAATGGGTATACTTTAACTCCCATCATGTTAATGGCACCAGGACAGGGATGCTTCAACTTTGTTGGAAGGGTAGAATGGCAAACATATTATCATGGTAAACTTTCGGTTTGAAAGAATTTGCACTTTTTTTCACCGTATTATTATTTAAAAAATTTAGACAAAATGTGAAAAAAAACAACATTGCTTTCATTGTTTCATAATAGAAATCATTGAAAACGAGACAACCGATAACAAGTTGACATTTTTGTTTTTCAAGTGAATGAAAATAGAAAATAATTTTTCAAACTGAAGGGCTCCAAGAATTTCTACAAAGTTTTAAAGAATCCCAAAACATTACATGTAATTACATCCTTACTACGTCTTAACAGTCAATTACGAAATCACAATAAAATAAATTACTTTCAAGAAGCTATCCTACTACATCAACCCTAATGCTTGCCTTCGGAATGGGATTCAAAGCAAATTGTCAAAGAGACAAATTGAAGTGAGTATATATATATGTGTGTGTGTGTGTGTGTAAGCACTTATTCTTCAATTTGCCTCATGTATCCTTGTTTGATACACCAATACTCTAGGATACTTCACCTATATATAAGTCTATGTGTCAATAAAGTATCCAAACCTATGAAGTACCATTACTTCTATTTGTTTCACATATAAGATATAAGATACTTTTAAAAAGTGAACCTTAAGCATAACTCAATCCTAAAAACAAACTTGTAAGGTGAGATGTGAGATTTACAATTTATATACTTATAAATTATCACAAAAACAGAGTTGTAAGGTGAGATGTGAGATTTACTTTACACACATTTATATCACAAGTAGATGTGGTATCTTCGACAGATACCAATATTTTTGGATAATTCACGGCTATGTGTTGGTGAACTTAAAGCATTTATATCCATTAAACTACAAGAAACATACATGTGTAATATAGAACCATATAAACATTGTTTCTTCATAAACCAAGGAGGGAAATTGTTCTCTATGAATTATTTTAAAAAAGTAACGTGATTGATAATGTTATTCTTATATGTAAATAATAGAAAGTAATTTTTATTTTTATGCATAATAATAGAAAGTAATTTATGATAACAATAATTTATAAATTTTATTTTGACAATGCCTAAGAAATGCGATTTTGATTTATATTTGCACAATTGCAGTTTTATATTTACTGTGCTTTATGAAATTTTATACATTTTTAAATGTGTCTTGCACATATCATATCATGTTATTCTTAGAATAAACCATATTGTCATATGCTTATCATATCCACGCACCATAGATGTATACTAAACATCAAATGAGACATCTTATCAACAAGCAACACAAAAACAACCAAAACCGAAATCTTTACTTTTTTCAGTTTCTAACTAATACATATTACAAAAATTTTCTCCAATTGCTTATACACAATATTGAAAGCCCTGTAGACCACCTATGCTAATTTTAAAAAGATTTTTAAAGTGATTACTTTGGAGCAATACATGCTGGATAATATAATGTGTTCATATTGAGAATACACAGGGATGGTGTATGCTGAAAAATTCATATGAGGCTATGACTTCAAAAGGAAAATATAAGTTTTAAGACAATAAAAAGACTCATTCAGCAGCCTCTCAAATATTATGAAAATACTATTTCAAGTTCTAACATTATAGCAAACAAATCAATTTGCGTAGCATGGCACAACAATTAGGAAATTCAGGCTTCTTATGCACAAAACCATAACCAATAAGTTTACCTTCCGCTCTAAGCCACCCATACCCAATCCTAGGGGAGCAGACTTGGCAGGTTCCGTTACATCTTGTCTGTCACTGACAGCTGAAACGTCTCCGTCTTTTTCTGGTTTTACAATTGTTTCTCCACTAGAACAACTTTGTAAATCTTGTTTGGAAGAAGAAACAAATTTATCAACCAAAACATCTCTCTCAGCATTACTAGAGGTTTGGACTGCCTCAGTTTGGAGCTGGAGGTGATTGAGAGGTAAACATCAGTCAACTAAAAGCTACGCATGTAGGAGACAGATGAATCACCAGGTATGTGCAAAAGTACTACCTTCTGTACCTCACTTTCAGGCGTACTGCCAACTAAGGAAGCACTGGAAGCCCCAAAGCCATTCATTTCCACGGTATCTTGCTGTGCATTTAGTGTAGAAGGTCTTGATTCAGAACCAGAGGACAAGTCCCTGCTGATTGATTCCATTTCACCTGGCCGGATGCAAATAAATGTTTGGAAATTAAATGCTAATCTATCAAAAGACTACATATAGTGAAACCAAAAATGGTAATCACCTGATGGAGCTGTGTTATCTCCTTGCATACTGCCAACAACATTCATAAGGCGAGCATTAATTTCAGCTAAAGCAGACGACAATGAAGCTGAATCAGGTGGCTGTGAAGTAGAAACACTGAATCCAGTTTGCGTGCTACTAGAGACTCCAACACCAGGAGGGTGTGATGGGATAGTTGCGGCTATGACATTTCTAACAGGTAATACCCGTGTTGAACCTGAACCACCAGAACCAGGCTCATTATGCTGTTCACCTCGTGTCCCTTCCCCATTATTTGGCCTAGAACCAATTGCTGAAACAAGGGGTGCAATAGAGGTACCTAGTATGAAGAAAAATTAATAAAAGTTGAATATTTCATGGGTTGAAGTACACTTAGTTTTTATTTACCAGCATGTATATGAATGTTCACGTTCCTAGGAGCACTTCCAATACCAATGGTACCCAAATTTGCAGGAGTTGAGGAGGGAAGTGAGCCACCAAAGAGGGAGCTTGCCTGAAGTGGAAAAGGCTGAAAATAGCAGAACTTCGTTAGGACCAGAAATAGCAAATGTAGACAATAAAAATCCAGAGATAGAAATGTGACCACAAAAATAAGAGGTGGATTTTGGTAATTTGAACTGCTATAAGTACACGTAATTACCCACCCCCAGTGAACCACAACTGGATTGTACATAGTATAAATTCAGATAGCTGAAATTCCAACATCAACCATGAGTTGGGGAGACAGAAAATGCTTTTGTAGTTAACCCACAGGGTTGTGTTGGCCTCTGATTTTTATTTTTTTTATCAGCAGTGTTGGACTCTGATTAATCAAACTTGGTTGCTAAAGTAGTGCCTTTTAATTAAATTTGTCAGCAAAAAGCAAAGAAGTATTTGAGGAACCATTTGCTAAGCATCTAATATAAAAAACCTTTCAATCTTGGTGGTTCATGAAACAGTATCAGAGCCTTTATCATCAAGCGGACTAGAGTTGATACTTCTCCTAATTATAAAAGTTAAATTTCAACTACAAGGTCAGTGAACTTTCCCATTATCGACGCTTCAAGCACAAACAGAAGACTTTATAAAACCTTTCCTGTGACTTCACCTAATAGCTTAGGCTTTTGGTATTAATGAATCAACATTAGCTTCGTGTCCTCTGCTTGATTTTTTTTTTGATCGGCCATGTCCTCTGCTTGATGAGTGTCTTACATGCTTAGATAAATAATTTAGTCTGTTAGACTGAACTGTGTCACCTGTCAGTATGGCAATTTGCAGTGTTTGAATGATTCTATAACTACTTTTTCTCAAGATAGGTAGTCTTCAATCATTGCTACTACCTCCATTCCCATTTATAAGAAAAAAATAGCCAATTTCCTAAGAGCAATGAAGATGGTTTAGTGATTTTTAAATAATGATAGCATAAGTAATAGTTTCATTCCAAAATTATCCTTACAATAGTGTATCAAAAATACATTTTTTAATAATTCTAGGGTATATCAGTAATTTAACAAGGAATACGCTTGAAAATAGGTGAATATTTCTTACAAAGAATCAAGAAAAATAAAACTTTTTTGTTTTCTACAAATGGGAACGAAGGCAGTATTTCTTATAGGGAGGTTAACACCAGTTATTTTTGTAACATTATAATTAGTTTGCAGTTAAAAAAAATAAAGAATGTTTTGAAAGTATTAGTGACAATATGTTACCGTGGATAATACCACACTTGTAGCATATTTAGAAGAGAGAAACCGAGATGGGATACCACAAATTTTGGGTTGTGTATATATGATTATACTTATAAAGGAGAAGAGCTACAATAATAAGAAACAAAATGTACATATAATAATGAAAATTATTTGGTAAGATATTCTACTATTAAATCATATCACATCTTCCAACGTAATGTAACCAAATCATATCTCTACCATGATCATATCGTATCTGTAATACTTTCTCTCGACTTGGAGCATATGTATCATATGACATAAGTTTGTTACAAATGTCGTCAACACAGGACTGCTCGAGAGACTTAGTTAACATGTCAACCAATTGGCTTTTGTAGCTTTAATAATGACAAAGTAGATATTTTCTGTACACAAATTTCTCTATGTCAAAGTGGGAATAAATATTCAATATGCTTCATCTTTTTAAATCACATCTTTAACACTTCCCTGGAATGGAGCATATGTATCATGAGTTAAACTTGTTAAAAATAGTCAGAGTACCCAACAGCTGCCAGAGAGCAAAAGTGACCAAAGAACATGACAGTTATCATAAAAACAAAAAATGCTCATAGGACACGGTGGCTGGCACAAAGCAACAATGATCAAAGGAAATGACTGTAGCCGTAAATAAATAAAAAATTGCTCCAAGGACACGACGGCTGTTGAAAAGCAAATATTGAAGGATATGACGGTTGTCTGAAAGAAAAAATGCTTACAGAACAAGGCTGCTGCTAGAAAGCAAAAATGTGATTGTTGAAGAGCCCGACTAACCATCAGTGGTGGTGGTCTCTGGCCAGAAGAAGCTTGCCATTAAAAAGTTGAACGGGATGATTGACCAAAGAAAGCTCACCAGTAAAATGGTGCCAGTTCAGCCCGAAAAGGTTTGTCAGGAAGTTGCTGATGAACAACAGTGACGCCAGTGGTGAACAGTATATTTGGCATGAACAGTGGCAGTAGGGAATAGTCAGAAATAGGAAAAATACATTGTTTCGATGAAAATTTACACTGAGGGTTGACAGCCCTCAGGGAAAGCTCATAACAGTTTTTCTTTCTCGTTGGGCTCTAATACTATCTTAGAAACTATAATTAGGTCTCATTCCAACCTTACAAACCTGACCTACTTGTGATATGAGATTTACACATACTTATATACTATAATTTGACCATATCTCAAGTTCATGTAAGATCCCCACTCGAAACCACGAATTAAAAAGAGATAGAAAAGAAAAAAATTTATTGAACACGAATGAAAGAACAATGAATAGGAGAGAAAACTCTCATCTAAAATTTTCCCCTTCATACAAAGAGACAATCCTCAATTTACAATGATAGCCCATCTTAATCTCTCCCATCCTTTTTCTCCTACTTACACTTAACTAACCCCTCTAACTAAATCATTAATAATCTAAATATGTTAACAAGCATCTTATATTCTCAACCACAATTTTAATTTAGCAGACAGCACACGGCAGAGAAAAGACCTAAAGAGAAAGAATGAAGTAAGCAAAGGTTTTGGGTTGAATCCTAGATTCTTTACACTGGTGAGGAAGAGAAAAGATAGTATAGGGAATGTAAATGGACTCACTCTAAAACTCCATCTCATGAATCCGGGAATAAAAAGAAAAAACAACTACTCAGTGAAACTTGTCAACCAAATAAAATAAACTAATTTAATTTTATACTAAAAGTTTAGTTTTTAAAATTCCGATATGCATAATCCAAGTTAGCTTTATTTGAATACCAATTTTAGTTATCCAAAGATGTTGACATAACTTTGGTCTGCCAAAGAAAGTTGACATCAATTTAAAACCTCAATCATGGAAAGTGACAATAAAATCATCCTTCTATACAGCCACCACAGGAACACCAATATTAAGTATCAACAAGGTAGTTTATTAAGGATCAATCAACTTAACCAAAAGATCAGCCAGTACTTAAATAATTAAACTTGGCATGAGGCATCACCATGAATGAACTTAGAATAGATCAAAATAGCTGACAAACCTGCGCCATTATAGGATTTGGCCCTGATGGAGAAATGTAAACAGCTGGTCCATTGTTAACAACTGATTCTGCCTGAAGTTTGAAAGTAGTCATGAATGAATGATACGCTGACACAATAAAGTAAACCAAATCACTTAAGAAAATAACGGAAACATACAGAAGATTGTCCCATACGCAGTGTCAGCATTGTCCGGCCAAGTTCAAGTAGAAGTGCACCCAAATGCTGCATAGCAAGTCCTATCTGCACTGACTCTGACTGTATCTGACCTCTTACACGTGGATCAGCAGAAGCTCTTTCTCTTTCCAAGCGTCCTGCAATATGCTAGAGTCGCACATTACAAGTAAAACATAATCAGAAAAGATAAATGATGAAGATAGTAAGACTTATTCACACAAACAAATCCTTAAATGAAATATGCACTTCGTGATAACAACTTTTCAGGGTTAAACAGAAGTAAGATTTTCGTATCATTACATCTGCTAATATGGTTATGGACAAGGATGGATATATCAAGAGTCTTAAGGTTTTATAAGTATGCAATAAATACATGTCTCAAACGTGAGTGCATGTTTCGATAACTGTTGGAAAGAGCAAACCTTCTAAAAATACGTTCAGACTAAAAGATACAGTGGATATCCTTCTTCAAAAGTACTTTCAGCACCCTCCAACAGAAAACAAAGACAATCCAAACACAGCTTGAGTTGTCTTAAAATTAAATCTCAAACGGATTTGAGTTTGACTACATATCCTAGATATATTAACCAGGTTAAACAGGTCAAATGTGGACATCCCTAAACTGGTCAATTCACAAGATAGTTCAAATTGTATGTCTTGTCACAGTTAACCGAGACAAACCCTGCTAAATTGGTAAGTGCTGCAACATCAAAATAAAGGTTTATTTGGAATCAACAAGTTAATTGAAACCCTAGACTAGGATGAGACACCAATTATTTTGAGTCACATAAATAAATAAAGAATCACCATAAGCCTATGAAATATGAGCATACTCAACAACATGGCTGTCATTCTAACATTTAATTTGCTCGAAAGACAAATACATGGTGTATTCATGCTTTCAAGGTATTATTGATTAAAAGGATCATGCAATTTTTATTTTGCCCAAAATTTAAACTTATGTAGCAAATCTATAACGTACAAGGACTTTCACAGCAAACATCTAATACTCGCAGATAATAGAAAATGTATTTACTATTAGGGGAAAACAAATATTTGTAAATAGGATGTGTTCATTACTGAAAGTGCAGCAACAGTTTGACCACCAAGTAGTCGCTCTGCACGACGCAAGACAGTACTTAATGCTTCAAGAGTCGGCATCCCTTGCTGATTAGAAGGCAATTCCTCTCTCTGATCTCCAGGGTTAGCTGGTGAAAAATTTGACTCATAACCTGCATAAGCATTAAGCAATTATCAATATTTTAATTTCCTTTTAAATTAAAAATAAAAATGCAACAATCATAACATCATCACCATTTTGTGTCAGTGTCTGTTCCATGCGATTCATAAACTCAATCAGTGTGTTCAATGAATCAGGAATTGGCTGAAATGAAGGGGAAAGAAAAAAAAGTTAAACAACATGAAGAATGTTAAATTTCCACAAGAAAAATTTGAGTGCCAAAAGAGAGGTCATGTTCCCACTGCATTGAGAGATGGGAGGGGTATGGATCCTGCTGCCACAGGAATCTGAACAACATGAGATACAGATTGAAATGTTGGACCATGAAATGTCTGTCCAGATGGTGCCTGGTTTCCAGCTGGGTTTTGATTTCCAGCACGCATTCCTTCAGTTTCATTGCCTGGTTGAGCCTGATACACACACCAACCTAGTTCAAAGGATATGTATTGCATAATGCACGTAGGAAAAAAACATTTAGAGACTTCAAAGTGTATCAGTAGAAGTCTGTTGTGTTCTATCAATTTTATTCACAAACTAAACTGATAATAACACATAAGAGGGCTTAATAATACCCTGTTGTTACTATTGAAAGGAAAAACAAATATATATATCCGTTGAACCAGAAAAAAATAAATAAGGTTAAAGATTCCATAATTAAGATAAATAACACCTCATTGGGTACATTTTTTATCAGACATTCATGAGGTACTTGAGATTTCACACTATTAGGACAATGGATAAATACTTTTATGCTACAAAGCACAAGTCACCTGAACTAAAAACCACATGATATTGCTTCAGGATTTAAGAAAATGAGACTGAACAAGGCAAGCAAAATTAAATATGCAAAGTTGCAAGGAGAACTCAAATATGAAGGAGAAATCAGACAATCAATGAATGTAAAACTAACTTGATCACTCATGGTTAAGAAAATTAATTATATGAATACAATACCCCAGGAAATCATACAAATGATAGAAAATAAAACAATGTATGATCATCTATTCAACCAAAAATGGTACTAACTGAAGGAGTTTGCACAGCATTAGGACCATTTACTGTACTTTGGCCACCGTTTCCAATAGAATTTAAAACATGCCCAATAACCTGAAAAAAAAACGGTATGTAAATGCCTCTCAGGCAATATCAAAGAAAATCATTATTGCCAATACCGCATGACTATGAACTACATAAGATAGACGCAAAGAATACGATAACAAACCCGAGTGAGGTCATGAACAATTCCTTCACCCTGTTCCCCCACGTTAAATGTCCCAAGAACAACACTGTGTGAAATTTGCCCAACACGGTTACGAGGAGGCCCTGAGCCCACGTCATTTCCTTCCAAACAACGAAATATATCACTAGCATAGTACAACAGTACAAGAGATGTCCGATAATGTCTTAAAATCTGAAGATAAAAAACATAAAAAGGACCAACCTGAAGGTATACCTTGGTTACTACTTGTACCAGTGGGCTCATCAGCACTCGTACCAGAAGCCTGTGGCTGATTTGGTTGTCTTTCAACTAAATGCAATGTATGCCCATTCTCAACATCTTAAATGGTTAAGGATTTGATTATAAAACAGAGATGAGTATCACGGTTTGAGTCAAAATACTAACTCATTTCAGCATATAATAAACAAATTCTAATATAGGGGTCACAGAATTTCCTTCTGTCAAGCAATCCCAATTTCCAAATCCAAACTAATAAGGGTGTTGAAAAGAAGAGAAAAAAAAAGGACACTGAACATATATAATGCGTTCACTTCATGATGAAACAAATTATTTTAAAACTGAGAAAAATCCAGGTCCGTTACTCATGAAGTTGTCAGTAAAAAAAAATGCAATTTGAAGGATACGATACTCGGAAAGAACATGCTCATCCTTTAAGACTTTTCCTCTAAATATCAATCGTTGCTGACTAACTGGAACACCAATTTCATTTGCAATTTTCTCTTTGAACAACGAAACAGGCATCTGAAACGATTTTGGAGACCAGTTTGAGGGTTATGCACGATGCTATTGATATTTACCTCAATAGGACTTAAAAAAAGACAAGAACGACAGGATTGGATATTATAGCTTACATTTTTGTTCACTTGAAAACTGTAGATGCGGGAATCTAGAGTTTTAATATTGAGCTGAACAGTTGAATCTGAACACTCTGCTGAAATATTTCCAGTACTGGAGCCTTCATTGGAGCACTGACCCGCCATCTGTCGGTTCAGCTGCAAATGTGTTGGACCAAGGAAGTCGACAGAACTAACCCAGACAAAAAGATACCAAAGTAGCTGCAACTAAACACAACGCAGATGATGGGCATATTAATCACCCAAAGAGTGAAAGAAATTCATCGACGCATCAGTATAAGCAACAGGAGAGAGCAGCAAAAATCGCAAAATGAACACACTATGTTTGTATGGCCGGCAATGCTAAAACACATCAGTGTGCAAAAGATATGCAATATAAAACCCAGTAAACCTCCATATTCAGTCATTAAATCAAACTATTAAAAAAAAAAAACAGCAGATAGCAAGTTATCTCAGAAATTCCAATATAAAATGTGAATATCAAGAACTTCGGTGTCATTGGAAACATCAATTAGGTTTTCGGGAACGAACAGATGTTGGTGATACATTTCTCCAAACATAAAAACATCTAGTAACCATCAAAATAATGTTGTATGATGCACATGCAATCACACGTGAATATGGCTATGTTCACAACCAATAAAAATAAACGCAGAGCAACACAGCTTCAAAATATAATCAAGATTGGCTAAAGATTGGTCAGGTTTTTGATAGCCCATTTCAACCGGGGGAAAAATCAAATATGAAAAGAATTTGACAGATGAATCGGGAAATTCTGAATTTTTTTCAAAAAGAAAAAGTAGAATCAATAATTAAATTAGGAATAGTATATTAAAGTGCGATTAAAGGTTGCGAGAGAATTTAGCAGAGGAAGGTGATACCTGGCCTGAGTAGAGGAAGTTGGCGTGGGTAAAGAAAAGAGGCGCAAGAAGTGAGAGGGGAAGAAATATAAGAGATCTGCGTTTGGAAGATTCTAGAGAGCTTAGGAGGAAAATAAAAGGAAGAGTAAGTGCTCACCGTGAGTCACCGGAGATGGATTCGGGCTTATGATCTTTCCAGAAGGTGATGATGTTGATGATGATGATGATGACGATGCTACTGCTAGGTGCTTCTGCTCCCTAATCTCCTATATAAATCTCATTATGTTATATGCGTATACACAAACATGCCTTGGTTCCAAAGTTTTCATTTCTCTGCATAGACTTCAAGAATACCAACTGGTCGTCTACAAGTCCTTTTGGACTGGGCTGGCCACTCTTCCCAGCCCATTATGGCCCAATTGCTGGTCTTTCATCTATGTCCAGAGTTTACAAGGAATTAAATTAAAAAAAAAATAGAAAATCATATTTTACGTATTTTTAAAATTACATTTTCAGTAGAGAAAATAAAATTTTGATCAGACAAATGAGTCACGTAAAGCGAATCATAATGTAAAATACTTCAATAATGAATTTTTTAAATGTAAAATATTTTACTTAATTGAAAGTACAATTTGAACGAAAAGTTTAAGTGCAATTATGCAATGATAAAAATATCATCTCTCGAATTTCAAAATATGAACACAGCAAATAATAAGGGAACATTTCCGAAAAAAAAAATATAAGGAACTCAGAGAACATATACCATTTATATAAATTGATAAATATGGATATAAACATAAATTCTTTTATTAAATTTTCCATTTTAATATTACAGAATTGTTGACATTTTATACCTAGTTTTTCACATCTAAATAGATATTTCTACTCTTATTTATAAACTAAGTTCAATTATTATTTATTTATGATGCGTTAACATGACATGTTTTCTTTATATTGAAAACTTTTTTATAAACACTGGTAAATAACATTGTTTTTTAAAGTAATTTTTTTTATATATACTTATGTTAAGGACATCGAGAGAATAATCAAATTAAAAGATTACGTCATGTAAAGGTGGGAAAATGATGTATCAAGATAAGTAGAATTGAAAGAAAAAATCGAGTAAAAAATACTATTGAAAGATCAAAATAAGTTAGATCGAAGGAGAAAAAAGCATTAAGCAAAGAATAATCGAAATAGAAATTAAAACTAATTTGATAGGGAAGTCATGTGCAATAACTATTGCAAAATGTGGAATCAATATAAATAAATGGGTGACTAATTATGAATACAATTTCAAATGTATTAATAACATCCCTAGCAATATATGTCACCACTTCATTAATTTCCTTTAACCGTTTTTGTTTTACCTCTGGTAGTTTATTTTAGTGCAATTTGTATTTTTCCAAATCCTTCACCACTATTTTCTTTTTATCTCTATTTTGATTCTTTAATTATTTTATCTTTAACAACAAAAATATCAAAAATATGATTTCTGAAAAAAAAAATGAATTGATTGAAGTTGATATCAAGCAAAAATCTAGTAATTTAAAGATTTTTGTGATTTGATCCACAATATAAATGAATTATTTGTTAAATTTGTTCTAGCAATGGACACATAAACACTTGATACTTAAAATCAAACTTAAAAACTTCAAGTTTGCTGGCCCTGTGAACGAACCGCATCAAGTAGATTTCATCACTATAAAAACATTCAATCTAAATTCTCAAGAAACGACTTGTTCTTTTATCAATAATTTTTTCCTTTCCATTCTCTAATTCTTTTTCCATTTCTTAAAATAATAACTTTTATTTTCATGATTCCAACAAAATCAAAACTCAACCTATACTTATTGTTCGAACACACACACACGTGTGTGTGTATATATATATATATATATATATATATATATATCTTAGCATAAACACATGCATTATCATGTGTGTACGCATTTTTAAAATAGGTATGATATTATATTAGTATGTGATGATATTGTAATATTATTAAGTTAATATATAAAATAAAATTATATTTATTAAAAATAAAGTGAAAAATATAAAAAAAAATTAAAGAATAATCTTTGATAAATAAAGAAGAAGAGAAAAAGCAAAGATAGACCATTTTATAAAAAACTTGTAAAAATAATAATCAATTTTCAATAATTTAATAAATAATTATATTTTAAAAGATAAAATTGGTATTTTGAAATGTGTACACAAAAGAGATATTCATCTTTATATATTGTTATAGATATATATGACCTAAAACAAATTATTAAATAAATAAAAACATTTTCATAAATATTATATTTTATCATTGTAATAAATATATATCACATCATAATAAATATAATTTATTATGAATATAATATATCACGAATTTTATTAAATTCAGTAATTGACACAAATACAAAAATAATAAATCAAATAGCGATTATTTCATCGATTAACCTTATCTTGCAATCATACAGATTACACGATTTAAATCATTGACCTATTCATAATTTTGTATCTTTTCCATAAATATAAAGATACGCAAAGAAAATATGAAGGTGCAGAAAGGGAAATAATAATTTAACAAAAAGTTTTGTTTCATAAACTTTAACAAATAACCATATTTAATAAAAAAAAATCTAAAATTTTACTGCTTTATTTTTGTAACTTCTTTGAAAAATAAAAATAAATTACATTTAGTAACTTTATGAACTTTGTCAAACTAAATGTTTGTCCAAAAAAGTTTCGTAGGAACTTAAAATCATTTAAACTGACCACACCTTCCCAAAATAATGAAACACTTTTCACCCTGTAACAATTGAAACGTTCATTCTATGACCATATACATATACATATAAATCAGTAACATTAACTGAGAAAACAGAATTTCTTAAAATGTTAAGTAACAACATGGTAATATGGTGGGAGAAGTAAGATTAAGGAAGGAAGATTGAGGTGGTAATAATTAGGTAAGAGTATGAACAGGAAGGGCAGACATATGTGTGAAGGTGGAAAGACGCGTGTTTCCGAAGCAACGACAGAAGATAGTCCATGAAGGGTGCGTGACAGGGTAATATTATTGGACCCTGAGTTGGAAGTCCCAAGTGTTCCTCAGACATCCTCAAAAGCTCTCTGAATACGTTGTTCCTCAAATAGGTCAGTGGTAGCACGAAGCGTGCCTTGTCAATGGTGTACACCACAAAGTGACCCTTTTGCCTTCTTTTGATTGCCATGCCAATTACTCTTTTTAAGCTCAACATGTTGCAATCGGAGATTCAACACCTAATTATGTCTATGTTTGTTTCAGTGTGCTTATATATATAGGAATAAGTGAGAGGCAAAAGGTAGTTTGGAAGAAACCATGTGCTTATGGTCATGTTCACTTTGGGAGTGGGAGTGGAGTTCCCGAGGTACGTATATATAAACAATGTGCTGTAGCCGCTTTCTTCTTTTTTGCCCATGCTCACTACAACACAAAGCTTCAGGGTTGAATACACGTCAACCAAAGTGTTACAGTAATCAACTGATTTATAACAGTAGTTAACTAAATGCCAGTTATAGATGTTAGTTTGTTTCGGTTAAAGAATCTCCTATTCTTTTTAACTGCTAGTCAACCAGCATCGATACTTGTGAAATGTACCTAGATGTCATGCAACTAAAATATATTTATTATCTAGTGATATTTTTATCGATTTACCACAGTTTTATCATTCATCAAACTTGATTTCAACTTGTAAGTTCATCATCTTTTAAGCACTTGGATTTTTTTTTTTTCATTGGTAAGTTTTTGCGTGATTGTGTTTTTGCATGCTACTATAGAAAAAGTTAATAAACAAAATGATTGTTGTGGTATAATATAAGTATTATGTTTAAGTCACGCGTAAGCTTTCTCAATTTAATTGTATTTAAATGTTTGTACAAGTTTGATCACACAAAAATGACAGAAAATATTATTTCCATCACCAAGACAGTTTTATTCCCGCTATGGAGGTGTAGTGGAGACTTGGTGGAAAGAGTGATGCATGCATGCTCAGAGTTTAGAAGTTGCAAGCTTGATGAGATCCTTGCGAAGAATTTTGCCAGATGGATTTTTAGGTATGGAGGAGATAAACGCAACTTTTCGAATCCGCTTGTAGGGAGCCACCTGTAATTAATGTGTAACCCACAGAAACAGAATCCTGAGAATTTAATACTGAGTTCCGCCGTAAAAGTTGAACTCCGGCAATTCAAAATATATCATTATAATAACAGCAAAACAACGCAGCCCTGGTGTTTGTTGAAACTACAACTAACCTGTTCTGCAACAAAATCCATAACTTGGCTTTCCGACAAGCTACTTCCATCCTTCCTCACAACGTATGCCATTGGAAACTGCCCAGCCTCTCTATCTGGATACCTGTTCATCACAAAACTACATTCATTCATCTACTGCTCTCACAATTTATATATTTATTGTAGATGGATGTAATTCAAAGACTTACGGGATAACAGCAGCATCTAAAATAGCAGGATGAGTCAGTAACAAGGCCTCAAGTTCTGCTGGAGGTACCTGAAACAGGCATCAACAACACCATCTCAACTCATTTTTCCCTTTTCTTCATAACAATCCTTGCTTTAACTACCATTCATAATTTACTTTACCTGATATCCCTTGTATTTTATAAGCTCTTTTAGTCGATCCACAATAAATATGAATCCATCATTGTCAATGTAACAAACATCCCCTGTTCTTAACCATCCTTTTGAATCAAGGGTTGATGTCGTCGCCTCTTCGTTACTGAAATAACCTGCCATCCCCACCTTTTCAATGTTAATATTATACACCAAATCACAACTTCATCTACTTACTATTAAACCACATGCAAGATTTTACAGATTCAAAAACATGTTCATATTCGGAAAGTTTTATGACTTTTGACCTGAGTGGACTTGGGAACTGTGGCTTATCGTTGAAGTAGGTAAAAGGTTTGAACCCATGACAAAAAACCTATAGCTAAGAAGTCCTAAAGTACCTAACCTAAGCATTATAGTAATGAAGATCTAAGGCTCAGCAAGTGAATTCTTAATCGACACAATTAAAAGGGTTTATTTATCTATCCATCAACCTAAACCAATCATACCATATGTTTGAAAATATAATGTTTCACATTATATGTACATCACTTGAGGCATCAAAATGAGTAGGGACAGCACGTGAAATGGGTCGTTGGCGTTGTTGATGCCAAATTTTGACAGTCAAATAATGTGTATGGTATTTGTAATAGGAGTCCTTGTCCGTATTCCTTTTCAACGACAGCGCACAATTAATTATAAAAACGTTGTATAAAAATATTTTCCCGGAGAAAAGACAGCAGAGAGTGACGTAACAACTCCACTTGGATGAGTATGAGCAAGACTTGAAAAGAAAAGAAAAAGTAGAAGGAAAAGAAAAGTTGAATACTTAATGATTCCTCACCTTTCATGATGGTGGGACCCCTGAGCCAGAGCTCACCGGTGCGGTTAACCGGAAGCGACTGGCCGGAGTCAGGGTCGACGATCATGGCTTGGGTTCCCGGCGACAAGAGCCCCGCGGTGCCGTATCTGCGACTCTCCTCCAAGGAGTCGGTGGAGGCCCCGACACCGGTGGATTCCGTCAAACCATAACCCTGAAGGATGGTGACGTTGGGGTACTTGTCGACAAACCCCTCAATGACCTCCTTACTCAAGGGAGCGCCGCCGGATAGAACCCAATGCAGGGACCCGATATCGTACTTTTTCTTGATGGCGTCTGCGTTGTTGAGCATGGCAACCAGAATGGGTGGAACCAGGGGGAGGTACGTGGCGCGGAACCTCTGGATGGCAGAGAGCATGTCGTGCATCTCGAACTTGGTGAGGACGACGATGGTGGAGCCGGAGGCGAGGAGGCCGGTGGCGAAGGCGACGAGACCGTATATGTGAAACATGGGGACCGTGCAGATGTAGGTTTCGATGTCTCCGGCGTGGAAGCGACCGAGGACGATTTGGACCATGGCTATGAGGTTCCGGTGGGAGGAAAGCACGCCCTTGCTGGGTCCCGTGGTGCCGGAGGAGTAGAGCAGCGTGGCCGTGTCGTCCTGCTCCACGCGCTCCCTCACGCGCTGAGCGCTGGGTTCCTTCTGGGCCATGTCGTGGAGGGTGGCTACAATTTTGGCGTCGGGAATGGATGGATGAGTGGTGGCGTCCATGAGAACGATCGGTAGAGAGGGTGCTGCCTGGGTGACTTTGGGAAGCAAGAGAGTAGTGGTGAAGGCGAGGAGGGGTTTGGAATCTGCGATCTGTTTGGCGATTTCCCGCGTGGTGTTGAGGGGGTTGGTGGTGGTGATGACGGCGCCGAGGGACATGATGGCGAGGCACACCACCGGGAAGTCGATGGAGTTGGGAGAGAGGACAAGGACGACGTTGCCCTTTCGGATCCCCATGTCCCAGAGAGACCCCGCCACGCCCTCCACCGCTCGCCATAGCTGGCTGTAGCTGAGGTGGCGGCCTGTGGCGGCGTCGATGAAGGCGGTGGTTCCGCGGTGGGCTCGGGAGGAGATGAAGGTGGTGACGTCGAGGGCGTTGTTGGGAGCGAGTGGGAGTGGCTTCCTCTTGCTGTAGAAGACTGAGTTGGAAACGCAGAAGCCACTCCTTGGATCTATTTGCTCCTCCATGCTTTCTTTTCCCTCTTCTTCAAAATCACTTTTTTACTTCTTACTTTTCCACTTCTCAAACTTAATACTCCAATATATATAGAACACCAACACCGTGGTTTCATTTCTTTGTCTGTTTCTTTCCGTCCAACCATGTGTTACATTACAGTCTTACTCGTCTTATTTTGACAACACACGTTTTGCATATGATCAAAGTCTTCCAATTTTTAATGAAAGTGCATTTGATTCTGTTCCCATTATTTACTTTATTTTATATTTTTAATCACAATTTTTAGGATCTTAATTCATGCCATGACTAATGTCCCATGGGAGGCTTCAATATGTCTAATGAAATGAATCGTTTTAGCCTGATTTAACCTTTATTAAATATATATTTAATTATGGAAGTCCATTAAAAAACTGAAAAAGATGGAACTTGCAAAACCTTAGTTGCATTTATAAATCTGTGTTGAATTTGACTATAATCTGCAACTGGTCTCTTCTTATCGTCATCATCTCCTTCGTCACAAAACACGTTCCTAACTATTATATTCTCAGTCTCACATTGTGTCTCTCTCCTCATCCCATGGAATTAATTTATACTGCTTTCAAAGTTTGTTCCGTTTTGTTGATTTTTGTATAAAATATAAACAATTCTTTTATATACACAAATGGAAAAAAAACAGTTTTCGCCTTATAAAAAGTTTAGATATTGAAGATAGATTTATCTTTATATGTATTTAATCCACATGATCAAATAATAAAACTAGTTTTTACTGTGGAATTTATTTAAACAACAGAGATTCAAAGTTGAAAGTTGGTGCAATCAAATAAGTCTAATTAAGATAATGGATTATTTGATCAAAATAAAAACTACAAGGAGACAAACGTGCTAATATGATTATATCTAACAAAGTGCTGTAGGAAGACTATTTTTATTTTCTTCTCCCATAGGTTAAGACTTGTAGATTTTAAATTCTGTGAATGATTCATTTATAGTTTTTATATATTTAATGTGTTATAAAAAACTTTATCTACTTGTTTTAACGTGATTGGAGAAGACACAAAATAAGATAAAATCCAAACACTTTTTCGAAAATGTGTAATCCCTATGTCAAGTTGTCTACGTATTATTAGTTGCAAAATCTGGGAACATTATCTCTAACTTTCAAATTAACTATGATAATAATAATTAGTTGTCAAAGCAAATCCCTTAAACTTTTTGATTGACCATAAGGACGGTGAATGAATGAATGAATCAAAATGCTATATATATAAAAAGTGATTAAGGTAGTATGAAGAACAGGATAATGGAACACAATTATCTCTGGCAATGCATACATCAAATCAGTCTTTTCTCTAAAGAAGATTTGGTGGAATTCCAACTCACTGAACTCTGTTTGGATGTCTGTTATTTGTCTGATACTATTTCTTCTTATTATGATATGATGACATATAGGTGTATTTTCATCCATGATAATCATCGTGATCATTGAAGAATCTATTGTTTTCTTAAACCCTCCAAAAAAAGGTGTGGATAATTGGATCTGACAGAGCATTGGGGGTCATTCTGTAAATTCGATCCTTACTGTGCAACACAATCTAGTGTAAAGTTAGGATGATAACAGCGTAATGTTAATAAAGTTTATTTCCTTCGTCTCTTCGTTCATCATGATGTTTCTACAGACAACGATTGCACCCAAATGTCATAATTTCCTCTCTTTAAAATAAAGTCGCACCTCTAAATCTAATCTATTCACTGCAACTCCTGTTCCTTTTTGTTTCTTCACTTCAGAATCAAGCAGTTTCAAAACAAAAATGCTCCATTTGGTTGTGTTTGTAGCAATCATAAATTAATATTTTCTGATTAAAATTCGTTATAAAAGCTTTTTGAAGTTTTTAAAAAGTCTAATTATAAGGCAAAGGGCAGAGTAGTATTTTCTCATGTTGTAAGAATTTCTCATAGATGTGCTTCTCTGTTTTGTGACGTGTCTTTTTGGACTATGATCACCAATATATGTATGAGATTCGCATGAATAAAATAAGGAGAATTATCAGCACCTCTTTCTCTGTTTTTCTTCTGTTTTCTGTTCGAGGAAGCTTAACCTGTAATACATTAACAGTAACCTTATCCAACATAAGCACAATTTGTAACATAGATAAATATCACGAGGGTCTATATCTTAAAATACGTTTAACCATTGGAAGTTTTTAATTCAGAGCTAACTCCAAACTTTTTGTTGGATTATTATTTTTGGGCCGAATATAATATTTTTTAGGGTTAATTATGTTTTTGGTCCCTCAAGTATCGACCATTTTTGGTTTTCGTCCCTCATTCAAAAGATGCGCTATTTAAGTCCCTCACATTCTGAAACGCATGGAATTCGTCCTCATTTTTAAACACCGTTAGGTTTATTACAGAGCTGGCAGACGGAGTGCCACGTAAGGATCCCGTTTTTAACAGTGTTGATTTTTTGATTGACACGTGGTAAATTTAGAAGCTGCGTTTTTAAGACTAAGTCGTTTTAGTTTATTAAGAAGCTGCGTTTTATTAGGGTTTGCGTTTTATTAGGGTTTAGGTTAAAATTAGAAAGAAAGGGGTTTTGGTGAGATTGAAATGCGTTCGTGAAGG
>Ga0209589_1003063_pt1 | contig 29254 bp, 16 predicted proteins | sample CowpeawhiteBW_FD_187525 | JGI IMG/M metagenome (GOLD analysis project Ga0209589, IMG submission 187525) | Root nodule microbial communities of legume samples collected from California USA - Cow pea white BW (SPAdes) (version 2) | ecosystem: Host-associated > Plants > Roots > Nodule | place: USA...
TTGAGGGGGAGATTGTTAGGAATCCAAGTGTGAGTCTAAGTCCCACATTGACCAGAATTGAGAAAATAGAGCACTATATAAGAATAAAGACCCATAAACCCATTGCCTTAAGGTTTTGGGTTGAGAGTGGTGTCAGTGTCTTATGTGGTTGGGCTCAAGTCTCATTGGTGTTGTATCTCCCCAGTGATACCCTCTCCTTTATAAACCTAACAAGTGGTATCAGAGTCGATGGTTAAAACCGGCTCAAACGAGTACAGTATGGTCCTAGTATCGAAAGCCTTCCTGGCAAGGGTCCCAGGTAAGGGTTCCAGGTAAAGCGTGTCCCGTTAAGAAGAACGGTGGTATAGAAAATGACAAAAAAAGAGTACTCGTGGTTGGGAATGCTTCCGCTGGAGGAGGAGTGTACTAATGTGGTTGAAGGGACTCACCCTTGAGGGGGAGATTATTAAGAATCCAAGTGTGAGTCTAAGTCCCACATTGACCAGAATTGAGAAAATAGAGCACTATATAAGAATAAAGACCCATAAACCCATTGCCTTAAGGTTTTTGGTTTATAGTGGTGTCAGTGTGTTATGTGGTTGGGCTCAAGTCTCATTGGTGTTGTATCTCCCCAATGATACCCTCTCCTTTATAAACCTAACAAGTGGTATCATAGCCGATGGTTAAAACCGGCTCAGACAAGTGCAGTATGGTCCTAGTATCAAAAGTCTTCCTGGCAAGGGTCCCAGGTAAGGGTTCCAGGTAAAGCGTGTCCCGTTAAGAAGAACGACGGTACAGAAAAGGACAGAAAAAGAGTACTCGTGGTTGGGAATGCTTCCGCTGGAGGGGGAGTGTACCAATGTGGTTGAAGGGACTCACCCTTGAGGGGGAGATTATTAGGAATCCAAGTGTGAGTCTAAGTCCCACATTGACCAGAATTGAGAAAATAGAGCACTATATAAGAATAAAGACCCATAAACCCATTGCCTTAAGGTTTTGTGTTGAGAATGGTGTCAGTGTCTTATGTGGTTGGGCTCAAGTCTCTTTGGTGCTGTATCTCCCCAATGATACCCTCTCCTTTATAAACCTAACATAGCGGGTGTGTGCACCAAGGGTCATTTTGGGGTATAATTGAGTGTATATAATAAGTTTAGAGGGGTACTGTAAAACTGTAAAAAAAATGTGTTGGGAGCAGATGGGATGAGTTATCACATTGATACCGAGTGAATTGTCTAAATAGGTGGGTAAAGTGAAGAATGCTAAGGGAAGAAATTACTTGGTTTGGGGCGTGAAATAACTGTATATACATATATATGTAGTGATGGCTGCCATATTATGTTCAAAGTGTTTGATAGTTGTATGAATAATGTATTGCAAGTTGGGGCCTTAAGGCCTGCAAAATGTGTCAAAAATCAGTAGCAGTGCGCTACTGGTATGGCACCTGGCGTCACGGGGCGAACCATCAGGCGGTAGAGTGTAAAACAGTGGCAGTGGCCACTGTCAGCGCTAGGCGCCTGGCGGCAGGGATGTGTCCGCCAGGCGGTGACAGAGAATTTCGAATTCTGTTGTGTCAGCGGCGCCTGGCGGTGGGAGTGTCACCGCTGGGTAGTTTTTTGCCAGTATCCGCCTAGCGGTGCCTAGGCGGTATCAGGCGGGTTTTGTGGCTGTATAATTGGTTTTTACTTTGATTAGTGGACTTGAAGGACTAAGTTCACTTCTTTTATGCTTGGGCTTGACGGACTAAGTCCAATAGGGGTCTGGGATGTGCTTGAGTGGTTGAACGCATGATGGGCATGGAACTAGTTGAGTTCCCGTCGGCTACTATTGGGCGATGAGTCCTTAGTATGGTGATTGCATGCGTTGGACGCACGATGGGCAAGGAACTATGATGTTCTCGTCGGCTACTATTGGGCGAGGAGTCCATAGTATGGTGATTGTGTGTGTGCTAGGGTCCAAGTTGAGTAAACTTGGATGTTATACTACAGACGAGGAGTCTGTAGGGATGGACTATGAGCAGGATTGGCTTGTAGGGTTGGACCACGAAAGGGATAGTTTCGTGGAAGCACAGTAAAAGTCCCAGGACCTAGTTTCATATATGACTCATGAAGGAATATGAGATCAGGGGTGGATAATTGGTAATTAACATATATCATCAAAATTTTATTGGGATGGGTATCATATTTAATTTTGTTTTTATATGCATAGCTCACCCTATCTGTGTGTGTGTGGCGATGATCAGATGATTTATTATCCGGGAGCAGATGATTTGACAGGTGAGCCAGGAGACGCTTGAGACTGGAGTGCGGGATCATATGGGGTTTTTGAAGATTTGAATTTTTGATGTATTTATATTTTGGAACATTAGCCACTTTTGGCTTTTATAAGTTGTAATGATTTGAAATTGCGAACAGTTACAATGTCTTGAATTTACGATTTTAATGTTCCCGCGTTTTGGGAAGAGGCGTTTATAAATGAGGAAATTCATATATTATCGTATTTATTTCCTTTTATTTAATTGTTTATGCTATTTTCAAAGTAATATTCCTTAGGGATGTTACAATGCATGACTGGGAAGAATCCTGGTATCTTACAAAAATTAGATTCTGAAATTGATAGGACCTTCCATAGAGGAGTTAGGCATCAAAGGAACCCATGTGTACACCTTCAATATTCTATGAATTTTCCTGATAATCTTGAATTTGTGCATTCTTTGCATTATGAACATTCTGAGCATACTGAACATACTGAAAATTTTAAGCACTCTCATCAATTTGATTTTCATACTGATAACATGGCTCAACCTCCACCTCATGAGAGGACAATGAGTGAGCTTACTACACATGAGTTCACTTATGATAGCTTATGCATCCAGTATCCTAAGGAGGAAGTTGTCTTATGTTCTTAAAACTGGATTAATACATTTGTTGCCAAAGTTTCATCATCTTAGAGGTGAGGACTTATGTGTCTTGAATTTCTTTAGTTTTCATTAGTCAAAGTGTTCATTTTTCCATTCTAGAATACCTAATTTGAGCATATTAGGTTAGATTTCTCACTTAAGGCCATTTTCACATTCTCATAGAATTAGTGTTTGTAAAGTGTTTTTAAACATCATTTGAGTGTGGTTGCATCATTTTTTAAGTCCTAGGGTCCTAAGTTAGTCAATCCTAGTGTTAAGAGTCAAATTTTGCTCATTTAGCCTTTAAATGATGACATAGTTGACTTTAGAGTTGACTCTTTGAACTTCTTCCAAATTGAGTGATTTGACTTTACACTTGTTAGAAGTGATCAAACACAAAAATTTGAGGTTTAGGACCAATTGAGCAAAATTCTTAGTTTTCATGTTTTGGTCATTTTAGCTTAGTTATTCAAGTAGTGTCTAGGTAGAACTAACCATTCCACTTGAGTTTTTGATCAATTTGCAGATCATCTATCCTTAGGCAAGGTTAATTGAAGATTTTAATGCCTAAATGTTCACATAGCAGCAAGGTCAAGTTGGTGACAAAGCATGAAGTGTGCAAAAGTGGTATAATTGACCTTAGAGTTGACTTTTGCCATTTGGACTCCAAATCAAGAGCCAATCATTTGGAGCACTTTAGGATTGCCAAAAAATTTGAGAGGGGGTTGCACATTGAAGTTTGGGCTCATTTGGTGAGAGGTGACTTAATGTAAGGGGGGTTTTAGGGTAGATTTCGTAAGGTGGCATAGGGACACGACCTAGGAGCCTTCCAGCACATTTTGTGCACATTATTTGGACCATGGTAGACCAGATTTGGACAACACCATACCACCTCATGCAGCAGACCTGAAATTCCATCTAAAAACAACCATTTTCACTTAATTTTTGTTTTTGGAAGCTTGGATAGCTCAAGCCTTGGTGAGAGGAAGGTTGGGGGCAACTCCTTGTACTCATTTTTGGTATTGTAATTTGGATTTGAGCTCCAATGAATGAAAATTTCGATATTGTTCATTTGGTCTATGGATTCATAATGTTCATCATCATTTTCCATTAAACCATCACCTTGACTACCACTTTTTGAGCTTGAACTCCATCCTACCTTACCAAATCCAGGTTCCGAAACCAGGCCTATGAATTGGTGTGTCCAAATGACCTCTATACATCATTGTTTCGGAGTAAACAAGATGAATGGGTTTGATTCAAAACCAATGGTAGTAGCCAAGCTCATTTCACTCATATTTCTCCATTTCATTGCAGTCTTGCTACAATTTCGAGTTTCTTCTCATTCCACCACTTCACACACATCACTTTTAAATTCCTTTAACTATTTGCAAGTTTAATTTTGAGTTTTCATCATCAAATCACCAAAACCTCAATTTTGCACTATTTTCACGTACACGCACCATTGGTTACTATTCCATTAAATTTCTCACTCATTTCTTAATCATTTTGAGTTGTGTAAATTCGTGCACATTCCTGGGATGATTTCCAAGCTATTCGAACAATCACACCCATTTCCATCACCATTTCATCAATTCACATTCTTCTGCATATTTTCATATGGATAACTAACCCATGTTATGGTTCCATTCAAATTTAGCATCGCTTTCATGTTTTGATCCAACTTGTGGTTTCGTTTAGCTCTTCTTTATGCTCCCAAACTATTAGCATCAATCATTTTACGATTCCATCCACAAATCACCAAGTTCGAATCACACTTCACTTCTCATTTTTCATTGTTGCATAATTTTGTGGTTGAGCGATTTTACTGATTGTTGATGTAAATTGATTTGAGGGTTTCATTCTTTGCATTATGACGAAGCTATTTGCACATTTAATTACATTTTCGTTGCACGAATTGGTCAAATTGATCGAAATCGCGTTTCTGCTCGAATTTGGGAATTAGGGTTCATGAAATTGGGAACTTTGTGTGTAGTGCACCAAATCGAGCGATTCTAGTTTCTAGATTTAATTGAGACCATTTATAATCATTCTGCATCATTACATTTTCAATGGTATCATCAAAAGATCCTTATCTGAGGATACCATGCACTTTGTTCAGAACATGTTCTTGATTTTGGGCATATTTCGAGTTTGATGAATTTGGACCAATTGAGTCATTGCATTAGCCTAGTTTTGATCATTGAACATTTTTTGAGCATTTAGGATTAGCTAATCATCATTCCCTACCATTATGTGCATTACATGTCATGCATTCATGCATAGTTCATGGTATTTTTTACATTTGATGATTTTGAGATTTCTATTTTTAAGTGTAGATTTTAAATAATTTTCTCCACCACAGTTCAAGTACAAACATTGCACTTGACTCTAGCCATATTTACAGATTGATTCCCAAAGTTCTTCCTATGCTGCATTTTTAAGGAAAATTGGATTTTCAAGAACCCATGTCAGTACTGCCTGAGGTTTCTTGAAAAATCTATATATGTTTTTGTAGTAAGGAGATTAACCTAATTATATTCATGTATAATCTTAGTACATTTTATACTTTATCAAATATAAAAGAAGACTGCACAATATTGTATTTTTAAGAGACAAGACACACATCTTACAAGATTTATTATTAAATTTAAAAATACTATTTTACAAATAAAGCATGACCATGCTTTATACATAGTTATTTTCAACGCTATTAATCAAAATCATACGTTTTAGACTTTTCCTTAATATGTTTGATGCAAAGGACAATTATGTGTTTCATTATTTAATTGTATACCCTTGGAATTTGTCTTTTCTTATGGTCCTTTTCAATAGCTAACTGTTGTGTTGGTTGTTATCCATGTGATAACCTTCTATGAATATGCTGAATGCACGAGTAGACTTAGATGTAGATACTAGAGTTTCGTTTTGATTCACATATTAAAGGACATAACCATAAGGATAAGATATTATATTCTTCTTTTGAAGCAATTCATATGTATATCATGTTATCTTTTCCAAACCTTATATTATCAAGTGATTGTCAAGTATCTCTATTATCCTTTATGGAATCGTTTTCTTTTTCTGTTAAAGTAAACTACTTATTACTTAAACTATTTGTAGTTAAATAAACTTCTACAAAATATGTGTACGATAGTATGATAGTATTTTGCTTAATACTTCTACAAAATAATAAATATAGTTAATTTATTTATGAGATGAAATTAGTTTACGGGTAAGTTTAAAAATAAACTTTTTAAAAGTCAATATATTTTTAATACTTTCTTTTATGGAAAAGTTTTTTTTGTTGTTTGCTGAAACTTGTGTCTATGTTCTATCCCTATAGGAAATTATTAATAAGAACTTGATTTGTTTTATAGTTATTCTGGTGACCTATATTTTACTTAAAATTTTAGATTTAATATGTTTTTAGCTCCTAAACTAGGACGTAAAATGTGATATTTTTAGTTCTTAAACTTTAAAAATGAATTGATGTAGTTATTTTAACTCAATTATGTTAAATTTTTTCAACGTGTCAAATGTGTTTCCTAGTTGACATTGAAGCGAAAACGTGTTAAACGATGTAAACAACTCAAATGTTAACATAAAACATGTTTAACAACATAAAAAGAAAGAAGGAAATTAACGTAATGTGGTTAAAAAGATTATATCCATTGACTTTTAAAGTTTGGTGACCAAAATGTATCAAAATTTCAAACATAAACAAATTCCAATTTCACGTAATGTTCTGAGACTAAAAAATATTTAACCCTAAAATTTTTATTGTTAGTTTTTATAAACAACATACTAGAGTTTTACCATTTTTATTCTAATTTAAATGTCACTTGTTCTTATAGAACTCAACATACCTCGTAAAGATATCCTTCAACTCTTCTCAAAGTATATCTTAGACCCACGATAGGTGTTAAAATGTTCTTACATAACCGAATATACCTTGTAAAGATATCCTCCAACTTTTTACACGCACTTTAAGCTACAACTTCACACCTTCAAGCCATAATGTCCAATGTACTATCTCCTCAAAACTGAAAGAGGTGTGTAATTGCAGAAGACAATCTGACGATCAACTCACCTAAGTGTGTCAAACAACATTGAATGTATAATAATAAAAACGTAATTAATTTACCTCGTGTACTGACTTAACTATCTTAATTAACTTTGTCTAATACTCTGCTTAATATATTTTAGCCTTTGTCTTAACCTAATCCTATTTTTGTTAATTTTAAAGAAATAATCGATATGGTGTCTCCGACCAGATATATTTAGACCAAATACATATCAGTCCAGATAGTCGAGATGTAGTCGAACATGTATATTACATCCCTTATTATCCATTTTTGAGTAATTTATATCGGTTTTTTATAAATTTGTTACGTATTTTTCTTCCACGAGTAATCTTAGTATTTATATTTTTACTTACACCGTTTGACAGGTAAAAATAAATTACTATACTTAAATTTTAATTTAAAAATATAATAGTTTTCGTACTTTTCTGGTGAAACATTTTTTTCTTATAGAAATAAGTTTATTAAAATTTTAGAAACTCTTTTGCCATGTATACCAGTTTTACAGTAATTTCTCATAATAAATAACTATTTTTTATTAAGCAACACATTTACATATTTACCGGAGATTCTCTGATAAAAATACCATTGTTATTACAGCTAAAAACTAATTATTAAGACATTATTAAAAGGGGATAAACTATATGGAACATATGCACATCGAAATTAAATATAAAAGAAACGTCATCACCTTTACAGATTAATTAATATAGATGGAGAAAATAGTCCTTATTTTGCTGGCAAGGTCTAATTTGCGTTTTATTTATATCTTCCTTCGTAATTTTGGCATGAAGCTTAGATAAGAAAATTAAGATTGTGTTATATGTCTCTTCAATATTTTATGTACCGTCTCCTCTCTCTTTAAAACTTCTTTATTTAGAAGGATGTTATATTTTTAAGGAAGCACTAATAAATATTTCAAAAGTATTAATACAAGTTAATAATATGTATAGCATCATCCTGCTTTTCAGACTTTTGTTTATTTGACAAATATGTTACCAAGGTATTAATTAACAGGTAGACAGGTGCATTATTAATCTTGAAAGCGTGGAATGAAAAATAAAGAAATAATTGAATCCTCTTTCCCACGTCACAGAGTTTGATAACTGCTTAAGAAACCAGCAATTGAAAAATGCGCTCTCTCACGGGGGCAATCCACAGTCTCCTCTGATTCTCCCGGTAGAGACCTTTCTTCCCTTCATCCAACGGCTAAGAGTTTCCTTAAGATGCCACGCGTCACTAGGCGACGCAGATTGCAATTGATCCCACGCAACAGAGTATGCAGGTGTGTTCTTGACGCGATTCCTTTGCTGAGAATGAAGAAAGAAGGTATTAGGTAGGTGAGGTGAATTTAAGAGACTCACTCCTACCCTACTAAGATACGCTTATAGGGGTGGGGGATCCGCAATAGAACAGAGATGACTAATCTGCTAATACAAACAGAAGAACCCTCTCAGAGTCAAACTCCGCTTCTAATTTCAATTCAACATCAACAACAAGCAGAGCAAAATGGAGATACTGATACCAGTACTAATAGCAATAATAATGATAATAACAAGAACGATGATGGTGACGGTGATGGAGAGAATGATGATGACGATGAGGAGGAAGAGGAGGAGGAGACTGAAGTGGGGGAGAGCTTGGCGCGGTTGGAGTGGTTTCTCACGGTGTTAGGGTTCAACCAGCACTCGGTGTTGAGTTTGGTGGTTTCGTGGAGTGTGTTTGCGGCGGTTGGAGTGGCGGCGCCTCTTCTGGCGCTGTCCATGTGTAAGTGCGCGGAGTGCGATAGGTATGAGATTCAGAGCTTTGAGATGGTGATCGTGGCGTTTCAGGCGACTCTCGCCGCCGTATCCTTGATCTGTCTCTCTCACAACCTCCGCAAGTACGGTCTCCGCAGGTTCCTCTTCGTCGACCGCTACTCCGGAAAGATGCATTGCTTTCACCGCGACTATGTCGCTCAGATTTCGGTCGGTTTCCTTTTTTTTTTTTTTGCTAGCTCCAGCGATAATTGCTCTGTTTCTCCTCTACTTTGCTTGCGTTCTTAATGCTTTATTTGACTCCAGTTTTTGGTGATAAACTTTGTGTTTTTTTTTTCTATTGTATTTGGCGTCGTTAGGGATTTTGCTCGAAAGCAGAATTTGTTGCTCTTTGTTCTATTATTATTATTATTATTATTATTATTATTATTATTATTATTATTATTATTATTATTATTGAACATTTGCTTTATTTGAGAACTTTCCAAAATGAAAGGAGTCAAATCGTTGAATGTTATCTTGTATTGTTTCGGTTCTTCCTTGTTCCTTTTTATGAACATGTATTATTCCATCATTCCTCATCAAGAAGATCTAAAATGTTTATTTTATTTTTTTTATTTTTTAGAATAGATAATGAACAAAACTTACAGAGTTTCACAGGTGTTTTTCCATCAAAATTAGAGTTTCACTTCAGGAATTTGTATAATAAAAGATAATTAAATGCGAACATAGATTACTTCTGGAATTTTTATGATAAAAGATTGATTAAATGTCAACATGGATTGGCAAAGTGAAACTTCCATTTTTATTGGAGAACACGAGGCTAGTTTACTACGATATCCTCTATAGAAACTACCTTACAAAGTCATACTATGCGATTTCTGATTAATTCATAGAGTCAAATTTTATGCCTATTAAACTTTGCTTTTCCTGTTAATAGGGATCTATGCGCTTGCTTTTTCTGTGGGTTTTGCCATGTTTCCTTCTGAAGACCGCTCGAGAAATCATTCGCATTTTCTATGTGCAACATGGGTCCTGGTGGCTTTCATTCGCTATTCTATCAGCTTTGATTATATCCTGGACTTATATGAGTACAATTTCTCTGTCAGCCTGCATTTTATTTCACTTGGTCTGCAGTTTGCAAGTGATTCATTTTGATGATTATGGGAAGCTCTTGCAAAGGGAAAGTGATGTTTTAGTTTTTATGGAAGAGCACATTCGGTTGCGTTATCATCTCTCCAAGATAAGTCATAGGTTCAGAATCTATCTGCTTCTGGAGTTCTTGGTTGTCACAGCTAGCCAGGTTGTGACGCTTTTGCAGGTCACTGGTTATGGTGAAATGCTTACATTCATTAATGGTGGAGACTTTGCTGTAAGTTCTGGTTATGGTGAAATGCTTACATTCATTAATCAAAGTGTTTATGCATTTAGATTTTATGAACTAGTTTCTTTCATTTTACCAATCATTTTGTTCTGTTTATTTATTTATTAATTTTTTTCTTTTTTCTTTCAGGTATCCACACTTGTTCAGGTGGTGGGCATCATCATTTGTTTGCATGCCGCTACAAGAATTTCTCATAGAGCTCAAGGCATTGTTTCCCATGCAAGCAGGTGGCATGCAATGCTAACATGCACATCTTCTGATGCACCACAATTGAGGAGCTCTGCTAGTGCTGGGAGCTTGGAGGCTGCAAACCATTTAAATGCTATACATGTAGACTATTCTGAAAGTGATCTAGAGTCAATGGATTATGCTGGAATGTTTTCGAATACCCAATGGGCTTCTTATGTGTCTTCACATCACAAGAGACAAGCTTTTGGTATGTATTTACTGTCTGTAAACAGATCAATTTTATATTTTTTCTCGTTCGTGATAAAAATAAAATGTTTATAAAAACATCATATTATCATATATGCTTTTGGTGCTTTCTTATAATTTCATCTTACACGGGGACATAAAATAATCTGATAATGTTACACAAAATGCTGTGAAGGGTATAGGTCTGTTGCAAGGCCAAATTGAGATGAAATAATACTTCAAGGACAGATTATTGAAATTAGAACTAGGATCCAAGGAAAATTTATGTTAAAGTGTAGTTTTCTGGTTTTATAAAGTTTTGTGATTAATATAGTGTGAAAGCTGTGTTTATCTTGTACATCAAGGCATACCGAAAACATTTGGTCTAGTGAAAGGGGTATCTGACATTGTCTAAGAGAAGGAAAAACGTATCTCTGCTAATTTTCTCTAAAGGTTATATCTGATCGATAATCATTTGCGTTATTATCTCTTGTGGTCATGAACCAATATTAGCTTAAAATGGCTGCCTACAGCAGGCTATGCAAACATTTATTATGATACATCTGATTAGATTAGCAAATCAGCTATTTTAGAATCATCTCCCATATGTAATATGCAATAAACTTGCCATCTCTAGAAAATATTGAAAGACTAAGCTTGTTATGGATGAAGCATTTTAACAATTCTAAAAAATTGAAATGTATTGCATTTGAATTCTTTGTAATTGAATTCCTTTCATTTTCTAGTTTTCTAAATAATTTATTTGGATAGAGTAATTGAAATATCTTACATTTCAATTTTTTGTTTGGATAAAATAATTGAATTTCTCTTATGAGATAAACTTTTATTTTAACAATATTTATTTTAATAAATAAAAATTTGAAATTAAATTTAAAAAATATATTAGTTAACTTAAAATATTTAAATTCGATCAAATCTAACAGATCTGGTTTGATTGAATTTCGTCAAATTTCGTACAAGGCCAATTACATTGCATCTAGCCAATTTTGGCTAGGGAAGACTCAATCGAATTGGGCCTAATTTTGGCCGGGGTTGACTCGCCGAATTTTAGCTAGGGTTGGCTCTAGCCGAATTTCGATGGAGTTTGCTCTTGCCAAATTCGGTCGAGTTGGCCCTTTCCAAATATTTGGTCAAACTGGGCCAAGTCGGCTCCAACCGAAATTTGGCCAAGGCTGTCCGAACAAAATTTTGACCAAGTCGGCATTGACGAAACTTGACCGAATTTGACCGAGTCAGTGCTGGTTGATTATTGGTTGATGGTTGAGTCGATCCTGACCAATGAGGTATTCCACAACTTGTGGAATTCCAATTTTCTTATTTTTTTGAGTGAATTTCAAATTTTATTATTTTAGTTATTTGAAATAGCTTCTTAAAATTCTTCAATTTCAATTTCATTTTAATTTCTTCATCCAAACAAGTCATTTTACTTCAAAGAAATTCAAATTCTCCAAATAAATGAATTAGTCTCTTAAATTGCTCATCCAAATACACCATAAAGGTTCAATTTGCATATGTGGATTACTATTACTAGGCCATTCCGTTGTCCTCATAATGATTACCACTTAAATCACTATTTTTCATTTTGAGATTAGTGTACTAATTTCCTGGTTCGTATGTGCATGACTTTATTTAATACCAATATCTTGGCAACATACTAATCACACGCACAACTTGTATATAACTGCTTTTGTAATTTATTTTCAAGTTGAGAAATCTTGTTCTTTCTGGTTTCAAAACTGGAACCTGAGCTATGAGCTTGTTTTGTGTCCACCAGGAGGATTTCATGCTTATTGTTTTCTTCAAATATGCAGTGATGTATTTGCAGACAAATCCAGGAGGAATAACAATATTTGGATGGACAGTGGATCGGTCTCTAGTGAACACGATTTTTTTCCTTGAATTAAGTCTGGTTACCTTTGTTCTCGGTCAGACGCTAATCTAAGGATCAAATTTGCAACTGACCAAAAAAGCCTTTCGTTTTAGGTCTTTGAGGTTATGATTTTCATTTTGATTGAAAGCCCATTATTCTTCCTGGGAACCAAGGATACTGAATTTATATGCTGTGCCAGGAGAACTTATTACATGATCTGAGATACCAGTTTCAAATGATCACCATGTAGCAAAAAACATGAGTTTTTAACTCTCGTAAATTGACAAACTCGGTTACACATCACATGGAGATTATCTGGGACTATTGACGCTTGGAGCTTCTAATAATTACTTCTGTTTCAGAATGTTGCATGCACACGGCAAAGAAGCAGACCCGTGATCATGAGATTTGTGGTCTCGCTGTCAAATATGCCCTTTGGCCTCTTACCCAATTCCCAGCAACGAAATTTCATCTCCAAATTATGTTCGTGATTCTTATTCCTCCCTTACGCCTTTGTTGATCTTGTAACTTATTTGCGGTTTTCAACATACTTGGGCTCATCGAAGCAGTCTTTCTCATTGTTTTGATTCTTATAACTATAGGTGTGCCCCATCTCATTTGAAATGGAAGGATCATATTTGTAGAAGAGTCTCCCCCTTCTCTGGACATTTGTGGCTCTTATAAGTGCGTTCTTTTGGTTGAATGCGTGTAACTGTTGTGTTGAAGTCTTGGTGGACAGTGATATTACTAACCGAGTAATGATGCTTGAAAATTCTGATTTAGTTAGTTTACAGTATTTTTTTTATTATTGTTTGAGATATTGTTAGGGCGATTTATATCATGTAATGGACAATATATTGAATTGACCAGGTGCCGATCAGCTTGTAAGATGTTTGTAGCAAACGAACCTTTATCCATACTTCATCTTACAAATAGATTGCGTTAAGTGAGGAAAAATTATGTTTGCCTGATTCGGAAAGACCACCGTCTTCCATTTTCCTCACGAGAGTTAATTTCTTTTTAACTGAGCAAATTTCACTCGTTTTTTATTTAATAATCGGTAATCGTTTGCAAATTGAGATTTTGTTTTAACCTTTAAAATTATGGATTTTAATTTATATAAAATGAGTAAATTTGAAATTGACCTTTCTATTTTTTTATTTTATTTTAAATACTCCAAATTTGAAAATATTTTCGGATGCATCAAACAAGTAAACATTGTTTAGAATGGTCAGTTGATCTTTTAAGCATATAAACTGTTAGCAAGTGTTACGTAATGGTACCAAAAATAAATTTTAACTTTTAAAAGAATGAAAACTAAAATTTTTATAGGAATTATAATTAATCTCACTAATTTGCAGTAATGAAAATCATTTTAAAACCCAAATTGTTCAATAGCTTATCGGGAATTTGATATATGTAGACGAATTCTTATATTTCTGAAAAAAAAAAAAGATACTTTTTCATTACCAACAGAACATTTTTTAAAAGTTCATTTATATAGACACACACAAAAAGAGATAGATTGAATTCATTAAGCACATACAACAAACGAGATATAATATCCTACCAAAACAAGTTCCCTATCTAACAAAACCATAAAGTCCTATTTTATTGGCAATGCAAGATCCATACATATGAAAGTTATATTCCGAACACTCGTCAAATGATCAACTTGGTAGACATAGAATTTCAGTGTTCACGGTTATCTCTAAATCTATTACTTGTTCCAAAAATGTACTGATTGGGGTGTCCAATTACATCATCATGAATCAATAATCATTGAGTTGTGTCACACGAGCAACACATTGTTCCTTTCACGATCTTGATAAATATTACATGATAGTTGTGAAACACACATAAAAGGAAGAATTGAATTGTATAGTTAATTTTTTTTTTGCAATTTTCACAAAATTAATATTTAATTAAGATAGTCGGATGCAATTTTAAGTAGATATACCATGAGGACTATGGAAAAGTTGAGAGTAGAATTAGACAAGTTAGCAATATACATTCGGTGCAAATACACATAGTAGACGATATATGTACTTGCATAAGAGTATATGAAGTGTTGTTTTGAAAGGGTAGATGAGTGTATAGTTTAAGCTAGTTTGACGAAGTGTTTAATAGTTTAATTATAGGTACTAAGTTAGAATATGGTATTAGATGAAAGGTGTAATCACACTCGGTAGACACTAATTGCAATTACACAGAGTAGACGAAAGGTGTAAATTTCATGAGTAAGATGCCAAGTCTAGTTTGCACAAAGTAGACGATATGTGTAAATAACATAGAGCAAACGATAGGTGTAATTTACACTAATCACACGAAGGAATATACATTGAGCTTTGTACGAGGTGTCATGTTGAGTAAGTAGTGCACATTAGTAATCGTGTAGGTGTTTAAGTTGATGTGTAGTGGTGTTAATGAAGTGGGTGAGTCAAAAAGGTTGGACAAGTGTTTATGAGAGAGAATTAGGAAGCTTAATACATATAACTTGGTGCTTAATTCATTTTTTGATAATCAAAGCTTAAGCTAATTGAAGAATAAAAGTTAGTCATTGAGTTGCATTGTTAAGCAATGTGTACTTCTCTTTAAAACTCTTGTTCTCTCACTTCTCTCTAGGAGTTTGGGTGATATGCTCATTTGATTAAAGATCAGAGAGCAACTCTATGTGGGTGGTGAGAAGATTTTTCCACATCACCAATTAGACATTGATCTAGGGTAAGCCAACTTGAATCTTTCTCTGTTTACTCAATTTGGTGAAATGCTTGCATGTTGTGTTCTTGAGGTTGAAACAAGTCTTTGTAAGTTAGATGCCTTATTAGTATGATCAGATCTTTAGTCTAATTTGTTTCTCTTTGTGGAGCAATTTGTGTCTTGTGATCGAGAGAGTTTGCTTGTAGTACATGGAGAAAAAGTTTAGCTCAAGTAAGGGAAGCTAATAATGTCCTTTATTGTTTGAAAATGATGTTTCGATGGTGTGATGATATGATTCATATTTGTTGTTTGAATGATTGTAATCATATCTTTTGTGATGCGTTGATAATAATGCATGTTGATGTATGCTTGAATGTCTTAGTGTGATATTGCTTATTGTTAACCAGTGGTGAACTTTGGGTGGTTCTTTTAAATCTGTTGTGGAGGGATTTTTGTAAGGGAATATCATAGTAGGTTATTTGTGAGTACAACAATGTAGTTATCTTATCTATTCAAGGATAACATGAATGATATAGACAAGTCCAAAACATTAGGATAAGTGAGTTTACCTTGTGTTTGGATTAAACATTTCAACAATGCTGAGAAATTGAAATGCATTGTATTTGAATTGCCTACAATTAAATTTCCTTCGTTTTCTAAATAACTTGTTTGGATAAAAAAATTAAAATACCTTACATTTCAATTTCTTGTTTGGATAAAATAATTGAATTTCTCTTGAGATAGAATTTCATTTTAACAACATTTATTTTAGGCTTAATTATGTTTTGAGTTCATGATAAATTTGGACCGGTCGGGCTCGTCTAGGTCGTCGGGCCGGTCGAGCCTGACTAGGTCATCAGGTCGGTCAGGTTTTTCAGGTTGGTGGGGTTGCCTGACACGTCTGGGTCGTTAGGCCCGCCCGACCCGTTGATGTCGTCGGGTCATCCTGGTCCATTTGGGTCGTTGGACCAGCTCGATACATTTTAGTTGTCGGGCCCACTCGGGCGGTGTGAGTTTTCGGGCTTGACTGACCTGTTTGAGTTGTCAAGCTCGCCCGACCCGTATTTGTCATCAGGTCACCCTAGTCTGTTTGGGTCGTCGGGCCCGCCTGACCTGTCTAGGTTGTTGGGCCTGCTCGACCCGTTTGTGTCGTTAGGTTGGTCTGATCCGTCTGGATCGTCTAGTCAGCTCAATCTGTCATGGTTGTCGGATTTGTCGGGTCCATTTGTGTTGAGTGATAAGAATTTCAAATTCCACCTTTTTTTAAAGTATTTGAATTTCTTCTAATTTAGCTAATTGAAATACTTCAAAAAAATGCATGCATTTTAAATGCTTTTTAATTTCTCCATCCAAACAAAGCATTTCTTTACAAAGAATGTCAAATTCTCCAAATAAATGAATCACCCTCTTGAATTGCCTCAACCAAACACACCATTAAGGTTATTTGATTCAAGGATTTTGGGTAAGTCAATAATGTCAAACTAGTACGCTTATCAAGTGTTGAGAGTGAATAAAAGAGTGCCCACTAGACAATTAATGGTCAGGTGAGGTACTTGCTTGTTAAAGTACCTATCAGATGATAAATCTTGTTAGGCAAGTCAATCATTTGATAAGGTATTTTCTTCCACCCGTCGAGCAAACTAGTCCTTGAAAAATTTACCTTAAGGTAGTCAGGGAATTATTAAGAAATGCAAATTTTGAAGAAGATATCAATATTTTCTACATTGTTCTAGGAGTTGAAGTTATTATGAACCTTAAAGCGATATTAGAAGCCATTGGTTGTGAAAGAATCACCAATATTATTATTTTGGATGGGAGAAGGTGTACAACGATAAAGAAGTTGAGAAAAAGCTGTATAACAAGGAATGTGAGGATGAGGAATTTCCAACCAAAACTTCTTACCAAGACTTCTGCCTTATGGCAAAAATTTGGCAACAAGTGTGCAACAAAGTTGTTCTTCCTACACGGAACTGATCAACAAAGTATTAGGGGCACAAAATTTATACGTCAAATTCCATAAGTTGGAAGATGAAAAATTTGATAGTGTTAATCAGTAAGTGAACTATAAAGCAGTTGTTGATGTCTTCAACAAAAATCAAGCTAATGCAACTAGATATCCCCTGAAGCAGCTACATATGGAACCTCTAGATGTGGAAAGGTTAAGGCTCCATAGGCAGGAAAATTAGAATTCTACGCATAAAGGAATCTTTGAAAGTTTTGAATTGGTTAGAGGAAAGGCTAACACTTTAACCAAAGATCAATTGAAGAAGAAGGGTTGAAGAAAGACAAAGGCTCATCTAAGATAAGGAGACCAAGAAAATGGAAACATAGTACCAAGTATTGAACAAGTGAAGGTTCAAAAATCTGGAACAACTAAGGTCTCTCCTAAAAGGAAACTTCTAAACCCCTACCAAAAGGATGGAGATGTGCATTCGCAATAAGACAAAGAAGACCAAAGTGTTAGTTCCTTCAAAATCCAAAAGAAATTATGAAGAAAGCTCTTCTGATGATGAGCTAGTGCTATTTGCTTGGAAAAAGAATAATTCAAGCACAGCAATTGAGGTATCCTTATCTATAAATTTGTCATACCCACCATCATCCCTTGTCCAAACCACCTATAAATACTATCCTAAATAATATATTATCATAGCTAACACCCTTACCCAAAACTCATATATATAACTCCAACACCCTTGTACAAACTATCTTGACCAATAATTTAGCATGTCCATAGAAGATCAACATTTAGATGAATTAACCTTTATATAGATTGTAAATAATCATATTCTTGACCTGCTTGTACTACTACAAACAGTTATTATCCATCCTAGTCAAAGGTTAATAGATGGAAGACCATGGCCACCACTAAACACAAATCTAATAAACATCAAGCCTAGAACTTGACCACTTCTGAACTTACCACAAAACCTAATGTATAGACTTGAGAAGCCATGCACAGAACCTTACCGACCACCATCTCACACATATGTTTCATATACCATAATAACACACACCACTTGGCATGTACTTGATGTCACCAAACTCAAACCTTCCTCAGATTACTTAATGTAAGTATTGAAATGGTAGGTTTAGCCAAGAAGGGGGGATTGAATTGGCTTTATAAAACTTTTTGAAAACAAAAGACCCATTTTCTTTTAATCAATCAGACCATGAAATCAAAAAGCAAAAGTTACAAGATAGTACACTTTCAACTAATTAAAAATAAAAACAATAGGTTAATAATTTCATACACTATGAATCAACTAATAAGTTCACTCAAACAACATGCTTTCTTAATCAACATTCGTTCCAATCAATATATCTAACTAGATTATGCTACTAGACAACGTCAAAAAACGTGCAAACTTAACAAAGATTGATTTGCTTGGTTTTCTTAAGATTTTAAAGATGAATAAGATAAGGGAAAAAGGATCACACACTTGTTTTTATATTGGTTGGCTTAACCACAGAGCTACATCTAGTTTACCAGGATAACGTGAGTATGATTTTCCACTATTATCAAAAGTTTTACAAAATCACACAAGAGTACACTTTTGAATAAAACACACACCCAGATTTTTGAATCCCACAAAAATCTTAACCTAAACACTATAAGAATCCTACTTACAGACCTAGAATCACAAGAACTACAAACCATGATGGTGGCTCTCCCTAGACAACCAAACACGAGTTCTTCAAGCTTCAACCAAGCCAAAATGCCTCCAAGATCAACCAAGATCTTCAATCTACTGTTGCAATTGTGTGATTCAGAGAGAGAGAGAGAAAGGTTTTCCAGAAGTGTATAATTATTTTTTGCGCTCAAAAAACTTAAAGTTGTGCCTCATCTCTCTAAAAACCAACTTAATAGCTTGGTCGTAAGTTAATTGAACATGTTCATTTGTCCGTACAATATGTTGATTTCACTTGACTTAAGTGAAATCAATCGATTGAAAACCAATTCAACTGATTGAATACATACATACCAAAACTATATGCAACAAGCCTTTTAACTTGTTAAAAACCATTTTAACATATTGAAAAAGACACACCAGGACTGACAAGACATCTAGCCTATGTCATATATCTACGAATATAGTACAACATATTAACTTCATAATCTTCACTTCTTTTCCAAATTTAGCAAACAATAAACTTGATCATCATAGCATCTTCATCAATTCTTCATCAAACCCATGTGAACTTAAACACTTTGCTTCATTAAATCCTTGCACCAAGGTCACTTGTGCTAACACTTAAATCTTCCTAAAGATGTTATTGTACCCCTACCATCTCCAACCTGGAAAAGACTTGTATATACATATCTCATTCGCCCTACAAGACCTTTTTCGTGCCTTAAAGTAGATAAATTAAATGTTGACAACTTAGACAACACAAATAGAAAACTACAATTTTGGGTTGTATTTATTAGGTACCCAAGTTACTTCCTTTATGGTATAAGCTATGCATGTATATTTTCTGACTTAGAAGCTATAGGCAAAAATTTAGTCAACAGTCACAAGTATGGGACATCTCCTGAGCTAAAAGTTGTACCAAACCTAATTTGTCCCAGACTACCTGCCTTGAATCTAAGGAGAAACAAAAAGCCAAAGTGTAACACCCCTTTCGAGATGTCACGTGTATGATTTTCTTTTTCATTTAAAACGTGAAGTACAACCTCTAATACCATCCTATAAGAGAGGAATTTTTCACAATTGTTTTTATATCAAACAACACCTGATAAAAGATTCATCCAAACATCTTTATTCACCAAGATGAAAACATCGTTCATATAATCAATTAACTTAAATCGTTCGATGAGGTTTAACATTAAATCCTTCAAGTGAAAACTCGAAACCACTACACTATTACATATTATTTCAAAAGAACCTTTTCAAAGGTCAAAATAAAACTTTCCAAAGCTTCCACGAACTCCTCACAACTAAGCTTCTCCAGTAGTATCTGCATCAATGTTTACTCTCGTATAACGCAAGTCATACGATCATTGCAAGTGGAAACCACAAATATGCAAGGGTGAGCAAACCATGTATCACATCACATAACAGATATATTAACATATAACTCACGTAGCATATTATAATGTAACATAACTCATTCATAAAAAGAAAATCCACCAACACATGTTCTGAACACCACAACTTGAACTCATCAGAATATTACCACCAAGTAATATTAACAATATGATATTCTCTCATAACTAACCAATATACCTTTCTTGCGCACCAACGCCTCTTGGAAAAGTCCCTTCCCCTGCTTTCCATAGACTTACTAGCAACAACTCCACCCGCTCGACAAAGCCTTGGGTGGAGCACTCTTGCTAAGCTCATGCTAAAGACTTACAAAGGAATGAAACCCCTTTACCTTGACTCGACAAAGTTCTCTAGGTAAAGAATTCATCATGGCTTTACAACTATCAGAGAGTTCATATTGTCTCAATACGTATGCACACACATTCATGCCACATGTCATCACATCATACCATCCCATACATATGTACATATAGTTCACATAATCACATAAGTGTACAAGCATTCATCATACCATGACATACATGCATCACAAAACAATATTCATCCCAAATGAGTGAGTGCCAACACTTAAGTACCTACAATGCCATACAATCAAGACAAGTATTATATATGTTTTAATATGCTAAAATTTGAAGTATACATCTTGTATGCCAAAGTACAAATATGAATATGATGAAAATGTTGAATTATCAATTTATTATCCAACTCCCCAAAGTCTTTGCTTTAATAATTTTGTGAACTTCTTAAAGTTTCCCAATCTTTTGAACATTGAAAGTTTTATCATAAAAATTTAAAAAAAAATTAAAGAAAATAAACGGGTTGGCTCGTAGGCCTGCGGGCCTGCACTTATGTGAGGCGGGCCAGACTTTTCAACCCAGATTTAAAATGCAGGGGCGAGCAAGGTTGGCCCGCATTGTGTGGGCCAAATGCAGGCCAAATCTAAACGGGTCGGACCAACCCGTATTGCCACCCCTAAGCACAACACACAACCATAATTCTTACACCAAAATTCCTAAGAAAATTTATCATCACAAAACCAAAATCATTGTAGTAATGCGTGACATATTTTCAAACTACAAACCTCTTATCGACGATCCAACTGGTCAAACCAAAGAATAACATGTTAATCAACTGTCCAAATTTGAGCTCAATCCAATAGCTAATGAGTCGGGAAAGTCAATTTTACTAAAACTATATAGATAAAAAAATGTAATTGCCTAACGACCAAGGCACTCACCCATCCAAAATACGAAAACCAACATGAAACAACACTATTTTATGAATCTTTAAACCCCTAACTTCCAAATACACCAAATAGCATTGTACCACACTAATCCACACTTAACCATTCACAAAACTTCAAACCATACTTTTCAATCTTTCATTCTAGGTGCATTTAACATTACTGCAACAAAGATTCAACCAACTAATTAAACAACTTGAAGAGAAAATTGCACATAAAAACTTACACTCAATAAGCCATGTTGTTATAGGAATCAATTTCATTTATCATTAAGCACTCGCAACCTCCAATCCCGATTTGCTTTCTTTGCTTCACACCTCAAATGTTCCTAGTAACAACTTAAACTTCCAAAGCCTTTTAATACCAAAAAAATCCATAAAATAGACATAGAATCTCAACCTATCAAAGGTTGGTTGCTGCTCCTACGAAATCAACCAACAATATCCAAAACTGATTCAACTTTACCCAACTAAAACCTCCACATAATAAAATACACTACCTAAAATTTCCGAATTCTTTTTCCCTTTATTTGTAATCTACATAATTGTACCAAAGCTACAAATGTCGAGCCCTTAAAATCTTTAACCTTAAATAACCACAGTTTCTTCTTTGTTATTTTAATACCTATGGCATCACACTTTGAACCAAATAAAATGGCAATCCTCATACATCTATTTTAATAAAATTACTATAACTTAAAATCATCAAACACATATAGAATAACTTACAAAATTATTGCCATTGTAGCCTATCTTAATCTATATTACTACAAAAGAAAATATTTACATTTTACACACCTAAGGTTGCCACAAAACCCAAGGATATACTACAAATACCCAACTGCACCAGAATTTAGTTCACCAATTAAAACTCCCAAACTTTCAAATTGTAGATAATATAATACTCTAAATTATTGTTACAAATCTTAACTTATGAAATCCTAAAGTTTCAATTCACTTCCCAATTTCATCTACCTACGAGTAGATTATCACAGCACCTCAATTCAACTAACTAACTTTCCCATTTTGATATAAATTATACTTTTTAAAAATTAACACTTACCCCGATCTTATCTCATATTCCACAAAACACTAATCTCATACAAGGTGCAGATCTCCTTACTTGGAATTATTGAATTGAGATCACCTTAAATTGCTCTAACCTCTTTTTCTCTCAGTCCAGCGTTGCCTCCACAAATTTCTACAGTCCCTCTTTTCTTTCTTCCCAACTTACATTTTCTTCCTCTCTCTCCCAAGCCCTAAATTCTAATTTTTAACTTAGCTAAAATGATCATTTGCTATGAAAAACAAAAAATAAAAATAAAAATTTAATATCTTGTACTGCATAATTTTCCTTCAATTTCACCTTTTCCTCTCCCACTCAACGTTGAAATTTTTCAGCTCACTTACTCTTCTTAATTTCACTTAATTTTGCATGCATGTGTCACAATTTTACTAAAAAAATACACTATTTCACCCTTTTTGCCCTAGCCCGGATCTGAACTCACAACCCCAATGACTCAAGCAACACTCCAAACCATATCAACCGTTGCAACTTGTCATTCCACATGCATAACAACATTACAATGCATCCACACATTCAATGCATTCAAGAAAAAAAATCGAATATATTCTAAACATGACACATTAAAGGCTAAGTTAGTTTTAGATCATAGGTCATGTTCAAGCATACACCTAGGCACTCCTAACCAATTATAAAACAATATGTAACAAAAATATTTGTTCAAATGCACAAATAAGGAATCAAACCCATGATCATTAATGCCTTGACAAGGCTCTAACCAACTATGGTACTGGACAACTAAACAATGATTGGAGTTGCAACTAGACAACATTCATTATCAATGCCTAACACAAGCAGAATTGCATGAAATTCTAATATCATATCAGAAAAATACAACTACATTCCTAACTATAAATGACATTAGCATGATGCACACAAGTTCCAATAAAAATCATAACACAAGCGCAATTGTAGTGGATATTCATTTCATAGAACCAAAATTCTAAGGTAAATTTAGCTATGATAACAACCCAACCAAAAACTTGTAGCCTTGCATACACTAAAAAATGCAACGTCAACTAATGATTCATGACTCTTTTTCATAATTAGCCATGATTGCAACAAAACTCCCTAGACAGGTTTCAGATTTCATTGCAACAGCTTTAGACCCTTGGACAAATGTTTATATTCAATATACAACAGTAAAAAAAGTCAATTGAAATTCACATTCAGATGATGCAATGCTAATGGAGAAAATATAATAAGAAGAGCAACATTAGCTAAATCTAATTCAATCTAGATGCATGATATTCTATGGTAAGGAATATATAAAATGTAGGAAGAGAAACATGAAAGTTAGAGGACCAGATGAATTATTGATTTAGATGAAACTAATCCTTGGTGTGCAAAAATCATGTATGCAAGCTTGATGTAAGCCCGAGAGATTTAAATAATTAAATAAATAATTATTTAATAAATGCATGTAGTGGGAACCTTTATGAAATTTAATGCGAGGATTATGATGTGAAATAATACTAGTTCAAATGGTTGAGAGTACTTGGTTGTTTTTTATAAAGGGACTTGGGTTTGAGTCCTGTATGTGATTTTAAATTTTTATTGTTTTTAATAATATGCGTGATCATAATGAGTGATAATATAATTTTAGAAGTATAGGAATTATCACGAAATAAGAATTGGTTGAATTGTTTTTGCACTTGAATTACAATTGTTTGGTTGTGTGTTCGAATCTTGGCTTGTACAAAAAAAAAGGTTTGTTTTTGCCAAAATTCTTTTTGGCATGACTATGAAGGAGCAAAAACCTTAGCCGTTAAGGGAAAATGGAAGGGCTGGAAAAACCATCTAGGAATGGTTTTGAAACACAATTAACACCATTTTCAATGCAATCCCCTTTTTTTAGTCATAAAGCCCAATTAAAGTGTAGTTAAGATAAATTTTTGTGGGAGGAGAGGAGAGTTTTGAGACTATCATAGTGTGGGGGCTGTTGAGAGGGCATTTTGGACACCAATTAGAGAAAGTATTATGGATTTGGAGCAAATTTAGATAGGAGACCAAGGCTAGAGCAATTGTGATGAAAGAAGGACTCTAACCTATTCACTTGGAGCAAGGATTTTCCAAGTTAGGGGTGCTGAATTGTGTTTTGTAGAAATTATAGCAAAATGAGAAACCACCACCACCACCACTCATTCTCTCACACAGTCAGAGCCACGCACCACTAGCACGCCTTCACCCACGACTACACCTTCCTCCCATCACTTTTAGCATCAAAGTCGAACACGATCACTGGTGTTGCTGCATCTTTTCCAAGGTGCGTCGTTGACCAAGAGCTCCACCGACGTTACTGCTAGTCCTTCTTCTCCACTAGTGTTCAACCTTCTTTTTCCTCTTTAATGGGTTTTCTGGTTATAGGTGTTTGAGGTGAAGGAGAAAACAGTGATCAGGTGATGGTTGCTGGGGATTTTGGATGAGATAGATGATTTTAGTGAATTAGGGATTTTACGAATTAGGGATGATCTTTTTGTTTCTAGTTTCTGATTTTATTGGGGATGAGTGTGAATTGGGTTTCTGGTGTTTCTCGTTGCAATTCATCTTCAGCATTGATTTTTTTTAATCTATCATTTTTTCAAGTCTAGAGAAATCATGTAAAAAATTGATCAAGTAATTCCTTATCAAGAGAAATCATGAGATCATGATAGAGCGTTGCAATTCAAGTTCTCAACAACTACCAAATGCAATATCCATATAAAGGATGCAAAGTCATACAAGAATATTAACGAAGATTTTTCAAAAAGATAAAAGTGTTGAGAAATTGTCATATCAATATTGATTTGATAATTAGGTTGAGTGCTTACATATTGCAAATCCTTCACTAGGTGAAGTTGTCACCTATGAGTTGAATTGTGCACTCCTATTGTAAGAGTTTTCTTCTTATTATTCATTGTAATTGAGAGTTCTTTATCGTAGAGGGGATTATGAAGAATATGTGGAGAGGTTGATATTTAGTGTAACCTAGAGAGGTTTGTACCTATGTACTTGGAGAGGTTGTAACTCATTGTAACTTGGAAAGGGTGATACTCATTACTAATTAAAGGTGTTAATCGGTGAAATTTATTAAGTAGGTTTATAAGAGACTAGACGTAGCCTCAGTGGGAGGTGAACCGATATGAATCGTTCTAAACCCACAGATTCTTGAGAAGTTTTGCTTATATTTTTTTTTTATCATGAGTTTAGTTTGGTCCCCTCATGATTTTTTGTTATTCTTTTCTTCTCATGTGAAGACAAATGATAGGTATATTTTAGAGTGTCAACATAGTTTAGATGTCAAATGTATATAGTGATATCTAGCATGAGCTTTTGGTAGTTAGTAAATTATGTCAAACCTATGCATTAGAATATTGTGAAATGCATTTTGAAGTATCTTCATGGTACTACTAACATGAGAGTTTGTCATGGTAGTGATAAACCTACAGAGCACCCAATTTAGATATGAATTAAAACATTAATTATAGGAAGTCCACTCCAATATATTTGATTAATTTTGCATGGGTTGTTGTGAGTTATAAGTCTAGGTTACAAAAGTGTGAAATTGTGTATACTATAAAGGTATAATTTATTGTTATTAGTGAAATTGTAAGGTGTAAGAAGTTGCCATGGGTGAAAAAATTCTTCCACGAGCAAATATTTTCAGAAAAAAATCTATTTGGTTAAAGTATTTTTCATTTAATATCTAAACATATTAATGTGAGGTATCGTTGGATATTACAATTCTTTGGAACATAAGTATTTGGAGTTATCAATGGTGATAATTGTTTCATACTGATGATAATGGTTTCATACTGATGATAATGGAGTTGATTAAGGCATTACCAAAAGACAAATTTAAAGTTTATAATGTGATCATCAATAGTCATCTCCATATAGTTAAGAAAGTCAAATTTTTTACACTTATGAGCTCATTTCCTATATGCAAAATAGGCCCAAATGTGTAAAGTCCATTTGTCTCACTTATTTAAATGAAGAAGAGTCAAAGTAAAGTTGTGTGTAAGAGACACTCATTACTAAAAATATTAAACCAAACAAAAATAAAAGGAAAGAAGATCAATATTGTGAGTTTACATTCCCACCAAGTGTAGATTTTTGAATTACAATTAGAAGTTCATTCACTATTGGATAAGAAAGAAATTTTTATAGCAGATTCATAAAGAGTAGTTCTTCGTTTTCAACAACTAGGTTGTTGATTGAAATTTTCAAATGGGAGAAAGTTAGTTCGCAATATATATTTTATTTTGAAGTTTTTTGTATTCTTTCTTATTTGTAAGTATTGTTTTTTGGTTTGCTTTAGCTAATTATATGAATTGATTATGCATTTGTTGAAAACTTTGTTGCGCTTTATTTTCATTAATTTTAAAAAAAATAGGATTAAATATGTTTTTTGTCCCTCAATTATTATAAAAAATTACAATTGGTCCCTGCTTGAAACTTTAATTTTGTTTGGTCCCCTTACTTTCTAAAGTAATGGATTTAGTCCCACTTTAAATTTTGCCACACGAGGCAACTCCTTACAATTGTATTGACGTAGATATCTAGATTGCAACATTTTAAGCCTCAAAGAGATTCCAATGTCTCCTACCATTGTAAGCAAGTTGAAGAAGGTTGAGTATGCCTTTGTGAGTGAATATTGAAAAAACAGAGCAAGGATGGTTTGGGCAGTGAAGGTGAAGATGGGATGTGAAAACAGGGAAAGTGGTAGTGAAGGTGTGCTCCACGTTTTAAAAAAAAAATAATTTTCATTCAAAAAAAAAAATTAACATGTGGTTGTCACGTATCAATACACGTGTAAGGAATGCTGATATCTACATGGAATGTCGTTTATCAAATGGGACAAAATTTAACATTGTTGAAAAGGAAAGACTAAATTCATTGCTTTAGAAAATCAGAGTTTCAAACAAGGACCTCAATTTGACCCTAAAAAATATGAATGAGTATAATTTTATTTCATTAATGGTTATTGTATTGATATTTTGATATATTATCTTATCATAAACTATAATGAAACTTATAAATCAATTGTTCAAAGTCAAACAAACTCATGCACCTTCTCAAAATTTTACTTACATAGTTGGACACCATGAGTTTCAATTTGGGAAATTTCTTTTTGCACCTTTATATTGTCTTCCTACACCTCCATAGATGTGATGTAATTGCTATTTTATCCTGAATAAAAAAAATTAAAATCCAAAATTATTTTAAATTAAAAATTAAAATATTTTAAATTGTATAATCTAAAATTATTTTAGATTATGCACATTTTAAAAAATAATATATTTCTAACTATAATAATATATTCGTAAACTGCAATGTATTATTTATTTAAATTCGATCTATTATCTTTCTTTCTTTTTTCCTAGTTCATTCACTTGTTCCCATTAGCACCTATTGACACCATCTTATTATATATTTTTTATAAAATGAAATATGTTTTTTTTTCTTAAATTTTAGTAAAAATTAAAATTAGTCTTTCTTTAAAATTTTAGACTAATTTAATTTTCATCTTTAAAAAATGCGTGAATTTAATCATTTTAATTCATTTTTGTTAAGTTTATTTAACATTTTAAATGTATTTCTCAACTAATATTGAGGCAAAAATATGTCAAACAATAAACAATTTAAATAACTCAAATGTTATCATAAAACATATTTAAAACATCAAATAAACTTAACAAAATTTGATTAAAATGATTAAATCCAATCACTTCTAAAATTAAAAAATTAGATTAGACTAAAATTTCAAAAAATAAATTTTAATTTTTACTGAAAATTCAGAAATCAAAATCATATTTAACTCTTTTCTATGTACCTTGTAACAAACTTCTCCTCTTTATTACTCTAATTCTTCTCAAAACGATTAAATGCAAGAATATTTTTCAAAGAAATCATTTGTGTAGGTATGGGTGCCGCTGTCACGATTTGGCGTGCTGGTTGCGAAACTCGAATCTATAGTAGTCTTCGCCGTTCGCAAATCACCGCAACCACTTCTTTGCTTCGATCTCCTCTCCTATCTCGTCACCGCCATCGACGAAGACACCAAGGTCTCTCTCATCACTGTTTTCATTTACTTCTCTCACCTAATAAAAAATAAAGAGTATAAAATTGAAACTTTAAAGCACATGGAAGTGCAGAAAGAAATAACTTCGATTTGTTAACATAAAATAAAACAAATAGACTCCTTCCACCCTATATTTCTATTGCCAAAGCTACATTTTGTGATTTCAGGAGTCCACGTTGATGATTCAGATAGGGTCACGGCGGTTTTGGCAAACCCTATCGAGGGACATTCGGATCCACCGGAAAGGTTCGAGTCTGTCTGACCTTTATTTTCAATTTTTTTTTTTACCAAACTTAATTTTTTTTAACTGTAATCCAAACCCACTCTAATGACATTTGGGATTAAGTGTTCCGAAAATATCATATAACACAAAATCCGGAATTATACATTCAATTTGAATCTTTTCACACTTAGGAATATTTTCTACAATACTTAATTTAGAACGTATAAAAATACATTGTATGTTTTAAAGTTATTTCGAGATCCAAAATTACCTCTCGGGACACAAATACACCACTAACAAATTACAATAACAACACTCACGCTTAGAGATGGCAAATAAACCCGTCTCCGTGGGTATTGTCCGAACTCGTCCCCGTTTTGACGGGGAATCCCCGCATTGACTGGGTATGGGTATGGGTATGGGGAATCCCCGACTTTTTCAGTTGGGTATGGGGATGGGTATGGGGATGTACATATACCCGCCATAA
>Ga0209589_1003066_pt1 | contig 29231 bp, 18 predicted proteins | sample CowpeawhiteBW_FD_187525 | JGI IMG/M metagenome (GOLD analysis project Ga0209589, IMG submission 187525) | Root nodule microbial communities of legume samples collected from California USA - Cow pea white BW (SPAdes) (version 2) | ecosystem: Host-associated > Plants > Roots > Nodule | place: USA...
AAATAAAAGGAAAAAAAAAAAAAAGCAGAATGAAGAAGAAAAGGTTAATCAGCAGTACTTGCTTTCTGTGTAAGGAATGCAGTAAGAAATTTTGAAAAGAAGCGAAAAACTCTTTATGGCGAAATTAAATGCTAAGGAAAAATGAAAGGTAATTAGATACACTACTTTTTAATTACTCTCTGACTTTGGGGTAAAGACTTATCATTTTTATTTTTAATGCACGTGTAAGCTTTTGGTACATGAAATAAGAAGTTAATTAATATTTTAGGTTTTATGAATGATTAAAAAATCCATTAATATTTTTTTGGATTCAATAAATATGTTATCTTCTCTGTTCTAAAGTTATTACAATTTTAGTATTTTTTTTAAAAAATTATGAAGCAGCTAATATTCCCGATTTTTAATGAATTTTTTTGTTCTTAATTCTTTTTTAAATTAATCAATTTCTCTGCTTCAATAAAAAAAATACTGTATTTAACATTGATATAATTATTTTAAAAGGAGACATATTTATTATTATTATTACTATTATTAATTTTTGGGAAAAAAATTATACTACAATAGGAAATGATGTTGTGTAATTTCTTAAGATTTTTAATGTTTTAATCGATTATTCATTTACTTTGTTAATATAATATTTTGATGCATGAAGTATTAATAAGGTCTGATCAAAGAAAATATTTAATACACCTCATAAACACATAAATTTTAAAAGAAGTGTCATTTTAGTTTTTAAGACAAATACAATATTAACTTATTAAAAAAGTTATATTCTTAATGAATAACACCACCACAACCACAATTTTAAAAATGAATAATCAGTAAAACATACAAGTAAATTTCTAAGAGAATGAATAACTTTAAGAAAAATATATTAAGAAAAATATATTAATAAAATGGTTATATAAAAAAATGATTTTATAATAGTCACTTTTAGTATTTGACTGATTTATTTTTATTTTTTAATTTAAAATATAATTAGTTATAAAATATTATACTTTCTTTATATATTGTTATGTTTCTTATTTTTAAAATATAACTAAGAATAAATAAGAATACGAAATCTGAGAAATTTTTGTATATATGGTTATAGAAAACAATGTTAAAAAGTAATAATACAATGTTTCATCGATATTATCAAAGGCAATTTCAGAAAGACAACATATTTTTTTACAAAACTGATTAATAATATTAACTAAACTAGTTATTTTCTTTAATTTTGGCGAATTAGTTAATTGGATCTTAAAACATTACGAGCCAAAGTATTTATTTGAGGCGAATATTCTCGAACACAATATTTATGGCTGATTAGAAAGGTTGAAAATTACATTAGTATGAGAAATACTTATTAAATAAGACATGAAACTTAGAAAAATTGTGACATGTCCACAAAAATTAGAACAATAACCAGTATTTGGAAAATCATTTTTTTAACTGTTTTTCTATGACAACAAGTGCCCCTATTTTGTAATCTTGAATACAGAAAAATATAGTGTCACACCATACACTACATTTTATTTCACGGACCAATTTAACCCTTTCACAGAATTAATATTACAATAATCTTACGATGCACTTTACTGCATAACATGCCATTTCAAGAAATCCTCGTACAATTGAAACTTCTTCTTTCTTTCTTTCATTGACTGTAACACCAAGTTGACTGAGTCAACTCGTTTGACTACATATAGGATAACTTTATCCAGTGACTGACTTGACTCAACTTATTCATCTATTTTTTTTTAAATTACCTCGTTTCAAGTAGTCAATAAAGTCAAAATAAATTCTTAAATTAAAAAAAAAAAATCTTGAAATCAATCAAGATATTCTCTATCAGCTGAAATGAGTTCAAACAATATCTACAACAGATATGAATTTATTTGTCATATCATATATTTTGAAATGAATGCAACATGTACATGGAAGAATGAACTTGTGAGTACTAGTAATGATTTCGGAAATAAAATATTGTTCAAACTATAGTTTGATCTTGGCCCTAATCTTCACTTAATATTGGGAGCTCTACTTTTTTTTTTTTTTTCTTAAGATAAAGTAAATATTGTTCAAATTATATAACACAACTCTAATCTTGCAGTAGCATTTACTAAAGAATAAATAGTATATACAGTGATGAGTACAACCTATGACCTCGTGTGGCTAATGAGTACAACCTAAACATCAGAATGTTTGATCTGATTGAGAGGTATAGGCACGACTTAGACGCTTCTTTCTGTATCTCCATGCAACCTGAATACGACTTGCTGCAAGGGATCTCCAATATGGTGATACATACCTAACATCATACAATTTTCAAATCATTTGTTTTGAAAACTTATGAGGCATAAAAAGCATCCTAGTTACATGCATATTATGGTCATTCTAAGAAAAAAATATGGATTTGAACACTTTCAAGCTATGTAACAAAGTTGTAAATGCTTCCTAGACATGTCAAGAAAACGTAATGGAAGAATGCTCTTCAAGAAATGATACAGTTGAATGATATTCATTTTGAGGCGACAGCATAACTAAGATATCAAAGTTCATAGTGATGCCTAATAATTATATAGTCTTATTTGGAATGATGTTCATTTTTGTATGTCAGAAGGTTCAAGGTTAAGTTGAAAGATAAACCAGAATACAACATGGAAATGGAGTGAAATGAAAATACCTCAGAGCTCCTAGAACATGAGGGTTCCGCAAGAATCTTGTGAAAAGAATTGTGAGTTCCTCAAGGTCTCCGGCACGAAGTGAAAATGCCTCCACATTTGTTAAGCATTTTACCGTCCTGTTACTCAGCAACCTCTGTCCTTGAACTCTTACTTTTTTCCCATCTGCAAAAGACAAGAAAAACATTGGTTAAACATGTTTCTCATTTTGTAGTGAGGCCAAGTTGTTGAAAATTGCAACTTCTGCTGATGTCTACTTTAACATGCATGTTATCATTGTACCAAGTATGGTTGTACCTGTGGTTACAGAAGAATGCTCAAGATACCATGTCAGAAGTTCTTCACCACAAGCATCCCCTTCAGATAAGGGAGCACTAGTTCCATCATCTCCAAAGCTCTCCAATTTCCCTCGAACAACAAAGACCATTTTCTCTACAAGACCACCCTGAGTCAAAATTTTACTTCCTTTGATGTATGTCTTTTGCTTTAGTCTCTCGCATATTGCATCTAGGATAGGCTCATCCATCAGCGCAAAAATGCGAACCTGAAGTGTTCAGATCCTCAGAAAATTAAATTCTCATAACAGAACTTACAAGTGTGTTGAATGCTTTGGCTTTTGATGAGTCACAGTTCTGGTTTCATGATGAATAAGAATAAAGCTTTTTCAAAGAGGTTTAAGTTTTTCATATTCAACTTCTAGTTAAAATCTAGTTGGTTACAGTAGACAGACACCTACAAAAGAACAGAATTTAGAAAGAAACACCCCTTTTAAAGTTTCAACATAACAATTAATCATATTTTCATTTAAGCAACAAATTTTCTGGGGGCATACTTTCTTAACAAACTCGAAGAGATGACGTCTTATGTCTGTCTGGAGATCTTCTGGCAAATTCTCCAGAAGCATCTCTTCATTTACACCCCTTGTTGCTGCCCAGTTATATCGTTCTGCTTGTCGTACTCTCCTGTATGGAAGACAAAGTATTGAATCAACCAGTAGACAGATATCTTTCTGAAAATGTGAATTTTTGAATTGTGAAAAGAATAAGAACATTTCTTACCTTCTTAGATCTTCTGGCAAGCGACGGTGGCTCATCCATTGTTCAACATCACGACCTCTAAGTTGCATTTCTAGCCTCCTGTAATCATGATGAAAGAAAATATATCAAGCACATTATGATCCTTACAGAAATTAAGGATATCTAGATGTTGTGATTCCGTGTGTCACACATGTACTGTACAAAGAGAATTAATCATAAACACAATCAAATCCCAAATTAATGATTAACATACAAATATTAACGCGTCTGTTTACCATGGGTAACATGTCATAATTACACTGACACATCCCTCCATCCCATTACTTTTAAATTTTCAAATGAAAGAAATGGTAAAGAGAGGTTTATTTTATGGAAATAGATTATTTTAGTGTGTTTTATCCAGCTTACTTTGAAGAAACAAATATTTTTTTCTGGCTTTTAGAGAAGTCTTTTGAGGGAAAAAGTTAATATAATCCATTTAAAAACATGCATTAAGAGAAAAACTGTCATCAACACGGGGTATGGCAAATAAAATGGCAAAAATTTCTACCTGCGTCCAAGAGCCTGAAGAAAGTTCTGTATGTTACCAATGAGAAGTGCAAAAAGTAAGAGTCCCAAACCTATGATGGCCATCGTAAAAAGGACTTCCCATATAAAATAGCTTGGGGTTTGATTACCAGCCAGAGTACTAATTTGCTGTAAGAAATATGACAAATGTATAACTGTTGAGGAATATCATATTAAAAACCACTATATACAAGACTTTGTGCTTCTTAGATCTCAACAGACATAGATCAATTGATCTTACATGGGTAATCTTAGAGGAATTGATCCTGACATACACATACATTGATCTATGTTGGATTCACATAAAAGAGGATTCATTAGGGAGAGATTACATAATTGTGACCTGAACTCAACCCACGTAAAAGATTGACACCATTCTAGGTCTTCTTTCTTATATGATGCTCAACTTTCTTATTTTTACCTAATGTATAACTTAAATTCACTCTTGGATTTCTAATAATCTGACAAGTAGTATCTTCATAGATAGACAAACATTGACATATATCAGGTGAGACCGTCAGTGATTAGAGGAAATACTCTTAACCATCATGTAAGATTGAATAGTCAATATTAATTCATTTCAAGCTCTCACTTGATATGTGCCCCCTATATGTATGTATGTATTTTATTAAATTTATTTGAATTTTCATAGCTGTAAACAATTACCATAAAAGTAAAAAAATAAAAGAGAAGAATGAAATACACACCTGGAAGCCCCAAAACAGTGCAAATACATATTTGTTGATCACCTTAGTTTCTGTAGTAAGTGCTACAGCATTTACATAGACTCCATATTGAAAAGCACCGGAAGTGCCATTCAAACATGCAGTGGCATTCACATTTTCGCTCCATATATCTGACTTACGGCCAGATAAACGACCACAATCAATAAATGTTGAGCATCCACGAATATTAGAATCACGGCAGGCATTTCGCAAGCATTGATTAACCCTCTGGAAGAAGGAAGAGGAGGATAAAAGAGAAAGTTATAATTCAATATGACCCTTCGTTTACGGAATCAAATTCCTGATTCTAAACAGTTCATTTAGCATGTAGGGAGACAACAATTCTGATAGTTGAATGCCATTATCAACATTACAAAAGTTTAGAAGGAGTAAATTTCTTAGAACATACTACTTTCATACTCTATTTTTGCTCATACTCCCTGTAACATATTACCATATTATTTACAACCAATCCTCCTTTTCCATGCAACATGAATTCAGAGTAAATTATGAAAGTTAGATAGGAAGATGAGATTTTGTACTTTCTGAAAAATGAAGCTTTAAATAACAATTTTACTCACCTGTAGACCAAAGAGGTACCAGAAAGAACCAACAACATGGCCAGATAGCATAAAAATGAGAAGATTTATAATGAAATTTGCCCAGGCTGACTCAAAAATGAATCCTGTTGGAGACTGGCCAATTAGCAGAGGCAGAAACCTGAATAATCTGGGAAAATACTGCACAAGGATTGCTGCACGCAGAAGATTTTTAGCATAATTTGCTCCAGATGATCCCAGGTAATTTGGTAGGACAGATAATATCATTACCTGCAAATATTTCACTACATGTCAAAACAAAGAATTTGAAAAGTACACAATAAACCATTAATCCTTTTCACGAATTGTCAAGTACATTTTTATGTCAATTCTCCACAGACTATTTATTCATCAGAACACAACAAAAGGTTTGGTTCATTTGAATTTGAACAAGACAGCATAGAACAAAGCAGTTTATAAAGATAAAGAAGACATGACAACAAAAAAATTTCAGAGCACTTAAAACATTGTTCTGCTATAAATATCATTTCTACCCTACAACTAGCAGCTTAAGCTTTTAAGATAGTTGATTGTTAAACAAGTTATCACAGCCTTTACAACTAATTATAAATGTTAGATCCTCAATGCTCTCGTTTCTTAATTTTAATTTCAACAAAATAATAAGTGGGCCTATGGAATATACATGTTTCAAGGTAATTGGATATTAGCGAGTCATAATAGCCTTTATGAGAAACTGTAAAAGATAGATCTACAATGCTCTCATGTTCTTATTACCTGGCAACAGTAATTAATTACAAAAGATTCTATCATAGAAAACTTAATAGCTAGTTTCAAGCACTCCATATTTAATCTGAATAATAAAAACACAAGTAAACAACTGATATTTTGAAAGAACCAAGAAAAAACTCAACTTCATACAAAATCCAAATCCCAGTATTGTGTTCTCTTTTGGGTGGGGAGATTTGAATAATATTTCAATATAAAAATATCTTATGAAATCCAAACTCATCATCTCAGTGAATGGCAACATCAAAGAACTTCATGTTTTCTAATTAATAAAAAGATACAGAACTACTGAAATGAAGAGAAACATCAAGCATTCATAATCAATTGTATGGATGGAACATCTTATACTTCATAGTAAACTTTTCGCTTTGTGGCACATAAAACTAAATACCCAAAATAGCAAGTTACAATGAGCAAACTCAGGCAAGGAAACAATATAAAAAAAAAGTTACCACAAATCAAAAAGGGTGAAGGTAAGAAGTTTACCTGAGGAAGAGGAAATACAACAAATAGGTCGATAAAAAGATAACTCCTCAGATAATTAAGAGCAATTTTCTTGGGTTGGTCCACTAAATCTCCAGCACCTACTACCATTGACTCAGGAGAAACATAAGCAAGCCTAAACTGTAAAAAGCAAACAAGACTATAAAACTCAAAAGTCATATTTAAGATTTAGGATGCATGTACTTTTCTTTTCATTTTGACCTGAACTAATTATAAAAAACGGTAAGACATACACAAGATGCAGCGATATATTATCAATAAGGTCAAGGTCCAGCATTCTATATCATCTAAGTCATTGTCTTCCAGATTTGACACCATATTGCTAATTGCCAAACATTAAAAAATATATAAAAAAAAGAACTTTTAGGGGTTCGTATCTAAGTGGAAAAAACTCCTGCAACTAAAAGATTTTCTGCAACAAATGTGGCAATAGGGTGAATGGGTGAAATTTTGACAGGGAAATATTGAAGTTTAATGCCAAATACCCTAAAGTATGTCCGGAATTGCAGCAGTACAATTAATTAGTACAATTACAATATATATCTTTGGTACTTGGTCCTCCACCAGATAAGAGTAAGTGTATGACCTTCATTTTCTGAATGTATAAAAGATGGAATTCTAGTTTATTTTTTTTCTGGTTTAAATATAAATGTGCTCGTAGTTGTTCATTTTAACCTGAAAGTTTAGGAAATTTAGAGTAAGTATCATAAACAATCTCATGCATTGGTTAGCAGTTACTTCAAGAGAATCTTTATCCATGAATCATCACATGCTCATTTATATCTGTGTTTTCTCATGAAGTCTACTAAATATACTCTACTTCCACCAGATACATGTTCTTGCACTCTCTATCTATTAAGATTGTCTGCATGCATTTATCCAAAAACAAAAAAGAGAGTACAAACTACAACATGAAGCACTCTGTAAACAACGCTGTATCTTTAAGTTAAAAGTGATGTATACAAAAACAAAAGATAATTTCTATCTTTAACAGGAAATGCTTAGCACACACGAGGGATCTCCAATGATCTTATTATTCCTCTAGTGAATATTTATGTATGATTCAAAGCAACAAAGAACCTAAACCCTGTTATTCTGTTGCTAGAAAATTGTTCTGGAATACATTTGACAGTATATTTACCTTCTCAAAAACAGAAAAAATGAATAATAAACACTTGTTGACAAGGAAGGATCTTATCAAATAATTCAATCCAACGAATTGGCATCATTATTGTATTTGAACATAAGGGTATGAGGGGAATTCTAAAAAGTAGTTACTGAGAAATTACCTGGAGAAGAATGTTAAAGAAATATATCAAATCATTAATGCTTCTAAAAAAAACAAGCGTTGTTGTCATTGTCCAATTGATTGCAATACATTTATCATCCTGCACATAATAAGTGGAAAAATATAAAATTGCAGAAATAGTAGCAGGGCAAGACAAATATCTGCACCTAGGAAGATTTAATTAAATAAAAGGAAAAGAATCCAGACCTCCTTCACATATATTAAGAAGAAAAATAATGGATCAACAAAAATTGCCACCAAGCAAAAAATGGCCAAGATCTTGTTCCATTGTTGTACAACTTTTGCATGAGGATTCATAACTCCAGGAACATAAGAATAGCAGAAGGAAAGAAATTTTCTACCAAAACCCTTGGCATCCCCATAAAAAACATGGGGGAACTGCAAACATTCAAATTGCAAATGAAAGTGAGTTTGGTTATGAGAATGACATCATACAAGTGTCTATTAAAACAAATGGAAAGGTCACAAGAATATGAAGTGTAAGGATACAGAAAAGTCTTGATAGTAGTCTTCAGAATTTAAGTGTTGCATAAGTAATGAAACATTGTCTGCTGAAAATACTTCTATTGCCCCCAAAATGGACAATGACATCAACAAAAAGAACAATATACATAGTTCATCTTGAATACATTTTCTTTTAATTTGAAGAGCAAAATCATAAGCATTTAATTTTACTAAGTGATTATACAAGGACACATAGTGAAGTTGTGCATAAGTATGACAAATGCTACTTAAGAAGCAAAAAAGTTACAGTATAACTCAATCAAATGTCTATAAATCATTAGGTTAATTAAATCATCTATCCTGAACACCTGAATTTGGTCAGAAAAGAAAAATGAATATGCAGTACAAAATCACATCAGTGTAATACATGGTTATGCAGCATATTGTTAAAGTCAACTTCAAAACATAGAAGACAATGTTTTCTTAAATTTAAGGAGAAATAGAAGTATATTTTAGGAAGAAAAGTACCTTGGGATCAAATATAGCTGATGTTTTTCGAGTTCTTGGCTGAGCAGCCTTGAAATAAGTGGGGCAAGTAGTACAATAAGGATCATTACACATTCCCAGTTGCCCAGACCTCATTAAGTGTTCATTCTTTCTGTCATAGTCATTATCCCAACGATTTTCATTTGTGCCATTGAAAGTAGAGAAATTTTCTGTCTTACTCTCCACTACTTTGTTTCCTGTCGCAGCTATATTCTGTCCTGAAAAATTTGAAGTTCCATTGGTAGCATACAGTGGACCACTCATCTGCACAAAGGGGGTCTTCCTCAAACTACGAAGGGGACCGGTATGTCCCACAAGACTAGTTTCTTTCTCATATGATTCCAATGATGCCATAGGAATGGACATTGAAGCACTTCGTGTTCTAGATACTAGCCTCCGGAAATTAGAATCCACGAATTCATCAGATAGTTGACCACGTGTTTCAGACAGCATAGGAACCTCATCTTTTTCAAAACGAGCCATGTTTCCCTGGTGATTGTCCTTTTTTTATTAAACTAACAAAACATCAATATATACATTTCTGCAACACATCAGCAATTTTAAAGCAAAACAATCCTATTTAGCTCCAAACTTGAAAGGGCAAAGCATAAATTAATGTAAAAAGAAAACAGAAAATGAAAGACCAAAGACTATACTGTTCCTAAAGTAACAAACTTAAGCATAATCACAAGGAAGATTCTTGTTCTATAAGGCTGAGGGTTAATTATAAAATGATATATTTGTCTATACATTTTGAAATTTTCTGAATAACTTATATCAACAGACAAGTGACAAATCCCCTTATCTTAAAGGAAGTAACCAATTACTAAATTGACCTAAACTGGCAATACAATCATTGAAATTGATCTACCATCCAAGTTTTAAGAGAATTTAACAGTTTCCAAACACAGTTATACCTTTTCGACAATGTCCCTACCTATGCACACATAAGTGCTTGTGTATAAACTTTAAATTTAACACATATACACCAACTTAAAAACAATATGAAGCACCATAACCTATTGTGACAAATTGCAACTGGGATCAGGAATCAGTTGAAGAATTCCAGTATAATGTAATAATAATCAGTAAGCCCACTTTGCAGAAAATGCCATGAACAATAATGAAAAAAAAAAAAAAAAAAAAAAAAAAGCAAGAGAGAAAACAAACCCAGAAAGTGCAAGAGCTGATTCAAGGGGAATTGAATTCCCAGTGAAAACCCCACCAAGAATTCAAGTTGAAAAATGCAATTTTGGGAGCTTGGTGATCATGGGGAGAAGCAGAAAGCAGTTTCCAACAGAGAGAAGTTGAGCTCAGAAAATAAAGAAAATGAAGTGTGAAAGTGAACACTTAAATACGAACAACCGTATGAGAAAGAGATTGTGAAGAGGAAGACTTTGAGTGCTTGACAAAGTCAATTGTGAATTTGTCTGTGCGTGTTTTATGTTTTACTTTCAACAGACCAAAACATTGCAAACTTTATGTTCATAAATAAGTAGCAGTTTCATTTTAATAATAAAATACGTAATACCATTGTTTTAGATAATGATGTCACTGTTAGACGGTAATCTATCGAGATATTTTAATCTATCGATATTTTAATTTGCGTCTTTTCGATATGTAGTTTTGTAAGATATTGTATTTGGGTAAGATATTATTATGATACTACTAAATTGTTTAATGTATAAAATAGTAATATTTTTATAAAAATAATAATTTATAATTTATTTATGTTAATAATTTTAATATTACATATTATATTTCATAATTTTAAAATAAATATATCGACATATTAAATACATATTTTATAACGTATAGGATACCTTATTAGGTGTTGGACAATAGAAAGAAGAGTTTTAAGAGTTTTTATCCATGAAATTCTAGGATTTCTTTTTCATATTATTTTTAATCTATTTTATTTTATTTTAAATTATCATTTTTTTCAAAAAACTATTAGTAGTTAAAATATCATGGTTTACATTTTCTTTATAAAATTAAAATATTTTATTTATATTATTATAACTTATATTTTAAATTTGTTATTTGTTATAAGAATCCTTATATGAGGCAAGCATTAATGTTATGCAGTACAAATAATAAAGTACAGTATATGTCTCTTTTATCAATATTTGAAACCTTGTCAATATCTCAATATTTATTTTTAATTAATTACTCCCAAATACATATGGTTGAAATAGTAGGAGTGTAATGTTCCATACCATCATGGTATAAATTTTCTACCAACATATAATTTTTAAACATAAAATTAACAACTTTAGCATATATAATAGTTTATTTAAAATCATATCTACAAAGCAAAAGTCTAACTATATGGGAACATCTTTCACCAAAACATGAATATAGATTTATGTAGGTTGACTTGAGTTTTATTGAATTATGGTAGGATTAGATAAATTTATTCTCCAATCAAATAAAAAAAAATCTGACAGTTGAATTTAATTGATTTTTTTAACTATATTTAATTCAATTTTTGAAAGGGTTAGATAAATAAATTTCTAGATTATAATTAAAATTTTAATTTTAAATTATATTTTTTACAATAATATAATCTATTTACTGATATTTAAATAGTATAATATTTTAAAAACATATATTTAATTAATACAATAATAAAATAAATTAACTAATGATGATCTTACTATTTAATCATTTTAATTTGATTGAATTTCAAATAGTACTTACCCAGTTAATTATGTAACTCTTGAAAAATTGGATTACGTTTGACCTAATTATAAAAGTTTAACTTAATCTATTTAAGTTGAATTGGTTCATCATGTTCCATTTCATTATCATATATATAATACTGTGTGGCCTGCAAAGCGATAAGAATGTCTTAATTAAGGAATGGTTCGTTGAATGTCACTTTTTAAATGAATAACCAAAGAAAAACTGAGTCAATAATATATATATATATATATATATATATATATATATATATATATATATATATATATATATATCACTTTTTTTTCCCAGCAATGTTCCTAAACAAAATTACTTTATGGAATGATATTTTTTCAATAAATTAAAGATTCTAATTAAAAAGTTTGATACATAATTTTTATGATTTTAAATAAAACTTGTATAAATATTTTTAACAACATAAAACCAAATGTAATAATTCATAAAAATCATAGTTCCAGTTTTACAACGATACATTATCCGGTTCTAATTTAATGAAGTGTGTTTAAAACATGTTTCTGCTTTTAATAAAAGATCCCTTGAAAAATAGGAAAATAAATTACTTTTTACTTCACATTTATTCTTTTACAATGCTAAATATATTTATATATGTGCCAGTGTGAACAGTGAAATAGGGGTGTGAATAGAAATGTCTTTGGTACATGTTTTGCCGGCATTTTTCAAGATGGATAGCAACCAGGGTGGGTTGGATGAAGGTGAGTTGTTAATTGTTTCCTGCACCCATCAATTTCTTCTTGCACTCCATCTATTTTAAAAAATAACCATTTTAATCATAATAAGATTTTTAGAATTTTTAGAATAATATTTCCAAGACTTTTGAATAATATTTCCGAGACAAAATTTTCGAAATAAAAATTTCAAAATGCGTGAAATATTCTGAAACATTTTAAGGGTAGATTTTTGGAACAAACTCATATAATACCTTATGGGAAATTTTAATAACTTTAATAATAAGGTACAAAACTAAGAAAAATAAAAGCTATTATTTTAATAATTTAAAATGAAAACAATAATAAACATTGGAACAAATATAAAATTGAAGATGAATATTTCATCCCTATATTCGAGTCAAAAAATCTCCACTTAATACAAAAATTTCCCTTTAAAATTGAAACGAATTTGAAGTATACGAATGGAGACACTTTCATTATTGGTTTAGTACACGCAACTTCGAGACAAAAGTCAACATGAGACATGTTTGAACTCAAACAACTAATGTGTCCATGCAAAAAAAAAAAATATTTTCCTCATAACTATTTTATTTTATTTTTTTACAAAATTATTAATATTTTTTTATGATTAAGATTCTTATAAGAATATAGTATAAGAAACACAAAATTATAGTTATAAGTCAAATGGAGGACATATAATAATAATAATAAGATTTAATTATCTGGTGGTACCCACTTTAATAGAAGTGTGTTAATTTGAAATTTCTTAAAAAAATTAACGCACTCCTACCAAAATGTGTATCATCCGAATAATTAAATCTAATAATAAATATAGCAACCAAACTGTGTGAACGATTTTTCTTTTCAAACGTAAATTAATTTATAGAAGACTTTCAAATTTTATATGAAATCCTAGTGTTTTATCTTTTCTTGCATATTTATCTTACTTTTCGATTATGTTTTGGTTGACTTGAATTTAGTTGAATTACATTTTGATTGATATTTATGAGAATTTCTTTTTAGATCAAAATCAATTATAATTACTTTTCAACCAACATTGCTTATAGGTTAGACTTATTTATTGACAGATATTAATTAATTTTTTTATCAGTGTTAGTAAAATCATTTCCTAATACAGACCAATTAAACTTTTCAAATCTAGGCCCCCGGTGTCTGTATTGTTTGTTGAGTTTATTAAGATTGATATTTAAGGCTTATAAAGACCTCACTCCTTTCATATTTTTCTTTCATATGTACCTGTTGCATGAGCAGAAGAGGAACCTGCTCAGTGAGAGTTGTTCGGGATATTATTGGTGGATCTTCTGAAGATTGACTCATGGATAATTTCTATTAATATGTTTAGAAGATATTAAAAATATAGATAATCTTCTATTCTAATGTAGAACTCTTAATATTTTACAAATATATATTTTTGTAATATTTCATGAACAATTATAGAAATGTAAACTATATATATGAATATGAAGCTATGTTATTATTAATGTTCTCTCCTCATCTATTACAACATCACGACTCATAAGTACTTTGTTTGTTACTGGATTAAACAATTTATACCCCTTTATTTTATCATCATATCCAATAAAAACAAGTTTCTTACTTCTATCCTCGAGCTTGGTTCTTTAGTACACTGAAACATAAGCATATGTTACACTTCCAAATACCTTCAAGTGAGATACACATGGTTTCTTTCCACACTCCATGCTTCATGTGGTGTCTGTCCATTGAGCTTTGCATGAGGACACCGGTTCTGCACATATACTATACACTGCACTACTTCAGCCCAAAATTCTTTTGACATATTCTTACCTTTCAGCATTGCTCGAACCATGTTGAGAATGGTCTGATTCTTCCTTTCAACAACTCTAGTCTGTTGTGGTGAGTATGGAGCTGTCAAAAGTCTTCTAATGTCGAGCTCCTCATAGTACCTCATGAACTCGGTTGATATATATATTCACCTCCTCTATCTGACCGAACAACCTTAATTGTTGTGCTCGTTTCATTTTCAACCATTACTTTAAATTTCTTCAACACCCCGAATACTTTATATTTCTCCTTCAAAAAATAAACCCATGTCTTCCGAGAGAAATCATCAATAAATGTTAAAAAATTACCTCTTACCACTGAAAGATACAAGAGTAATTGGTCCACAGACATCTGTATGCACCAAGTCGAGCTGTTCCTTCACCTAATACTTAGTTATATTTGGAAATAGAGTTCTTTGGTGCTTGCCAAGTATAAAATCTTTGCATAAATTCTTTTTAAATTCTATATTTAGCAATCCATGCACCATTTCCTTTTGTACTAGCTCGGTCAACCCTCCAAAATATAGATGGCTAAATCAAAAATGTCACTTCATGGCTTCATCATTGACGTCAAGTTTCAAACACCCCAACTCCAGTTTATACATTCTATTTTCTTTCATTCCGACTCAGGTAATAAGGTGTCTGAGTTTATCCCTCAACTCTAGTACTCGGTCTTTCATGATGACCGAGTACCCCTTTTCCATTAATTGCCCTATACTCAATATGTTACTTTTGAGGTCGGGTACATAGTACATGTCCCAAATTTTCCCAATTCGTCCATTCTTCTAAGAAAAAAATATTGTACCTCGTCCTTTTACCATCACCTTGGAAGCATCTCTAAATGACACATGTTGGACCTCTATTTTGGAGAGCTCGTCAAACATGTTTTCATCTCCACACATATGGTTACTAGTTCCAGCGTCTAGATACCAAACTAAGTTGTTTTGGCAACTCAAACCAAACTCGGCATTTGTGTTATAGCTCGGTATCCGAGCTCCTCATCAGCAACATCTCACACTCATCAATTTCCTCCCTTGCCAAACTCTTCCCACCATGTGCCGAGCTCTTCACATCATGTGTCAAGTTTGCTTCGCTACTAGCCATCAACAATATTCCTACTTGTTCTGCAACCTTTTCTATAAGAAGATTGGTTGATTCATTTCTCCTATTTTAAGATCGACAATCCTTTGCAAAATGACTGACCTTACCACAGTTATAACATTTAGCCGATCTACACTCATTTGCATAGTAACCAGACTTGCCACACTTGTAGCACTCACCACTATTGCCTGACCGAACTCTTCGGCCTCGAACTTGACCTCAACCTCGCCAATTTTGCAGGCCAACAACGCCGTCTTTGTAATAATCTCGGTTTTGACCACTACGTCCTCGACCTCTACTTCCAGGATCTCGATTTTGACTCCCGTGATCTCTTCCTCCTCTACCACGACTGTTTTGAATTTCAAACACCTTTTTCTCCTTGAAATTTGTCATTGCTTAGAGTCTTTGGCCAAAGTAGTCCTCCTTCGTCTTTCTTCTTCTTTGTTCATAGGCTTCCAAGGACCCAACAAGCTCATCGACCATGATTTATAAGAGGTCTTTGGATTCCTCTATGGTACACACAATGTTGTCGAAGCCAATTGTCAATGACTTCAAAATTTTCTCCACAGCTTAGTTTGCAAGTAACGACCCCCCATTCTTACCGAGTTGGTTTGCCATAGTCTCCACCTAAGATATGAACTTAGCCACCCCTTCGTTCTCATTCATCAACAACTTTTCAAACTCTCCTTTGAGAGCTTGAGATGATCCTATTTCACACGGTCATCTCCCTTATATGTTTTCTCCAAGATCTCCCATACCTTTTTTGAAGTCGTAGCATTTGCTAACTTCTCAAGGCATGTATCGTCCATAGCTCGGTACAATGCATACATAATTGTCCTATCTTTGACTCATGTTCTTTTCAATGTAGTAATCTGGGCGACCGTCTATTCATCAAAATTCGTTGGCTCTTCGAAGTCATCTTCAACTACATCCCATACGTCTTGGGATCTGAGGTAGGCCTTCATCTGCATGCTCCACTTATCACAATTGGTTTTTTATGTCAACTGGTGTAAGGACATATTGTTATTGGCCATCACTCTCTCTTACTATTTGCTTCACTTAGACACTCGGACAACTGGCTCTCTTTTTTTTATTGCACACTTAAGAACAACCTAGCTATCTAGCTCCCAAACTGTCTAACTAGCTCTTGATACCACTTTGTTAGGAGAAAGAGGCTCTTGGATGAAAAACTTGTTCACTTTTCGTTGTTATCTTATTCATGTCATCAACAATAGAATTTATAGGCTTATAATTTTTGTCTGTTGTACTCCCAACGGCTATAAACAACTAGTACATTAACTACCCAACGACTATAAATGATTAGTATACTAACTACCAACAGCGGCTATAACATAAACTTTATTCTATTTAAGTTTACCTAACAGGTTTAACTCTCCATGGTGGAGAACCTAGGGTTTACAAATAGAAGAAAGAGGGAAGAGATCGAAACCAAAGAGAAGATGCAAGCTCTGTCCCAAGGTTCTTGGCAACTACTTCATGCTCCATGCTCCATGCTCCATGCTCTATTTGTGTCTCTCATTCGCGTCTCCATCTCCAATTTGCATCTATCTTCCTCTCCAACTCCAAAAGAGGGAAAACCACCATGAATGGAGGAGAAGACCCAAGGAGGAGTAGGAGAGCTTCCCAATATTCCTAGACACCTCCAAGAAGCTCTCTAAGCACCTAAAAGTATTTCTCTATCATGCCAAATGAGGAATCTCTCATGTTTAAATACCCATTTTTGACATGTCGGCGTCGTCATCACTTGGCGCCATCTCAGCATTGCCAAACACTATCAGTCAAATAGGCAACATCAAAGAGTCATCCTTTGGCGGCACTCCTCCACTGCCAGGCGCTATGATGCTCTGCAACTAATTTTCATTTATGACTTTCTAGTAGTGGACGCGATTCCTTAGCGCCTGACTTGGGCATTTGGCTCAAAATCAAACTTTTGTTGTCCAAAACATGCTCTCTTGATTTCTTGCTTGTTTTCCTCTACAACAAATGCTTCTTATTAACTTATTTAACTCACTTAAAATAGATATTAGAGGTAAAACAAACATAAAATAACTAAAACACAAAACAATATAAAACACATTAAACTTAAGAATATAACAAAATAAAAGCTAGAAAATAGTTCTTTTATTAATGACAATAAACGCACAAAAATATGTCAAAATGGACATTATGAATATTATAAAAATAATTGATTATATTTTTTTAATTAAATATAAAAATTCAATTTGAATAATCTAATTGATTAGTTGACTGATAATGAATTATCTTCGCATGTTTATATTTCAAACAAATTCCAAATAAATAATCTATTATTATTTGTAATAATACATTAAGAGAATGAGTCTACTTTTACAATTTACAATATATTCAATTATATTTAATAATAATCAATTAATATATTTTTAATTCTTTTTTTTAAATCAATGTAATGGATAAAGCAAGCAAACTGTTTTGGGTGTAGGGTTGGAACGACTACTAAAACAAACAATTTATTGAGTCTTCTATACTTCACTTCACTTCGGTCTTCCATGGGCCAGCACACAAATTTAAGATAATACCACAAGTAAAATAAAGATTTATTATCAAAACCGGAAAAAGAAAAAAAAAATCTTCTCTTGGATCTTCAAAGTCTTCATTCTACCACCCCAAGTCGTGTTGAAAGAACATATTAAAGATGAATGACAAGATATAATACACAAAGGTACAAAAACTAACAGCATATACATACACTTGTCTGAACAGCAACCAAGTTCGTTAATGACAATTATTTTTCAGACAAACAAACAGAAGAAAAAAGAAAAAGATGACACAAACAATACAATAAACACTCGCGTGTATAAACACCGTCAAAATGAAAAACTACCGTCCACCACAAGATCGTGTCCGGTTACAAACTCGGAGTCACCGGACGCGAGAAACAGCACCACATCCGCAACATGTTTGGTGCTCAAAACAACGCCTTTCAGCCTGGAGCTCTGCGCATACAGTTTCTGCAACTCTTCGATCTCCATCGTCGCGTGCGCCGCACGCGTCAAGGGCGTGGCCAACCCACTCGGTGAGACGCAGTTCACCCTGATACCGTGCACCCCCAGCTGCACACTCGCGCAACGCACCAACCCCTTCACCGCGTGCTTCGACATCACGTAGTCCGTGCGTACCACGCTGCCCTGCGACGCCGCCACGCTCGCTGTGCATACGATGCTGCCCCTCACGCGCCGCTCCACCATCGAGCGCGCGGCGTGCTTCACACACGCCGCCATGCCCCTGGCATTGACCGCGAAGAGACGGTCGAACTGGGAAAAGTCGAGGTCGAGGATTTTCTGGTCGGAGGGACTAACGATGCCGGCATTGCTGAACATCACGTCCAATTGACCATAAGCGTTGACCGTTGAATCCACCAGCTCTTTCACCTGCTCTTCCTCTCTCACGTCACAATGGATATAGGTGCACCTGTAGTATAATATAAATTAATACTCACACTTTTCTTTTATAATTATTTTATACAATACGTTAAATATCAATGATTTTTAGTCAATGAACTTTAATTTCAAAACTTTATAAGCTGGCTGAGTTGGGAGTGGACTCTACAACATTTTGACACGTGCTTGCTTTATTTTTGTTAGCTTTATTATACTTTGGCACGTACCAAAATAATTATTACCAATTTGTGGTTGTTAAATCTGTGGTTGTTATTACTAAAGAAATTGTTATGACTCACAGAGATGCGAACAGGTTTTTCCACCACAAATATTCAAATTAATCAATTTGTAAATCATAATTTGACCTATTGTATATTTTACATTTTAGTCAAAGGATGATTTACTCAGATTTTTATCCTGTATTTCTTTTCTTCCTACTGCTTTAAGTAAAATTTGAGTTAAATATATTTAATACGTTTCTTAAAAATTAAGAAAACTAAATTTTAATATAATAAACTAAGAAAACTATGGTAATTTGATTATAGTGTAATATATTTTCTCTTATTCAATTTATACTCTCTAAATGTTGATGAGAAATTTGATTATAGAGTATGCAAGAATTTGTGTTACCTATGAGAGCCTATGGATGCTGCGACTTGGTTGCCCAGTTGATCTTGGATGTCTGCAATCACCACCATTCGCGCACCGTGGTTGGCGAACAGACGCGCCGTCTCTTCGCCGATGCCGCTAGCTCCGCCGGTGACAATGACAACTTTTCCGGCCAACTTTTGGTCTCTGTTTTGCATTGAGTTAGCTGAGTCAGCCATTTCTTTATTATTTCCTGGGTGAAGCCTAATCTGGTATACTCATATATATACACAGTTCTCGGAGGAGAATGATACTTATTTCACCCACCAATTTCTGGGGTCACGCTCTCACGCCCCTCATTTTGCCCGTCAATTTCTTTTTATGCTTTCTTTGAACCGAAGGGAAAGTAAGTAGATAAGGACAGCAAAATATATATTATTTAGATTGAAAAAAAAACAATTAAGTAAAAGTTATAAATTTGTGATATATTTTTAAAAAATAATTTGTAAAATAATTTTGTTAAAATAATTTGATTTAAAAATAAATTTTAAAATATAAATTAAAATTTATATGCAGCTTTAAATTAATTAATTTATATTTATTATTTTTATATTTTAATTATTATTTATTTTATTACAGTATGAAAACACATATTAATGAAAAAAATGTTTTCTGAATTATTTACTTTTATAATATAAAAAATTCATATTCTAAATGCATGTTATCAATATAATACTTACTAATATAATAGATTATATATATATATATATATATATATATATATATATATATATATATATATATATATAATTTTCTTTAAATTGTAAAAAGTATAATGATAAGATTTATTCACTTTATTTTAAATAATGTCTGTTTTCATGGACATCTTAGTAAAATAATAAAGATTTAATTATTCATTTAATTCTTATATTGTTGAAATATTGCAAGTAGGTTCTCATTTTTATTTTTGTTTCAATCAAGTTATAAGTTTTTTGAAAAATTAATTCAATTAAATATTTTTGTTAATACTTTACAAACGACATTAAAAGAAAAAAAAATAGCAAACTAACACATGACAACGTACTAACGAACAAGATCTAACTGAGTTAACTTTTAGATTATTTTGACTTGATTGAAATAAAAATAAAAGTGAAAACTTACTTGCAACTTTTCAATGAAAATAAGGATAAAAGGAGTAATTAAATCAATAATAAATAATAATATTTAAATATTTGATTTTAATTTATTTTGGTTCACTTTGAGTTAGTTTCAAAGTTTCAAATTGTAAATCAAATCTAATTGCTTGATTCTAAAAGAGAAGATACAAATCAATCATACAAATTGTTATTTTAATTGGTTATTTGTTTTTTGGATTAATTTTCAAATATCTTTATCAATTAGTTAGGTTCTAAGCACTTTTGTGATGTAGACATGACTAGGAAAAGGGCAATGAAGAGAAGGACATTCAAATCAACCCAACAATCATCGTCCAACGCCAATAGAATGACGCTCAGTGTCATAGTTGCAAGGGCTGCAAGCACGCAACATAAGTAAGAACACCCAACGAGTGCGAGCACGTTTTTGTATTTATGTTTTGTTTAATCTATGTTTAACTTGTTCTATTTTTAGGGCAACTTACTCTCAAACTTTAAATAGATGCTTGCCTTTTATTGTAAGACACATTTGATGAAATTGAGAGTTGCTCTACTCCTTTGAGTGTGTCAATTCTCCTTAGTCTTATCTTGGGTTCTCTCACCCAAGTGGCGGCAATGGTTTTATCTTGAGTTTCCAGCTCAAGTGGCAACCTTCCCTTCACTCATCTTGGCGTTATCCCCGAGTGGCTTCCTCCATTCGCTCCACTCTCCGATCGATTCGTGTTTGGAATTCATCCCCTCCTCCTAATCTACTCGTGTTTGGTTAATTTTTCGTGTTTTCATGTGTATGTGGCTTCGTTCGTCCATCACCTTTTTTTGTTTGTGCATCCAAATTGTTCACATTGCAAGCATGCTCCCCCAATTTTCTAGGGTTCATTCCCATTTTTGTCCACAAGAAATTCCACCCCAAAATCCAAAACAAGACCTACATCATTTGGTAATTAGATCTTCGGTTTTGTGGAAAATTTGTTGATTTGAATTTGGATTTTACTATGCACTAGTCCATAGGTGTTCTGATATGATCCTATCCAAGAAAAAGTACGATCATTTATGAATTTGAATCTTCCAAAGAGATGAAAAAAATAATTCAGAGAGAAGAATGCGAAATAAAACAATGATGACAAGGATGAAGGATGTCATAATCTAGCAGATTGATAAATCAAGTGAAGACTTGCCACAAAAGTGTTAATCTTTGATAAAAACTCGAGGCCTAAACCAAGAACAAAGAGAGAGAATCGTCTCTTAAATGAAATAAAATTCAATATATGACTAAAAGTGTCTACATTAGTTTTTAGTACCTCTATATGTAGGCACATAAGTTTAAGAAAACCTAGAAACTCTAAAAGAAAGAAAAAAAGCCCAAAAACATAAAAACATATTCTAATTTCTGGAAGAAAGCCCAAAGTCCAAAAATATAGAAACCTAAATTAATTTTTCTAAAATCTATTTTTCAAATGTGTTCATGATCTTCATGTTCTTTAAATTTCCTACTTCATGACACATTATAAGCTTTAAAGGGACTTGTTTTGATCTTTGACTTTGTCATAGATCCTTTGAATTGCAAATCTTCTTCCTTTAGTTCTTTTTATATATGTTTAGGAGATAGTTCTCTATCATACCCTCATTCTTGAAGAGAATTTGTCCTCAAATTCATGCCACTTGAAGTTTAGGAGATAGTCCTCTATCATACCTCCCTTACTAAAGAGAATTTGTCCTCAAATTCATCTCACTTGAAGATTCCTTATCATTCTCCCCTATTTAGAGAAAATTTGACTCTAATTTTAAAAGATCCTACGCACAAATGTAACATCCCAATAAATTTTTCATTTTTTTTTACAATTGACCATCTATACACTTTTTCAAAATTAATAACACATCATCATTTAGTTTAACTGCTCCTTTAGGTTTTCACTAACCTTCTCCCAACTCAAGTGCTACTACAATTATCCGTCCCTTTATTTGTTCATGTATTATCATACGATCATTAACTTAGGTCTGACATAGTGTAACTAAACTTGTGGTAGGCCTTACATGATCCAACCTTACATGTCTTAAATTCAATCCAAAACTTGAATAAACTGAGTTCCACCTAAGTTAGTTGTACCTTACCTAAATTTTTCTAACTTGTATTTGTTTCCCATGATAGAAACACAACATGTGTTGACTTAAGAAGAAAGTTAGAAATTCAAGACACAAATGCACATTCTTTGAGATAAGATTTTACTAAAAACTTTCTTCACATGTATACAAAGATTTGCAAAAAAAAAAAATACAGAAAGAAGCTAGATTTAATAAAATACATATATTATACTTTTATAATAAACATGATAAAATATTAACTATTATTATTAAAATAATAATAATAAATAAAATAAATAATAATAATAATAATATAAATTTCACATACTTTCATATCAAATCATACCAAATTTTCCTTTATTCAAACAATTTCTTATTCATCTTCAAATCTAATTCACTTTCTCAATTTCATTTCTCAATCCAAACACAACCTTAGTTTAAAATTTTGAAAACATATAAATTATTCGTTCATATCTAATCAGAGTTTAATTAAGTAGACTGAACTTAAAATCTAAAAATATAAATATAAATTTAAAATAAATTCATTAAAATAGACTTAAATAACATTTTGGATAATTATTAAATTTGAAAACAATTTGAATACATATTTGTTCATTGTACAAAAAAACATATATGATTAGGTCCATATTTTTGGTGCGCTATGATAATTTATAGATTGGGTCATATGAATTAAAGTATACTACTAGACACGTTCTTACGTGATCTAAAAATGAAAGATGAAGCGACTAGATGGTTTTGTAACCTAATGAGTCAGGTGTTTGTAACCTAGTTTGACTTGGGCCCTACCATCATAAATTCCTACATATCTGTGCCAATTGGATAAACATGATGATGATGATTTCGAAAGCAATAAATTAACCCTCGCTTGTTAAACAAGAGATTCATGTATGTCCACCTTCTTAGGCAAAAAAAAAAAAAACCATTAACCATTAAATAATGTTGATTAACTGTTCTGTTTTTGCAATCAACATGAATTTGTTGATTAACCACAATCATTTCAATGGAGGTCTTTTCAAAGAACCAGAACCATTGCAATGTCAAACTACTAAGGTTGCACATTCGTCATTCACTACAACAAATTTACATCGTTGTTAGCGTAGCATCTTGAAGTTGGTCGAGTCATTTATCAGTGATCTGAGTGTGACTCATAAAAATCACTTGGGCAAGGAGACATAACCTCTTGTTCCAGTATCTGTAACACTTGGTTCATGGATGGACGTTCATCCGCATTTGCATCGGTGCAACTTGCTGCTAGTTCAAGAATTACCTCCACAGATTCTACATCTGCATCACTACATCTTTTGTCTAGTACGTCCTCCAATCCATTTTCTTTCAGGAACGTGTTCATCTGCAAACAATCGTTATTAGTTTTCTAACACTAGTTCATGTTTCATTTCTGCAGTTAATGAGTTAGGACTTACCCAACCAACAACGTTTACACCTCTCCTTGCAAATGAAGGATCTGTTGGTCTCTTTCCAGTTACAAGTTCTAGCAACAGAACTCCAAAACTATACACATCAGACTTCTCAGTAGCTCTTCCACTTTGTAGATACTCTAATGTTGACATCAGTAAAATGTTATTTCTCATTAGATTAGCTACTACAATACAAATAAACTGACACCAAAAAATACATAAAAACGTTACATTTATAGAAAATTTCAGTTCAAGAATTTCATTAAACCCTGGAAAGGGTGACAAGAATCTAAATGAAATTCTGCTGGTGTGTGGAACTAAATACATACCTGGTGCAAGATAACCAAAGGTGCCAGCAACCACTGTGGTAACATGGGCATCTTCATCAACCAAAAGCTTTGCAAGACCAAAATCAGAGACACGAGGCTCCATGTTCTCATCAAGAAGGATGTTGCTGGATTTTATGTCGCGGTGCACAATTTTCGGGCAGCAGTCGTGGTGCAAGTAAGCCAAACCCCGGGCAGAACCAAGAGCAATCTTAAGGCGAGTACTCCATTTCAGTGATTGTTCAGTGTTTTCTAAATCAGAAAGGATTCAACAAAAAGTTAGCAACTGCAGAATTGAAGGGCATGTCATCATGAAATGAAATCATAATAAACAAACTCATCCCTTTTCCTAGACCTCATTCTACACAATGCCACAAAAATTTCCATTTCTATCAGTACCAGAAGATCCTCCAAGAGAACAGTTCAGGTTATGGAAAAAAAAGATATAGATGGTTTATACAAAATGTTGCATACCATGCAAGAGATCATCTAAGCTTCCCATGGCCAAATAATCGTAGATTAGAAGCTTGGTAGAAGGAAGTCTGCAGTAACCACGAAGGTTAACTAGATTTATGTGCTTGATGCTACCCAATATCTCTAGTTCCCTCTCAAAAACCTGATCAGAACCTTCACGGCTTCTGTCAATCCTCTTAACAGCAAATGTACCACAATCATTCATCACCATTCGATATACGGTACCAAATCCTCCAGATCCTACCACATCATCTTCGTCGAGAGACTCCAACTTTTCTATGAGCTCACATGATGTGTATGGCAGATCACCATGGAAGGTGATAAGTTTTGTACCTGTTACAATAACATGTGAGCATTTACAAAGAAGAAAAAGACAACTTTTCTTTTTACTTTTTGTAAAGGAGAATGCTATTTTGAAATACCATCATCCTTCCTACTTGATTCTGGGTTGACTTGATCCTTAACTTCTATGTATTTTCTAGCAGCTCTTTCCTTCTTTGACAGCAGGCAAATCCATAGTAACGAAAGAGTTATAACAAGTGCAAGCCCCATTATTGTTATTGCACCAACTAACAGCCACTTCACGTAATGTGGAGATCTTTTAGCAGGAACTGCATCATACAGATTCAACAGTTATTGCTCAATTGGTAAATTTGGTTGTAAGAGATCTAATAAGTCAAAGGGTGCTTAAAAATATAATCTTTTTTACTCTTAGTATAACGTTACCCTATAAAAAATTACGATAATTGATATGTAGATACTGTAGTAGGACATAGCATTATTGCTAAAAATATGAAGTATCGGATTTGACTTGCCTGCAGCTTCATCACTTTCTGCATGTGGTAGCACCACTGGGAAACCAAGTGATGTCCGACATGGTTTCTGAACTTGCCGCCCACAAAGATCTAAGTTCCCAATAAACCTGTTCAAGTGCAATGAATTTATAAATAGAAGCTTAAATTAAATTGTATAAAAAATTAGAAAGCTTAAATTATTTCCTAGAAAATTAAGTGGAATGTTACCATCAGGTAACATGTAATGCAACTCCATCTACTTTACTTCATATATGTTTGAGTTATGCAATTATTTTTAAATTAGTACATGACATTATTGGGAAAGTGTGCTTACGCATTGTTCCTGAAGGTGCTTAGTACTCCAATGTCAGGGATTTCACCGGAAAAGAAATTGGTTGACAAGTTCCTGAGACAAGCACATAAATTAGCATATGCTGAATCCCAAAGCTATTATCTTTATGCAAAAGATACGGTTGAATGGACTTACAGAACACGCAATTGTGTAAGACGACCAATAGAAGATGGTATAGCACCCTTCAATGAGTTACTTGATAAATCCCTGCATTTTAACTTTCTATTAGATTGAGAATTGAGAAAGAAAATGCAAGAGCACAAACAAAGAAACTTCCCAAAGGAAGATAAACACCAATGACTATTATTACTAACAAATTGAACTGAACTTCTTGGAGGCAGAAATAAGAGAGAGGAACTTACAATACATGTAAATAAGAAAGATTTCCAATATCTGATGGAATGCCTCCTTGTAAATAGTTAGCTCTCAAGTACCTATAGATGAAGTCAGATGAAGCATGTCCAAACATTAAAATGAAAGCATGCATGATTATTCACACACAAATCTCAAACAAAACTATACTAATTTTCACTTACAGTGCTCTAAGCTCTGTACAATTGCCAATTTCATTAGGGATAACTCCATGTAAGCCATTCTGATGAAGGGCCCTGATTCATTGCAAACACATTACATCTCTCTACTTTGAGAAGTTAAGGAATTGAAGAGAAACATGTTACTTGTACTACTTACAGTCTATGCAGTCTGCTGAGTTTGCCAATGCTGGGAGATATAATACCTCCCAGTTGCATATAAGGTAGATTTCTGAAGCACAAAAAACAAACAGAGGTGTCAACATATCATTCAAACTCATAATTCTGGAGAGAAATGAAGAAAGTAAGTGCCCTTTAGTTTCAGAAAATAATTATTGATGAAGAAAATTCTCTTTTATTTCTCAAACCGATTTGTAAGAGAAAATGAAGAGTGTGTGTTGCTTACATACATTGAGCGAACTCGTTGTTCCCCAGGATGACAAGTGATACCAGTCCATGAACAATGAGACTCATCAGACTTTATCCAGTTGCTCAGAACATTCCTTGTGTCATTCAAAGTGCTTTTGATCTCCAACAATGTGTGTCCTAAATAGATGAATAAAAAACCAAAAGTTCGAAACTTTAAACGGTGTATTATTTAACCCCATCTTTGAAGAACAGATGTGGTGAAAGCCGAAAGCTAGAAACTTTCCGAGAGGCTCAAATCATTCATCACAAACAACAAACATGAAAACACACTATGATCGATGCCAGTTTATTTTGTGACTCAATGACAACCAAAGACAGTAAATAAAGGAAAGTGAGTAAATAATCAACTAAGAAGCCCCAAACAGAAAAGGATTTAAGTTTAACCCAGAAGCGATTCAAATAAGGTTCTCACCGTCTTGCGTGAGAGCGAGAGAAGAAGGGTATAAATCAATGGTGGAAAAAACCAACAGCATCAACAATAAACGAGCCATTTCCATTCCAGCCTTCAAAATGGAAACTTTTGCTCACAACTTATCTGGGTGGGAGTGGAAAAGTGTCAACAGTGGTGATGATTCCAGTGGGTGGAGTTGTTGTGATGAAAATATGGACCTCAAAGGGTCACCATGATTAAACTTTAAACTAGCAAAGCTAATAATTTGAACTTTTGAAGCATGTAGAGCGAGAAAGCATGTATTAGGAATGCTTCTTTTTCACTCCAATAAATAAAAATTAATATTTACGTGCAAAGGGTGAAGCCAAAATGCAGTCTTTGAAAGTGGCATAAAAAGTGATGCAGAGGGAAGTAGCCGTTCCACTGTGCAAATTCAAACATTCAATTTTAAAGTTATATCATACTCGCGCGTAAGTGGTGAAGAAGAGTACTCGCCAGTGATTATGGAAGATGTGTTACACGTGTGAGGTAGAGGTGGAGTGTATTGGAACTATGAAAACGAGCGCGTGCCCCTGTGCGGTTCGAATTTTAAGAGTAGCTCCGTTTTATAGGGAAAAACGGCGTACAATGTTTGAAAAACATCAACATTTTACATTTTACGAGGTGATTATGGTAAATGGCAGCCTCAAACATGGAGCATCGTTTTGGTGATACACGCCCCGTGAGATGTGACTCTGACCCATCACGTGAGTTTTTCAAATTAAGAACATCGTTTTTTTACCGCTTCACGGTATTATAGGGTAACAATTCATTTGAAAAATATCAAGATAGAAGCTACTTTCTTATGCTAATTAAACTAAAAGCAAATTTATTTTCAATACAATATAATTAAATTAAATTTATTTGCATAAAAGAAGAGTGTTAGAACTCAGAACATATTGAACAGGTAACACATAGCAGGAGAAAATTTTAGTTTGTAACTCTCTTCACTCTGTGTTCTAGAAAAATGCTTGTGAAGTTGGTGTTGAAATGTAAGAGGATATTACAAATGTTATGTTGAAATCATATATTTAAGAAAGAGATTTAATTTAATTGTATTACTTTATTGAATTATTACTGAATTATATGTGGTAGAAACGTGTCTGGTATTTAAGGTACAGGAAAGAAAATAAAATCAAGCAGAAATTGTAATACAAGAAGGCATTTTAAAATGTTCAGCGAGTAGATGGAGGGAAATTTTAATTTGAGTCTCGTTATTCCTAATTCATGAGAATCCACATTGAATTATTCAGTGTTTTTTTTTTTTTTCTTTTTTTCTAGTGCTAAGCTCTGTTTATATGAAGGTTTTTACTTCCTACATATCCACAATTTCTTCGCACATCCCATCAGATTTTCAAATTATCACTTTTCCTTCTGGAAAAGGTGACTTTTAGATTACATGTTGCAGAAACTTTCCAGAATAAAGTTTTCAGAATTTTCAAAATAAGATTTCTGAAATAAATAAAAAATCCAGAATATAATTTCTGAAATAAAAATTATGGAATATGATTTCTGATACAGAATTTTCGAAAAACATAAATCTATTATTGGAATATATCTTTTGGAATGAGATTTCCAAAATCTATATAATATTTTCTAAAATGAATTGTTTTGGAATACTCATGTATTTCAAAAAGAAAATTCCAAAACACATGAAATATATTTTGAAAAATGCTTTTCAAATGATTTTTTTTTTTTTTTTTTATTTTTTTTTTTTTTTTTTTTTTTTTTTTTTTTTT
>Ga0209589_1003067_pt1 | contig 29219 bp, 24 predicted proteins | sample CowpeawhiteBW_FD_187525 | JGI IMG/M metagenome (GOLD analysis project Ga0209589, IMG submission 187525) | Root nodule microbial communities of legume samples collected from California USA - Cow pea white BW (SPAdes) (version 2) | ecosystem: Host-associated > Plants > Roots > Nodule | place: USA...
ATTTGTTAAAAATCAATTCCGTGTTCGTTGGGAGACGACTTTGGGTTACTTTACCCTTACTATTTTGTTGACTACTTTCTTAACAATACTGAAGTTGTTATAGATAAGTAGTATTAATTTGATCGCATCAACGACAGCGTTATCACTTACGGTAGTTTTTGCACTTGAAAAGTTTAGATCTTATCTGCTTGGTTCTCCTGTTGTTGTGTTCACTGACCATGCAGCTCTTAAGTACCTGTTGAAGAAGGTAGAATCCAAGCCTCAACTGATAAGATGGATGCTCTGGCTTCAAGAATTTGATTTGGAGATCCGTGATAAGAGCGGAGCACAAAACCTGGTTATAGACCACCTAAGCAGTATTGAGAGGTCTATTGATGATGCTTCACCGATCTGGGATGAATTTCCCGATGAAAGTTTGTTGACACTCTCTACTTCTTCCTCACCTTGGTTTGCTAACATCGTGAATTATCTTATTGCTTCTATTTTTCCTCCACTAGCATCCAGAGCTCAATGTGATAAACTCAAGAGCGATGCTAGGTATTACATTTGGGATGACCCTTATTTGTGGAAAATGTGCAGTGATCAGGTCACCAGGAGATGAATTTCGGACCATGAGATTGACTCGGTCCTCAAATTTTGTCATTCATCTGCACTTGGTGGTCACCTTGGCATACAAAGGACAGCTCGCAAGGTGCTAGATTGCAGATTTTATTGGTCCACCATCTTCAAGGATGCGTAGAGGATTTGTAGCACGTGTGAGCAATGCCAACAAGTAGGAGGAGCCATTTCTTAGAGACAATAGATGCCTCAACAACCCATGTTGTTTTGTGAGGTCTTCGATGTCTGGGGTATAGATTTCATGGGTCTTTTTCCTATTTCTTTTGGTTTTACTTACATCTTGCTGGCTGTTGATTATGTTTCAAAATGGGTGGAAGCCAAAGCCACTAGAGCTATCGTTAGTGACCAGGGCACCCATTTTTGCAATAGATCCATGGGGGTTTTGCTTCAAAAGTATGGGGTTGTACACAAACTTTCTACACCATATCACCCTCAAACTAATGGGCAAGCCGAGATCTCAAACAGAGAAATCAAGAGGATCTTGGAGAAGATTGTGCAGCCCAACAGGAAGGATTGGAGCAATAGACTTTAGGATGCTCTTTGGGCTCACAAGACTGCTTACAAGGCACCTATAGGGATGTCTCCTTATCGGGTTGTCTTTGATAAGCCATGCCACCTTCCAATGGAGATTGAGCACCGAGCCTACTGGGCTGTCAAGTCATGCAACTTCTCACTTGATCAAGCTGGAGAAGAAAGGAAGCTGCAGTTGAACGAGTTAGATGAGATCCGTTTGGAGGCATATCAGAACTCTATGTTCTACAAGGAGAAGACCAAGAGATTCCATGATAGCTCCACAGCTAGAAAGGAGTTTGTTGTTGGTCAGCAAGTTTTACTGTATAACTCTAGACTTGGACTCATGGGGGGTAAGTTACAATCAAAGTGGATTGGTCCTTTTGTTGTCACTAATGTTTATCCTTATGGTGCAGTTGAAATCAAAAGCCAGTCCACCGATAAGAACTTCAAAGTGAATGGGCATTGTCTGAAGCCATTCCTCAGCAACCTTACCTTAGTGGATACTGTTGTAGAGGAGACTTCCCTGCTTGACCCCACTGCTATTTCACCATGATTCAGGGAGTTTTCTTTCTCCTTCTCCTTCTTTACTTTATTGCACTTGTCCATCAGTCTGTTGTTGTTTCCTTTTGTTTGTTTCCTTTTTGTTAGTTTGTGTTAATTAGTGTTATGTTTTTGTTTTCTGTTTGGGACATTCACTTCACTTTTGGAGGATGATTTGTTGGTTATTCTGTGGACTGATATCCTTGCTTTCTCTTTGCATGTCAAGTTGCTTTTGGAATTGTTTGACCCTGTGTGAGAATTTGAGCCACTCTCTATTCTTTGATTGTGTGATATATGTCCCTTGAATGCTTGCACAATGGACTTGGTTTGACTCTTTCTGATGCTTTTCAGATTCACATGCATGTTGGGATATGATTTAGGCTCACTTGGTTCTTGGAATTGCTCACTTGTATACCCAGGTGGGATTTCAAAATTGTTATTTCTTTGCATGTTCTTTGTATAGAAAAAAAAGGAAAAAGAGTGAAAACAAAAAGAAAAGAAAAGAAAAGAAAACAAAGAAAAGAAATAAAAGGATCTTGGGTTTGAGCATTGTGTGAGAACCAAATTTGGAAGTGTTGGTGTTTGGGATTACGTTCATGCTTGATTGAGACTTATTCCCCATAACTCCTCTATTTCCTTTGTTGCTTAGCTACTTATCCATATGTTCCACACCTTGTCCTCAACCCCATTACAACCTTGAAAAGCCCTTCGGATCTTGACCTGCATGTGTTTTGGTTTGGTTGTTGGTTCTAGAGGCTTGCCAAGTCTGTTTGATGTTTGTTTTTCAGGGGTACTTTGAGAGTAAATAGTAGCCTAGAGATTTCAGTGATACAGTGCATATTTTGTGAGGTTGTTACTTTCAATTCTCTCTCTCAGCTAAATTGAGTACTTCACATGTTTTGAACTGCTTGGATGATGTTCATGGATACCTTGCAGCTTTGAATCTTTCTGTCTTGGATATGTTTCCATTTTTCGTTGTTGAGTTTGTTTGTCTTGTGTCTCTTCTGTCTTGTTATGTATGTGATGTTGTTACTTTGCTTTACTCTTTAATTTTGCCTAGGAGTGCAAAAGGGTAAGTGTGGTCGATTTTGATGAGTCATTATTTTCCTTCATTCCACTTGCCTTTGTGTACCCATTTGACAGTTGTTCAATGCTTAATTGTTAATCTTTATTGTGTTTTCATCTGCTGGGCTTTATTGGGCCACTGTTCCAAATTTCGACTAATTTCACATTCTAAATTATTTTTAGGTATTTGGGTGAAGAGTTTTTGGAGCTTGGACATTAATATTCAGTTGAAGAGAGTCGCCACATCATTTTCACGTCATTTCCACATCATATGAGTGAATGGACCAACATTAGAGGCCCAAGAGTGTCATTTTTGTAATTTTGAGTGGCAGAGTGGCAATTTTGTAAATATGAGTGGCAGATTTGATGTGACCACGAAATTAGGTCATTTACCATGCAAGGAGCTGCACTCTATTCTTCTCCACTCCTCTCGAACCTCCATTTTTGTTCTCTAAGTTTTGGTGGGTGTTCATGGAGGTTTTCCACTCGTTTTTGATGTTTTTGCACTGGTTTTTTTCCATTTTTATGCACATTTGACAACACCCATTGAGGCTTTTACGTTTTGAATTCGTTTTCTAGCTTGGACAACTCATTTTGTGGATTTTATTGACTTAGAACAACACTCATTCATGGGGTTTTCGGATTTATATATCACAACACCGTTTTACATTCCATTGAAGCTTTGAAATCTCTCTTTTGCTCTAGATTTGCGTATTTAAGAATTCATAAGTTAGGGTTTTTGATTTTGATGTTCTGTTTCATATTTAAAGTGCTTGATTGTTCCATTTTTATGTCTAGCTAAGCTTTTTGCATTGATTCCTTGACGAAATTGAAATGAAACCATGAGATTGTTGATCGATTTTGGGTTGTATTCGGAATTGCATTGAATTCAGGTTACGTTTTTTTATGATAAACACGTTTTTTATGCATGCTTAATCTCAAATTTGTGTGTGCACATTGGGGGGCTCGTATTCATGCTTAATGTTTATGAGTCCTGTCACAACTTGCTTCAATCTGTGGGTGTTAATTGCCTAAAATATGTTATTCTTAATGACAACGAATCCATGGTAATTTTCGCTTATTTGATTACTTAGGGTTGATGAGAGCAAATTCGAATAGAACAATTAATTTGGTAATCTGTGATTGGTGGACTTTCAATTGAATCAAGGAATCATTGCGTTTTCATATTACTGTTAAATTTCTCTGCATTACAAATTTAAGTTTGTTGTGAATCTGCCTGCCAAACCCCCGCTGTGTTCTATTGTTGTGTTCATCTGGAAATTGAAGCTTTGAACAAGAACATTGGTCGTTGGGAGACGACTTGGTTCAACTTTCATATACTGCATTTAATCTATTTTAATTTGGTAGGGTACAACCTTTATCAAACTCCACCTGGCGTTACGTTGTGTGATCCATAGCATAGTTTCCTACACGTGTTCTACTAGTTGTGGCTGGTAGGTGTGGCAGCAACACACCTTTAGGTATTCATCAGAAGACGTAGAACACGAGTAACATGGTGGTGGCCATATGAGTTGAAATCAAAGGATGGAATTCCTTTTGTGTGCTTGTATTGATAGATATGTGTTATATAATTGATTATTTAACTGTTAGCTCACCCTATATGCTTGTGTTTGGCGATGATCGTGTACGCGGTACACGGGAGCAAATGATGTTGCAGGTGGATCTAGTGAGACATAGAGTCGGAGCGGGGCTAGCTTGAGAGATTTTATTCTGAGTTTTATTATGTTTTTGAATTAGTTGTAAACTTAAACTATTATGAGACCGATTTTAGTATTTCATTGAGTTTTTAGCATTTTGAATTTGGAGTTGTCTTTATTATGAAATAAAGAATTTAAATTTCCCGCATCTTTGGGAAATGATATTTCATTAAATGCAATTTATTTATTATTTGTTTATTTTTATTATTTAAATCCGTAATATTCGGTTGGGATGTTACACTACATGTCTTAACCAAGAATTCACCTTGGAAGGTTCTAGAAGCATCTAGAATAAGGAGCCACATGTCTTGGCTGAGAAGTCTCTTTAAGAGGACATTTGTTGTACCATTTAACCTACCTTCTAGAATGTAGGGTTTTCCTAACTTTTGTGTTATTGCTAAGAGACCCGTAAACTTGTCTATATAAGGGGTACTCTACTACATGTAAAGTGGTTGATCATTTTGGAGTAATATACACACTTGTTCAACCTTTGTGAGAGTATCCTCCCTTGGGAGTGAAACTTCTAAGCCTTATCTTGAGCTAGACTCAAATGGTAGAACATCCCCACTCATCTCCAATGATTCATGGCTTGAGCCTCCCCTTGAAGTGGCGTGCTTCACTCACAATCTCATTTCTTGTCTTTCCATTTTCTACTTTGCTTCATTTCCTTTCTTTCATTCATTTTTTTGTTATATTCATCATCATGTTCTTGTTTTCTTAAATTAATCCATTTCTCATCTTCTCTAAAGTCTTTTGAAGTGCTCATTCGCATCTAGATAGTTGCTATCTTAATGTCCATTGGAAATCTTCACTAGACTTTCTTAAACAACTTATCATCATATTCACAATATATAAGGAACAAACTCAATCCTTCATCAAATACGAAGTATGGTATTCTAAAAACTTTAATTTTGTAATGATTAGGTTACAAAATTAAGCAAAACAAAAACAAATAAACTTTTGAAAATTCATTTAAGTTGATAACAAACATAATGTGGTGTTTAACAAACATATAAACACACCAATACACACCTTTTATATCTTGAATGGTTTCTCTATCCCTTGTCCATATAAGATCTGTATGGTAGAAATAAAGCTAATTTGTGAAGGATTGTGTGAATTAAACTTAGGTTTGGTTAGCTTTTGCAAAATCTTAATTATCTTCTATAGATAAAGACCTAATACACTAAAGCAAGATAGTCACGAATAAAATTATAAAATGTATTAATAAGGGGCTAACTTGGTGAAGTAGCTTACACAACTACTACTTGGACGAACCAATTATATCTCTTCACATAAAAAATATGAATTCAATGTAAAGTGAGAATGTAGTTAGGGATAACAATTGAAGGATTATACATGTTCCTATGATTAATCTTTCTCATTTATCTAGTGTGGGTATTTTTAGGTTCAAATTGAGTGTATCCTAATTTTACCATAAAGGCCAGTAAGGTTGAATACTTCTTATACCAAATTGGCCAGTAATGTTGGATACTTCCTATATCACAAAGGCCAGACGAGGTCGGATACTTCCTATATCACTAAGGCTAGACAAGGCTAGATATTTCCTGCATGACAAATGCCAATCGAGGTCAAATACTTCCCACATCACAAAGGCTAAACGAGGTCAGATACTTCCTGCATCACAAAAGCCAAGCGGAGTCGGATGCTTCTCTAACAAATTCAAAAGCCCACCATAATGGAGAACTAGGCAATCCATGGTAAACGACCTCGTAACATAAGAAAGAAAAATGGCAGGTAATATAAACGACAAGTCGGTACGTATGCGACTTCCTTCCCAACCTTATTTAACTTAGACAAATAACTTAGAAAAATTTAGGAAAATTCCCTACAAGTCTGATCAAAGAACCAAGATCCAGATCCAATAAGAGTAATTATGGTAAGTCAAAGGTTAAATAACCATTATAAATACAAGTGGACCCCTTTAATTAAAGGTACACAATTTATTAATCATTAATCCAAGATTTGACCTTGAGAAAAACTTTATGCTGACTTAAGCGTTGAAGTCTCTTTTGTAGGTACAATCTCCATTTATGATAAGAGGAAGATTAATACTTAGTAGGCGACCAAGATTAAAGACATAGGAACCCATTGAAGAGTTCAGAGATTGTGGTAAGACATTGTTTCGGTCTCATGATAATATTGTATTGCTCCTATAGGAACACTAATTTTTTAATTGATAATAAGTCATTTTAATTGTCATGCTTTTTTTTTAATTTGTACTATGAAGAAACTCTCTACTAGTGTATATTTATTTTTCAAGTTTGAATAAAGAACAAAACAGTCTAAATATTATGCACTATTTAATTTTAGGTTTAGTTACTCGAAAGGTACCCACTTTGGGTGAAGTGTGTCAAATTGGTATCTCGCCTTAAAAAAGTGTCAATTTGGTCTCCAAATTAGTTTAAGCGCATCAATCAAATCCATCTTGATAGATTCGCAGAAACGATGTTAAGATTATGGTAATGTGTCAACGAAGAACAAATACTTGTCAATTAATAAAGGATACATGTAAAATAAAATAATTGTACAGTGTTACATGTACAATGTGTTGTTTTAAGGAATTTGATATGCATCTTTTGCCCTAAAAGAGTTTTGCCCATTAACCATCTTCTTCTTCTTCTCCTTTGAAATTTATGGTTTGGACCTGAAGAGGTGATGTTCGATCAATTGTGCAATGTCTCACAGTGAGGGTTGTGCATGTTCTTCATGGGGTACACAAAAAGCACAACGTCTCCTCCCCTACTATTTTGTATAGGGATTTGGGAAGAACACCAATTTGCTATTGTGGGGAGATTGTAGTGTTGAGATTGGCTAAAACAGTTAAGAATTGTGGAAAACAATTTTTGGGTTGCCCTAACTACAAGGTATTATTTATGGTGTTAATTTTTCGTTTCCATAATCATTGTTTATGGAAAGAAATTTGTGGGTTGCCCTAAAAAGTTTCTTCTTGTGTTTGTTTCATTTTTGTAAATAGCGAAGTGATGGAAATGAAGAATCTAAAGGATGCAATTATTTCAAGTGGTTTAATTAAGATAATGGGATGAAAGGGATGCTACCATAGGAAGACAAAGGAGAAAGATCTACAATTTAGAAAAATCCCTTATGGTGTCTGAAAAATGTGTTAAATTTTTAACAGGGATTATATGTTTTTTGGGTTTGATTAATGTAATATTGGTTTTTAAGTTGTACAAAATTGGTTGATATGTTGTAAAAGTGGTTGTAGTAGTCATTTTGAAGCTATGTATTTGGTTTTCGTTTTTGTAATGAATTTTTATTATGGAAAGAATTAAGAGTTTTAGTAATTTACCTGTAAGTTTTTTTAAAGTAAATTTATGGAATCAATGAACAATATTTGGTAAGAAAAATAAGGTTCATAATAAACACATGAATATGTAGTAAAATATAGGCTGAATCATTGAATTTGTGCAGCCTAATAAACTTCATATTAATCCAAAATGCATCTTAATACATAATATCTTTCTTTAAAACACATAAGCTGCTAAGTAAAGTCGATACCCAATTGTTTGAATACCACGTAATATGTTAAGCAAAATCAGCTGCTAAGAATTTAAATGCATAACATCTTTCTTCCAAAATATTTGTCTTCCAAAATGAAAAGAAGTACAAATTGAACTTTGTAATACATAGACAACTACAAAATGACATGATATAAAGTCTGCATGGATTCAATATTGGGCCCCTCTTGTATGATAATTTCTCTCTATAGATGGTTGTTGTAGTTGGCTGAGTTTGATAGGATGTAGTAATTTGACTTGTTTGTGTGGGAAGAGTTTGTTGTTATGGTTCATGTGGTAGGGTTGGTTGAGTTGAAGTTATATGACTTACCTGAGTAACATGAGTAGGCTGACTTAGCTCAAATGCTTTAGATTGGTGGGTTGCCTAACTTCCTTAAGGATCTTGAACTGCTGGGGTGCCTTGGTGTGTACTAGATGGAGTAGGTTGTTGTGGTGTATAAGGAGTTTGTGGGCAATTAGTTCTTTTTTGTCCCACTTGTTTACATATCCCACATTTTTTATTTGTTCCACCTTCCCTTAGTTGAGTGTCGTCCTTCTTCAATTCCCATGACTCTAGTCTTTGTTTCTTTACTGGTATTTTAGGCAAGACCCTTTTAGTAGTAGGTAAGACATCACGAGCAGTAGTTATTTCCCATAGATAAGGACTGTTGACAAGGTATATCATTGACAAATATGTATCTTCGTAGGTTGACGTTAGAAACCGATATGGAAGGAAGTCTTAAGCATTCAGATTTAAAAATCTGATTGTAGTGAGTGTGTGGTAGCAGGAAATTGTTGTTATGGTCCACTTCCTGTAACTGCATTCTTGTTTATCTATGTCAACCACAAATTTGTCTCCAATCATGGCTGACCAACTATTAATAGTGAAAGCACAATAAATCAATCTATATTGTAACCCACATAAATCCTAAGCACAATAAATCAATTTATAACTACACCATATAAATCCTAAATAGTAATATTACCTTGAAAGCCAATGCTTAGTATTTTTGGCCTCATTTTCCATTATTTTCTTAATTCTTGGGCAAATGGAACATCCATACATACTTATCTTCTTTCAATTGCTTGCCCATCTCTTCATGAGGTAAATATAATTTTTTTCCATCATGGTTAGGATTGGCTTGCTCCTTGCATCTAGTATTGTATTATTGAATCCCTTAGACATATTATTCACCAGGGTGTCACATGCAAATTCGGCTGTAAATCTTGACCTTGACCAAAATCTAGTTTGAAAAACAAAATTGGCATTAAAAACGAAAATGTACAGAGAAAATAAAGCAATTCTTAATACATGCCTTGGGAGGATAGCTATTAAGTATTTGAAAGCATCCTCATTCAACTGTTTGATTTCTCTCATTACTGCCTCCCATGCTTGAGGATGTGTGCAATATGCTGCTTTCCATAAAAGACGCTTCAAATTTTTTCCAGGAAATTTCTTCCTAAATTTGAATATATATGTCAAACGTAGAACCTTTGATTCACACCAGGTAACCATTCTTGCAATGCTGGGAGTATCCCTACTAAATGAGCATAGATAAATGCATTATTATAAGCACAACAATGGAAGATTAATTCAAAAGTTGGGAAAAAAATTCACATTACTTACTTTTTGTTGGCCTGAAATAAAGTATAAGTGCAACATAGTTCTCGCCCATCAAGATCTTCAATCATCAAATCCAGAAACCAACTCTATGTTTCCTTATTCTCAACTCCGAGTACTACGTATGCCAAAACAAGCATTTGGTCATTTCCATCTCTTCTCACAGTTGTCAACAATTCACCACCGTATTTGCCCTTTAGAAAACAACCATCTACACCAATAATAGGCCTACAAGACACAAAGTGGTCTTTGAGACAGACATGAAGTCGTTTGAATATTGAGTTGCCCTCATTCTCCTCAACATGCACTTTAATAGTTGAACCCGGGTTTGACCTTAAAAGTTCATATGTGATCGAGGTCGTACCCGACCATATAAAACATGTAAATGTAGTACTCAAGAATTAACCCAAGGTCATCTCCTAGTGACCATTGTTATCACTCAAAGGTTCCAGATTAAACAAGGGGAGGTTGGTTTGGCAAATTCAGTTTTAAACACAAAATTAACAAAACGTAATTGCAAAACTTAATTAAACAGATTTCAAAACGTTTTGATTCCTTGATTTAAGTAAAATTTCCCCAATCATAGATTACACAATTAATTGTTCTATCCAATTTGCTCCCATGAAACTCGAAATTAATCAACTAAGCGATAATTAACACAAGTGAAATATGTCATTAAGCTAAGCATACTTCAAGCAATTGACACCCACAGATTAAGCATACTATGAACGACCCACACTCATTAAGCATGATCATAAGCCGCTTTAGATGCAGAAACACGAAATTAAGATTAAGCATCCATCAATTTTGTGTTTTACCATGAAAACGCAACTTGAAGAAGGGCAAACCAAAACAAAAATTCTAAACGAACAACAACCACATGGTTTCATTTCAATTTATTCAAGGAATCAATACCAAAAACTTAGTTAGACATGGAATTCGAAAAATAATTCAAACAGAAACGAAATTGCATTAGAAGAGTATGGAAAAAGTGAACAAACACAAATTTTATTGAATAGGACGAAAACCCTAAGTTAGGTGGTACTCCAATGGTCTCAAATCACCAAAATCGAAAAACCCTAAGTGTATGCTCTCCTAAGAATGTGAAAACAGATTGGGGAAGAAGAGAGAGTGGCTACCCATCAGAAAAAATGACCTAAAACATGGTCATATCACTACAAATCAAAGTATTTACAAAACAGTCATTCTGCCACTCAGAATTACAAAAATGCATCTATGGGCTGAAAATGCTAGCGCAATGACGTGGATAGGTTGATTGACATGGCACAAACGTAGCAATGTTGTGGAAATCACGTAGCAACTCTCTTTTAACCTTAAGATAAATCCAAGCTCCAAATTTTGTTCCACATAATACCTAAAAAAAATTAGAAATAATAATTAGACCAATTAATGTGAAATTACTCAAAATTCGGAATAATGGCCCAATGAAGCCTAATTGAGGAAAATGCACTAACAAAAGACAATTAAGCACTAAATGACCCTCAAGAATGGCACAAAAAGACAATGGAATAAGGGAAAATAATGACTCATCAATGTGCATAGTCATAAATTCGTTTATACTATTCTTTAAATGATCCATCAATGTTTGTATATGCCATTGACCTTGCCCTAAAGGTCATAGACCTAGAAACACCAATGTTCAATTTCCTGCCTATCTTTTTTTTTTAAGTCAGTCAATTTAACATTTGGATTCTCTCTTAATGTCTTCTCCAACCTCCCACTTAACCATTTTGAAGTCATTAGCCAAACATTGAATTCCCTACTACAAGTGTGCTTGTGGATAATTTTTCGTAATTGCCAATTACTTTGTGTAGCCTTATAATAGGCATACGACTTACATTTACCTTTTGCACCCAAACATTTAACATAAATTCTTATTTTGTAATTTCTAAATATTTTCAACTTTCTACCACTATGCACCCCATAAGTTCTTATTGCATCAGTGAACTCTTCCTTTTTTTGTGAAGTAAGTCTCACCCTCCCAATTGTAGTCCTCCATATTTTTTGGGTGAGAAAATATACCAAAGTCACCATATCTGTCTCTGTCCTCATCACTGTCTAAGGTTTCAGACTCCCGCTCGGTATTATATAACCTTCTTTGATCCACCCTCCAAACCAACCTATATCTATATATATATATATATATATATATATATATATATATATCAAATAAATATATATATTATATATATATATATATATATATATATATATATATATATATATATCAAATAAATAAATTTATTATATATATATAGTAAGTTTATTTATTTGATGTTGTTTGATATCATATTAAATATTACCAATTTTATTACATGAGTCATAGGATCCAAAAATTCTATAAATATACATAATTTTTTGTCAGGAAATACACACTCTTTCATATTTATTTTCTTTTACTCAAAAAATTCAAATTCTCTTACTGAATTGAATATCAAATAATTTAAATGATGAATCTTTTCTTATATTTCACTCCTCAATAATATAAGTTAAAATTCTTTAATCTACTCAAATCTTACCACTTATCAGGGAAATACTAGTAAAAACAATTCTTTTTTATCTTTTAAATATTTTTTTACATCATTAATTAACAAATTTATAATTCTTTTTTATTTTGTAGTTTCTTTATCTCTGCATTTTGACAAATCAATGAATTGATTAAATTTTTCATTAAAAAGAATTTTATTATTATTATGAATTATTGAATTCATTTAATAAATTTTAGAAGAAATGAGTTGAACTTCATTTTATTAAAAAATTAATTTTATAATATTTTTTATACATTATTATTTAAAAATAAATATTTAAATTAACATTAAAAATGAGATCTATTATATTTTTCACATATCCTTAAAAGTTTAGAATTGTTTTCATTTTATTGTGACCTGAATTAATAAAATGAAAACAATTATTACTTATATCCCGTTGCAGGACCTTAAATTCATCTTTCGTACAGACATAACCTTTTGAACAACCAATGAAAATGTGACACCACATAACAACATAAAAATAAACGTGAATAATATTTTCTTTCATATTATCTTCTTCCGGGTCGCCCCACATGACGAGAGACAAGTAATATTTAAAAGTAAACTATTATTTTAAAAATTTTAATTAGGTTTATTTGTTGGATTCGAACAGCTCATAATTAAGAGTGTCTACCAAACCTTTCTCTGACTTCATTTGCCCATCATGTTGGAGTGGAATTGGATCACCCACCCAGCTGTACAATGTAATCGATTAGATTTTAGTTTTCCTTAAATAAGCCAAAATATTATTAGTGATGAAAAAGTAAAGGGCAAAACACAACTTCGGATGCCCCCATTTAGCCAAATTAAAATTAAAATAAAGAGTGGACAACACAGACTTATAATGTCTGAGTGACTGCAATCCCTACGACAGAAGTATGGTGGTACCACAACAGGCCTAAGAGTCTAATCACATGGATCATAAATAACCTTACTACCATCTGACACACCATGCCAGCATCACTCAAATCATATAAGGTGCAAAGCACCTGTCATTCTCCATATAACCAATACGTATCTCAAATGTCTCTTGTGATTTAATCCTGGAAAATGAACTTAATGTACTGTAGATGAATCGAATGCCTCAACAGGTGACTACATGTGAGTTTAATAACCAATGAAAAATTTGATATTATATAATAATATTTATGAATTATAATATTTTTTTTCAAATTTAAAAATTAAAATCATAAATTTTGTGTTGAAGAGTTTAATGTCTTTTACATTAGAAACTAGATTTAATTATTGTTTTATCATATATAAAATTTAATATTATTTATATTTAGCATTTTACATGCATGTGTGCATATTATGTATTGCACATCCATCGTGAATGAGTGCATATTATTTATATTTAGTAAAAAAGTTTCTAGAGCATTATAATCGAGTGTGTTTTTTTTTTTTATCAGCTATAATCGAGTGAGTTTGTTACACTCAGAATTTATTTTATAGGTTGAATCCACCTTATGTATATTTAAATTCTACTTTTCTCTTAAAATGCAGTAGAAGAAAATCTTCATGAAAATGACATCAAAATAAACTACGATAAACTTTTCAATGCATTCCTTTATGACATGATTCATGAGTCGCATGAAAGTGTTGGCTGCATTAGTAAGGCCAAAAGGCATCACTAATCATTCATATAATCCAAACTTAGTCTTAAAAGCGATTTTCCACTCATCACCTTCTTTAATTCGAATTTGGTGATAATTACTCCTAAGATCAATTTTAGAAAATATAATGGATCCATGCAATTCATCAAACATATCATCTAGCATCGGGATTGGATGCATATACTTTATTGTAATCTTATCGATGGCTCTACAGTCACAACACATCAACACATTCTCCACTTGCCATCTTTCTTAGGAACTAGTAAAACAATCACGTCACAAGTACTAAGACTCATTTGAATTCAACCCTTATCTAATAAGTCTTGTACTTGATTCTCTATCTCCTTTGTTTCTTGAGAATTTTTCCTATCGACTAGTCTATTTGGTAAACTAGCTCTAGGTATAAAATTAATTTGATGTTCAACTCCCCTAAAAGGTTAAAGGCCAATAGGTCCTTCTTTAGGGAAAATATCCTCAAATTCTTTCAAAATATTTTCAATGAGAGGAGGTAAAGACTCAAATCGAGACTTACTAGAAGTGCATGTGAGTGTTCCTTGACACACCAAGCGGTAAGAAGGTTGTTCATCATGAAGCACATTTTCTAAAGATTTTCTAGGTAAAAGAACTTCATGTTGAGTAACCTTGGGAGAAGGAACAACAATTTCCCCCACCTCTAACTCCTTACTCTTTACTTTTGGACTTTTTTTTGTTTTCTTTTTCTTTTTCCTCCCTCTTGAGTTTCATTTGTACTTGATCTTCAGCCACTTGACTTAGGGTGAGAGGATGAAGCACAAATTTATTTTCCATGTGATGGAGGGTGATTTCGTTAGAAAGACCATTGTGTATAGACTTTCTATCAAACTGCCATGGTCTTCCTAATAAAATATGACAAGCCTCCATGAGAATTACATCACATAAAACTTCATCTTTATATTTCCCAATGGAGAATTGCACCTTCACTTAATTCTTAACTATGATATCCCCATCTTCATTTACCTAATAAAGTTTGTAAGGTTTAGGATGGGATAACACAACCAAATTCAGCATTTTAACCAATCTAGTGCTACAGCTGTTATAACATGATCCACTATCAACAATGACAAAACATATATTTTTGGAAACATTACATCTTGTTTAAAAGATGCTCTCTCTTTGTTTGATATGGTCAACACTAGGTTGATTGTTGAGTAGCCTCCTAATTTTATAAGCTTTTCTTCACAAGGGTATGCATCTCTCCATTTGACTCTTGTGAACTCTCACTCTTACTTTCACTAGTGTTGGATTCCTTTTGGCTACTATAATGATCAATGCCCCTCAGTATTATGGTTCTCTTGGTGGGGCATTGAGCAACTATATGACCTTGTATCTCACCTAGCCGGTCACGACTAGTACAACAACACATATCATCCTTCACCGACATAATATATCGGCAAAGGCTGGGGGACTAGTGTACCGTACCTAGCCAACTTAACTATACCATGCCCGGCCAACTTAACCATATAAACAACGAACCTTACGTATATGCCGGAAACAACCCAAGTACACGACTCAGGTCGGCATAGACCTAAAATCATAACTAAACGAAGCCTAAACTAATAACAAAACGGCCAATCTAGGACAGTGCACGGGCAGAGACGACATCCGTCAACTGGAGAAGTAACCGAATCAGACCGTTCCTAAAGACTTAGCGAAATGAAAGCCCCCCTGACATCCAATAAGCCCATAATGGGCCTGGGCCAAGGTCTTGGCCCACCTACAGCCCAAACTAGGGCTCAGCCCATGACACGTAATCAAACATAATTAATACTCTATAAATACACGTGGACCCTAGTAATTAAAGGTACACATTCATTACTCCATTAATCAACTGATTTGACCTTTTGAGATTTTTGACTTACTTGAGCTTCGGAGTCCCTTCTGCAGGTAACCCCTCCTGGGTCGAAGTCGACATGTACCAACCGGGAAGAGGCCAACTGAGGAGATAGCGGACTACATGGGTAAGGTGACGCTTGTGCCTAACTTATCTTGTTTATTCTCTGCAGGAACAGACCTCTACCCAAGCACTTGAAGCATTTAATATCACTAGTATGAGTGTGTGCAGGTGTGTGCAGATGCTTCACCCTTGCCCTTTTCTTGGTCTTTGGCTAGTTTCTTAGGGGGTTCATCTTTATCTTTCTTTGAATCCCTTTTTGCGTAAGAGTTAGAGGAAGTTGATTCTCTTTTAAATTATGATTTCTATAAAAGTTGTTACTCTATCTTTATACACATTTGAACTAAATCATTCAACTATCCTTGCTCACATCATAAACAACTCCACTTTATCTCTTATGTTAAGGTTCAACCCACTTAAGAACCTTGCTAGAGTAATATCTTCCTCTTTAACTATCCTTGCTCACACATAAACAACTCCATTTTCTGTCTATATTCTTCCACAATTATAGACCTATGTTGAAGTCTCACAAGTTTGTCCATGAGTTCCCTATTGTAATAGAGGAAATGTGTCTCCTCTTAAGGGTAAATTTCAAATCATTCCAATACTTAATAGCAGGACCATTATGGCGCATCCTATCTTAAACTAAGGAGATCTACCAATATAAGGCATACCCTTGAAAGCTTAGGGTAGCCAGAGACACCTTTCTTTCTTCACTGATTTGGTGACAAGTAAATAATTGCTCTACCTTCATTTCCTAGTCCAAATAAGCCTCAACATTATCTTTGCTATAGAAGTGGGGCATGTCTACCTTGACTTCTCTAGGGGTATGTTCATTTCTTTACCTCTTAATGTGAGACAGTTGTTGATAGTAATCCCCTACCCCTAACTCTTACTGAGAGAAAGTTTCTCCACTCCTACTTCCCCTAGAATGATGTATGCTTGAAGCTTTTTGCTCTCTTTCTTCTCTTAAGGCTCTAACTTCTTCTTTTGGATGACTTAGTTGGAGCTTTCTTTATATATTGTTTTCTCTCCTCACTTTAGACTCACTTTCCCTCCATAGTTTAAGTTCTCTGAGTTCTTCAACAAATTGTTTCAAAGCAATTTTGGATTCCTCAAAGCTACATGCTCTATGTTTGGAAGTAATTTTTGACATCTCTTAGTTTTAAAAGTTTTTATAAGACCTGCGAAATTTAATTAATTAAATAAATAATTAATTAATAAATGCTGGTAAGAAAAGCCTTTATGGCATTAAATTCTATTTTGTATGACGTGGAAAAGTACTAGCTCAAGTGGTTGAGAGTACTTTAATTATAGGAGAGGACTTGGGTTTGAGTCCTATATTTGCCAATTGTGTGTTATTTTTTTGTTATTGTTTTGAATATATGTTAATCATGTTGTGGAATAATATAATATTTGAATTATATTAGTTAGCAAGAAACATGAATTAGCATGATGGTTTGGCTTTGATTTGGCTTTGGCATGGTTGTGGGTTCAAGCCTTGGAGAACCCAAATTAAACTTCATTTTTGTTATTTTTGGCTTTGGCTTGAATTTGAAGGGTTAAAGGAAAACCCTAGTAGGCATGGCAGCTAAGGGTGGCTGAAAAACAGAATGAATTAGGACATTGAATGGTAATTAACCTATGATTAATGCCAATTTCGTTTTGCTACATTAAACCCACATTAAGGCACATTTAAAAGGCCATTTTGAGGTAAGAGAGAAGGTTTTGCAAGGCTGGAATTGTACTCAGAAAGGAGAGCACGAATTTTTGAGATTGGTGAGGTTTGAGTGAGGTTTTGGGGCTGAATTGGGAGGAGAAAAAGGAGGTCCTTGGTGAAGGGAGAATCTTCAAGTGCCAAAGTTTAAGCTAAGGAATCCAGGTTAGGGGAGCTTTTACGCACTAACTTCATTTTAAATTTGATTCACATGCTAAATAGAGTAACCTTACGTGTTACCTTTATTTTAAATTGGAATGGCATGCTAAATAGGGAAAATTCATGCGTTGATTAATTTAAGTCTGATTGGTATGTTGAATTTGGTATGATCATGCTTAATATTTTGTTTCCTTTTAATTTTTATGTTTGTGGGAATCTCCAGAAATTGTCTGGTTGGCAATAAACTGCCGTCAGACGATCCTTTCCTTTCTAGGCCATTTAGGGTTCCTACAGAGGAACCACCTGCCAAAAATAGTGTAAAAATAGCATGTTTGACCAATGTTGATCGCCCTTGCCCAGAGTTGACTGGTTGACCAGTGTTGACTCATTCACTGTCTAGTGAGAGGTTGTCAAGTGTCAGAGCAGTCTCTCTCTCAAGCAAGAATTCTCTTTCCGCAATTAGGGTTTGGCTACCGTGAGGGTTGCCGCAAGGGGGCATTTCGCAGGTTCTTATTGTGGCCACTGGTTCTCCGATGGAGGACACGTTCGGCGTCGTGTTTGTTGTAGTTGCAGTGTAGACAGCGCGAAGTATGCATTGCAGCGAAATTCATGGATTTTCGGCAGCGTGGGTGCAGGTTTCACGCGAGAGTGTGGTGGTGTGTGTTGGTGCGAGATGATGGCGGCGCGATGAAAAAGACACAATGGTGGTTCACAGTGGCGCGAGAGTCGCAGGTTCGAGATGCTGGCAGCGCAACTGCGGAGATGGGTTGCGTCTTTTAGTGTGGTCGCAACGAGAGGTACTACAATGGCAGATGCCGACAGCGGGACAATGCGCGGAGGGGGGGGAGTTAAGATGCAGTAGAGAAAGTGGTTTGAGGTAGAAAGTGCGATGGTTCTATGAATCATGAAGGTTGGTTCGCGCATGGTGAAGCGATGGAGGCACGACGAAGGATGATGGAGACGCAAGAGTTGCAGAAGATGGTGGCCGTTGTCCCTGCGAGTGCAATCACAGTGTGGTGATGGCTGCGGGATGCGTGGAGAAGACGAAGATGTCGCGGATCCCTAGTGTAGCAGCGGTGACAGGGTTTCTGAAGAGGGTGCGACGGGCGGCTGCTTTCCAGCGTGTGCAGCGGTGGCCGGACGTTGTCGTGGCGGCCATGGAGGTGGCAGCTGTGGAGTGTGGCGGCTACGGAGTGGGTTGGTGCGGAAGAGAGAGAGAATGAGAGATTAGGGTTAGGGTTTGTGTTGGGAAGGAGATGATGACATGGCAAACATTGATTAGTGATTTGTGTTAGTGGAGGATTGATGATGTGGCAAACTGTCATTGGTTAATTTAGTAAGTGGAGGATTGCCTCATGACGAAATCTGGTGGATTAGATTTTAAGTGACATTAGGGGTGCAGCTTAGTAAAAAGGTAGGGTGCAGAATAGAAATTGAAAGTTCAATTATAGAAGGAGGTGTAAACCTGAAAACAGGGGGTGCAGTTAGCTCCAGAAATATCTTTTTTTTTAGAAATAGATATTCCAATTGGAAAAAGGGGGTATAAACGTGAGAATTGGGGGTGCATTTTGTACCTGAACTATTTCTCTCCAAAATTCTTATTTTGGGACTTATTTTATGACAAAATATTCACTATTCATAATCTTAAGCACTTAAATCAAATTCTAGTGGCGTTATTTAACTTAAGATTATCCAAACAAATATGATGCAACTAATATCAATTCTTATGTGCGAAAATAATGTTAAATTCCCAAAAATTTAAATATTTAATATGAACAAGGTTCGACCCATCAAACCTTCCAAACGACCTGGAAGCGCGCAGCGCCTTGTGGTACGTGTCCTCCGCCAGGCGATTTTACTGCAGCAGTATTGGTGTTCTTGATTCTGTGGGTGTGATCTACAAAGCTTATAGTGATGCTTCAAAGGTGGGATTGCTGGTGTTCTTTGAGTTGTGGCTTGGAACGTATCCCTTAAGTTGTGGCTCGGGATAGGGTTAAAGCACGTGGTATTCCTTGAGTTGTGGCTCGGGATGGCGGATGAACACGAGGAACTCTTGAGTTGTGGCTTTGGTTGGCTAGTGTTGTCGGTGTGTGTAATATCCCGTCAGGATATTACTGGTTTAAATTAAAATAAAATAAATAAAACAAAATTACATCGCAATTAATAATACTTGATTTCCTATAAAGCACGAGAAATTTAAAACTTTATTAAAACTAAGAATAGTCCAATATTCCATAATTGATAAATCGCAAAACAAAATAAATATCCATAGTGTTTACAATTTATTTTTCAAAACACAAATCATAAAAACTCCCAAGCTAGCCCACACTCCGAGCTTAAGCCTCACCAGCTCCACCTGCAATATCATATGCTCACGTGTATCGCATACACGATCATCGCCAAACACAAGCAGATAGGGTGAGCTAAAAAGATAACACATAAATATATATATATATATATATATATATATATAATAAAATACATCAAAAGAAAATCCCTTCTTTTATCTTGCATGGCCACAACCATGTATGATATCATTTCACCACAAAGGAACCTCCTCCTTCTCTTTCACATGGCCACAACCATGTAATATCAATGCACATCAAGGAAACTCATTCCCTTCCTTCCACATGGCCACAACCATGTAATATCAATGCACATCAAGGAAACTCGTTCCCTTCCTTCCACATGGCCACAACCATGTAATATCAATGCACATCAAGGAAACTCGTTCCATTCCTTCCACATGGCCACAACCATGCTAACAGTGTTCTACATCTTCTAGTGAGTATCTCAAGGCGTCTTGCTGCCACACCTATCGACCACAACCGATAGAGCATGTGCGGGAAACCATGCTACGGATCACACACCGTAACGCCAAGTGGAGTTCCCAATTACGAACATAGTCCGTAACGTCCTAGGACTACCAAACTCGTCAGCAAAACACTAATGACGGCAATCCATTTGGACCCATCTGTACTGGCCACAACCAGCACACTCATACTGGCAACACTCGCCAACCCGTCTAGTTTTTTGAGCCCGTCGAGGTCGTCCGGGTCGTCACGCTTGTCCGATTCGTTGGCCCGCCGAAATCCTGGAACCAATTCGAATCGTGGGGTCCGTCTAGGTCTTGGGACCGTCCGTGTCATCTTGCAAGTTCAGGTCGTTTGACCCATCTGGATCGTCGGACCCAGCCGGATAGTGGGGTCCGGCCGGATCCTCGTGCCCGTTCGGATCATCGGGCATGTTCGATTCGTTGGGCCCATTCGAGTTGTTGGATCCGTCGGGGTCGTTGGGCTTATTTGGGTCGCCGTGCTTGTCCGGGTTGTTGGGTTCGTCCCATAGATAGTAATGTATTTTAAAAATAATATATTTTTCATCTTGAAAATGAAAGCCTATGGGTTAGTCCTGACCTACAGGTGTTTTTGGTCCTGTGGGCTTCTTTGATGGGGCTTTTTTTAATGTGGGCTTTTTTAGCCCTAACCCACATGGGCCAGGGCCAAGCCTTGTGGGTTGGGCCAAATTGACATCTCTACCGCTAGGCGCTATACCAGTAGTGAGACCATACTGGTTTAGCACCCAAAAGCAGGTTATAATTCAATCCAAATACATCTAGATATAATAACACATATCCACAAATGAGTGCCTAATTCCAGGTACACTGCCACACCTCATATGGTCAATTATATATATTCACACACATAACTTCATTCCTTTAAAACATATGATTCTTCAATAAGCACTCATATTTCATGAAATTATTTTAAAACAACACACACAACTCATGCTTCTCAAGCACAACATGATCCAGCCACACATGTAAGTTATTCTCTCATTCCCACTTCTAAAATCCCTTTCATGCATAGAAATTTCTCCCTTTAAATTTAGCACTCAATCATAAAGATGACTATTCATGCTTATGGGAATGACACATAACCAGTATCTGAAGATTACCCTATCTTAATGCCAAATAACATACTTTTACCAAGACTGCACATGCACAATTCCTTCACCCAAGACCTCCTCTCAATTCAAGTTACACAACCATATTTAGTACATTAACTCACCACATTATAATTGTCCAATTTATTCCATTACCACATGCATCAGTCCAATTAACCCACCCCTAAAGAAACCCCAAACTCACGCTTCACACAATGCACCACAAAAGAGCTGTTGAACAGTGGGTAGCGCCTGACGATAAGCTCGTGCCGCCAGGCGGTGAATCAGTTTTGGAAATTTTCGTATTTTCTTGCACCTGCGAGAAACACTACAAAAGATCCCCAACCCAAACCAAACATGCAATTTCACCAATTTCACATCCAATCATGCTTCAAGAATTCATGAATATTCAATAATGGCACGCAAGCATAGAATCCCCGTCAATCGCACATGAAATTTGACCCCAATTCATTACCCCAAAACCCTCATGGAAACCTCATGTTTATACAATCACAAGAACATCAATATAGCACTTAGTAGAGGCATTTCCAAATATTTATAACAGGAGATGATCAACATAAGACAAGGAAGTAATTAAGACACCCAAGCATGCCATAGAACCCAACCAAAACATAAAAATTGCCATCGCTACTTACGCCACCTGGCGGACCTCCAATGTCGCAAGGTGATTTCTTGAAAAACCCAGAAACTAGTTCAAAGTAGCTTGCATTGCTTGGCAGTGTTCTTGAGCCGCCAGGAGATTTGTGGGTAGGAACCCAGAAACACGATTTTAATGCGCAAAATGTAAATGGGAAAGGCTATCACACATGAAACACACCGCGAAAACATATATTTTATGATATACACATAAGTGTAGCTCCCCTAACCTAGATTCCTTGCTCCAATGTACCTTAAGGAGTCCTTCTTGCACCAAAAATTGCTACAACTTTGAGACATTTCCTAGCCTTTGCAAAACAATCTCTTCACGCTCTCCTTTTTCACGCTTTGGTGCTCTCCAGAAGTCTCCCCTAGCAAGCCACAATTAACTCCTCGTTTCTTTTCTCAATTCTCCTTTTCCTCTCCTTTTTCAACTCTAAATTAATTCACTTAATTAAAAAACCAAAAATGAGTTAAGACTTGGTTTAATGGCCATTCAAGTGCCATTACCAAGTGGTTACATATCCCTTGCTGCTCCTTTCGACGACTAGGGTTTTCTGATCCTTCTCATTCATGCCAAAAAGAAATCGAGCAAAAATATACTTATTTAGCATCTATCAAGGTTCAAACTCACAACCACACAATTCACAAGCCAATGAACAACCAATCAACCAAAATTCATGTTTTATGATAATTCCTATATATTATCATGCACCATGGTCAAGCATATTATTAAAATAATAAAACAATTAAATTAACACCCTAATGTCATACACATGACTCAAACCTAAGTCATCTCACATAACCAAGTACTCTCAACCACTTCTCTCTCCATATTAATTAAGGGATTCTCGCCCTTGCATTTATTAAATAAATATTTATTTATTTATTTATTTAATTTTCTGGGATCTTACAACAATGATAGTGGCAACTAGGGATGACAAAAATACTCGCACCCACATATATCCGTGGATAAAATCCACGGCGGATAGTTACTACCCGTGGGTAGCGGGTAATAGGTATTTTAATACCCGCTTATAAACGGATTGGGTACGGGTATCATACTATCCGTACCCGCGGGTAACCGTTACCCGCAAAAAATTAAAATTAAAATTTAATTTATATTTTATTAAATTTAATTTAATTAAAATTAAAATTAACTATATATTTTATTATGTCAAATTTAATTATAATTATAATTATAATTTAATTTATATTTTATTTTTATAATTTTATATTAAAAAATTTATAAAATATTTTTTTAAATATTTGCGGATATCGGGTATCCACGGGTACCCGCGGATTATAAAAATATTCGTGGGTATTTTTTAAGCGAATACCCGGCGGATAAACAGGCGGATAGCGGACGGATTTTCTTTTTTGCGGGTCGGGTTGTGGGTAGGCACTATCCGTGCCCGACCCGACCCGTTCTCATCCCTAGTAGCAACTATCAATCAGCTTCCTCCTTCAATTTAATTTCGAATTCAATCTTACTTTTGTTGTTTAAAAGTCTCTTGTACATCTTGAATGAAAAAAAACAATTGCCACTATGTGCTGACTAAGTCATAGTATTGACTACGCACACACTATTAGCATGTTACAAAAGCAAGGCTAAGTATCAATATCAAAATTAGAATAACTCTAAAGGATATGCAGAAAAGAATCATGGTTATGATGAGACAATGTAGTGAATGAAAATAATCGGTGAATTTGAACACAAAACATGTTAAAGATGGAAAGAATCATGAAGATTACAAAAATCATTGAGTTCATGACCTAAGCACTAGCTATGTAGTTCATAGTTCACAATTTTAGCAAATAAAAACTACAAATGAAAATCAACTTGAAGATCAACTTCTTCTAGCTAGCTTTATAGACTAGTATTCATTGCATCTTTAAGAACAACTCCTAAAACAGTGATGGAAAAAGAAAAGATTGTTGTGAAATGTGCATGCTCCTAACCTTTTTAAGCTCCTTCAATTCTTTCTTCTTGCGCAAGCTTCAACTCTCAATCACCATCTAGAACTGCTTTTTCAAGTTTAGAAGTTGATACTTATACCTACTTACTTGCTAACTTCAAGTTAACTATGATTACAAGTCAAAAAACATCCTACAAGTCATCTTTTGTGCATTTTTAGCTTCAAAATAGGCTCCTTCATTTAGTGCAATAGGTTCCAGGTTTGCAGGTGATGAGTTCTTCTTCTTTACTGGCCATCTAAGGTTGCCATGCCTCTTAAAGGTGTCCATTTGTGTAGCTTATCTATTGTCGCAAGTTCAGCACATTGGTTCAACGCTTAGTAGGTCACTTAGTCCCATTTCAACAACTTTTAAGCTTTTAATTCTCCTGTGCATGATAATTTAGTCATGATTTAATTCTAGCTTGTAAGTGCAACTCGTCCTCTAACTTCTAGTCATTTTTCCTTATTTAAAACTTATCTCAGTCCTTCAGTACCTCTAATGATACGTGAATTGAAGTTCCTAGTAGTTAAAAGTTATATTTGAGCTTTATAGGAAAAAGTCAACTCTTCCGTCAAACTTTAGTTGCTCCAATGTTCATCTTAGATTTGCAGTAAGTCATTGTTCGAAATTCTCTTCCTAATAGCCTTTCACAAGTGTATTTGAATATCTTTAATAGATTCCAACAACTTGTGCATGGTTTTATGCCTCCAACACAAAGTCAACCCTAAGGTCAACTCATGCAAGTTTCAGCAATTTCCTCTTCACAAAGGTTTCTTCTCTTTTTCTTAATTTTGTGCTTGATTTGTCTTTAACCAGTCAAGGTTATTGGAATGAGGTTATTTATTTGAACCAAAGGTGCAAAGATCAAGTTAGCAAAGATTTATATTTACAACTCACTCATCTAAACTAAACTAACCAAAACTAATCTTAAGCTATTCTAAACTAAACAACTACACACATTCAATACTAATATTACTTAAATCACTAAGAGAAAACTAAAACTAAATGAATATTTTAACTAAGAATGTAAAGGTAATAACATTAGCATAGATCAACAAGAGAAATTAAACAAATAAAACCTAAGACAACACTACTCTATTATATATTAATACCAAAATAAGCTTAAAACTAATAATTAAAAGTAAAATGAAATTCACACAAACTTGGCCCTAAAAGAATGTTTTTAAGCTCAAAATTTTCTAGCACTTGGACACTTTTCATTTTGTCTTATGAATTCTCTCCTTAAGTTTATCTTTTACTCATTTTGAGCCTTTTGTTGATTTTTTTTTCATATGGCCTCCTTTTGGTTTTGGTGAACATTTTTGGTGTAGACTCTCTATAGAGATGGACCTATCACTTGAGATAGCATGTTAGTAGAGATGTTAAAATGAATTTTAACCCGTGAGCTAACCTGGCTCATCATGGGTTGGATTGAGAAAAAAATCAATTTTTTTAAAAGTGGGTTGAACTCAATTGACACCCCTAATTATATAGATTTACAACTTCATATTTTTTAAATGCTACAATGTTGTTCAATAATATTTGAATAGTTTGAATGTTTAATTAATTTGATTGTTAGGTTATATACCTTGATAGTTTAATCTTTAACTATAATGTTTATAGTAAATTACTCAAGCAACCATCTTATAAATAAATTTTTCTAAAAGTTTAATTAGTCGGATAGTAGCTACTTTCGTTCAAATGTGTCAGTTTGGTACCTGCTTTTTAAAAGGTGTCAATCGAGTCCTAACTTTTGAAAAGTGTCTCAATTAGGTACCATATGACTAATTAAACTTTTTCTAAATTAGCATGACAAAAATGTATAATTTTTTTATTTATATTTTGTTGAAAAGCAGGACAGAAAATGTGTAATATTAGGCATGTTTCTTGGACTATATGTGTAAGATTCGCAAATTTTATTTAATTAAATAAAATTCTGTTTAAGATTAAATGCATGATGCACAACATGATATTGTATGAATTTTATCTATTTTCGTTGAAATTCATATTTCTGGAATTTTTCCAGAAATCGAGCGGACGATGAACTGCCGCCAAGCGACTCATGTCATATCTGCTTGTTTCTGAGCGAACCCACTTAACCCACCAATTCGTGGTGGGTTGAGCCGGATTACAAAATTTCTAGCTCACCATAAAGTGAACCAAGTTGGATTAAGGTATTTTCAACCCGGCTCGTGGTGAGCCAACCCGTGTGAGTCGAGTTGGCTCACTTTGACATGTCTACATGTTAAGGGGTGGAAACCAAAGTGGAACACAAAGTTTGAAGGTGATGTCATAAAGGAGGAGCAACTAAACACTTGAAGGAAGAAAAGAAGAAGAGTAGTGAAACACTTTAGAGAGAGATCTTTTTGTTTTTTGAAATTTTTTATTTTTTCCATTTGTTGTATTCGGCCTAATTAGGTGTTTTGGAGGGGCCTTTGTATTCTGGTCTCCTAATTATAACCTATTTTCAATTAATAAAAATGTTTGTAGATGGTGAATGTGTCCTGTACAAAAAGGCTCACTCTTAACATTCCATTTTTCTTTATTTTTCTTCTTTTAAATCCTTTTCTTAGTCTTCTTTAATTAGAAATTTCATAAAATTATAGTAATTTTCAGTTTTAGTTGTAAAATCAGAGTTTTATAGGAATTGTTGATAAAATTGTGTTTTTAAATACTTAATTGTGGCTAAGAAATTGTACTCTCCAAGATCCTGCATCTCCACGAAGCCGAGGATAACTCATCAATGGTTCAAGATTGCAGATCGCAGATTATGTGGGAATATAAACAGAAACATTTGGTTAGTTTAGTAAGTTAGATATTTTAAAAGATATTTTAGGTATTTAAGAAGATTCTTATAGTTTATTGTTAGGAAAAGATATGTTGGTTGTGATTTGTAGTTATCTTGTAGAGGTATTTTTTTACAGCAATTGATTATGTAAATCTTCTAGCAACTGATTATGTAAATGTTCTAAAGTTGTAACTGATTTACCTACTATAAATAAGAATGTTACTCCCATGGTCAAGGGACATATTATTTTTTACCTAAGCAAATCTTAAGCGAGCGTTAAAAGATATTTCTATCTTTTTGTTTTTGGTTAAGAATTATTTGGCACTTTTCTTGACTGGAACATTAGCGCCCACCATTGGGGCTCGGTAAAACGAGATCCCAACCACACTTACCATAAGAAACTTACCACCTTGAGAAATAGAAAAAACAACTCCAACCACCAAGAGGAGAATAAGAACGACAACACTCCTATCAATGCAGCAGATTATGCCTCCGCAATACTCACAAGAAACTTTTGAAATATGCAAATCATGAGAAGATGGTCGATATATGCTCAGTCTTCACTTATAAATCAACAATTAATCCTTACGATCAAAGCTTACGCTCTCTCTCGATATAGGTAGAAAAAAAAACAAAGTACCAAGTATGTTGCTATTTTTTGACATAAAGAAATTAGCCAAAAATTACAAACCAGAAAATCTAAACAATTTCCTAATCACAGTCATAAACCATTCTACTCTTCTTGTATTATGTAAGGTTCACAAACATAAATTTAATAGTTTTACAAATTTGATTAAATGATTTCTTTAGGGCACTAAAAATAAAAAGCTAGAGTGATTAATTTAAAGAAAATATTAATTTTTGTAATTTATAAAATATACGTTGTTACATTGTTTTAACTTAAATATATTGTCGGATAATATGATCTTAATTATGCGTACATGAATAATAAATTGATTTGCTAAAAGATAATAAAATATATTTATATAACAAAATTATTATTATCGGTTGTTCCTTTTATTTTTAACCGTTTTATTATCAAAAGAGAAAAATAGTGAAATTAATAAATAATACAAGTTTTATGAATTAATTACTCGTCGTCCTTTTCAATGCACAAAGCTAAATGTCTTTTACATTAAAGTTTGCCTTTGAAATATTAAATGAAATATGTGTTGTGTTATTTATATTAAAATATATGTTTCTCATGAATACTTTGTTTAATATTATTAAATAAATAATTTTTAGGGTGAAAGATTTTATATTTGGAGGAGTTTTAAGTAAGATATTCTTAACAAAATAATTTAGGAAGAATTAAGTTACCATAAAGTTGTTTCAAGATGTCAATATAATTATTTTATATGGTGCTGAAATCATAAAATAAGATTGTTTAAATGTATAGACTAAGATTTCGGTACATATGGTAAAATGTGAGCATTTTAGTAAATATTGCTAGTTGTTATCTTTAAAATAAATTTATTGTTACTAGTTATAAATATTTTCTTATATAAATATTTTCTGGTGCTACTTTATTCTAATAATAAATATCATTATTTTATAATAGTATGTTATTTTAATCAGCTTAAAAATTTTGATGATATCTTATAATTCATTATTTATTTGGTATGATTTTTACATATAAATATTACAATTTTCATATATATACATGTTATATTATGTGAATTACTAACGAAGATTTCGTAGATATACTAAAAGTTCATTCATCATGTTTAAATCAATTAAGACTGGCATCAACTTCGAAAAAGTTCAGCAAAATGGTGGAATGAGGAAGAAGAGAGTTGGATTCAAGCTTAAACTCACACGGCATTAACAACACTTAAAGAACCAAAATGATAGAAGAAACATTAAAAATGGAAAGCATAGAAGATGAAGCATGGAAGAAACACGCCACTCATAGGGGGGATCTAAGCCAACCAAGCCCTAGAGATGAGTGATGGTGCCGCCACTTGCAAGCAAGATAAGGCAAAGGTGAGTTCACTTTTAGGAAGGAGAGCTCACGAAAATTTAATGGTTGAAACACAATAGTTTAGAAACAAAATGATCAACCCTTTTACAAGACAAGGAGCACCCTTTAAATAGGAGTGATGAGTTCAAATTTTTTGCCCTCATTTAATATTTAAATTTGGGGATTTAATTGAATTTTCTGTGCTTAAAGATTGATTTAATTAGGATTTGTGATTATTGGATTTATTGAGTAAGTTTGGTAAAAGTGGCATAAAAATTGATTTTAGTTGCATAAAATATTATTGGATATTTTAACGTTTGTTAATGCA
>Ga0209589_1003068_pt1 | contig 29215 bp, 21 predicted proteins | sample CowpeawhiteBW_FD_187525 | JGI IMG/M metagenome (GOLD analysis project Ga0209589, IMG submission 187525) | Root nodule microbial communities of legume samples collected from California USA - Cow pea white BW (SPAdes) (version 2) | ecosystem: Host-associated > Plants > Roots > Nodule | place: USA...
CACGAGAATGAGTACTATTCTTATTGACAATGAGATCATACAACTATTTGACGCACATGCTCCAATGGAAGAAGTAAATATGGATGATATACAAAGTTCAATTGAAAATGTAAATCATGATGAGGTAAACAATGAACACAATGAGGATGATGGGTTCATGGATAAAGATGAGAAGTTAGATGATTTAAATGATTCAAATATAGAGTTAGATGAATCTGATGAAGAATGGTTATGATTGATATTTTTCCATTTCATTACCTTAATATTCTTCCTAATAATTTAGATTATGGAACCTACTCTATTTCTTTTATCAATTTCAAGCCTTGTAAGAAGATTGTGGAATTATACTCTTTCATTAGTCATTATTAGTTATTGTAAGAAGATTTTTCTAGTTTATGTTATATCACATCCGTCACACGTTTTTATTTTGGTTGTGTTTGGTCCTGATATGTTCACTCCAGTGGATATGTTTTTATTTATACAGCATATCTCATGAGTTATGTTTCTCTACTTGTATGAAAAAATGGACAGTGCAAATTTTAACCTGATTAATTCAAAAATAGTGACTTAACAACTGCAATGAAATTTTTGGATATTTGTATATGTTGTTGGGAAAATTATTGATAGATTCAATGAGTACTGTTGCTAAACTGTCAGAATGCATTGGAAAGAATTGTTCTTTTGTCCATTTTGTTTAGTACATCATTTTTCCTTTAATTTATTAACTTTTGATACTATATGAAACGAACCTGATCAAACTAATTTTTTTAGCACTGCCATAATCTTTAATTTACATCAGTCTCATCATTATGCTATAACATCAAACATTAGGCGCATCACTTTACATCAGTCTCATCATTATGCATGATACATCAAATATAAGTTTTTTAGCATGGACTAGGGGTAGTTTTCAGCCTCTTTTAAAAGCTCTTTTCTCTTTAAAAGAATTATTATTATTATTATTATTATTATTATTATTATTATTATTATTATTATTATTATTATTATTATTATTTTTATTTTTTATCATGAAAATGATAAAAGCATGGAGTTTTTAGAAAAAATAGTGAGAAGAATTTTTAGTTACTTTTTTAAGCGCATATTCTGTATTTTTATATTTTGAAGCTTATCTATATTTTATGTTACTCTTTGGGAGTTTTTTATATTGGGAGGTTCTCAACATTTTTCTTGAACATAGTTTCAAAAATTACTTATTATGATGATTGATTTTTAAAAGAATCTTTCTTTTTTTTTAACTTTAAAAATAGAATTAAACAACATTATCCAGTAAGTTAAATATTGTGATTTTCTTGCAAATCATCTAAAAGAATTTCGTGTTTTTAAAATTTAAAGTTTTAGAAATATGATTTGAGCCTGTTTATTTATTTCTAGTAAATTGAAATAATTCCAGGTAAATCAAAATCATTTTACTAATGTTTTTTAAATGTTTATTGGACAAGATACTACTTTTAAACGAGGATAATGTTTAGGTAAAACCATACGTATTTTTTAGTTACAAGAAAGACATTTAAATATCACAAAAGGAAACAAAAAAATGACATTGACTAAAGATAGACATGGTTATATTATTTATAAGACCTTAGACATTTCAAATTAAAAAGAAACACTACAAATTAGTTGGTAATGAATTTTTTTTATAATTGTGATATGATACACAGGTGGTGAAGGCATTGGATGCAGCATATGTGAAATGAGGTACATTTTTACATTCACTTCTATGTAAATTGCACCTCTTCCTAAATACTCTCGAATGAAAAAATGTGAATTGGAAATTCAAATGCACACAAATATTGAAGATGTGAACAATGTCTGCTATTTATCCGTTATAAATAAAATTCACCTGAAGTATGAATATAACTTTTATGCATGGTGTTCTTTCTTGGTGCTGCTTGTTTCACTTTCTTCATCCACATCCTCAACAATTTGTTTCATATTTTGATAAATTACTTATAATTATGTGTATACTCATATTCTGTAAAATATTATGTGTATACTCGTATTCTGATAAATTACTTATAATTGGTTCATAGGTAAGAGCTACATCTCCTACAACAACAATCTTAACAAATTCTTCTAATCTCTAGTACTGTGTTTTTTCAATGTGATGGGTTGAGGGGGATTTTGCTGCATCAATTTGAACAATTATAATGTAAATCGGTGGTTCAACTACTTTATGTGAAGCCACTGGCTTTTAAATCTTTGGAAGAATGATCTGATTAGATGATTAAAATAACCAAAAGGACTTTGGTTTCGGTGAAAGACTTGTTGAGAGTTTTATGTTGTTGAGATTATACGGTGTAAACCAAATACTGAAATTGTGTTGGGTTAAAAGAATCCAAACTAAATAGGGAAAGAAGAGCATATGGAAACAAATGAAAGATCACTCAAATGGAAACAATCTTCCTCTGTCTCTAAGCAAACCAAATATCTGTTACAGAATTTGAAACCGTAAAACTGACATAACAGTTTTAAGTAAAATGTTAAAACAATGATGTCTCTTTTGTGCACCTATCTAGCAAGTATCCAAATTTTCTAGCAACCTACTGTTAGATAAACATGTAACATGCTATTGTATTAAATGACAGGAACTGAAATGACTATTAGAGGAAGAGGTAGAGGTTAAGGTAGTCGCTCTCTAAGTCAACTTCAGCCTATTCAATGTCCTGTTGGTCCTTCAGAACTAGATCCTATTTTGCAATCACCAGGTATAATTGTTGAAAGCACTCTAAATTTTTGTGTGTATTTAAGCGAATTCATTCTAATCAAATCAACAATTTATAGTTTCAATGTGTTTTTTTAGGTGCTACTTCAATTGGTGGTAATCAATCACCACCTACCACCCCAATGTTTGATGGTGGTCAATCAAATGTCGATCCAACATCTAATGATCTACCTACTCAAGATTCTTCAAGTGTATATTCTCATAATGAAGTTGATAGAAGACTTGTCATATCTGTATAAAAAGTTAGCAGACCGTAAGTACATCTAATCAAATATTCAAACCAATATTGCTATTTTTGGTTTGTAAAATGATTATTTGAACATGCAGAAGAAGGTTTGTTCCTGATTCTGTGACTCGAGATATCATATCTGAAGTATTGATGAGAATGCCTAATCCAACTGAGAAATGGAAAACTTATTTTGTTGATATGAAAGACATCTTATTCAATGATTTTAAGGCAAGTTACTATAATCTTTTATCTTTATATTATATTTACTTATCATTAATTTTGATAATTTTGTATTGGTGTAGAATAAGTATCAGTTTGCATCAGATTATGATCGTAGCATGGCAATAAAGGTTTGGAATTTAACATGCATGGATCGCTATTCTGACTCTTTAGCTAAGGCAAGAAAAAAGGCAAGAGAAAGAGCAAACTCAGATAATATAGAAGACTTAAAAGGTTTTGGGCCAAGAGGAATAAGGACTGAGATGTGGGACGCTTTAATTGACATATGGATGACACAAGACTAGAAAAAGAAATCTATTGCTGGTAAAAACAATAGGGCTGCCAAGCCAAAGGCTATGGTGCACACTAGAGGGTCAATAAGCTTTGGACAACACTTGAAAAAGATGGTATTCATTTTCTAGTAATATCTATGACTTTATAATAATACTTATATATTTTATACATTTGGTGGATATCATTAATGCATCAATCATATATATAATTATACATTTGGTGGATATCATTAATGCATCAATCATATATATAGACATACTTATTATAAATTTTGATATACATTTGGATTTTGATAGTATTCATTATCTAGAATTACATATTATTTTACAAGAGGCGGAGCGTAATGGTCTGTTTCTTATGGTGAACTATACAACAAAGTTCATAAAAAAAAGACGGTCAATATGTTTCCAATAAAGCAAAAAATTTCATTGTAAGTATACATACATGTGTAAGAATTTATTCACTTATTTAATCTTATATTACAAAATGATTGATTTACTATATAGGAATCATATGAAAGTGCTATGGTAGAAAAATATGGAGATGTATCAAAGCATTCTAAAGTTGATTCTGAAGTATGGATGAAAATGGGAGGTGAAAATAAGAAAGGTAGAATTCATGGGATCGGTCGTAGCTTGGAATTTACCATCATCAATGTGAATGGTTCATCTTCATCAGTTGTAGGTCCTTCCACAAATCCAAATCATGCATCTCCAACTGAAGAAATTACTGTAATAGCTACACAAATGTCTCAAATGCAACAACAGATGCGGACACATTTAGATTTACAAACTGAATCTCAAAAGCAACTACAAATAGAGTTACAAGCACAAATAGAGGCACATGCACAACAGGTGCAAACTTAGTTGAAAGCACAAGCAGATATGCATGCACAATTTCAAGCACAATTCCAAGCACAAATACAAGCACAAATGCAAGCACAAGTAGAAATGCAAAAACTTTTACAACAACAAATGCATACACAAATGCAAACACAGATGGAGTTTTTCAAGACACAAATATTTCCTGCTTTAAAGATATCATCACCACAGTCTGTCAAGAAACATGGCGAGAACAAAATATGAAGATGATGATGATGATGTTTTGTTTTGTTTTTAAACTTAATGATGTATGTTGACAATTGTAAAGACTACTATTATTATGTTCATTACTTTTAGTATTTTGAATGTGATAACATTTGACATGTTTCATATAAAATGTTTGGCAAGATTTATTACTTTATTTTATATTTATGTTAAAATGCATTTCATGAGGTACAAGTAAAAAAGTATGGAATATTTTGGAATGATGCAATTTGCTATGATTTTGCTAGGGATTAGCTAGAGATAAATTATTCAATTCGCGAGGGATTAGCTAGGGATTAGCTACAACCTATTTGCTAGGGATTAGCTGGGGAATAGCTACAACCTGTTTCTAGGGATTAGCTAAGGATTAGCTACAACCTGTTTGCTAGGGATTAGCTACAACCTGTTTGCTAGGGACTAGTTACAAACAGTTTGCTAGGGATTAGCTAGGGATTAGCTACAACTTATTTGCTAGGGATTAGCTAGGGATTAGCTACAACTTATTTGCTAGGGATTAGCTAGGGATTAGCTACACTTACTTTGCTAGGGATTAGCTAGGGATTAGCTACAACCTGTTTGCTAAGGATTATCTAGGGATTAGCTACAATACCTTTGCTAGGGATTAGCTAGGGAATAGCTACAAACAGTTTGCTAGGGATTAGCTACAACTTATTTCCTAGGGATTATCTAGGGATTAGGTACAACCTGTTTGCTAAGGATTAGCTAGGGATTAGCAACAATACCTTTGCTAGGGATTAGCTAGGGATTAGCTACAATTATTTTGCTAGGGATTAGTTAGGGATTAGCTACAACTAGTTTGCTAGGGATTAGCTAAGTATTAGCTAGGGATTAGCGACAAAGTGGTTCTCTAGCTACTTAGCTACCTATATTTTAGCTACGCCATAATGTCTTCGGTAATTTCTCGCTAGGGATTATTCCCTCGCTAATACATAACTTTCTTGTAGTGTACTTTTCCACGTCACATCAAACAATAATTAATGCCATAAAGGTTCTTTCTATCCGCATTTATTAATTAATTAATTAATTTTCACGGGTCATACATCTAACATGCTACCCAAGCACATGTAAACTATAACCCAACACATAGTGTTTGGACAAATAGGTTATAACATATTTAAATAATTGAAGTGGTCTAATTATTATCCCAAGGCCTTGCTGGACCCCACTATGTTCCCCCCTTTTAAGACACACAATGTTTAATTTGTTTTAATAAATGTATTGGTTATAATTGATAAAAAAGATTGGTGGACCTTATTGAAATCTAACACGCAACCCAAAAAAGGGCCTTATTGGACCCCACTTTGTTCCCCCCTTTGAAGACACACAATAATTAATTTGTTTTAATAAATGTATTGGTTATAATTTACAAAAAAGATTGGTGGACCTTATTGAAATCTAACGTGCATCCCAAACACATATAAAAAGTAACCTAGCAGAGAGTTTTTGGACAAATATGTTGTAACATATTTTAATAAAATAATTATCTCAGGGCCTTGCTGGACCCCACTATGTTCCCCCTTTTAAGACACACAATGTTTAATTTGTTTTAATAAATGTATTGGTTATAATTGACAAAAAAGATTGGTGGACCTTATTGAAATCTAAGATGCAACCCAAACACGTGTAAAGTGTAACCCAGAAAACAGTTTTTGGACAAATATGTTATAAGATACTTTAATAATTGAAGTGCTCCAATTATTATCCCAGGGCCTTGCTAGACCCCACTTTGTTCTCCCATTTGAAGACACACAATATTTAATTTGTTTTAATAAATGTATTGGTTATAATTGACAAAAAAGATTGGTGGACCTTATTGAAATCTAACGTGCAACCCAAACACATGTAAAAAGTAACCCATGAGAGAGTTTTTGGACAAATATGTTGTAACATATTTTAATAAAATAATTATCCCAAGGCCTTGTTGGACCCCACTATGTTCCCCCCTTTTAAGACACACAATGTTTAATTTGTTTTAATAAGTGTATTTGTTATAATTGACAAAAAAGATTGGTGGACCTTTTTCAAATCTAACATGCAACTCAAACACATATAAAGTGTAACCCAGGAAACAATTTTTGGACAAATATGGTATAACATATTTTAATAATTGAAGTGGTCTAATTATTATCTCAGGGCCTTGTTGGACCCCACTTTGTTCCCCTATTTGAAGACACACAATATTTAATTTGTTTTAATAAATGTATTGCTTATAATTGACAAAAAAGATTGGTGGACCTTAATGAAAATCAAGTTGACACCCAAGCACATGTATACTTTAACCCACCACAGAGTTTTTGGACAAATATTTTATAACATATTTTAATAATTTAAGTGGTGCAATTATTATCCCAGGGCCTTGCTAGACCCCACTTTGTTCCCCCCTTTTAAGACAGACAATATTTAATTTGTGTTAATAAATGTATTGGTTATAATTGACGAAAATAATAGGTGATCTTTATTGAAAATTAACTTCACACCCAAGCACATGTAAGGTGTAACCCAGCACAGAGTTTTTGGACAAATATGTTATAACATATTTTAATAAAATTATTATTTCAAGGCCTTGCTGGACCCCACTTTGTTCCCCCTTTTTAAGACACACAATGTTTTATTTGTTTTAAAAAATGTATTGATTATAATTGACAAAAAAGTATGGTGGACTATATTCAAAATGAACTTGAAACTCACGCCCATGTAAAGTGTAACCCATGAAAGACATTTTGGAAAAATACATTATAACAGATTTCTATAGTTTGAGTCGACCAGCAATTGTCCCACACATATCTATACTGAAAGTGAACACAAACAAATTAAATTGTCATATAGTATGAACCTGTCAATACCAATTACAACATATACCATTTTTTTAAAGAACATTGTTCATATATAAGGTCATAAAGTACTTCTAATTCAAAATATTTCACACATAATTATAATTTCTAACTATTTCATCAACCTCCTTATCCCATAACTCGCATACGGAGTTCGAATAGAACGACTTTTGTAACGTGTGCGTGGTTGATGCTTCATTCGCGCATACATATTTCTTTCCTCCATTTCGTCACACATGTCATTGCTTTTATGAACTTCATCATCTTCATCAACAGAATTGCCACTCAAATCAAAACTATTATGATGTGTCTGAGTAGCAGAACCATTTTTTCATAACATGGATCATATTCGTTAGGCGGTTGTTTCCTCCTCTCCCTCATCTTTGTTTTTAGATTATGAATTGATTTCTTAAGTTCCTAAATAGCCGCTTCTTGTTCTAAAATTTCACGCATAAGCTCTTCCTTCTCTTGTAAAGAACACCCTCCTTCATTTGTCCTTTGAATTTTGCCAAATCCACACCCATATTCATGAAAAACTTCTTGAACAACTACATGTTTAAGCTCTTCTTCTGACACGACAACATCATGCAAAACCTGCCATCATTAACAACATAAACCAACAACTAAAACTAAATCATTGAATAAATTGATGCACTAATAAACACAATAAAATTATAAATTATAAACAAAGATCAAACTAACTGCTTTCTTCTTCAAACTACTACTAACTACGGAATCCCCTACTTTAACATCCATCCAATGCAATATTCGTGGGAATCGGCTAGTGGGAGTTCCTCCCTTTCTCTTCCAAGTCAACAAATGCTCAAAAGCCCATAATTGTAACAAAATTTTAACAGCCTTAACTAATAATTCAGAATCATAATTAATAAAACAAGAAATTTACGATTAATTTATTATACTTGTAACAAATAAACACAACCATCCACATGAAAGTATTTTGCATTTCCTTCGTCGCTCAACAATAATGAAGTAGTACATAGACTCCCAACCAAATACTCATACACAAGACTACCCAATTATATTTTCCAAGACTTCCAAAGTCATCCACAATGTTGAACAATATTGGAAAAATTCTACCACTGCAACTAAACAATAGAAACTCACATATGCATATCAAAACATACAATCTACAAAAATCAACTACACTTAAATCTCCATGATGTTGCAATAAGAATTCATAAACCATTTTGACATCAACATTTTCATCATCAAAGTGTTTCCTACACTCACTATGAAGAAAACCCTCATTCAAATAAATTTTAGTTCCAACAACCTTCAACCCTAAACCTAAGCATACATCTAATAAAGAAAATCTAACAATTTCTTTACTAAGGCGAAAACCACCTCTCCTCTCAACCCAGATATTAACCAACTCATTCAGAAGATTTCTACTTATCTTCATAGACTCTTTCAACTTCGGCATCCAAGCAAATGGTGTTTTTTCTAGACAAATAATTAGTTTTGGTGTTAAGCTCTTATTCAAAGAACCAACATATTGCGTCCGACATGAATGTCTGAAATAAATCTGCATCCACCATGAAATAACTACATAAAGTCATTATTTAATAAATATATTGAACAAGCTTATATAACTATTTCCAAAGTCATACCTTCGTCTCAGTTGTAGAACCATCATCTTCACTAGCATCACTCATCATTCCCAAATCAAATCTTCACTTCACAAAAATAAATATAAATCAAATCATTCATTTAATGGTAATAATTCTCCAACATACATAAATGCACACCTGTATTCAAATATAAAGTTTCAATAACCAAAATAGATATTTATTGAAAACAATGAATACAAATACTATTGTGATGTGACCCCAATAAGGCTTATAGCATTGGGCCAACGCCTAGGCCCATTCCTTTTTAATTTCTATAAAAGGTGCAGGCCATTTCTTTGTAATCAGCTTAGATGAATGATAAATCTGGTTGAGAATACTCCCATTTTCGTCTCTGCTCAAACCTTTCACCTTAGATGAGGATTTATCCTCCTAGGGTTCCCAATTCGAGCTTAAACACCATACACGAACCATTCCGCTGCGCTTCTTTCGCCCTCCCCGAGATTCAATCGGTGGAAGACCGACTGGAGAGCTTTTCCGGTGAGTACCGCGACGGAGGAGCCTCATCAAGTGGTATTTAGAGCCACTCGATTCTCGGCTATCTTCAAAGCTAAGTATTTGAGCACTCTCTCTACTATTTTTCTCTTTATATGTTCGATTTTGTCTTGTTCTATATTCGTTTGAGTCATTTTTGCTTCTCTGGTGTTGATCTTGTGCTCTGTGATGTGTTTTTGTGCTGAAATTGATTCATTATTATTGTTCAGATTGCCTTGAATCAATAACTGTGTTGTTGAAATGTTTAGCTCTCTCAATCTACCGCTTAATGTATGTCTGTTAGGTTTTAATTTCAATTTTGATTACCTAGCTTTAAATTTTATAATCTCGTGTTTTTGTCTTAGGTTTTGTTAGTTCGTTTTCTATGTCAATGATTCCATAGATGTGTGCCTAATTTGGGTATTGTCATTGTTTTTGTCTTTGTTTCAGTCCATGTTTTGTCTATCACATGCTTAGTTTATGTTCTAGTGCATTGTGGAGTTCACCTATTGCTACTAGATGAATAGTAATATTCTGCAGTGCTTCAGTTTTTCACTGTTTCGTGTTTAAATCGTGCTGAGTTTGTGTTTGTCAGAGTTGTCAATTGATATCTATGCTTTTGAGTTGTGTTGTTGTTCTGCACTTTGAACCTGTTGGCCAAGGATTGTTGTGACCGAAGCATTTTAATGCGCCTTCCATCACAGTGTAATCTGATTCATATCTGAATCTATGTGTGGAACGCAAGCTTGGTCCGTGAAGGCATAGGCATTATCAATACCTTGTTTAGTGCAGTCTTGTATTCCTTCATATATGATTAAACCTTGGTTATATGCTCAATTGTTGTTGCTAGACTAGTCTATTTGATTGAGTTCATGTTGATATGATGCATTCTGCATTGACTGTTATTATGCCTATCGTCTAAATCTACAGATTGTTATGCCATATTACTTTTGTTGCATCCTCTTTGGCCTTTGTTGTTGAGTACAGACGTTGTGGCCATTTCTGTTTCCCAATCCTCAGCTGATATGTGTTTGACCAAGTATTTCAGTTTGACGTTGTTAATTGCAAATTTCTTGGCTCATTTGCTATGTGATGTCATTATTTGAACGAGTATTTCAGTTTGAGATTAAATCTGTTTTGGTCGATTCTGTTTGCTATATCACAATTTCTTTTATTAATTTGTGATTAGCCTAGAGTGTGTCCTCATCATGTCACTGCAGATTCATATATCTGCCCTGTTTGTGCTGGCCTTCATTTGCTTTGATTTGCTGCTAGTTTCTTGGATCACACATGTTCATCTTTTGAGAGTGTCAAATGACATAAACTGCTGCAACTTTTGAGATCTATGTTGATGCTTGCTTTAAATCTGCTGCATACTGATCATTATTCTGCACTGTCCGAGAGTTTCTTCTTGTCTAGTGTGTTCGTCCAATGGTGTTCTAACTAGTCTGATTCAATTTGTGTCAATACTGCTACATACTGCTGCGCTATATCCATTGGCTGATTGATTCATTTCTTGTATGTCTTTTAAGTTGAATCAACTTTGAACTATGTTATATGCATTTGATCACTGAATTGGCAGTAGCACATTGACACTATTGTGAGCTGTTGTTAAAATCTTTGAGAATTAAAGGGAAAGAAAGAAAGTGAAAAAGATCATAATGAGAAAAATCATCTGCAAGAGAATGATTCAGTCTTGATTGAATTTGAACACATTATTTGATTCAGCAAAATACAAGTTGACTTGACAATTTCCAAAATGAATAATGCTCTTTTCGATATCAATTGCATATGCTCGTGATTCAACTTATTTTGAGTCTTTGTTTGATTTTGGTTTTGTTCATCTTAATCTAGCTACATTCCTTAGGTTCTCTTTTGTGTACCTCCTTTCTTTCATAGCTTGTTTGTTGCTTATCTTTATTGGTTATTCTTTGAGTTTGTCTATATAATCCGTCACTTCATGTAGTCCAGTTTTCACTTTGAACTTTTATTGATTTTCTGAATTGATCTTCTTAAGTGGCAACACTTCTTTTCTGGTTTTCTTTGCTCTGGACAATCTCTTTGTTTGGCAGCCCTTGTAGGTAAAGCTTCTTCTTGAAGGTGGAGTGGTGAGTGAACCTGTTGGGAGGTACATTGCCGAGGGAACACTGGAGTGAGTGGGACTTGAGAGCACCACATGATGTTGGAAGGAGTGCACAACGAGAGATTCATAGGTGTGAGCTGAGACACATTCCAACACTGGCCAAGAGCTTGAGAGAGACATCATAGTGTTTTTCTTATTTTTTGTGTATTTCTGTTTTCATATCACGGCCTTTGTGTATTATTTCTTTTTCAGTTGTTGTTTTTGTTCATTTGGCTTGGGTGGGAAAATGCTTTAGAGCAATCTCATCCTTAGCATTTAATTGTAATAGTTTTAGCGTGTTTAGTGTGAGGTTCAAGGGGTTCCAAAGGCCACTTGTATCTTCACTTTGGTTTTTTCGTCTAGTTTATGTTTTCTGCCTTTATGTTTTACATTTTTATGCTTTCAATGTCCAGGTTTTGTGTGATTTGTGTGTTTGCCATTTATATTTTAGGTCACCGTGATATCTAGGTGCAATGTGTTTAACACCTAGTTGACCTTCCTTTGGTCTATAAGTTTTCACTCTCTTCATACACTTTGTCAAATTGTTTTTCATTCAATCTGTTTTGCTTTGAATTTTGCTTGAGAAATTTTGTGAAAGAAATTTAGAGATCTCTGGCTAGGAAAGGCTTGGTTCCTAAGCTTGTCCATGTGACTCACCTCCCTTTCCTGGGAGTATCTCTAGAAATCTTTTCCATTATTTTCTCTTTAGAAATTCTTCAAGTTTCTTTGTAAAAAAATTTGTTGGGACAAAATTGTTTTCCTAAAACTGTTTGAAAATGAGTTTTTCTTCTAGCCGTATGCATGTAGATAGGCATAGTAGTGTGCATTTAGATAGGCATACTAGTCATGAGTTGCATCATACCATTCATAGTGACATTCCATTCTTCGGGGAAGATATAGGACCAATATCATTTAGAGATTGGATGTGGGATACTGAGAAATTGGTGCAACCTTTGTTTAGTAAATATAGTCATGTAGACATTCTTAGGCATGTTACATCTAGGTTTGTAGGACGTGCATTTGATTGGTGGCAAGAGAGGCAATATAGAGTGAAAAAGGGGAGAACATCATGCATCAATACATTTTATGAACTAAAAACATGCATGTGGAAACATTTAATTCCCCCTTCATTTAGGATCACTAAAGCACAACAAACTAGGATAGAAGACTTCATTGACATTGGGGATGCATTCATCCAAAATATTGCTAAGTTTTCTAGACTAGAAAAAGATTTTAAGCACAATTTAGACTTGCTCTTGAGTGCACAAAGAAAGAGAGAAAAATACAAGAGAAAGCAAGCTAAACATCAAAAGCTTCGAGAGATTGAAAAAAAGCGAAAAAAAGAAGAGCTTGAGAAGCTTTGTGCTAAAAGAGAACAAGAGGAAAAGGAGATAAAAGAGCAGAAAAAAAGAGAGGAAGAAGAAAAGGTTAAAGAGGAGAGTCTAAGAAAAGCAAAAGAATAGAATGAGAGAAAAGAATTAGAAGAAAGAGAGAAAATAACACAAGAGAGTAATCTTGAAATATAATCACAGATGGTAGAGTTAAAGATCATTTCAAATGCAAAAAAGGAACTCATTGTTAAGGATTTGGTGTTAAATCTTTCACTAATCCCTTCCATTAGGTTCCAATTTTCAAAAGAAGTTCTTCCATCTTTAAACTCTATTCACTTTGTCATTAAATCTTTTGTTTTGTTTCTTTCTCAAACATTTTGTTCTCAATCTCATTCCCTTATTTCATCCTCCTCAACTTCTTCTGTAAAAACACACGTTGACTCTAAAATTCTTTTCAAAAATCATCTTAGTCAAAGTGTAAAACATTTCTTTTGTGAAGTGGGCCTAATACCATCTTTCTCAATCTTTACAAGCCCATTTTCACAATTTCTCCAATCACCTATACTGCATGGTCATTATAATTTTAATTCCATTTTATTTGATGACTACTACAGATTTGTTTTTGATCCTGGTGGAACTCTAACTTTCGTTGTTGTGGGCCTTTAATAACCCTCTAGATCTGAGGACAGATCCTCTTCAAGGGGGAGGGGATGATGTGACCCCAATAAGGCTTATAGCATTGGGTCAACGCCAAGGCCCATTCCTTTTTAATTTCTTTTACTTTCTCTATTTTCAATTAAATAAATATTGTTTTAATTGACCTTATTTTGCTAATTGCAGCCTCTTATTTCCAAGCTGCCAATTCTTGAAGTATTGGCATTGGGCCTGCGGCCCAATTCTTCTCAACACTAAGCCATTCATACACGTGTGCAACATCTCCTGAATGGGCCTCGCGTGCAGCTCAGTTCTCTCTAATTCTTGCTTTCTACACACCACGCATGGTCATCCATCTGCGGCCAACATTAAAAGCTTCTCCTATATTCTACTTACGCGTGCTTGTGCGAGAAGCTCATTAAGTGTTCTGCTAGCACGTATTGGGCTTCCAGCCCAATTCCTTCAGCACCTCCTTCAACGTCTGCAGCAAGGCCCCATAGCATTTCATGCGTTGAGAGTTGTTGCTAGGGTTTCTTCGTACACCTCCAATGTTTCAGCATAGCCAGCACGTGTACTTCGGGCCATCAAATGAAGTCCAACCCATGTGTTGATTGAAGGGACGCAAGCCACACAAGTGATCTGCTAGGGTTCTCACGCACAGCAACCCTTTGTCACCAACACACCCAACGTGCAGCCCTAGCTGCCTTCCTCCTTTACGAAGGCCAACCCCTTTTACGGTTTCCGCGTCTTGTAAACACCATCACGTTTTCCACCTCACTTCAGCATCACACGTTCCTACCTTTTGCATCTTCGAGAGCCTTTATTCGCTAGGGTTCTCAATCGTTTCACGCATTCCACACCATTAGTTAGGGTTCTCGATCCACACTTGGTTCACAACACCGTTAGGATTTTTCACTCTTTCTCGTTGTTAGGGTATTATTAGAATGGTGTTTTCCTTTCTTCCTTTTCCGTTTTTTTCAGCTGCCCTTCATCTATAAAAGGTGCAGGCCATTTCTTTGTAATCAGCTTAGATGAATGATAAATCTGGTTGAGAATACTCCCATTTTCGTCTCTGCTCAAACCTTTCACCTTAGATGAGGATTTATCCTCCTAGGGTTCCCAAACCAGTGAGATTCGAGCTTAAACACCATACACGAACCATTATGTTGCGCTTCTCTCGCCCTCCGCGAGATTCAATCGGTGGAACGTCGATTGGAGAGCTTTTCCGGCGAGTACCATGACGGAGGAGCCTCATCATATTGAAATAATATTTGAGTACACTGATTGCAGCTATTAACACAAAAATCATATTCGAAAACTTCTTAAACCACAAAATGAACAACTTCTTTGCGATCATCACTATATGGTGGGCTCAAATTGGAATGTCATTTACAAAAAACAATAAACAATTGCACAAAACAATAAACAACCTATAGAAACAAAGTGTGCAAAAAAACTAGTTGAAAAGGGAGAAACATTGAACCTTCTCACCAACGACAGCAAAATCAGGGCAACGAGTAGGTTCCAAAATCGCTCTTCTTGCAGCTCGGATTCGCCTCCAGGTCCGACGGTTTCGCAATTCTTGTGTGGTGAAAGGAGATAACGGTGTGGAGGGGGAGGGGAAAGGAGATAACACATATTGTTTCGTGTTTGTATGAATCTCAATTTCTCTGACACCACACATCGACACGAGTGCTTTAATCCTTCATACGGTTGCAACAAAATGGTAAACTAGGACAGAATCAAACACGACAACCAATTGTGGTGATGGAAATTACTACGAGATGGCAATGCAGAGAAAAGGGGAGGTTAATACAGCGTGTAATGGAGCCATCGAAAAACGTGAATCCCGCCATTCTGCAAAGATTGCATTCTTGTTTGTATGGTGGAATGATGCATTCAACAACGCAGAGACAACAAAGCACAAAACGAAATTAAACGAAACAGAGAGAGATTGAAGGTATGGGAGATTTCAAAAATAAAATGGTAGAAAGGGGTTTGGGGAAAGGGTTTTTGTGATGAAGTGAAAGGGATTTGGGGTTTAAAGATTAAAATGGGATAGGGTTTTTCGAAGAACAAAAATGGGTTTGGGGTTTCAACATTCAAAGGAGAGAGGGGTCTGTGATGAATTTTCACAGTGGAGGATATGTGTGTGCGGAGAGGGTTTTCTAGGGAGGTTTGGGGAAGACTTGGTTTAAAGGAGAGAGGTTTTTTGAAAAATCAAAATGAAAAGAGAGGAGGGTTCTGTGGTGAATGGTAGGTGTCCAACACGCGCGAGTGAATACTCTAACCTTCTGCATTGTCATTTCATTTTTCAATTAAATTAAAAAAAATAAAAATTACATATCTCACGCCACATCAGGTGGTAAGAGAAGTGGTAAGAAAAAAGTGTCATTGTATCATTTCTCTTTGAGGATTCATATGCACTCTGGATAGACTTCAAATAGAGGGGGATTACAGAAAAAAGAGGGATCACAGAGGGGCGGCCAAAGCAACAAAAGGGGGAGACCTCGAAAACATCATCACCAAAGGGGAACAGAACACGGGAAAGGCAACAAGGAGAGGAGAGAAACGGAGAGAACGATGGTAGCAAAGGAACCCACTTAGTCAAGGAGGGAGCCAAAATAAGATAAAGAGACTACAATAGGTAAGCACCTTGAACGTTTGGGTGGATGTGAAACTGTGTCTAGTCTTTAAATGCATGATGTTGTGTTGTGCTTGCCATGCTTGATTTCTTGTTGATTCATGGTATTGGTTCTATCCACTTAATGGTGGAAAGCAAATATGCATTAACTGTCAATTTCATCTGTCACAACATAACTTTGATAAGAAAAACAACATTGGCATCATCGTACACTCATCCCGTTCTCATACAATCAACATACCCACTCTAATCTTCTCCTTCTCCATATTTCGTTTTTATCATACATTAACAAAGCCTTCACACACCAACCAATATACCTTCATTCGACTTAATTCATTTCCCAAACTCCAGCACCTTCAAATCCCAACCATCGGTTTCCATCATCACCAACCTTCATCTTCAACCCCTGCATTTTTTCATCTACGTCTTTGTTCACCCACATCAACACCATTCCCCTGTATATAAATACAAAACAAAACCCATTATCCTTCATCTCACCTTCAATCATCTCCTTCACGCCGCACTCAACACGAACACCATACCAAAAACACGGAAACAACCCATAATCATCTTCATCTTCCCCAATCACACACATTCATTTAAAGCAGAGAAGAATGGGCTGAGAGATGGTAGCTCCAATCACGGTTGGGGGCGCTATGGTGGGGCTCGGTGATGCAGATTCCAAACCTTGGTGACTCGCGCGAGATGAAGAATGAGAGGCTTGGAGTGCAGCGGAGGCCGACGATGCTTCTGGTAGCGATTGGCTTCGTCGCGGTGGCTCTAGCGGATCGGGAAGCTTGCAAGGTCGTGACCTTCAATGGTGGCCGCCATTGTCGACGCAGGTCATGGCCTACCATGTGATAGAGGTGGTGTTCTGGTGGGAAGACACGAGTGAGAGTGATAGGGTCCTTGGTTGAGTGAGAAAGTGAATTGAGGGTGATGTTGTTGTGGTCCGAGTATATGGAGAAGAAGAAACCCCTGGAGGTTTCTGCAGAAGATGAACACCGCATGTTGGGTTTTCTGCACGTGAAGGAGATTAACACTTGGATTGGAATGGTTCTTGCACCCCCAATGCCACTTATCACACCTCCATCTTTTGAATTTTCGAACTGGGCCATTCGTACTCTTTGCACCACTGGTTTTATTCTTCACACTCCAAATTCATTTGTCTTTTTTGCTCCTTGGGGCCGAATTTGTTTTACTTCGGACACCTCCATACTCTGTTAACCCCACACATATTTGTTTGTTGTTTGTTTAGGGCCTGTTTTCTTTTTATGCTACGAGTACCCCTGATGTTTATTAATCCCGCACCCCTGCACACACCTTTTATTCCTATTTTGGGCCTGTTTATATTTTACTCGCTGCACCCACCTCTTAATAAATACACCTCACTTGCTTCGTGCACCCCACTAATTACGCGTGCACCCTCACATTTTGTTTCTCACTTTTATCCTTCTTAATTAAATTTCATCTTTTTATTTTATTTCTTTCCCTTTCTCTAAAAAACAAAAATTCAAAATGCTAAAATAATTTTCTTTCCCTTTAGTGTATGTCTGACCGCTCGCGTCGTGTGACACATATTTTCAAGTAATTCAAAAATACCAAAAAAATGTAAATTTTCAAAATATAAAAACATAAACTTTTTTAAACAAAATCTTTTTAAGAACTACGTGATCCTTGATTTTGCATTGTGAAATACGTAGGAGCAAGGCTAGTCCTTGTCAGGTTCACCTCCAAAAAATTAAAAAATATTTTTGTTTCTTTTTAGCATTTTTTGTCTCATTATTTTTGGGGAAAAATAACATTTTGAAAACCACATCAACTTTGCATTTTTAATTAAAGGTACCACCCTCGGAGGGTGCTATAGGGTGCTAACACCTTCCCTACGCGTAACCGACTCCCGGATCTAAAATCTGGTTTTTCGCAGACTTATTTTATTTTTATGGTTTTCCATAGTTTTCCAGAATAACTATGGTGGTGACTCCCAAATCTCTTTTTAAAACCGTTTTCTTTTTTGGTTCGTCGTCTCATCGCGATTCTGGTTGCGACAGTCTTGAACAGGGTGAGGTTGTGGGGACGATGTTCGCCCATCATGAATAGGTTGATGAGCAATGTCACACTTATGCACCTACTGATCATTTTGGTTTTTGAAAAAACCAAATGAATGAATGACTTCAACACCAATTTGGTAATTCCTTATGTTGTGCTTCTCATAAGGTTCATCTTCAATAGGAACCTCAAATTGATCAAATATGTTAGTAATGAGGTATAGATATGGTAGAGGGGCATTGTCCCGTAAGGCCCGTTTCATGCGGTTCCTAACAAGATGAGCCCAATTAATCTTTGTTCCCGTCAAGAGAGCCTACATTAATATGATGTCTTCCTCATTGGCATGTACTAGATTAGTACAACGGGACAACAAACAACAACAAATAATGTAATGCAATATACGTGATTCTACTTTCATTTGGCTCGCAAGTATTCTACCACCTATATCTGCATGATCATTCCACATCATTATTTTGGCATCATTACTTGGATAATCAACTTTCCATTCATCTACCATACTCCCCTTAAAGCACACACCGTGACTCCCCAAATTAGTCATACCAAAAAAGAAATCTGGATCTATTTGAATTGCTACTTTTTTCACTTCACTATGTATAACTCCATTATCAGTAATGCGCAAATTGGAATAAAAGACACGAACTAATTCTGGATAATAAACTTCAGCAATAGTAAGGAATGACTATAAACCCAAATTATTCAAGACATCATAGGACTCAAAGTTTTTGTCATTAAAAAAGGCAACATCTAGGTATCTTGGTTCAACGATGTCTTAGTTGCAAAATTTGGAAGAATACCTTTTGTATTATGCATTTGATGAAAACAGAATTTGTGGACGAGGAGGGGGGATGGTTTCATCGCTCTGGTTTTCGATGGCATCACGACGGCATCACAGCAGTGGCGGACATTGGTAGAAGCCTTGTGTCTTTTAGATGATTATGCCATTTGAAGATGATTTTCAATGATTCAACTGGTGGGTTGGGTAGAGAATTGAAAATTACAAAGTTTAGAACAAATGAGATGCAATTTGGTTAAGAATTTACCCAGATTCGTGGATGTGAAAGTGCAGGACAGTGGCACACAATTGGGATGAGGGTTTCACGCAGCCAAGAGAGAGAAAACTTCCATTTTATAGTGCAAGATGACCTGTAACCGATTATAGGGTTTGGGTAATCGATTACAGGGTTTCAATAATCGACTACAATCGTTATGTTATCGATTACGTAAAATTGTAATTTGACAAATGCCATTGTTAATTGATTACAAGGTACATATAATCGATTATAGCGTGAGTTTATTTGCTATCAACCATGTGTTAATCGATTACATGCCTTTGTAATCGATTACCAATATTTGTAATTTGCCAAATGCCGCTGTTAATTGATTACAAGTATCTTGTAATCGATAATAGGGTGATTTTTTTGTCAGCAAAACCACTTGTTAATTGATTACTGGACTTGGTAATTGTTTACAAGTCATTTTTCTTAACAATTTATAATTTGGTTACTTATGAAAGCTAGCAAAATAATTTTACACAAATCATTCTGTTTACTTCAACACTAAAAAGGTTAAACAAAGACATAATGAAATTACACCACACTGCTTGAAATCATAAACAAAGAAAGTAAGCCAAATTGTAGTGACTAAATATAATTGAGGAAATAAATTAGGGCAACCATCTATATTTTGTATTCCCGCATCCATCCACATATCATCCAGAATTGATATCTTCATATTGTTCGGTAGGTGTTGGTGGTCGAATATCTCTAGTTTGGATGAAATGTGGGGATGTTTCACGAATCGCTCTAGACTTCGAACATGATTCCAACGATGAGTCATCTGAGATACATGGTGGTCACATTTGATTTTTGCGGTATCGTGCACAAGTCTGTTGCGTATTGTTGTAGGGCAACAATAGTTAATTTGTTTGAAAATTTTATGGTCACCACACTCTGCTAATTCTGTTATGGTTTCTAATAATTGATTGTAGGTCCAATCATGTCTAATTGAGAAGGTTTTTTGGCATCCGAATTGAATTCAAGACTGAAACCATAACTACTTTCTTGTGATCCTAACACCTCTTAGAGGTCCATAATAACAAATAATTGTTGGTGAAATTAGTAGGGAGTTCGAGGATGAGGATGGGGTGTTTGGAGTTAAAAAAAGACAATTCATTTAGTAGATCTTATAAATGTCACATACAACTCAATGATTGTGTTTAATGGGAAAGCACACTTACATTGCAACATTTCGAAAACATCTTCATCGGTCTTCAATTCAAATGCCTCATAATATGTCCTTCAAAAGTCACAGTGGGTCGTCTGAAGTAGAGGTTGTTTATGGATTTGTTTGATTGGTGGGGAATGGTTGCGTAGACTTTTTGTTTTATCACGTTGTATGTGCAGTTGTATGGATTGTGAAATAGTTGAGGACTATCATATATGAACTTGACCCGTCATCATATAGTTTCATTTCGTTGTTTGCAAATAAGGCCACAATGTAAGAATTTGTGAAATCCTAAGATTCGATGATGCCAAACATTTCAGTGGAGAAATTATCCATGTATGGGTTGTGAATGATGTTGCAATGGGCAAAGGAGATGGAAATGAATGATAGTTTTTTAGAGTTGAATTTATGCAATTGATAGAGCGGCATGGGCGTGGTATTTATAATCATCATAGATCAATTATTGAGTGATATCAAAAAAATAATAATTGCATTTCATACGTAGATTTGAAGTGGTAAAATTTATAGAATTAAATAAAAGAACATGAAGGCCCTATAAGTGAATTATTTTATTATACAATTATATTCATCAGCAATGGTCGCGTGTGCCACAAGTTAGCCGTCATGTTGGTCGTCAAGGTCGTCTTTTAGGTTGTGGTGGAAGAGGAGGGGGAGATTCACTTTCGTCATCAGTTTCTTCAACTTCTACGGATTGAGAAGCTTTTTTAGAGCCATGAAATGACATTTATGGTCGATACTATTGTTGTCAAGAGGAAGACCCTTAGTATGCTAATGGTGGAGTCCTTGTAGATGTCCCAGACATTTATGATGGAGCACCACCAAAGTTGGAAAATTTTGGTACGGAGGAACCATCATACATATGAGATGGACTCACATCAAAGGTAGACGGCGGTGGGAAAGAACCATATGTTGTGGGAACCTAATGAGACAATGATGAAGGTTGCATTTTTTGGTCCCAATTTCCATAACCAGGCGTCTGATTTTGTGAGTAAAGGAAGTCCAAAAAGGGCCTATCAGTACGTTGTTGGTGATGTAAAGGTGGTTCAACATATTGTTCAGGCATGTCATACTGATATACGAACAACAATTAATTGACAGGTTTCAAAATAAATAATAGAAAAGAAAAATTTTGAAATACAAAAAATATTAAATTCTTACTTCATCATCAGACGATTGGTCAACAGGCGAAGGTATGAGTGATGTATCATTTCATGTATGGTGATTTATCACCCAGATGGCCATTTTTGCTATGGTTTGCCTTAAACAAGCAAATTGTGACGATTATTCCTTAGTGTTATATATATATATATATATATATATATATATATATATATATATATATATATATATATATATATATATATATATATATATAATGATATTATCGCCAATAAATATATGCCTTTCCTTGGAGATTAATTATGTGAACATCATCCAGGTTAACCGGGTCAAGCGGAATGCTTTGTCGCCAACCAAATTGTTTGACCACTTAGTCAACTTGGTGAAATTCCACTGTTGCAAAACAAATTAGAGGAACAAATGTCCGAATAACAGAAGAAATGTTGATGGTGATTAAGCTATTCACCATAGGTTGCAAATAAGGTGTCCATATGAACTGCAACAATTTACCAAAATATTAAATAAAAGAAAAAACCAAGCTAATATGTTCATAAATATAATGGAGAGAATGTGATAAGGGAACTTATTTCGGTTATATTTTATCAAATTTCTTCGAAACTTAACCACAGTTGTTTGGTCATGGAAGATGGAACACGTAAGTCGATACCACTTTACGCTTACGGGGAACGCTAAGCCAGTCTTAATGTCATCTTCAGTCATTGGTTGAATTTCTCGAGAGAGACATTTCAGTCTCTCCAAGGCCTAACAATGTAGAAGTAACATGCATCCCCCGATATTGTCTTGTTAGAACTTAGTACTGTGATCTAATGCACGATACAAACAAGCCAACACTATTGATCCCAATTAAAGTTAGAAACATTAGACAAGTCTCTTAACAATGGCAAATACTTAGAATGAACAAAACTCACTGACATATCTGACATCAACGTGCTACCAATTAGTATGAGGATGTGCGCAGGTGCATACTGTGCAATTGTGTCGTTCTCAACGTGAGCTGGTAATTCCAGGAATCTAGTATTCAGCCACAATAACCTAATTCAATTACTTATGAACATATTTTTGGTGCAATATCCCCTAATAATTCTTGGCAGAGTTCCATCAGGTTCCCAGAACTAGATTTGATGATGGGTTCCCCATCTATAGGCACACCCAATTGAAGTGAAACATCCACCAAAGTGACAGTTGTTTCTCTGAGTAACATGTGGATGGTGTGAGTTTCAATCGTCCACCTTTTGCATAGTGCAATTATAAGTATATGGTTGATCTCCATATTGTCAACCTTCAAAACATGTCTATAACCATCTTGATCAATTAAATTTCTGACCTTGGGATCAACCTGATCAATATGTTTTAAAATCCATATTGAATGTCGTCTTAGTCGGAGAACTCTCTCGTTCCCTTGCCATATGACGTTTGTAATGTGGTCATCTTCATGACACAAAACTGACATGTTTACCGAAAGATTGTTGTTTTCAGTTATGATGAACTACATTATACAAAAATTTAAACCATTGACAGTAGATCATTTCAAGTTAATGAATAAAAAATATAAACAAAATAGGATAGTAAATTTCACTATACCTATGAAATTGACAGGTGATAATCACAAATGCATTTTTCTTGTTGTTGTAGTTAGTGCTGGACGTTGAAATATAACTGCAAATAGGTGAAGGCTTATGTGATATGTAATCAGTGGTGCAAAGGCAAGCATATTTAAATCATTTCAAAAGTTATTCTAACACAATGCATGTTATGTATCATTGAATATTAAGTACATATTCTCTCTCTATCACGCATGCCTATACTAGCTGTTATCTTCCATTCATCACCCAATGCATAAGAAATAATGATGTTCAAAGATTCTCTACATTGGATTCCATATTGCAATGTTCATCAATAGTTAATGGCAAAGATTCCCTCTACTTACCATTTGTAATCGATTTCACAAAACTACAAATATAAATTCTTTGAATGTAATTGATTACACACTATATGTAATCGATTACATGTTGAAATTATGTTGGGGGCACACGATTTCTGTTTTGAAATCGTGTTGAGTGCACACGATTTCTCTTTTGAAATCGTCATGGGTCCACAACACTTCAATTTCAAAGGAAATCGTGCAGGGACGAACGTTTTGTTTTTGAGAAATCGTTTGGGGGCAAAACGATTTGCATATATCCGTAATTTTTAAAAAAAATTGCCCACTTCCGTAAATGTTTTCTTTTTGAAAAATCGTGTGGGACAGAACGATTTGTCTATATCTATAATTTTTTTAAAACTTGTCCACTTTCGTAATTAATGAGGTTGAATTGCCTAATAAAAAAAATTCTTATTTAAACTAATATATAAAATTTTTTATTATATGAATAATTTCTATTTCTTACTAGTTCCATAATAATGTCATTTTATTTATGGGTAATATGTTTTTGGTCCATAAATTTTAAGTGAATTTTGGAATTAGTTCATTTTGAAATTTTGGATCAATTTAGTCTTCATCTTTTGAAATACGTGGATTTAGTCCTTTTAATCAAATTTTATTAAGTTTATTTGACATTTCAAACATGTTTCATAATAGTATTGACTTAACATTAAAGCATAGATGTGTTAAACAGTATAAACAACTAAAATACAATCCTGAAATACATACGAACATCAATAAACTTAACAAAATTTGATTAAAAAAACTAAATTCATGTATTTTAAAAAATGAATGACTAAATTGATCTAAAATTTCAAAATAAACTAATTTCAAAATTTACTAGTTGAAAAAATATATATTTAATCTTATATTTGTCGATAAAAAATACTAACAATATCATTATTTACCTCTTAAATACAATTTATGTTCTAACATGATAAAACATCTAATTCAAACATGATAACAAGAGTTTTTTAACGAGTTAAATTCTCAAACAAAAATCATACAGAACAGTAGCAGTGATATTTTTTTACCGATTACATAAGTGATAATATTCCCATCACATGATTCAATTTTACTTTTAGGGTACGTGTCTACTAACGTGGTCTCTTTCCATCATTGTCGTAGGAAAATAGGAGTATGAAAAAAGCAAAAAAAAGGTTCTGTCTGTTTATGGTTTTTGTATATATCCACACCCTCTACTTGGCATCAATTACCTATCTTGCTTGCTAACTAAGAGACACGTACATAACACATGTCCAACTGCATGCAATTCCTATCCCACTCATTACTCTTTCCCTTCATATAAACAAACACAATGCACTCCCCTTTCATCTCAAACTTTCACTGTGTTCTTCCACACCATGGCCACCAAAATCAACCTTTCTTTACCTATCTTTCTCTTCTTCCTATTAGCCTTGTTCTCAACCCTAGCCTGCGCCAAGAAAGAAACCGAGGTAGCAGCAGACCCTGAGCTCAAAACATGTAAACACCAGTGCCTACAGCAGCTGCAATACACTAAAGCTGACAAGCAGATATGTCTTCAAAGTTGTGACATGTACCATGGTCTGAAGCATGAGCACGAGGAACAAACAGAAGAGAAAATTCGTAAGAAGAAAAAGCATGAAGGTACCACTCAAGAGCACGACGAAGAGGAGGAAAGCGGAGAAAAGGAAGAAGAAGGAGAAGCAGAGGAAGGAGGGGAAGAAGAGGAGGAATATCCCTACATTTTTGAAGAAAATTGTGATTTTGACACCAAGGTTGAAACAGAAGATGGCAGAATTCGAGTTCTGAAGAAGTTCACCGAGAAATCCAAGCTTCTTAAAGGCATCGAGAATATCCGTTTAGCCATTCTAGAAGCTAGAGCGCACACGTTCGTGGCTCCACGCCACTTTGATTCTGATGTTCTTTTGTTCAACATAAAGGGTATACATACATCTATACTTTTTGTCCTTCTTTGTTGCTTATGGTGGTGGATACTGTACAATTTCTGCAATTTCCGACTTTCATTAATTTCTTGTTTTGGTATTTGGTAGGGCGAGCCGTACTTGGGTGGGTGAAGGAAAGTGAAACAGAAAAGTTCATCCTTGAATCCGGAGACGTGTTAGCGATACCAGCAGGCACCCAAGTATACATCATTAACAGAGATGAGAATGAGAAGCTGTTCCTTGCCATGCTCCATATACCTGTCTCCACTCCTGGAAAATTTGAGGTTAATTACTGCTTCTCAGTACATGCATCATCATGGATAATTGATAAATGAATTTTGTTACTGATCTAAGGATATTGTGGTGTAGGAATTTTTCGGGCCTGGAGGACGAGACCCAGAATCGGTTCTATCAGCATTCGGCTGGAATGTGCTCCAAGCTGCTCTCCAAGTAGATCTAACTTCATTATACTATATATTAAGCATAATTTTTGGTGATTATATCTTCTAAAATGAGAAATTAATTGCAGAGCCCAAAAGGAGAGTTAGAAAAGCTTTTTGAGCAACAGAACGGGGGAAGTATTTTCCAAATAAGCAGAGAACAGGTGCAAAAGTTGGCCCCCAAGAAAACCTCGTGGTGGCCCTTTAGTGGCCCCTCCACGGCTGAATTCAATCTTTTCACCATGTCTCCCACTTTCTCCAACAGCCATGGTACTTTAACCGAAGCTGCTCCTTCTGATTCCAGGAGTCTCCTTCACAAACACAATATCATGATTTCCTTTACCAACATCACCAAGGTATACATAATACCAACTCCACTTCCTCGTTAATTAACTAATCTATGATAACATATAATGAAGTTCTTTGGCATTGATTTGCTGTTGTGTAGGAATCAATGAGTACTATTCTGTACAACTCACATGCAACGAAGATAGCAATGGTGATCAGTGGTAAAGGGGGTCTTCAAATTGCATGTCCCCACATCACATCAAGGTCACAGACAAAGCATGAAAAGAGTAGCCCCTCATACCATAGGATCAGTGCCGAGTTGAAGCCAGGAATGCTGTTTGTTGTTCCTCCCGGTCATCCCTTCGTCACCTTCTCTTCCAGGAAAGAGAATCTCCAGATTTTATGCTTCGAGATTAATGCTCGAGACAACAAGAAGTTTACATTTGCAGGTACATAAACATATAGCATATAAATCCTTAATTAACATACTTGGTTTTTAGTTTATTGTGAAGTTTAAGGTAGTTAATTATTGTGTGTAACAGGGAAGGACAACATTGTGAGCTCTATGGACGATCCTGCTAAGGAGCTGGGATTCAACTATCCTTCGAAAATTGTGAACAGAATCTTCGACAGAAAGGAGAGTTTGTTTTTTCCTTTTCAGCTGCCACGCCAGGGCCGTGATCGTCGTGCTGATGCATGAGTTTTTTTTTTGTTTCTTTTGTGGTAGTTGTGTTTTATGTTGATAATGATGCAAGGTAGGGAGATGGAGTGTATGGAAATGCAGGCCCATGCATCCATGCATGCAATGGAATAAAATGGCCACTAGTTTCTATCTTCCTAGATAGTTTCTATCTTTCAAGATGGTGGCAGAATAATAGATCTTTGTTTTTGAGAAGTTTCTTTTATGAATTTTTAGATGAAACTAATTGTTGGGAGGAAATTATTTAAAATAAAAAGTAAAAAGAGAATTAAAATGAATAGAGAATGAATTAATCAGGCCCTGAATGGGTGTTTGATAATGTTGACTTCTTTTCCTCACCACAGATACTAAGAACGAAAATGATACTTTGAAAATTTATAAATTGACAACATCAAACGTGTCCTTTACCATAATCTTTGATTATTTTTCGTTAAATATATTTTTTATCTTAATGTTTTGTATTTTTTATCAAAATATTGGACCAATATTTTATTTTTATTTTTGAAAATGTGTGATGTTACAAATACATTTTTCAGCTAGAACATTTTGAATAAGTAATTCAAATATAAGAAATAAACACGTTAAATAAATCATAAATTTAATAAAATATAATTAAAATTATCATAACATAATTTTATTTTTAATTCTAAGGATTAAATTAATTATGCGTTAATAATTAATTTTAATATTTTATTAATAATCAATTTTAATGATATTATTATAAATAAAAAATTATAATTAATTTTTAAAATTTATTTACCAAAATTTTAGTTATTAAATAAATTGTCACTACAATATTAATTATCGAAGTTCTTACTATTAAAAAATTATTTGTAAATTAATTTTTAATTAATTAATTACTAATTTAGTAATTAATTATAAATTTTTATTCATAATATTAAAAAATTGATTTGTAAATTAATTTTTAATTAATTAATTACCAATTTAATAATTAATTATAAATTTTTATTTATAATGATTATTTTAATTATTAATAATTTTTTATTTTATAAATTATTATTATAGTAAGTGATAATTTTTTATTATTAAAATTAATTGTTAATAAAATATTTTTTTTAGAGTTGGCATACTTTTAAAATTAAAATACTAAATTGAATTAAAATTTTAAAGAAAGATTAATTTTCTGTAAGTGGAGGGCGATGGTAACTCTATTAGAGGAAAATGGAAGATTTAAAGAGCATTCGAACGTCTTTTAGCGTAGATTGAAAGAGCATTCGAACGTCCTTTTAGCAATTTTATTGGGGATTTTTTCCTACACCTCTAAACATTTCTTCTGTGCCTAAAAGAAATTAAAATTCTCATTTTACCCTTCAATTAAAAATAATAACTTTTTTCTCTTTCGAATGTTAACATTCCATACTTTATTTTTCTTAATTTTTACATGTTACGAACGTTAAAATCTATAATTATTTTTTTTATTTATAGATATCGACATTTTATTTATAGATATCGAGGTCCGATATTACATTTTTCTTTCACGAATGTCAAGATCCGATTTCCAATATACCGAAAACATTTCAAAAAAAAAGTTAACCGATTTCCACATCCGGTTAACATATATTAAATTATTTAAAACTTTTTAATTTATATTAATTTAATCATTTATAACATTTTCTTTAAATATATATTAAGTTAAAATTTAAACAAAACAAAATATATTACATTTTATATTAATTTATATAAACTTTTAAAATATTTTTATATAAATATTTATTACATTAAACTTTAAAAAAAATATTTTTTACAAACCGGAATTCCACATCCGGGTACAGGAGGTGTGTTCAGAAGTGCAGAAAGAAGCCCGTTTTTATTTGTTAAGTGTTATTTTGGGTTTGGGCTTCAATCTAGTTCTATTAGCTTCCTGCACCACACTTTCAATATTCGCACCTTCATGTGTTGGGTCTGGACAATTATATACCCCGTGTACCCCTTTTTACTCGTGCATCCTTGTGTTTGGATTTGTCTTGTTTTTGAGCTTGTGTTTTATTTACCACTACACACATTCATTACTCATTACACCATGTATTTTGTTAACTCTCCAACCCTATCTATCGCTTGTTGCACCTGACGTTTTGCACTTCATACCCTCCATCTATTTTCACTTTATTTTCGGTCTTTACTAGGTCTTTTGACCTTGCACGGGTCTTTTTTTTTTTTTTTTATTTTT
>Ga0209589_1003071_pt1 | contig 29206 bp, 15 predicted proteins | sample CowpeawhiteBW_FD_187525 | JGI IMG/M metagenome (GOLD analysis project Ga0209589, IMG submission 187525) | Root nodule microbial communities of legume samples collected from California USA - Cow pea white BW (SPAdes) (version 2) | ecosystem: Host-associated > Plants > Roots > Nodule | place: USA...
CATATATATATATATACATATATATGTATATATATATATGTATATACATATACATATATATATGTATATACATATATATGTATATACATATATATGTATATACATATATATGTATATACATATATATATATATATATATATATATATATATATATATATATATATATACTTGATATGTTTTTTTATTAAAAAAAATCTAATATGAAATTTGATATTTTCTGACAAAAAGTTCTCTAGTTCAGTTTAAATTTTACACCACCCTGAAAAGCGGCTATCATTAAGACAAAGTTACACTGAAATATACACTCTTCTAAGAATTTTTTTCACTACGCTTTATAAAAAAGAAAGCTTTACGCGAGCAAGAATTTTGATATGCTGCACAAGTACACAACATAAAAAAAAAAAAAAAAAAAAAAAAAGGCTTTTAATCTGTTAAAGAAATAAATGATTTAGTAAATAAAAAAGTAAAAGAAAAAAAAAGACAGTGATAGCTTTATGCTAAAGTCTTAAACCAAAAAAATGCTTTATGTCTAAAGTGGGGAAGACAAATATAGGGTAACGAATAGTTAGAATAGTTAAAACTGAAAACCAACAGAAATTCTTAAACCAAAAAAATGTTTTGAATTCTTAAAATTCGAAAATGTTTTTCTTACAAGTTAAAATAAATAAAATAAATATTTTTCAAATTTTTTAATAAAGTAAAACATTGATGAAATTATAACAGCACGTTGAAGAAAAGATATACATGAGAAATTAACAAATCATATCACAATTTTTACCACTTTGTTAATGTCTTGAGAACTGTTTATATTCTTTTGAAATTTAAAATATTGAAATATAATTTTTTAGTTGAGAGTCAAAATAAGATTTGTTCCATATTTTAAAAATAAAAAAATAATCAAACGTAAAATTATTTTTCTGTTTGTATTTTACATAAATTTTAGTTATTTATGACTAATAGACATATCTTTGTACCGTTACTCGTAAAAGGGGTAATCTTAACAACATTAAGAGAAAAAACGAGACGTAGAGTGTGGGTCTCATTAACTAACTGACCGTGACCCGTGCCTTCCGGTTAGAACTAAAGTTGACGATGTTGGATCTCAGACTCAGATCCACATACTCACACCGGCACCGCCGGTTCACCAGCTAATTCGAAAAGATAAATGATAATAAAATAAAATAAAATAAATAAATAATTAAATTAAATAAATGTTACAAAACAAAATCCTAAGAATATAAAACAATAGAATTTGCATTTAATTTCATGTTTGTTGTGTTCTTCTGTCTACACGCACCACCACCTTCCTCTGCCACTCTCTTCTTCTTTTCCAGCCATGGCTACCTCCCTAGGCGAGAACCTCAAGCTTCTATCTGATCAACAGGTTCAGTTCTTCTCTCTATTTCTCTCTTTTCCTTTTCTTGTTCATCTTTGAACGAACGCTTCTGAATTTTGATTCGGTTACTCATCCAGCAAGCGTTGGTGAAGATGCTGTTGGAGAACGGCCAAGACCACCTGTTTCGAGATTGGCCTGCTCCCGGCGTCGACGACGACCGCAAGAAAGCGTTCTTCGATCAGGTTTAGTTTCTTCATTCAATTCAATTGAATAGATCTGCCACTTCCTTCGTTCATTCTCTTTCTAAACGACGCTGCGTTTTCATTAGTTGACTCTACTCGATTCGAGTTACCCTGGCGGTTTGCAATCTTACATCAAAAACGCTAAACGGCTCCTGGCTGATTCTAAGGCTAGCAAAAACCCTTACGATGGTTTCACTCCTTCCGTGAGTCTCAACAAACCTGGTTTTTATATGATTTTCTTTTCAGCATTGCGCTTATTAAGTGTACTATTTTCTTCTGTAATAACGTTCGAATTCTCGGTTTAACCGTGGGAAAATGCGTGACACTGTTTGGTGGTGATTTTGAAGGTTCCAACGGGTGAGACTTTGACTTTTGGTGATGAGAATTTCATCAACTTTGAGGAAACAGGTGTGCGTGAGGCTCGGAAAGCTGCGTTTGTTCTTGTTGCCGGTGGTCTTGGTGAGCGTTTAGGATACAGTGGGATTAAGGTATGCCTTGTCGCCCTGTGTCATCGTTGTTTTTGTTGTTAGGCTATTGTGTGTAATGCGGGTGTAAACACTGGTTAGATGAACGATTATTCTAGTGAATTTTATCTTGATTCGATAGAGTAATCTTCTTTATCCTCCTCCCAAAACGGAGTATTGTAATGTGGTAAATGTATATATGTATTTAAGAAAGTCTGAGTTTAGATAAAAGAGAAAGTTACTTTTTTTTAATATATAGATTAATTCCAGATTCGTAAATCTTAATCGTAGCTGTTGCCTCTTGCAGGTTGCTCTTCCTGCAGAAACCACTACTGGAACATGTTTCATACAGCATTACATTGAATCTATATTGGCTCTTCAAGAAGCCAGCTCACAAGGTAGTATCAGTTGCTTATGTGGTAAAGCAAAAAGAATTATTGATGGACTTGTGCATTAACTATTTCATGCAGACGATCGATAAATTATTTAAATTATACACAATTCAGATGACCCTATCACTTTCACTCGTAAAATTGTAGAGAATGACTTGATTTTTGAAAATTTCCCACTAGAAAACAGCTTCCTCCTAGAAAACATTTTCTGGTATTTATTTTAAAACATTTTCTGCTGTTCCAATTTGTCGTAAATTACTTAAGAATTTATTTTTCTTCCGCCTCTCATACAAACAGTAGTCCACTCTCTTTTAGCTATTAATGTTAACTATCATATTTCCAAGTCATTTGGAGTAATCTTTGTGCTTTTCAACTTTTAGGTGAATCCCAAACTCCGATTCCTCTTGTTATTATGACATCTGATGACACTCATGGGCGCACTTTAGAGCTATTGCAATCAAATTCTTATTTTGGTATGCAACCCACACAAGTAACACTTTTAAAGCAGGTATGTGTTTTGAATGTCTCTTTGAAAAATTCTATTTCGATAAACTCTACATTTTGTTCTTCATATAAAAATTGTTTACAATTAGTCCCTATCATGTATTGAAGTTACAGGGGTATCAGAATTTTTTTCCTGTTGGGACCAAAATGAAAAACAAAAAAATGGTGTCAAGTACAGGGGGGCTGAATCTAATACTATTGTAACTTTGAGAAACCTCAGGAATCAATTGGTGAATTTTTTTTCATATTGGAACTAAAACAAATAGATTATTCATTTAGGAACTAAATTGAAAAAATAATATTAGATGCAGGGCCAAATTTTATTTTGATATTTTTTTTAATTAATTCTTAACTTTTGTAATTCAGGAAAAAGTTGCATGCTTAGAAGACAATGATGCCAGGCTTGCATTGGAACCACAAAACAAGTACAAAATTCAGGTAGTGATATACAGGGTACCAGTATGATTGTGACTGGGAAATTTATTTAGCAAAAAGTAACGAATGAAGTGCATTCTGTTAATCTCATAGTTATATTTTGAAACTAAGATCAATCTAATGACCATTTCTCTTTGTGTAGACAAAACCTCATGGACATGGTGATGTGCATTCACTTCTTTATTCAAGCGGGATTCTGAAAGTATGGTATGAATCAAACAGTTCATTTATCTTTTAGGATCAGCTGGTGTGTCAATTTCATATTTTCTATGTTGTACATTTGAAAATCTTTTCAGTACATGTTTCTAAATAATTTAAAGAATACTCTGAATATATTTTGGTCACACCCAAGAAACTAATAAGTAAAACTATAAATATTGATTTTCAATTCTGCAAATTGATGGGATTGTATTCTGGAAATCCAAGAAATTAGAAGCGCAAAGGGTATACATCTAACATAAACTGATATATTTATAATTTTGTATAATGATTTTCATTTGTTAGGCATGATGCTGGGTTGAAATGGGTTCTATTTTTCCAAGATACAAATGGTCTTCTGTTCAAGGTGAGTTATTTTGGCATTTCATACTTTTTGAGTTCAGATTCTGACGCACTTGATTTGTCTATTAATATATTTTAAATATTCATTGCCTAATAATTTGAGGATACAGGCAATTCCAGCGGCATTGGGTGTTAGTGCTTCCAAACAGTACCATGTTAACTCTCTTGCAGTACCTCGGAAAGCAAAAGAAGCTATTGGTGGAATCACCCGACTCACTCACTCTGATGGTAAGCTAATTATTTCATTCCTCACAGGCAAAAAAAAACAATGCTGATTCTGGACTTAATGTTATTAATGTGGGTGAGAATAATACGATTGCTTTTTGCGCATGTCACAGTGGGATGTAACTTCTCTCTTACATGTAAAGTAATTTGAAACTGTAAATTTAATGAACATTTTTTATTTATCATAATCAATGGGGGTTAGGAATGTGCCAGACAATGTTAGTTTGATGTAGGGTTGGTCATGTAAACCGCTTGCATTTTTTCATGACTGATAAGAAAGTTGTAAATGCTGTGCATTATTAGGCAATCTTGTCTTTAACCGACTGTTATACAAAAATGATGATGTAATGTGTGTAGTAGTATCTACTTTGATTACACATAGGTATTCATAATGGTGAAACGTTTGATGCTGATTTTCCATGTGTTCATTTGAACTGATGCAATTCACATTGTCGAACTGTAAATTTGTGAAAACTAAATGTTAACAGTTTTTTCATCCCTCTTATTCTCGCCATCTCTCTGCAGAACAAATGTCTGCAGCTAAAGTAATATTTTGCCATGTATTTTTACAATTTAACGAGACTTTTAAAGTAGTATTTCTTATACTTTTTTATGCTTTACAGTTTCATTCAAATATATATTAATATTATATAAGTAATGTATCTCTATCTTGACTTCATTATGTTAGTGCCACTTTTTATGAATTTTCCTGAATTTGTATTTTTACATTTATTGATGATTAATTTGAATGCATTATTAGGAAGGTCTATGGTGATAAATGTGGAGTACAATCAGCTAGATCCTCTTCTCAGAGCAAGTGGATACCCTGAAGGCGATGTAAATTGTGAGACTGGCTTCTCCCCATTCCCTGGAAATATTAACCAAGTAACCTCTTTTTCGTACTTCAACATTGTCCCCGCACCCCCAACCCCTTACTCGCTTCGAATTTGCCTTTTTGATTATCTATTGTTGGGATGATTATTGTTCTTATCTGCATTGTTCTCAGACACCACATGGCTCTCATAACATGGTTTAGTTATAACTGTATCATTTTAATTATGTCCTTATTTAGCTGAACTATGCCATCATTCCATAGTGACAATATCTTATTCAAACAGTTGATTTTAGAGCTTGGTCCTTACATTGAAGAGCTCTCAAAAACAGGAGGTGCCATACAGGAGTTCGTTAACCCAAAGTAATTCTTCTTTCTCACACTCACTATACTTTTTATTTGGGAAAAATTTAATATCCTTCCTGTAATTCGACCATATGTGCTTCGGTCTTTTTACATTCAAACTGTTTAAAATGTACCTAAACTTACTTAGTTGTGCACTTCAATTCTATCACAACTGTTAATAAAAGGGAAGGAAAAGTACATGCATCAGGTATCTGCTTATTTTAGGACCATTTTTAAACAGTTGTGGTGGAATTGGAGCAGAAGTACACAACTCATAAGTTTAATTTGAGGATCATTTTGCTCATTTTGAAAGTAATGTGACAAAGTGCACGTGTCAAAAAATATACCTTTTTGTTCTAAAACTTTGCTCTAGGATGCTTCAATTTTCTTTGATTGCATTGTGTACTTTTATCGCATTAGACTTTACTGTCTTTTTTGTGTGTTTTCTTTTTCCTGATACATCAATATTATCTTAAGAATAGAAGTTATTTTGTATGTGGCAGTTAATAGCAGTTTTCTATTGGTAACTTTGTGACTAGTTTACAAAAAACATGCTTTGGTTTGATTTTCTGCCCATATAAGTTTTATTAAAGAAGTTGATTCAGATGACTAGTTGTGTGGTCAGGGTGTACCTTTATTACTTCTCACTGGTAGTTCATTATAAGTTGAATTCATCAGCTTCCTAGATTTCATTTAGTTTATTGTATTGAAGTGGACATGGTTATAAATAAGTAACATCAAATTTTTGTCATATTGTAGTTCTGTGAACCTCTATTACACTTTAAGGAACTTATGGGACATGTCTTCTTACGGTTATATTATCAATGCTTATATAATCATGCTATATTTTCTTACTGCAGATATAAAGATGCCAGCAAAACTTCATTTAAGTCCTCAACTCGACTTGAATGTATGATGCAAGACTATCCAAAAACATTGCCCCCATCTGCCAGGATTGGGTTCACGGTAAATTGTCTGTTTGAGAACAGTGTATAAATTATAGGAAATCATTGCTTGTCGAGCTTGACGGTCATCCTTGTAATTAACCTATTAGGTTACAGATGGAGTCCGTTCATGCTACTTTGTTAATGGATGTTCGACTGTTATACTTGGTGCTATCTAACTGGTCCTATGTATTGTGTAGGTGATGGAAACATGGCTTGCTTATGCACCTGTGAAGAATAATGCTGAGGATGCTGCTAAGGTACAACATAAATTCTAATATACTAATTTATGCGTGGAAAAACAAAGTTGATAAAAAGAGACATAGAGGAAGAATGCGTTTTGAGCCTTTGATTCCGTATTGAAGTGTATGCAATTCTTAATTGAAGTAGACTGGAAAGGTCTAACTATAAGTTTGTATGCAATTAATAAATTTGGATTTGAAATACTATCTCGATGGTAGAGAATTTGAATAATGTTATCTTTATTCACTAATGTTTTAAAATTTGTTAATTTTACTGAAGATACCGAAGGGAAATCCATATCATAGTGCAACCTCTGGAGAAATGGCAATCTATCGTGCAAATAGCATTATTCTCAAAAAGGTAATCTAGTTCTCTTACCCTCAAGTCTTGAATGCCATGACGAGTTGGTTTACCTTGTTATTCATAATGTCTTGATTTTTTTTAAGATTTTATTACAATTGTAGGCACTAGTTTTGAAAATATTGGCTTCTTATTTTAGGTAATTTTATTGTATTTGTGATAGAACTGCGCTCCTTTTACAACTCTATATGGACTATAGTAGAGTTCTAGTTCTATAAGATTGTTTAGTTGCCAATGAAGCTTTCACATGTCTATAATAGGGCCTGCTATATACAGTTATTTTTGCTTCGAACTACAGCATGAATCAGACAACTGAGTAGCTAACACTGCATTTTCTCCTGCCAGGCCGGTGTCCAAATAGCAGAGCCAGTTTTGCAGGTCTTCAATGGCCAAGAGGTTGAAGTTTGGCCTCGCATCACGTGGAAACCCAAATGGGGTCTAACTTTTTCTCGGATTAAGAGCAAAGTCAGTGGAAATAACTCCATTTCCCAAAGGTCTACACTGGCCATCAAGGGTAAAAATATTTTTATTCAAAATCTGTCGTTAGATGGGGCTCTCATCATTGATGCAGTGGATGATGCAGAGGTATGGCAAGACGATTTATCAATATTTATTTTTCTATTTCCCGAGTTGCATTCCTGTTCTTAGTTTTATTATTATACTCCACAACTGATGCACATGTTACTGAATGTTGAATATTTCAAACTGATGCCGGAACTTATTTAAATAAATTAGGTAAACGTGAATGGTTCAGTTCAAAACAAGGGTTGGATCCTTGAAACTGTTGATTACAAAGATACGAAGGAGCCTGAGGTATTGAGAATCAGGGGTTTTAAATTTAACAAAACTGAGCAGCTGGAAAAGAAATACTCTGAGCCAGGCAAATTTGACTTGAAGGCTTGAACATGCATGTGCTCTGGCAAAGAAGTTTTTGCTCTCATGCCACATCCATTATTATTTTTCTCTACTGTAACGTGTTCTTGCAATCTTTGGTTCTTGTGTCACAATCAGTGGCATAGGAAGTCTTGCAGAGTTTATCTCCCTTCTCCTTAGCCTTTTCTGCACTATTTTGTTCACAAGTTTTGTCCCCACTTAGATTAGAGAAACTATTTTACTTTCCTGCTTCAAATTGTAAAGAATCTGTGTCCATTTTTACTGGTGTGGTAGAAATTTATGCAGATTCATTATGTGTCCATATGAAAGACTGGTTCATGTGAATCTAATAATGTGCCAACAAGAAGTTTAGCTATCCTATTATCTCAATCTATGATTCCTTTTTCATATTTTGTTTCATCCAAGGGGCAAAGTTTTCAAAGGACATTTAATACACAATTTAATTTTTATCTCGTTGATATCTTAAATTCCAAAATACATTATTGTTTTTGAAATGTAAGGCATCTGGTACTTCCCCCTAGAGCAAGCCCGTCTGCTCACACGCTGCCATTTATCGATATATACCTGAAAAAGCATCCTCTCATTCTTTTCTTACTTTACGTGTTTTTCTTCCATCATATTTAAACTTTTCTTCTCAAAATATGTATTTCACTAAAATTATTGTATGTTTTTAAGGTAGAACTTTTAATACAATTGGAGATATGGATTATTTTTAAAATTTATAATTTTTTTTCAAGAGGATTTTTTTTATTTACTCGTATTTGGTAATTTAGATTTTTAAAGAGGGAAATATCTTTTTTAATAAGTAAACTACTAAAGATTACAGGTTGGTTTGTTACTGGTTTTTTCAACAACACATTTAGAAAAACTACTTTAATATTTTGTTTCAGTTTTAAAAAATAATCAAGGCCAAAAATAATTTGGAATCCGATTAAAATCATAAGCTCTTTGAATAGCTTATCGCATGAGCTGTTACTTTAAATTTTTTTTTTTATATTCTAAATAAACATAAAACTTGTTGTATTTTTTCATAAAAAATCTCTAGAAAATAATGACTATATAATTTATATTCTTAAAAAATTGACAAACTAATCCTATAATTCTATCTTATTTTAATTTCAACAAGTTATCAATTTAGAGGCAGAATTAGGTATGACAAGTAGTTCCGTTTTTTTTTGGTTAACTTTACTTTAAAAATATCCATTTACATAATACAAATCATATAGATTATTTTAAGAAAATCTCATGATTTAAATAAATATTGCAAGCCCAAATACTATAAAACTTTTGCATCATAAGATTATTCAATAGCATGTGTTGTTGTTACATACAAAATCATCTACATGTTTTTATATAAAAGTTTCACAACATATGTAATATGATTTTTCAAATATTTATAACAAGCATACTACTTATCTATCAATCATCACCACACATTTTCCCAGAACAATTTTTAGTGACAAATATTTGATATTGAGAACATAATAAAACTAATAAGTTAGACATAATTCACAATAGTCACCTAGGACGAACAATATCGATGGTATGCCCTTCACGACCTAGACTAGTTCGTCTCGGATGTAAGTCTAGGCCCGTCCATCTAGGTTGTTGATTCGGATCGACCTGTTTCAATCATCGTTCTAGGTCGTACCTTCTTGTAAGTCAGCCTAAGTTGACCCGTCTTGGATGTCAGCCTGGGTAAGCCCGTCCACACTTTTGGTCCAAGCCAGCAAGCCTCGGTTGCTCTCAACCGTCGACACGGACCAACTCGTCTTAATCACCAATTGTCGGGTCAGGCCAACCGGTATCAACTGTAAGCTTGGGTTGGCCTGTCTACAGCGTTGAATGAGGTTGGTTCGCCTTGGTTGTCGTCCCAGGACAACCTATCTCGATTGTTGGCCCGGGTCGAACCGCTTAGGTCGTTGTCTCGAGCGGTTCCGTCTTCACAGTTGGCCCGACCCATCTTGACTGTCGGCCCATGTTGGCAAGTATTGACTGTCGACCCTGGTCGGTAGGTCTTAATTGTCAGCTTAGGCCATTTCTTCAATCCTTGGTTTAGTAGGCCTATCTTGGCTGTAAGCTCGAGTCGTTTCTTCTCGGTCCTTGGCCTGAGCTGACATGTTCTGTACATCGGCCCGACCTTAGCCAGGCCTGTAATGGTTGTTGACCTAGGTTGTCTGTCTCGGTCGTCGATCCGGGTCGGCCTGTCTCGATTGTCAGCTTAGGTTGGCCCGTCTACATTGTCGGCCTAGGTTGGCTCATATCGACTACTCTTAACCGTTGACGTTGGCTAACTTGTCTCGAGCTTTGGGTCTAGGTCGGCTCGTCTCTACTTTTAGCCCAGTTCAGTTCGTCCCCACTTTCATCCTGGCTTGACTTAATCTTTGATGGAGATTCAAAATATTGTTTTTAAGCGGAAGCTCGGCTTAGGTTTAGTTCTAACTCACTTGATAAAGGACTTTGGGAATGGGAACTTTTTTTTATATTCTCCTCTTTTGTAGGTTCCATAAAAGATGCTTATGAAGAGTGGATTGTTGGAAGTGACCCATGAGTCGTTGGCCAAATTGACACATCTAGTCATGAGACACTTAAATCAGTCGGTTAATTAGTTGGAAAGAAAATTATATTTTCCCTTCATTTTCTCTACCCTTGTGTTTCTTTTCTCCGTAGTTTGTCTCTATCCGCCGTAACTACCATACAACCCTTCATACACCCCAAAACAAACCTTGACTTCATAACACACGCGTTCTCAACGCGCATTGCCTCCTTTTTTTAATGATATTTGCACCACGTAACTTCCATTTGACATTCAGATATGAGGAAGAAAAATTATATTTTAAAAACTCTTATCAAATACCACAACAACTCTTTTAGGTATTCCAATTCAGTTTCTTTTACGTAGAATGAAAATAATTCCTAATTTAAAAAAACAAAACAAAAATCCCAAATTTACATCCTAAATTTCGATAGCTTATTTTAGTTTGTTGATTAACTCGCTTTTCAATCAATTCCTTAATTAAGTCTTGAGTTCAACATAAAATTGAATCAATCCTATTCTCGATACAACCATATAATGAAATTAATATATCATTATAGTCGGTAAAGAAAAATAATATATATAAGCTGTTGTGAAATAAATAATGATATGTTTGATAGAGGTAGTATATGCGAATTTCACACGTATTCAACTAAAAAAAGGAAGAACCGTCTTTCACAGTTCTCCTTTGACTGTCAATACAACTAAACTTTATTTTTCTTAAGCCCAGATTGGATTCTAACTCACCAACTAAAATATATACATATATCTTCCAATAATAAACACTAACAAAAAATTTTAATTACAAAATAATATTATCGTAAACACCATGTAGTTACATTAAGAAGTAGTTATATTGGTGAAACAAAAAAAAAAAGAAGTAGAAGACCTTTCTATGAAAATAGTAGGAAACTTCGCACAAATTGGGTTGGCGTAGAAAATTCCCCTTCATGAAATTGGAAACCCTTGGGCTCCACAACTACAGTTATTCCCGTACACAAAGTACACCCTTAAAAAAACACAGATCCCAGAATAATCTATATAAATACTCACACAAACAACACATGGTTTGGTAAACGTAAACCTCTGTTTTCATATATGAAGAAGATATTGGTGAGTAATTAACCGAGTGCATCATATTTATTTATCATATTCATAAACCCTAAAGGCTTTAGATTTGTGTTTGCTTAGAATATGTGTCTGCTAACCCAGTCTGATTTGAAGCGTATTTTCGAGAAAGTGGACGTGAATGGCGATGGGTTGGTGAGCCTCGAGGAGCTGAATCAGATGCTGCAAATCACAGGTAACTGCAATTACACCATACAAGAGTTGGAATCGTTGGTCGAAACGAAGAGCCTTGGTTTGAGCGAGTTCTTTTTCTTTTACAACTCCATTTCGGAGCAGCAGAACGGAGAAATTAGAGGCGGTGGTGGTGAGGCAGAGGAATTGGAGAGCGACCTGGTGAAAACCTTCAAGGTGTTTGACTTGGATGGAGATGGCTTCATCACCAGCCACGAGCTTGAGTCTGTGTTGAAACGGCTTGGCATGTGGGATGAGACCAATTGCAATGATTCTACGACCATGATTCGGTTCTATGACACCAACTTCGATGGTCGTCTTGATTTTCAGGAATTCAAGAACATGATGTTGGTTTCCAGAGCCTGATCATCCTTCGTTTCCATCAAACTCTCTGCACTCATTTTTACAACCAAACCTTTCGGGTCTTCCTCCTCTGTTTCTGTAAATATGTGTTTTATGATCATCAACGTTATTCATAAGTATTCTGTGTAACTCTGTAGCTGTTTATATAAGAGAAAATAATTTTTTAATTATTAAATTTTCACCACTTTCTTTTACAATAACTTGAGGTGATATTTTTTATCAAAATTATATTATTAATCTCATTTTTTTATTCTCTTCCTTTATCTTCTGATGTGATTTCTGATGTGATTTAGTATGAGTTATTGATTTTTTTCAAAAATAAAGATAGTGATACATTAATCAATGACTCACATTAAATCACGTTAAAAATAAAGAATAAGAATAAAAAAAATAGAAGTCATAATATCATTGTCCTATTTTTTAAGAGCCTTTTCAATTTATTCATATCTTTATATTTCAAAATTATTTAGAAGATGTCATCTAACATGTAGAAGAAAGTTATCAAAATATCATTATCCTTATATTAGTCGGTCCCGATGTAATATCAAGAGACTTTAGCATAAAGAAAGAAAAAAAAGAAAGTTTTGAAATTTAGTTTCAAAGAAAGTAAATAAAAAGAAAAATTTAGAAAGAATCTGATCTTTTATTCTTAGTATTTTATCATGTCATTTATACTCACCATATTAGATTTTAATTCGGTATTTCTTTTTCATAAACTTAAATCTAGCATGAATTGGAACTTCATTCAAATTTTTAATTTTGAAAGTATGAATAAATGTTAGCAAAATCAATGTCGTGATGGGATGAAGCTCCATTCCATCCATACAAAGTTTGCTTCATGTCAAGAAAAAAAAGAAAAAGAGGTTGAGAAAATATTTGTAGTTATTTTTTCGGTTTTTAGAATACTTATTTAGAAAGTAGTTTCAAGATTTAATAGAGTTTGGATGGAAAATTAATCGTATGGAAATATTTTAGAAAAGTGGTCTAAAAATGGAAAGTGAAAAGGAAAATAAATATTTTTTTTATTTTACTAAATAGAAAAAACACAATTATTGTGTCTTCCTATTTTTTTAATTTCTTTTGCTGCACTAATGATAAAAAATAACAGAAAAATAAATAAAAAAATTAGTTGAAGCAGTTTTATATAGTTAAACTGCTCTAGAAGTACAAGGTTGAAGAGTTTGGTTTCCACCACTGAAAGTATGTAATGTACGACCAATAATGGCTGCGTGGGGGGCTTATGTAGTTTTTTCTTTCACACACTAATCTTTTTCACATTTACAAAAATTAGGAAAAATATTTTTCTATGTGATATTCTTTTGACTGTAATAGTCTAACTTCTAAGTCTTTAATTGTAGTTTTTCTCTCGTGTTTATCTTTAAAGAAAATAGAAAAACCAAAGACGACTTTTTTATAAAATGATCTCGCATATTCTAGAGGTAACATTTATAGTTGCATTTAAGTAGCTATCTATGAAAGCAGCATTTCTTAATTAACATTGAAACCATAGACTTCTTAAATTAAAACCAATAAATATTGACTTAGCTACGTCTTTTATTAATCTCCATGCCCAAACATTCAAAATAGCACTTATAATTCGTTTGGTTATTTTTAAAACCTTGGGCAAAGTATTATTGCCAAATACATTATATTGTTTGAAAAATTAATTTTGAGCAAATAGTACTTATATTGATAATTCGTCTTTGTACTATTGAATTATCAAAAGTTGTTTTTATAAATAACTTTATTTTAATTTTGGAACAATTACGTTAAAAATTTATCTAACACTATATTTTACTAATCTATAGCACAAATTTGTGACGTCGCATTTAATAGAATAATTCTAATAAATAAAACAACACATATCATAATAAAATAAAGCAAATGACATTAGAATTTAACTATTACAGTCATTTCAAAATATACTTAAAAACAGAAGTACCATGGGCTCAAAACAATACCATAAACATGTCTTAAAACATAAATCATATTAGCAAAAGATTGCTCAATAAAAAAAGGAATTACATAAGATCAGTTTTTCGAAAGATGCTCAAAAGAGCAATAACCAACAAGCCTAAACTACACAACAACATCTTCGTTGTCTTGATAATCACCAGAGGTCTCCACATCTGCTCACACCAACATTTGGTGATTATAGCAAAAAGGAAAACACAACAAGAAAACAAACACAGAAAGAAAGAAGGGTAAGCTAGTGTATTTAAGCATTTATACGTAAATATAGTTACATAAGTACATAATCCAAGAAACACATACATGGAGAAAAGAAACATTAACTCACAAAGTTTTCACTCAATTAAACACCCACCGACTCTTGACTCAATATCTGGATTATGCACATGATATAGAATTCTAAGGAATTATGCACTTGCGTTGATTTCTAAACTCTGCAGAGTCTAGCCACAAGGTGTTATCTCCCAATCAATCACAAGGTTAATCCCAATATGTCTCAGGCTCAAACACCTCCCAAGACTAGGATCTCCTGCCACTTCCACCACATAATCACTCTACTCTACGTGAGTGTGTGAGTGATTATTAGAGTTCATAATACATTCCTTATCTAGATATCTCCTATATCAAGGCATATACTAACCACAATATCACCAAAAATTTCCTTTGAAACTCTTTTACCATCAACATTCCATATGTTATCTCAGAATAATTATCATCTCAAACTAAACACATTAAGTACAGGTTAAAAAAATGCCACATCATTCATGCGTAGCTTCATAAATCATATTTTTAACATTAACTCAGTTAATCATAAGTTAAAGTAAGGAATTAAAATTGTAACAATTCTCGCTTAAGCTAGATTGATCTCGCTTAAGCTAGACTGATCTCGCTTAAGCTAGACTGATCTCGCTCAAGCTAGACTGATCTCGCTCAAGCTAGATTGATCACGCTTAAGCTAAAATTTGAACAGAGAGCAAAGTGAAATTTTGCTATTCTCGCTTAAGCTAGAAATTCTCGCTTAAGCTAGACTTACCTCGCTTAAGCTAGACTTATCTCGCTTAAGCTAAAAATTCTCGTTTAAGCTAGGATAGCATCTTTTCACTAGTTTCAACTTGCAAAAACCAAAAATTCCTAACAACAAAACTAAAAAACACAACCACAGTTAGACAAAATCAAATATTCTATGCATTATGGTCCTTGATCCTAGCTATTCTCTGCATATATTAACTTTCCTTTATTGTTGTAATATCACAGTAATTATTACTATAATCATTCGTCAAGCACCAGGTTAGGATAGTATTTGTCTCAATCAACATAATGAAAAATACTATAGGATCTTGATTTGACACATTCTCTGTATTTAAACACCACATGATCAATGCAAATATATATCATTCTATACCAATTTCTATCTACCACTAACATCAAACTAGCATTTTAAGTACTATTCAAAACCAAAAACATGCAAGACCCTTAAAAAAAATTTAAAGCCCTAGTTTCCCTTATCTTGACTGAGAGTTAAACTTAGAGGGGGAAAAACTAATAGAAAGAGCACCACAGCTCCAGAAACGGACTTGAGGGCTGAAAAACACGAACACAAGAACGAAGATGAGGTTCTAAGGAAGAACCCATGACAGAACCAATGCAATAATAGAGCTGGAAAAGGAGAAAAACGGAAGTTTGAGCTCAACTTTTCGCTGGTTGAGAGGAATGTTTCGCAGCTGTCCTAGCACAACTTCTGTTTCAGAAAGAAGAAAAAGTAAGTGAGTTGTTGTTAGGTGAGGAGAGAAAATGGAAAGTAAGTGAGTAGCTGAAGAAGTCTTTAGAGAAACAAGTGGGTTGACTTTGATCCTTTTCGATGAAAATATGTCCAATATTTTAAACAGAAAGTAGGCCTTATAAAATTGTTGTATTATTAATAAATAGAAATTTTAGTTTACTAAATTATATTTATGCTGCAAAAAATATGAAAATAATTTTAGCATTGCCGTTTGAAATTGAAAACGAATTTCTACGATCACAGAAGAAAAATGCATAGTCTCTTAATTGCATTAAATTGTTTACAGCAAGAAAAGCTTATTTCGAAATACACAAGTGTCACATAATTACAGATTACAAAATGAAAGTCATTAAATAAGACTGAATTGTGACTACACAAATGCGCAAAGATATGACAGTAAACAGATTTAGTGTTATTATTTCTACATATAAAAAGATGACTAATTTTTGCGCGAATAATATAATAATAACAAGAATAATGATATTTAATATATTATTTTTAAAATGATTCTACTAAATCTCTATATAAATATGTAATTTTTATTGAAATAAAATATAATTCACTTGGAAATAAATTAACATTAAAATATATATTTTATTAAAAGTTGAATATATAATCCGTTGTTAAGAAGAGAAAGAAAGTACTCTATTATATAGAGTGAGTAGATTATAGGTAGGGCATGTAAAGTGAGTTTATGTGAAATTTGATTCTTTGTGTGACATTATATAGTTGCAAAATTTCTAAGTGCTTTGTACATATACAATGAACCGTGTTGAATAAACTTTGTTTGGTTGAATCAATTGTCAAATTTAAAATCTACGCTTTCATTTTCTTTCTATGATCATATATCTGGTGGCTTTAAAATACCTCAACATTTATAATCCTTTTTTTTCTTGTGGCATTAATAAATGGCTCGTGTTCCTCGATCGTCATTTAATAAAGGTCCACTCATAATATTGTTAAGATATTTAAATTATTTTTATTAATAAAACATATAAATAATTATATTAAAAGTACCTTTAAACATGAATATAATATTTAAGAAATAAATATGAATTATTCATATGATAATAATTCTTAGACATCATAAATAAAACTGATAATAATAAGGAAAGAAAGCATGATGAATGCTCGGATTTAAGTTTTTTTTTTTCTCGTAATTTTTTACTATAACATATAATTCAACCAACCTATAATTTGAGAACAAAAATTATCTTTAAAAAGAAGTCAACTTTCATTTTTTTTTTCTTTTTAAATGTGTGATTGCTGGATGATCATTATGGATTTGGAAACCAGATATAATACATTATATTTTCCTTTTAGTTTTTTTTTTATAATTAATATGGTATCGGATAAATTCACTTTTCAGCATGATTATTTTATAATAAACTTATAATTTGTAATAGACATGAACTAATTATCTATCGGTAATGTTTTTCAAAATAATGATTGTTCAATAAATAAGACATGATAAAATTATTACAAAATTTGGTTCGATTTAATTCATATTCCATAATCAATTTTAACTTAATCAAATCACTACACACATTTTTTATTGGCTCATGTAATATTTTTTAGTTCAAAACTGAAACATACCACGCGAAAAACATTCCTTATGGTTTCACTTATCATAAAAAAATCCCACAGTAGTATGTTAATTTTCTTATATAAATCACAATAGTCAAATACTTTTTGAAAAGTATCTTTTATCTACTGGTATTTTTAATATTTATCTATCTATCTCTCTCTCTCTCTCTCTCTCTCTCTCTCTATATATATATATATACATATATATATATATATATATATATATATATATATATATATATATATATATATATATATATATATATATATATATATATATATAGGTTTAAATACATTTTTCGTCCTTATTTTCGTAGTGTTTGTTGCAGATGATCCTCATTTTGACAGAATGTTTTAAATAGTCCTCATTCCTATCGAATGTTTAAAATAGTCCTCATTTTCGCAATTCGTGTTTGATTTGGTACTTTTCTGTGACGTCATTTGAATCAGTAACGAAGCACGGTACAGGTGGCACTGTTTGTATTTTGTATTACGTTGCATTGGGATGTGTTACGTGTAATATACAATGTTCCGTTACTGATTTAAATGGTGTCACAAAAATGACCAAATAAAACATGAATTGCGAAAATGAGGAACATTTCAAATATTTGATAGAAATAAGGAACATTTTAAACATTCGGTAGAAATAAGGATCATTTTAAATATTATGTCAAAATGAGGATCATCCACAATAAACACTACGAAAATAAAGACGAAAAAGATATTTAAACTTATATATTTAATATCTCATAATATCATTATATATATTTGATATCTCAATTATACTCACATCATTTATCCATCTTATTTTAGATTTTAGAAATTGGTTTACTTCAGTTTAAATGAACTTTTAAGTTTATATATTTACGATATCTATCTTATATAAAAAACAGTTGTTGAAGTGACTACTGAGAGTAAAATTATTAGATGGATATGTTTATGTAAATATTTTTATTTTATTTTATATAGGTTATAATTTTAGTTTTTTAAGAAATTTGAAACGTATACCTTTGTTAAAAAATTATTCTTAATTATATTTTTACGTTGCACTTTCTACTATCAATTTTATATTATACATCTTAAAATGTTTTCAGACTAAATCAATTAAAAATAAGATACACTTGAAGAAATATCATACTTATTATATTAATCAGTATGATAATAAATTCATACTTTGTGTGGAAAGAATAAAATTAACGTTAATATATTTTAATGGTAAAACGGCATAAAGTATATAGAAAAGGTTGAAAACTAGTGTAAAAAATAGTATAAACTACTAAATGAACTATATATTATGAATTAATTTAAGATTTTTTAATAATATAAAGTTTAATTTAAGATTTTTTAATAGTTTTATGAATTATTTTATATATTATTAAAATTATATAATAATATTTTCTTAATAATTTGATAATTAAATTAGAATTAAAAATATACATATTTATTATTTAAATAAATAAGTTTTTAACAATAAAATTATCTAAACAATCCAAACTATAGTTTTAGTTCTTATTATATCTACTCTCTTTTCCTTATTTTTCATTTATTTTTATAGTCATCTCCTTCTTCTTCTACCAACCTCTCTCTCACTCATTGCCTTCTTTTTTCTAAAACGGACATTGAATTGCATAATTTAAAATATATTTTTATTTTTATTTTTTAAAATATATAATTTGGAATACAACTTTTGCATTCTAAAACATCCTTTGATTGTGTATTATGAAACTCAAAATGAAAAGATATGTGAAACTGATTTTTTTTTTAATATATATAAATACAAAAAAAAATTATGGAGGTGCAAGAAGAAAATTTTCTCCATATATTTTTTAAATAGTCCAACCTTCAAGACATCTTTTAAGGACAAAACGGTGACGAAGTTCTATGTTCCAAGGCGGATAACATCTTGGATGCATGGTGATTGATCCTAACGATGTCACTCGACGGACTGAGATCGGAATATCAATCTTAAATCTTATGTTCCTACTATGCCTAATAGTCTCACATCATTTAGGAGTCGAGGTCTAAGGCGGTTTAAATACTCCTTTCACCCTTTGGTGAGCCTTTTAAGGATAAAACTGTGACGAAATTCTACGCTCCAAAGTGGACAATATCAATGCATGGTGATTGACCCTAATTAACAATGTCACATGACAAGCTTAGGATCGAAATATTGATTGACGTCCACTGTGAGACTGATAACAATGTTCTAAGATGAATGGGTCCCTTAAGCCTTACGTTGTGTTCACTTGAGGGAGAGTATTTGAGAGAGAGTGAGTGGATAGATTTAAGTGGATTTAAGAGTGAATTTAAGAGTGAATTATGTGTTGTTTTTTTAAGGGATTTAGAAGTGATTGTGGGTAAATTTAGAAGTAATTTTTGTGAAAGTTTGTGAAAGATTTGATTGATATGATTTATTAAAAATATGTTTTAATAGAAATATATATGAAATTATCATTTTGCCCTTAATTTAATAAGTAGTATATATTGATATTTTTGTATTAGTAAAAAAAAAACCAGTGTTCAGAAACTAAGCATATGGATCGAATCCTCTCAACTTTAACCAACCAACAGATTCGTTCCATGATATGGGATCAAATCCCTCACTCTAGATCCAATCCATTCAAAATGGGATTGAATCCCTCACTCTAGATCCAATCCATTCAAAATGGGATTGAATCCCTCAACAAGCAATTTCAATGGGATCGAATCCCTCAAGCCCTAGATCTGATCCATTCGAATGGGAATCGGATCTCTCACTTTCTCTCTTAACATAGATCCCTTTTGGGATCGAATCCCTTGTTTAAGCACACTTAACTTTCCACGTTCAGCTCCCTCACACCATGAATGGGTAAAATTGTCATAAAGCTGGTAAATTCACTCAAATCAGCGCATAAGTGGGGAGATTACAATCCTGCTCCATCCCGCTAATCACCTGTATGCCTTTCTCTTAAAACCTACCAAGTGAACACAAAATTAACTTCATAATTCATCTCCGCTTTGCCACTCTACCTCAAACAAACACAACATTAGGGATGATCTGTCATTCCCCTTAGACCTCGACTAGGGGGCTTATGTTCCTATCACGCCTAATAGTCTCACATCGCTTAAAAGTTGAGGACTAAGACGATTTAAATACATATTTCTCCTTTGATCCTCTGTGACACCTTTTAAGGACAAAACTGTTATGAAAAACACACATTCCAAAACAGACAATACCTCAAATGCATGGTGGTTAATACTGATTTTATTATCAGACTTGGAATGAAAATAAGACCAATTATTTGAAGTGGAGTGGCTTGACTTAGTCTAAGATAAACTTAACTTGATTCAATCCAAAATAGATATGTCTGATTTTGAATTGACTCAACTCGAGGGAGGTGAACCAAATATAACTCGGATAAATATAAACCTAAAGATAACCTAACTCATAAAATGCCAATATAAGTTTGACTAAAACTATCATTTGAATAAATTATTATAATGGGTTATAAAATAATTCTCCGGAAGTATGCTTCTTAAAAAACATCGTGCAATTTAAGAAACAGGGAAGAAAATTGTGAGATTTGTAGTTAAATTGTTAATTTGAATAGTTTGTTTATATTTTGTTTTGAAATTAAATGTTTTTCGTTTGCCATAATAACTAAAGGTCCTAATGCTTGTAATTAAAAATATATTTGAATTAATATTTTTTATTATATGGTTCTAATTATATTTTTATTTTTCACAATGACTGAGTTTTGAACAACTCTATTACACGTGATGAATTAGATATATTTTATGAAAAGTAATACATTTAAATAGTACTTAAGTGGTTTTATAACTATTTGAAAATTTTCTTTTAAAAAAGTGCTGCTTTGAATAAATGGATTGTAGTAAAAGCAAAACTTAGTTAGCTTAGGATTTTCTCAGGGGCGGTGGGTTCGTGTAGCTTGAATTCAATTCAAGCATTTCAAAGTTGAAAATTTGTAAACCTTGTGTTCAGATATAGTTTGTGTATTTAGAAAGCATGATTCTTAGTATTTTTCTTTTATGATAGGAAACAAAGTAATAAAACAGAAAAGAAAAAGTAGTACAATCCACCGTTTCATACCCAGAATTCATATAATAATCTATAGACGAGAAGTATAGAAGTGCTTGATACAATAAATAATATAATCAAAATACATATAAATTCAAATATGTGTTTCTTATTTTCAAGTTTAAGATAAATTCATTTTTCTAATTTCAAATTGAAGATTAATAATTTAATTTTCATAATTTTAAAGATATTTTAATACAAAATATAAAAAAGAATTTCCGTAAAAAGATTTCTTTGAACAATTATTTTGTATTAGTATAGAAACAAAATTAATATTAAAGTTACTTTTAAATGCTATTGAAAAGGGTTATTTTCTATTAAAGTAATTTCTTTGATGGCCAAGTCTACAATTATAAATCTCTACAAAAATATAAAGGCTGAACTTTAGTAAGTTTTTGCCTTGTGTATGTGACAAAACCACTTTACTGAAGTAGACCCACTAAAAAAGAACAAAGATTTTGTGATGCCATTTCATTCTCCTTTTTGCTGATACTTACTATCTTTTTAACATCAACTTTACTTCACCTTTTCTAAAGATTGTTCTTTCTTCTAAAATAAGGTGTCTTCATAGTATTACTCTTTCGAAACATAAAAGTAATTGAAATGAATTTACATTTCTAATAAACTTTTTTCATATGCATAAACAAGATAATCAAACCCTGTTAATATACTTATAAAATTTAATTATCTATATCCGCTGTAATGAAACTCATTGGTGTCGAGAAAGAACCAAAATTTGAAGATAACATGTATGTGTAGCAGAGGTGAGTGAGTGATTATAATTTATACCAGTTTAGTAACATAAGCGATGAACAGAAGGTATATTACAGACAGTAAGAATACTCTGTATCTGTAACTATAATTTGGTTCGCACCAGTTTCACTCAACTCCGAAAACCATCTAATGTTGGATTAGAGTTTCTTTTTGATAATTTACAAAACAATCACATGCAAACCACTTTTGTTGGTGTATTCAGAAATCATTTGTCCATTGAAACTTGAGGTTTGATTTCATTGTCGAACATGATCCGTGGCTTGCCCATGCTGAAATTGAGAACCCTCGCATTCATGTTATACTTGATTAGTCCATCGTATAACATCTTTCTAATGTAGTGCTCAATGTCCGAACCAATGAGACGAAGGGTGTAATCGTTCAATGGAGCACCCTGCTTTGCATAATCACACCTTAGTATTTCAACACACACACACACACACACTCTTTCGTTCCATATTTTGTGAATTAGACTGTGACACCAACCTAAGACAAACAAATCGAGAATAAATGAATTGTGTTTAAGGAAAGTAAGTACGTACCTCGTAGTGATCAACGAGTTCCTGGAAGTAAGAATAGACCATGTTGCAGGTGTCAGGGTTCCACAGAAACTCATCGGTGGGATCAAGAATAAGGGTGAGCTTATCCATCTGGGTTTGATCGAACTCAAAAGTTACAGGGTCGATATAGGCTGCGAAGATCCTGACATGGCGCGTGGTGCAGCTCAACCACTGCCCTCCATATTCCCTTATCATGTTTTTGCTCTTCACGTTCACCTGAGGTTCCACTGGCCTTGGTTTCGTTCCTTTTGGCTTCGCTTTCTCACTCTGTACCTGTTCCTGCTCTTTCTCCTTCACGTCCTCTGCTTCCTGAACATCGCTCTGTTGTTGGGCTGAGACAAAAACTCTTCTCCGGTTTCTCACTTCTCTTCTTCCTCCACTCCAACCCAACATCGACAATTTGGTGGAAACCATGTAGGAGCAACTCGTGGCCATGATTCAAGGTTGTGTTGTTCGTTGCTAAGGTTTTATTTCGTGGTGGTTGCCTTTATATCGGTTTCTCACTAGCTTTGGACCTTCTGCTATGGATAAGATTTCTCATACATAATGTGGTCTGCGAGGGATACGGCACTTCCGATTTTACCCATGCACAATCTTTGTTCTATAAATAAGTCATATGATCTGAAACAAAGATAGAGAAAAATAAAATTTACGGTTTCTTATTTTTAAATTTCCTTCATCACATTAAATTTATAATGTACGATAATGTTATCTTGGCTATGTTAATAAAAATAATCATTTATGACATTATTAACATCTTTATAAAAAATAAAAAAAACATGTTAATAATATTCCCTCAACATCGATGTAATCGACGGGTTGAAAATGGAAAACAATATTGAAATAAATTAAGAAAATATATAGCTCAAAAGAACAAAGTAATATATTGTAAACAACCAAAATTCAACTCTTAAATATAATATCTATTTTTTTATTTCAAATAAAAAAAGAAGCAGAAATATCGTTTTGATCTTTTAAACCTTGGTCAAGTTTGTTAGTGATATTTTAAATTTTAAAGGAAGTAATCTGAAAACAATCCATGATTATTGATCCTTAATTTGTGGTAGTTTTAGTCCTCAATAAGAATAAAAAATGGGCAGTTTGTAAAATGAAAGAGTAAAAGTTAATTTAAAATTCAAGGCACCAAAATTAAACTCAGCATAAATTTAAGGAAAAAAAGTATATACTTAAACACAAAATTTTCAATAACTAGACAAATCAGTATTTAAAAACTAAGCATTTTCTAAATTTTTCTTCACTTTTACACTGCACAAACACAGACAGCATCTTAATTGACTTAAACCTATTATTACATAACAAGGTTTCCTTTATAAATTTAGGGAGGAAGTTGGTGTAGCCTTATTTGGATTGGATGCAGAGCAATGATCCTTACGCTCTAAAATACAACTTCTTCATCTCTTTACCAATATATATTACAAAACTTGATCAAATTGAGATCGTGGAAAAAACCAGAGAAAGCATTTGAAATATAGAGTGACAAGGGGGAAGTGGCCCAGAAGAACTTACAAGGCCTAGTTTCCTCGTTATTAAGTATAGGAGGAGGGAACACCCAAACAACCTCTCATCCTAAATCCATTGAAAACCCAAAGAAGATGCCACTGTTAATAGGAAAAAGAAGACTTCATCTTCAAAAAGTTCAAGTCATGAAAAAAAGGATAGAGCTTCTTCTTCTAGCATTTTGCTAGTGATTTGCTCAGTCAAAGCTTGATGCACGGCTGCAACGGCCTCTCAAGTAGTCCTCCAATGTCAAACCCTGCTCAACACTGCACATGGAGAGTGACTCCTCCACCAAATCACGCAGTGCAAGATCTAAATGTGACTGTAGATTATCACTAGGTGGACACGCTTCATCATCAACCGTTTCTGCTGCATCCAAACCATTCTTAACTTCTAACCTTGCCCACTTCACTGTTTCAATGTCACCTTGAAGGAGCTTTAAGATCTGTGGTCCAACACAATCAATGCATCAGATTTTCAACTAGGGACTAATTCACAGAATATTTCTAAGGTAATCAAACAAGAAGATGAAGTTGTGGCGTGCACTATCAAGATATGTACCACAGGATTTAGGATAAGCAAAACGCAGACATCCAGGAAAATGCACTCCATATGCAACGAATGAGTCTATTATTATATATGATATGACATAGATTCCACAATATGCAATAAAGTCAAAAGTGGACCACTTACAATGTTCATTTGAGGCCTAGCCCTTGGAGCACGTTTGATACACAGTGTGGCTGCCAACACCATCTTTTCCATCTCCTCATGATCATAGTTTTCACCCAAACTAGGATCTAACAATTGTAACACCTTTCCACTATTTAGAATTGGACTTGCCTGCGAAAGTGCGTTTCTTTTATATTTTTTCGCAACACATATGATTAGGAAATGGAAGTATTTGAGGTGATGCCAGAGCATAGGACTACAGAAACATACCCACATGACAAGACTTTCTTGGCCTTTAGGATAATCACGGTTTATGGGCCTTCTCCCTGAAAGAAGTTCGAGGAGCACCACGCCAAATGCATAAACATCAATCTTATCATTTACTTTGCCGTACATGAAGTATTCAGGAGCCAAGTAACTGCATCATAAGTACAATACATTAAAATAATTTAGGACCATTTCAAATGTGTTTTCTCTCTCTAGCATGGTTATGCAGGGTCTAAATGTACCAACCCAAAGGTTCCAGCAACATCTGTGCAGGTTATGTGTGATGACGAGGTTGATGCCCATTTTGCCAGTCCAAAATCAGACAGCTGAAGAAAATGAAGCAGATCATGAGGCTCAACTGATGCAGATTATGTTAAATTAAAAAGTAATGACTAGATAAATACCTGGGGTTCAAAATCCTCGGATAATAACACATTTGATGACTTTACATCCCGATGGATCACGGGTTGATCATCTTTAGAATGCAGATAATTTAAAGCCTCAGCAATACCCACAGCTACCTTATATCTCTCCGACCAACCAAACGCAAGTGAATTTTTCTTATTACCTATTTTGGCATGGAATAGAAGGAAGTCAATAACTCGCCATATAGAAAAACCAAAGGGATATATATAGCAAACGTACCATGAAGATTCTCTTCAAGGCTTCCCCTTGATAAGAGATCATAAACCAGAAGAAATTTGCCATTCTCAAAGCAGAATCCCAGGAGGGAAATTATGTTTTTGTGATGCAAGGTAGTGATGATTTCTATTTCCAGAATAAATTCCTTCAATACATCTTCAGAAGGCTTTAGAATCTTGACAGCAAGTTCCTTGCCATCAGGAAGGCAGCCTCTAAAAACCTGACTGCTTCCTCCTTTCCCAATAAAGTTTTCTGAAATCACATTAGTAACCACATTAAAAAAACACAATCCAGTTTGTTACATTGAACTAAGTCAAACTAACTAGGATACAAACCCGGTAAGAAATTTGATGTGGCAGATACAAGATCTTGGTACCCAAACAATCTACAAGTTGAGGAGTACTTCTCATGAAGGCCCTCCAATTCTTTAGGAATGTTTCTTGAATTGCTTTCTGGCGAAGAAGCTGTTCCGATTTCAGAATCTACTGGAACAAGAGCACCACTTTCCCTATCTAAAGCCGCGGGTTGATCTAAACTTCGGTCACAAGTTTCAGACTTTTCATCACGATCTGAAGCATATGAAATATTTCTAGAAGGTAACCTCATTGCCCACTGGACCACGGAAATCTCGGGGTGCGTCAATGATCTATCAGTAGATTGTGTGTCCGATATAATTCTACGGTGTAGTAGTGGCCAACCAGGTTTCAATTCCGCTTCTGCAGCAACAGTGGGTTGCACTTGCACTGGCACTATAGCCAAGGAATTCTCTTTACCATCATCACCAGAAACCCCTTCTGCAGATTGGTAGCATGAAGGGTCTGGCAATGCCAAGGTTGTGCCACAAACTGAACAGCTCGGTTTTCTAACAGTTTCTGTCGAATCTAGGAAAAACTTAGCTAAACTGTGATCTGAAATTTGGCCAGGTTTCTTCTCATCAGCATCCGTCCCTGAATTGTCATCACTTAGAACTTTTGTATTCCTACTGAGTGTCCAATGAATCGAACCGACCAAACCATTTCTGTGTTGACGATCAATCCCTGCAAAACAAACTCAAGCCTGAGAATTCTACCGTGTCCACGAGAATCCAAACAATCAAAACTAAGAACAATCAGACACCTTGTAAGTCAGCAACACTTGGTGGCGAGCTGTCGCGTTTGAACACAACCTTCCCATTGTTAACAGCGAGAACAGAACAATCCTTGGACAACTTCTTAGCACAGTATTTAGCTACAACGGTAGATGACCGGATTCTATGCAGACCATGAGTTGTTCCGACCACAACATGAGTTGCGGAATAACTATTTGCTTCTCGAACCAAAATTTTCTTCACCGATGAACCACGGCAAATTTTGAGTTTGAGGTCGACCTAACAAAAAAAAAACAAAAACCATAAAATTCAGTATGTTTCTTTCAGAGACTTCAAAGAAGAAGCACTTCCACAAACTTCAAAATTACGCTTTTGTTTTCCACTGGGAAGTTTTATTTTTGATGTCCCGCATTTCCTACCCAATTTGAAGGCAGCAAATGAATTTGCATATTCCGTTTATAGAAATTGAAAAGGGCCCACCCAGAGAACGAAGATTGAGAAATTGAACCTGTTTCAAGTTGCAGAATCCTTCATAAACGGCAAGAACAGAGTCAAACGCCTTGACAAGCGAAAGCAGCGAAGATTTCCCGTCTCCATTCACAGTATCTACGCAACCCCATTTCACCAGTCAATCTTCACGTTAAAAAACAAGAACCCAAAGCAAAAAAAGAAGAAAAAAAAAAACTGAAATTCCCCAAGTACCCTGGTTCCCAAGAACATGCAGGGCAACCACGGTGTCACCAGGGTGAGCCACTTTGACCAAAGCCCAGGTGAGCAATTCCTTGCTGGGGGAGTTCATCTTCACCCCCACCACCACCTTGCGGCCACCGGAGCCTCCGTGAGTGGGTTCCCCGGTAGGACCCGTTTGAGGCATTTTTGACGTTGATCACGATCAGAGTGACGCCGTTTTGTTGGTGGCGAGTGTTGTCTGAGACAGAGAGTGTGGGTGAGTAATAGTACTAGGAATTAAGTGAGTTTGTTGGTGCTCTGTTTTGCTGTGTTCTGTTATATGATTTTGGTTTGGTTTGGAACTACCAAGGTTTGTTCGGCTTAACTGTCGTTGGTTCAGTTCGCTTTTGAAGCTCCCACGCCAAACTCTGAAGCTTCTAACTTCTGTTAAAACTATTATTATTATTTATATTTATAGTTATATTTATCTAGGTGACTTTCTAAACAAGATGCTACTAACCAAGTTTAAAGCCCTTCGGTTTTGACCGCTGACTGGACCCAACTTTCTTCTTTAACCTAAAATTTACATTTTTTTTAACAATAAATATTCTTATCTACTCTTATCAAAATACAGGAAAATATTTTAAAATGTTAACATTGAATAAAATATGTAAAATACTCGTTCTAAAGTCACTGTCATTTAATATGTCTGCATACAAATTAAAGGGTGTTTAATTATTTTTTTAATACTTATTGTTTTCTTTTAATTGACCTCTTAATACTTTACCATATCACTTTCAATATCTTTAATTTTAACTTGAATTTCAATATTGTCCATAAAAAGCTATCAGCAATAAAAAATATCATATTATATATTCATCATTTATCATAAATATAAAATACAGTTTGTGTTCAAATATTTATTAATTATCATTAATGCTTTATAATATAAATTGTATATTAATAAATACTTATTTATTGTAAATTTAATTTATTATATAAAACAGTAAAAAAAAAAAGTGAGACATTATTTTAGATATTCAGATTGATTATAAGTCAATTAGTTGAGTTGGAATCGAATTTCTTTTGAATTAGAATTCGTGGTTTTTTAGGTTTTTAAAAGTTTTGAAATGAAAGAAGGGTTTTCTGAAATGAAATATGGATAAGAAATTTGATGGGATGGTGGGCTACTTAAATGTAATGTAGGAAAATTATTATTTAATATTATTATTATAATAATAATAATTATTATTATTATTATTATTATTATTTTATGATAGAAGGTTCCGTGTATGAATAAGAAATTACAAATGGTTGGTGTTTTATTTGTGAAGGAACAGGAATTAGTTTTGTTACGTCATTCTCATTTCAATAACATCACGCTTTAATTTGCTTGGTTTTCAATCATTGTGTTAACATCCATATACGAATGCACCAAATGGAATTTTTATTTTGAAGTTGCTTTATAACTTTTCATTCACTGTCTTTTTAAGTTTTTATTAGGTCATTTTTCACGTTCTCTTATTTCATTATTCAACAACCATTCACACTCTTTTATCTTCCTTCACTTCATAAAATCTCTTCCTTCACTTCATAAATTTGTTTTTTTTTTTTCTAAATTAGATATT
>Ga0209589_1003072_pt1 | contig 29205 bp, 13 predicted proteins | sample CowpeawhiteBW_FD_187525 | JGI IMG/M metagenome (GOLD analysis project Ga0209589, IMG submission 187525) | Root nodule microbial communities of legume samples collected from California USA - Cow pea white BW (SPAdes) (version 2) | ecosystem: Host-associated > Plants > Roots > Nodule | place: USA...
TTTTATAAATATACTTTTATTTTGTTATTTTGTTTATTAAATTAATAACATTACAATATCATCAATTATTAATATAATTCAAAAAATGCGTACACACAGGCGCGATAGCGCCTGTGTTTACACTAGTAGTTTGAAAAAGGAGATCAGTTCTTAACAAATTCAAAATTTGAATTCAGTTATCCTTACCAACAAAAGGAAAGAGGAAAGCTTCAACTTTAGACAAATATATAGATGATTTATTATGTTTATTATAATACAAACTGATTAAAATTTATTATCATTGATATATTTTTGCATTCACCTAAAATTATTTAATACATCATTGAAGTATATCAAAATAAAAATGATTCGATTAGCAATTTATCAATGTCAAAATCTTATATGAATTAGTTCAGATAAACACAAAGAAGTTACATGCTCAAAATACTAAAACATGTCTGAATTTCGTGTGTATTGAATGACATTAAAAAGGTAAGGGCCCACGTAATTGTATAGTCTTAATTATTGTTAGACAAATGAAAAACTATATAAAAAGAGTTATGAGTTTTTCATAGTTTATGTATAAATTTATTTATAATATATATTTTTATAAATTTTATTTTTATCTCAATACAAACTAATACTAATTTATAAAAAAACAAATTATTTTAAATTGGTTTATAAAAGCTGCTCTAAACAAACTTTACCTAACATGTTGGAAGTGAACAGGTATTTAATCTCGTCAAATTTTATTTAATTTTGATTAAATCATATTACATCTGGGATTTAACATAAATAATTGATCACCTAACCGTTAAGGTATTGCATTAAATTGAATTCATTTGATCATTAAAAACAATTAACTCAATTTATTTTAAATGAATTTGTAAGGATTTTAGTGTGTTTATCCATTACAATCTCCCCAAGCAATTAAAAAGTAACTTCTCAAATTCATTCATTCAATGTGGCACTAATTCTTCTAGGGGGTATTTGTTGTTTAAACAAGTTTTCTGTAAATATTTTTCAAAAACTAAATCCCTTTTAAAAATGTATTTGATTTATACATAAAAAAATATTGTTTATCTCTATTTCTAAAATCTGATTTATTCCATCCATTGTATAAATTGACTTAGTTTTGAAAAAAAAAAATTAAAATATTTAAACTGCTAAACTTCTTTTGAAATTAATCTTTCAGATTCATCCGTCTAGATTTCTATCTTTTCCTTTACCATAATGAACTTATTCGGTGGCCGCGAAAATAAGTGCGTTTGGTACAAGCTATTCATGGTTCGCGCTAACGTGACAGAAAACGCAGTTTCTGTGTACGGTTTTTTTACCATTGTGATTTTTCAGGATAGAAACCTAAAGACTGCGTCAAGAACACCCTCACACAAAACCAAAACAAGGAAATTTTTTCCACTTGATTCAAATACCAACAAAGGGTGAAAACACAATGCATGAAAAAAGTTGACAATAAAGTACAAATAAAAGGGAACACAGAACAGTAGTTGAATTATAATCAATGATAATTTCTTTTCAATAAAAAAGAAGTTTTGAATTACATCTCACATCCTTAAAGTTTAGAGAAAATATAAACAACACTGTATTACATTCTCCATGCAAAAACTGCACAAGGGTCTTCCCATCTTTTTGAAATCTTACCTCACTATCTTCTTTGTATGAGAATATTATGAGTCAGAAAACAGCATCTCTTTGATGCATACCTTCACCCCCACATGATGGAAAAAGGGAAGTTACCTATAAATTACAGAGCTGTGTGAATGGGGTGTGACTTAGAGCTTCCAGAAAGTCTTGGTTGCAACAAGAATCTTCTCTCTGCCGTGTGATTCAGGTTCTTTATCATAAACGGTAGGCTTCCACCTCACTCCTCCGGCAATGCGAGCTACTTTGTCGATCACTTCAGGTGCATCCCTAACCACCACAGTTCCCTCAGGACGCAACATTCGATCAATTTCTACCATCAAATCAACAAGACTACATCTGCAATCAAAGTGTGAAGCTACCCAGGTGAGATCATTGTCTACTATTTCGCATCAAAGTAAAGAATTTCTAAATGCAGAGAGAATGAAAACACTCTATAAGTCTTGAGTGAATATAATTGTTTCTCTTGAACATCACAATAGAACCACTAGTTCGGAGGCAAATGAAGCACTGAAGATATATGCTTCAGTACACATGTAACATGTTCATATGTAATACTTATAACTTAGTTTCCGTAGCAATGTTTCTTTCTATCACGCTTGCCTTGTTTGTTCTCTTTGTCAACAAATATCTATATGCAATGACCATGAGTTTTCATTTAGGAATTCAATATATTCACCAGGATCTTGTAGTACAGTCCCTTTATGCGAAAAGTAGATATCCCAAATCAATACCTGTTTTTACCAGAAGCTGGATCTTTTATAAGGGATTCGATGCTGGCTACGTGGATTAGATCATAGCTACGAGGGTATGTTGAAAATGGTTCACACCTGGGAACAGAACCATAAAACTTAGATCCAATAAAATTCATCCATTATAAATTGAAAAATCATATTCAAATATATTAAATAAAAAATCAGATGCAGGATCTAGATTAAAATTCAAAGTTAGAGAGCTTATGTGCTTAATTTTTTATGTTACAATGATATGTAGAAGACTTTCACTCCTTTTCCATAGAAGATTCGCTACAATCACAAAATGTTACCACTAAACTTTTATTTGAATAAGCCATATGATTAATTGGGCAGTTTAACATAAAATTTAGATCCAAAAAAATCTAAAATGAGAACAAAGTTAGCTTGACACACCCTGAATTTCTTATACAGGCATATCAGTTAGCACACACATACAGACAGATCCATAATACAGCATAAGTCAGTAATTTTCAAGCGTAGTAGAGCGACAAGCATTGCAACCAAGTAAAAATTGGAGAACAAGAAGGAAGCAACTTGCAAACAACATAAAACCACTGAATACCATGTGGATAATCATTGCAAACCACAAAAATTTCTCACAACATTTCCTATTTTCAAATTATATTATCAGTTCAAAAATGAAGGCTTATTTTCAAAGACAAGTGCCAAAATGATCAGATAAAGATCAGAGCTCACCAATCATGATAGACTCCAATGAGACCTCTGTCAAAGATAACATCAAGAGTGGGTGGCTTTTCAGCAGGAACTACATTCATCACCCACACAGGATCAGATTTTAAGGCAGCAGCAAAACCCCCAAATAATGCATTCATGTCCATGACATTGCGTACAAATTGAGTGCCCAACTTGATTTTTAGATAATTCTTATAGTGAGCCACCCTCCTTACCCATCTCTTAGTGTCAGCCTCAAACAAATCAACACCATTCTTCAGGAGGGTGGATCTTGGAGGTGTTGTAGTTAACCTCTCCGGCCACTTGGGAATTACCCCAATAGCATAATCTCCTTTTACAGATGTCCTACTGACACATTTCTTCAATTTCAAGTACCTACAAAACAATCAACTTATGTTTGAATTTAAAATAATCCATAAGATCTTTTAACAATGGCAACATATACTCTAGTAGTACTATACACTGATGCCGAACAAAGCAAACTGCAAAGCACTGAAAATAAGAGCAGAAATAACTTAATCTAGCTAGTCTGCTGGAAATTACCAAGCTTGACTTGGGTCATCTGATTCATCACATAACTGAAGACCAAATTCATTTTCATTAGGAACACAAGTTTCTCCTGCAGGCTTCTTCCAGATCACAGTGTTACCATCTACAGCAATCAGTTCATAACACAAGATTCTTGCCACAGCCTGGAGATCAGACCATTCTTTATCTTGTTTATGCCACTGAACAGGGGGACCAGAAATAACTAAATATCCACCAGGGCGAAGCAATCTGTCAACTTCAATGAAATAAGAGGCATCTGCAAGGCAGATCCGCTGTATTAGGGATGTGACAAGCGTGTGTAGAATATCGGAAGACATACAAGTGAGCTGCAATGCAGAACTTACTGTAGGCTGTAAATGGGATCAAACACCTAGAGCAATGAACTAAGTCAAATCCAAATGCAGGAAATGGAAGTCTTCTAGTACCAAGCATAGCAACAAAAGCCGGTATTCCTCTTTCCAAAGCAAATTGTATTTGAGCTTTATGAGAATCTCTTGGAGCAAAAGACATGGTCAAAATATTGTGAGAGAGCAAAAATCCTCCAAAACTAGCAACCTGTAAAGAAATGAGATATGTTTGCATGTTAAACAACAATGAATGCTAATGAATTCTCAAAAGGAAAACAGTATAACACCTCTTACCCCACACCCCATATCAAGTGCAGTCCTCAGAACACCTCCACTTATTGGAATGTACTGACCAAGTTTTTCAATATATTGCTCTGCTCCATCTGGAAACATTGTACCACCACCAGGGAATATAAAGTGTTGACCTTCTAGTTTCATCCATCCCTGGTGACCTTTCCTGTCAGCAATCTTGTTGTATGGCATGTTGCTGTGCCATATCTGCACAGAATATATCATCAATGTTTTGGATAGACAAATCATGAGTGATAAATTCCATCATCATTCTAAACTACAGTATAGGACATCTTGAAGATGTCCCTCGTTAAATGTGAAAGAGCAAAAAGTGGAAAATATAGAAAGAAAACTATTATGGGCATTACCATCTCTCTTCCATCCTCTTAAAAATATTTTTAAGAATAGAGTAATTAAAATGAGAACCTTCTATACAGAAAGCAACCAGGGGAACATCAATTGATCAGGTGGCCATATACACAACACAACTACTATTAGGGGAACATATTTTGTCCATAGCTCTATCAGGAATTACAAATTTACTCAAGAACAATTGGCTTTAGATCGACCATTTACGGAAGTATTAGATAGAAATAAATTGATCACTCAAAAGAATCTAATTTAATCCTTTCTTCTCTTTTCTGTCCTTTTTCTCCGTACCATCTCGTTCTCAATTTCATCACACTATATCCTAAATTCTATTTTGGCTGCCAGCCTAACATCATGATTAAAATAAAGTGACACCATCACCAAAGAGACCTTTCCTAAGGATTTGAATTCCTATTCTGAAAGGAATTCTCTATGTCCTAGGGGATTCTAGAAATAAATACGAGGTAGCCATAGTAGCCACAATTTCACCACTGAAAAACATGAGCACGTTCTTTAGACCATAAAAACTCTAAATTGGAGACAGCCATAAGGGAGCATCCGTTAGATCAATAAAAACTCTAAATAGAGACACCCATCACCGCACTTCCTTCAAAAACATTGTACTAACATCTAATCATTAATTGATCTTGGTCTGGACCATTAAAATATGAACTCTTCCTCAACAAACAGCACAAATACTTTATTATTTCAACCACCAAGACGGATCAATAACAAGAATCATACTGGCAACAAGGTCCAAGATCCAAAACCGCTAATAATGCAAGTTTCTTCCAAAACACAAAATGAACAATAAAAAATACAACCGATTTTACCCCCATCCCATTCTAAACTCCAAATCCACAAAACTAGCTCCTTGGCTTCTAAGTCAACAATAGTCAACAAACACAATAACTAAACACCGGAATCAAAAAAAAAAAGGATTCATTTTGATGCACAATAAATGTGAACATTCACAATTACTCAATAAATGACTTCTACAGAATTATTACAGAAGTCAGCGTAAGGGTGGATCTGTTAAGAATGGATTATTCATAAGTTGCTTGAACTAATTTTGTGACAAATATTTAATCGTTTTTTTATCTATGGGAATTAAACACGTACAAGGGAGTATACAACTCACGCCCCTACTGAAAGACTCCCTTGAGAGCTTATGAAAATGACAGGTCTGTTGATTAATGGCCTTAATTTGCTAGTTAGGGGTCAATCAAAGGGTTACTCAGTTAAAATCAACTTTGGGAGAAGCTATAAGAGAATTTTTACAATCCAGCTTAAGTATAAACTAATTTGATCTCAAGGAAGAAGCTTAGCTTCTTTTCTTAAAAGTATTCCTTGAGAAATCTATCCAAACCTTAATCAATAACTTCATAACTAAGTTGTTTATCCACATGGACCCTAAATTCATTAACAAAACACAAATAAGACAAACATTCACCAACTCTACAAAGTACCCTCAGCACAAAAACGCATCACACACCTTGTGCAAGCTCTCCGGCCACGGCACCGGCACCCGGTACCCGTCCGGCGGCGGAATCAAGCAGAGTGGCGACTCTTCCGGCCTGGGACAATGCCTCTCCCTGTAGTAGTTCATTTCCCTGCTCAGCTGGCTGTTCAGCCTCGGATCCTCGCACGGCATGTAATCAGCCGTATCGGCGGGGCACGCCTCCACGCCCCGCCCAGCTGTCTCGACCGCCTCCACTAGCTGGTGGCGGTGACGGGAGTCAGCACCGGAGAGGAGCAGCGTCTGGCGGCCGGATGCGGCGAGCGAATCGCCCAACGGGGTGAAGACCATGACGAAGAAGAGCAGCACAAGGAAGAAGAAGACGCCGGAAACGAGGTCCAGGAGCCGCCACTGCCGCGCGTGGCCGCGCTTGGACGGCGACGAAGAATTGGAGTGACCCATTTGAGGAAAATGACGGATCGAGTCAAAACTTCATCTGGGTCTCGGGTTTCGGCGGTAAAAATCGTGCTTTAAGTTGGAATCGTGATGGGTTGCTTGGCTTGCTTAATGGGGTGCTTTTATTTTCTTTCTCAGGTTTTGCTCTCTGATGGAATGAAGAGAGTGAAGAGTTTACAGAGAAGTGAAGTAACTTCCTTTGTTCCTTGTGGATTTGATTAGAAAGTGCGGGTAGAAACAAGTTGAACGAATGAGAAGAGTGAGAGGGAGAAAGAGTGTTGAAGAAAAGAAGCAGGATCTGATGTGATATTGTTCCGCTTCTCTGATTTTTAACCATTTGGTTTTCTAGCAAGCAGAAACTAAACAAAACATCAGCATAAGTAAAACAAATAATAAAATAAATCTTACTTAAAAGAATTCCCTCCTTCGTATAAAAAATTATTTATATTCTTTCAAAAATAATTAATATCATTTAACTGTATCAATATTATTCAAAAATATTTTGTAAATTAATTTCATTAAATTTTGGTATAAAAAATGAAAACAATACCTGGAAAAAAATCTCAAATAAATTAAGATATTTTAGAAATAATTTTAATAAATATAATCAAATTATTCGAATTTTTATATTTAAGAATGAGTAATTATGAATTTTTTATATTTAGCACCGGAAGATATGAAACATCTTACCTTGTATTACAAATTTAAGATCAAATATATTTATTTATAAATAGATTTAAAATGTTGAGATAAATGCTAAGAATGTTAATAATTATAGAATTTTGTTCTAAATCAATATTTTGCACAATGTTTAAGATGAAAATTGTAAATTGAGAGGAGTGTAGAAAGCATAAAATAGTATGGGTTTCTAATTGTGGTTGAACCATAAGAAAAATAGATCTAAGAGTTAAACATGTTTTTTTTCTATCTTAGAAATAGTCTCGAAACTCTAAAGTATTTTGATTTTCGTTCTTTCAAAAGTAATAAATTTAGTTTTTGATTTTGAACAACATTAAAAGAGATTATCCTACTAAAGAGTGAATAGTAATATTAAGACAAATTGTTTAAGAAGAGACTCTTCCATTTACCTGAAAAAAATAATTTGTGTTACTGAAATATTGGAATCGGAGGTAGAAGAGTACAGCGCCTCTAATAGAAATGGGTCCGTTCCCTGTTGTAGTGGTGTGTGAACAGGGAAGAAGACAAAATTGAGTGATACTTCATAAATAAATTAAAAAAAAAAACAGTAATAACTTTCCACCCTAAACTGTGAAAAGAGTTACACAAAGAGAATATATAATCTATTGAACATAAAATTGAATTCATTAACTTTAAATAAAGTATTTTATTTTATTGTAACAAAATAAGTTATTAAAATATATGAACATAAATAATTATTAAATATTTACAAACATATTATAATATAATAAAACGAATAATTAAAATGAAAATATTAAAATATTTAACAAAAAAATATATAAATATTTTATTAATATGTTTTATATTAAAAAATAGAATTGTCAAAACGGGTAACTCGACCCAACCCGGCTCGACCCACCACATGTTGATGATTTAGTGAGCCAATCCAACCCGACTCACTTTTAAGCGAACCAAAAAAATTTGAACCCGACCCGAGTCACCACGGATTGACTCACGGGTTGACTTAATTAAACAAAATATTATTTTTTTTTTATTTTTTTTAGTCAAAACGAAATTGTAATTCTAATTAAAATTTAAATAAACTTTAATACAAACCAAAATAAAAAAAATACAAATTATTTATGTGTTAGATAAAAAAACAACCTAACATTATTCAAATGTAAAAGCCAACTTAATAAAAATAAATAAAAAACACTTATGTGACCATTTTATTTGCGGGTTGATGAGTCAACCCGACTCACAACGGGTTCAACCCGGCTCACTATGGGTTCAACCCGGATGAGTCAGGTTTTAAATGAGCTGGGTCAAAAATCAACCCGTATTGAAATTTGTAAAAAAAATTCAACCCAACCCGACCAGAACCCATGGTGAGCTGGGTTGACTCACGGGTTCCAACCCATTTTGACAGCTCTATTAAAAAAAGGGTTAAATATTTTTTGGTCCCTTAACTTTCAGTGAATTTTGGAAGTAGTCCATTTCGAAACTTTAGACCAATTTAGTCATTCATCTTTCGAAATACGTGGATGTAGTCCTTTTAGTCAAATTTATTTTGTTAAGTTTATTTGATATTTCGTACGCATTTCAGAATTATATTGAAGTTGTTTATACTATTTGACATATTTTTGCTTTAATGTTAAGTCAAATATTATTATGAAACGCGTTTGAAATGTCAAATAAACTTAACAAAATTTGATTAAAAGGACTAAATTCATGTATTTCGAAAAATGAAGGACTAAATTGGTCCAAAATTTCGAAATGGACTAATTCCAAAATTTATTGAAAGTTAAGGGACCAAAAACATATTTAACCCTAAATAAAATACATAGTTAAAATAAAAAATATAAAAAGTTAATTAATTTAAACTTTGATGATTTATATTAATATATTTTTACTCTGAAAATAATTTTTTAGTTACTAAATTTATATGACATTCTTTTTATTTTAACTTTAATTACATTTTTATTTACATTAAATTATTTTTAAATTTTATTTTATAAATTATTTTTTAAACATATTGTATTGTATGACCTTTCAACATCCCTAGTCAGATCTTCAGTCAGGTGGCCAAAGGATAAGCGACCGAAGGTCGCCTACTATAGACAGATAATCATGTGGGTTGTTAATGTGGCAATTTCTCCGGAGTGATTTTAGGGAACTCATGACTCGAGCGGCCATAGCCGCTCATTCTAGTGGAACTTTGTCGCCATAATTATGAGGGCTTTGACAGCATGCACTATCCTTAGGTCGGGCGATTGTATCAAACTAAATATGTAAATTAAAGTAATACAAGTCAGTAATTAAATTTAAAAAACAATTGGGTCATGATTAAGAAAACTCTAATTGTCAGCCCATATCAAACATTATAAATAGGAACCAAGATAAGTTGGTAAGGACTTTTACTTCGTATTTATTACAACATTAATTGCATTAACTCGAACGGACTTGAACTGACTACCTTATAGACACGTACCCTGATCGTCTCGACTACTGATCGAGAAAGAAGGAAAGAAGATCAAACGGTTAAAACTGTAACGAAGAGAGAGTAAAATTAAATTGAGTGTTTTTATATAAGTGCTAGATTCCTATACCCGAAATACATATTAATAAACATATAAATTTATTATATCACATCAATTAATTTATTACAAACTTTTATTTTATAATTCTTCCATCCAAACAATCCCTCTTTCTACTCTTTTAATAGTCTTTTCAATCTTTTTTTTACTCTCACTTAATTCAAACAAAGCAAAGCATGTATCCTTGAATAAAATAAATTGCTAAAGTACTAACAAACACAAACATTTAGATAATAGAGATAAATAGGTGTCACCATTGATTGAATTCTCAATTGATCACCGTAAAAGTCAAAGTCTTGATTTTATTCTGGAATATCACGAAGCAACTATAAAGTTCTTTCTCTTAAGAATACATCACTTGCTAATGTATTTATGACATTTCCAAACAAGAATTTCCCATTTTTAAGCTCCAGGGACTTAACCCCGAAAGGAAAGTGTGGGCTCCGATTTGAGGACGAGAGTCACACATGGCCGTGTTTCAATTTCTTATGTGAATGTCATGCTCTTCTGAAAATCAAAGAAGGAGGAGGCTTCATTGGCACTCGAAAGTTGTGACTACGCTTCTAGTAGATGATTTTGAAGGAGCTTGTGCATTCTATGAGATAATTGATGATGGCGATGAGGAAAAAATTATGGAGATGAGGAAGAAATTGTTGAGGGAGGAAAGAGAGAGGTGTCCTTTAATTTTAATTCAAAATAATAAAATTAAACATAAGGTAATCATGTGTTACTATATGTTACAGCCTAAATGGAACGTTGTTCGGCGAAATTTTAACGTCTTTCAAAATAAAAGACTAAAATCATTATTTTTTGAAAGTATGAAAATCAAAATGTTTCAAAATTTTGTGCAGAAACCATTTTCAATTTTGCATAATAAAAAACATATCTAATTTTTTATTTAAAAACAATAAAAAAAAAGGAACAAGAATAATAAGAAGAAGTTATTAAGAATAATGATACTTTAACCTACTTTTTTTAAAAGACTTATAGTTCTATTTTTCTTAAAACAAAAAACTATGTCTTCCTTCGTTCTCTATTTTTTTCATTGTTTTTTTGTTTTTTCATCACAATTCCTTCTTCCTTTTACGTAATTCATTGTCGTTTGGATAATTACAAAAACATCTCTAAAGTTAAATTTTTTTCTGAAAAAATATCGACATAACTACCATTTAAATAAATATTTTACGTAGAAGTATAAAATAACATTTTCTTTCCTTAGACATGTCGAAACAATTTAAAGATGAACTCTTACAAACTACATTATATATTATTTATAAATCAAATAAGCACCAAATTGTGTACAAATTAATTATTTTTTTTATTTTAAAATGTAAAGTAAGATAGAGTAAAAAATTAAATTTTCAATCTTGTCATTTTCGGTAGCTCTTCCGCTTCATAAAAAGAACTAGGTCGGTCCTAGAAACGGCGGCAGCGGCGCGAGGAGTTAAGTATTTCCTTTATGTTGATAAATCTTTTTAGAATTCTTTTTACTATATTTTTTTATTGAATTTTGTAAAAATCTGAACAAAGCCCGGTGGGACTCGAACCCACAGTCGCCTAATTAGAAGTCAGGCACCTTATCCATTAGGCCACAGGTGCTTAGTATTCATTTTGAATAAACAGTATATAATGGATAAATTATAGTAGGTTATAAGTTTGTTCTAAAAATTTAAAATTGTATTGAAGTTGTGTAGCGTATAAATTTTTACTTATTTTTAGTTGTAGATCAAATATGTTCACAATGGATCTAGGTAGTTTAAAATTGATTGGTAGACTTTTAGAATGTACTTATGTTTTCATACATTTAATAAATTTTATTATTCCTAATTTTCACAACATTAATTACAACAATTAAATTAAATTAAATTATATATATACATATATATATATATATTATTCTCTTTTTGTTTACGATTTCATTTAATCAAAAAAATATTCTTTTCTACTCTCTCCTTTTTTTTCAAACACAAGTATATTTTAACAACTTCTTTATGTTGAACATAACAACAGAAATTCAAGAATTAATTTTCTTGACGATAGAAGTCCATACAATGATAAAGTCAATATAACTATAGTTTTTGAGATTTTAGACCCAATGGGTTCAGTTAGATTTTTTTAAGCCAAATTCAAATGTTTATCGTGACCTTTTTTCATATGGACAATGATACTTTAACTCACTTTTTTTGACCTACTTTTAACTCACCACTTCAATCCCCATTAGATCATCACATCACATCACTAAAATGAATAAAAAAAGATGATCTAATGATAATTAAAGCAATGAGTTAAAAGTGGGTAAAAAAAATGGGTTAAAATATCATTTTCCTTTTCATATCTATCTTTTCACCAATATTTCTTAAGAGACATTCCTTCCAGAAGCAGGTTTATTACCAGCTTTTCTGAAGTGCCATGATTGTGACATGGGGACAAATATGTCTACAATGTTACGTGACTCAATACTCAAGCATCATGGGGTTGAAAATGATTACTTTTATGTGTTTGTTGCATTAGTCAAGAGTCGTTATCTTTACAATGTAGTGAATATCACATGTTTCATTGACGAAGAAATTGTTCTATCAAAAGAGTTCGTTTGAAACATGGCTTATGAGGGTCAGGGTGGACAACAATCTTTGCCTCTTGGAGCCACAACACTTGAAAAGTTAAGGATTGAAGATGAAACAAGTAATTGTTCCATATGTCATGAAAAGTTAAATTGTAGTAATGATGGAACAAGGTTAATTATTCTCATACTTGTCATTACAATTGCATTTATCCAATAGTTTGAGCGTAGTGATATTTATCTTTTGTGTCATCTCACATACACTCTTGACTCTTGATATTATTAAATTATGATTGTAAATTTTTATACTTTTGAGAATACTATGATCTTGTGATTAAATGTTCATTGAATTCCTATAAATTGTTTATCTTGAAAAAAAGTTTCATTTATGGTCGAAAATATTCACTTTCCTTACATAATAACTTTTACTATGATTTAATATTGAATTTTTTCGTTTTTTTTTTCAAATCTTAACATGAATTTAATTTAAAAAATTTGAATATTGGCATATATACTATATCAAAATAATAATAACCGTAAGATGTATTAACAACTCATAATAAAAATAACTATTTAACAACTAATTATATTAATTTTAAATATATATAATATATATATATATATATATTAAAATAAATTATTAATGCATATTATTAATTATACTATTAAAATTTAGGGTATTTCTCTATTTTCTTACAATTTCTCGGAGTAATATTTTTTTTACCAAACAATAAACTCAATTAAAACGGAGCTAGATATTAACTTATAGAATAGAAAATGTCATCATTCTACCTATAGACTGTGTGACATATAAAGCTCACATCATAAAGAAACTACAACAAAGGATATTATTTTTAATATATGAAAATAAACAATTAATGTTGTTAAAAAATAAATACTAACACATAAAATTTATATAAATCAGCTAATTTACACATTCAGTAAACTTTAAATTTATGAATGTTAATTTACTAAATATAGACTTATTGAAAAAACGACTCTCTAACAAATTTAGTCGACATTATTTCATTACTAAATTTTAATTTATACCGTACCTAATGTAACTATATAGTCCTTGGTAAATACAATACAGAGTGAGATTGAATTGAATTGATAATAAAATATAACTTCTAGTAAGGGCAACATCTCCTTCTTGGCGGAAGAGGAGTTTCCACATAAAACTTTTGTGATATTTAAATTTGATTGTTTTTATTAAAAAATTATTTACAATCTCTTTCTTTAGTGGCAGAAATAAGATTAGTTTCATCTAAATCTACGTTAATCTAAATAAATATCAATTTTTTTATTAATATTGATTAAAATGACACTAATTTAAATAAATATAAAATTAATAAAATTAATATCAATTCAATCTCATACTTAAATAATTATTAAAAAATAATATTAATTTTGATTAAATTTTTAACTTTAATAAATATTAAAATTAAATTATACTATTATTAACTACATTAGTTAAAATTAAACAAAGTTAACATGCATAAGTATACAAATTAAATAATATTAATATAGGTATAGATAAAACATGAAAAATTTTGTTGTTTAAAGCACATTGCAAAAACTCTTCAAGCCAAAATATTTTCAAATCCAAACCTCATTCTAAGGTGGAACAGGACGTGCCTATAAAAGACACTCTAACACGGGATTACATCAAATGTAACAAATACTATAATAAATGAACACATAATTAATTACACCGTGAATAATGTTATTTATATTAAGTTTATAATCTTTACCTGGTTGGGTATGAACCATACAGATCATCCTTGGTTAATTTGTTTAATGATATGGCAATACATTTTAACTATTAACTTTTACTAATCACATTTGATCCTTACTCTTACAATATGATAATGGCGAGGTGGTCTTAATCATTACAAAACGAAATGATGTCGAGTAGGCATTCATGATTGTTTGAGACAATTTCATGTATCTAGGTTGAGATAGTCTTTATTGTTATATATGGGTCAAGATAATTGTATGAATATATGAATCGAAATAATGTCATATATAATACACTAGTCCCATACTATAATTGATTCTTGAAATATCGAGATGTTTTTTAAGATGACACTATCGATATGATGCAAATATAATACATTAGTCCTATACTATAATTGATTCTTGAAATATCGAGATGTTTTTTAAGATGACACTATCGATATGATGCAAATATAATACACTAGTCCCATACTATAATTGATTCTTGAAATATCGAGATGTTTTTTAAGATGACACTATCGATATGATGCAAAGAAAATTTCATGTTCTTTGATCACTTCATCTTATCAATAGAAAAAGAAAATAAACATCTTTATGACTAATATGAATAAAAAAGTATATATATGAAATACCATAAACTTCACTACTTCTTTTCTTTTACCGGAAACATCTGAAATCGTGAATTATGTTTGAAAGATTAGAGAAAAGGAGTTCTTAGCCTTCTTAATCTCTTACATTTTCATAAATAGATATTTTAAATCTGAATTAATCTTCATTAATTCTCAATTTTATCACATTTAAAAAAATGGATATGACGAAACTTAGTTTTATTCAAATATTCTTTTCGATAAAAAATAGTTTTATTCAATTATTCTTTTCGATGAAATTTAGTTTCACTAAAAATATTGAATTATTCTTTTCGAGAAAGGTGCTTTGATCATCGTTATTAACTGTTTCATTATTTTGATTTTAATTAAAAAAATGGCAAAGCTGGCATCAAGTTTAACTTTTTATATTATTTTTTAAAAAATGTTGTCATCTAACTATACAATAACATTATTAAAAAAAATAACTTACGCGTTATTAAATTTGTTAAATACATATGAATGTATTAAGTAACAGTAGTCACAGTAAACAAAATAAAACGCGTTATGAGCCAGCTCCAGCTCGATTACTTACATAACCGTTAATTGCCAGTAAAGACTAAACGTACGTTTTATATTCCTAGTCTTTATAAAGAAATTGTGATATTAATCTGCTTAAATTTTATTTTACAGTTTTAACTTTTAATAATAATTAAAATTTTAATTCTTATAAAATTGTAGATATTGGTCTCTCTTATATTATAATACATTCATTTTAGTCTTTATTATTTAAAAAAAAAAAACATTTTCCCATAAATGATCGTAAGATGTCAACACAAACAGATTAAAATTCTAAAAAATGATACTTTGTACGGAGACAAATATAAGATGTACATCTTAGTGTCTGGTAAAAAAACATTATAATTGGTTTCTTAGCACCCATTAGTTAATCTCTAATTTGACTGATAGATTTGGAGAAGTATTACAGGATATAGATAAGTAAACAAAAAGTGAAAAACTTAAGAAACCATAATTGCTGTAAAGAAAAAAATTCACTTTGCACCACCCATAGAAGCCGGGGTTGGAAAAGAATAGAATTCTGAAAAAAATTTGTGAACATGAAATAAAAAATTACACATATGATGAAGCAGAAAGAAGATGAATTTAGAGTTTTTCTATGCATGTTTTTGTTGTGGGGGTGGAGCAGTCCAGTATTGCTTAACAGCAAAGAATATCTTTTCTCTCTGGTGAGGTCCCTTTTCATGGTCTGCAATTCTGGAATCCCATTGCATTGCATCTGCAATTTTCTTCACCTTCAACAACACATCCACATCATCACGCAGGATCACACCGCCTTGTGGCCGCAAAATTCTATCCATCTCAAGAAGAATGTCCTCCATTTTACACCTGTCACAAATCACTTTCACAGGTTAATTACGACAATTATTGAACCACCATTGATTGAAGCAGTTATCTGCCACTGAATCAACTATTGAAATAGTACTTAGTCAACTTCGAAAGTAACATTTTTTAGCTGACCAAATTGACAAATACCTGTTTTGGTATAGGCTGAAAACTGAATCACCGTGTATGAAGTCATAAGTTCTTGGGTATGTGGACATAGCTTCACACCTGTGAACAAAAGTGTAAAGTGTAAAGACAAAGATTTGGTTTCTAAATCTATTTAGTCAATCACAAAGCTACTTTCTACCCAACTAATATGAAAAAAAAAATAATACCAGTTTTGGTAGGTTCCAATCAATCCACGCTCATATATGACACCAAGGGTGTTGAACTCAGCTTCAACAGGGACAGTGTTCATGACCCACACAGGATCATCGATCAGTGCAGCTGCAAAGCCTCCCAAGAAAGCATTCATATCAAGCAGATTACGGTATCTACCATGCTCTGCTAGCTGATAGTCCAAGCTCTTGTAGTATGCTACTCTCTTCTTCCATAACTCTGTGTTTTCTTTAAACATCTCGACCGTAATTCCCTTCAAGCTTCCACTACTAATCCTTGGTGGCACTGCTGTTAATCTCTCCGGCCAATTTGATAATTTCCCACCACTAATTTCACTCACGTCATTCACCTCTGGCAGTGGTGTCAAGCATGTCTCCATTTTTGTGTACCTAACAGAGATAAAAAAAATGTTAAAAGTGAAACAAAATATTAACATTAGGGGCCAGACAGAATCTTCTCCTTTTGGCTGATCTGCTAGATTCAGGAAGGTAAAGGAATGGAGTGAGAATGAAGATGGAAAAAGCGACATAGATTATGGTTACACTGACTACTGACTAGTCACTTTAAAAGCTTTATGTTCCAAGTGGTTTTGGTATCACTACTAAACTCTCATTGGCAGCAAGCATAATATACTTTTTATCCTTACAAAAGAGAAAATGAAAAAGCTATAGGCTGAAAAGAAAAATCAATAGCACACGGAACTAACAGTGACAGTGATTGTGAGTTAATCTTACCATGCTGTGTCTGGATCCTTTGCCATACAAAAGGGTCTATTCTTGAAGACTTTTCTTGTTATTTTGCAATGTATGTGATTGGTGGGTTTCTGCCATATGGCAAGGTCACCCTTTTGCACCAGTTTTTTCCAGCACAGGCTTTTTGCCACTTTCTCAATTGTATCTTGTTCCTCATTGAGACTCTCACGAGTCCTCTCCCAACCCTTCCAGTGGCTCTGCCAGTTTATCGGTGGCCCTGAAAGAATCCAGTACCCACCAGGACGCAGCACTCGATCAACTTCCGTCAAATAAATCCCCTCTGCCAGCAATCACCATTGCAAACCAGAAACAAAATTAGTCCACAAAAAAAATCTTAATGAGCATAGAAACAAGTTTTGATGAATTTATTATATGTACCTCTCTGGCCCCAGGGAATGAGGCACCGTGAGCAATGTGCCATGTCAAAGGCCCTTGAAGGGTAAGGAAGCCTAATGGAGGCAAGAACTCCAATCAATGCAGGAACCCCTCGTTCAAGAGCAAATTGAACTTGAGCTTCATGTGTATCTCTTGGTGCAAATGACACTGCTAAAATGTCTCGTGACAGAAGATATGCTCCCCAACTTGCAACCTTAATGGTATAAACATGTCAATAGTAGTAGGTTTATAATGTGTTACAAGTTTTTAACAGAAAAGCATTCCAATGTGATTAACAAAATAATGCTCCAAATGGAACATGTTTGAAAACCATGAGAAATAATAAACTTGAGGGGTCCAACAAAATGTCTTCTTCTAATAATGAAGTTTGATGAAGTAAATTGCAAAATCAGATGAGGGAAGCATAATTTTGATGGTTGGTTAGGGATCAACATCTAACTCCATAATCAAGATTGTGCTTTCCACAAATTCTTCAACGAACAACATAAATTCCAATACTATTATTATCACCATGATTAGCACCGATTGAATTGAAAAATACATTTAATATTTGAATCCAAATGATTAAGACAAGAAAGAAAAAAATGTATGTTTGGCCACTTGCGTAGTACTTTTTTTTCCTTAGTGAAGATAGCACTTTACTTCGATCTGAAGAATTAAGTTGATTGTTTTGCAAACTAGTTCTATTTGATTCCCATTTCACTTTCTCACTCCACAACTAGACAAATTCATAGTTCCATATTTCACGTCTCCATTATCATCACTCAAATCCTTATCTATTAACTTCCATCCATGGCATTCTCAAAGAAGGGTCACTATCATATATATTATTAAAAATATATTTAAAAAAATTGGAAGAACATGTGGAAACAAAATTTGCGGGATTTAATTTTGATCAAATTTCTACCCCCTTTTTTTTTCTTTCACCCACATGATCACTCAAATAAAATATTCCATACCATAAAAAATAACATTTTTTAAAGCATCGAAGGAAAGAATACGTAGCGATTTACAATCCCGATTCATCCTCATTCTCTTTTCGAAACATTCCAAATAAGACAAAATTTCACATTATTTCTAATACCAGAAAAAGAGTTTATCTTTTCTGGAAAAAACCCAATTGGTCAAGGGTGGACCCATTATTCTATAGTTGTTAAACCACCAATGAAAAAGAGGCGAACCACCCGGTTCACCTGAAACCAAACACAAACATAAAGCTTCAACAGAAAAATAAAATAAAATTGTCAAAAGTAACAAAAATCCATGAAAAGGTGCTGACCCGCCCGGTTCAACTGAAACCAGAAAACATTAGAAAACAAAATAAAATAAAGTACGAAATGAGATTCAGGCTTCACGATTTTCAATCAGAAATTGACTGTAATTCGTATATCGAATAAAACAATATGATATTCAGAATTTTTATTTTCAAAGTACAGGAATATAGACCATTTTTAATCGAAAATTGAAGATCTGAAAACACATGTTACGGTAAAATTAAACAAGAAAACAGTGTAGTATGAAAGAATGAAACTCTTAAACCGAACCGGTTCAAAGAAAGCACGTACCCCACAGCCAGTGTCTAAGGCCGTTCGGATGGACCCATCTTTTAGATTAATGAGTTTTCCGATGTCATCAATGTATGCACCTGCGCCACGTGGAAACATAGTCCCACCCCCCGGAAACCTGAACCGGTCCCCCTCGAACCGGACCCAGTTCTGGTTCTTCTTCTCCACGGTCAGCTCCTTGTGCGGCACGTTCGCGAACCACGCAGCGTCGCGGCTCTCCGGCCACCGCAGCGGCACACGGTATCCGAACGGCGCCGGAATCCGGCACCGCAGCACTTCAGCCTCCACGGGACAGTGCCGCTCGCGGTAGATCAAGTCCTCGCGAGGGAACAACAGCGACCGTTGCACGTCCTCGCAGGGAGTGTACTCCGACAGCGCCGGATCACACGGCGGCGCGTGGAACCCACGCGCCGCCTCATCGGGATCGGTAGAGAAATGGGTAGCGGAAAAATTCAAAGTTGAATTGGAAGCGGAATTGGAGAGGAATTTTGACGTTGGGTCGGGGCAGTTGCGGCGGCCAGAGAGGTGTGTGCCGGCTGAAATGGCGGCCAGTGAGGGCGGAGAGTGTTGCCAGAGGCCTAGGAGGTAGAAGAGGGTGCAGAGGAAGGTGGTGAAGGTGAGAAGGTAGAGTCTTGTGAGTTGTTTGTTTTGCTTCTTGGAAACACAGTTCTGAACTAGGGCTGCCCAGTTGGCCATTGTTTGACCGATGAAACAGAAAGAAACCGAAACCGAAACTGAAGGGTTTGTGCTGGCGTTTGTCGTGAAAGGTGTTACTGTCGTTATATAATGGTGTTAAGCGTCTTCATGGGGATTTGTGAGAACATGACTGAAGAGAAAGACGCGTTATTATTTAAACGAGAGCGTGGTGTAGAGAGAGAGACACACACACGCATGGAGAAAGAGTCGATGAGAAGAAGAAGAAGAAGAAGAAGAAGAAGAAAAGAGAAAGAGAAAGAGAGAGAAGAGTGTGGCGGTGGAATCAGGTTCTTCTGTTTGGTTCTTGCTTTGCTTGGACTGTGTTTTTGTGTGAAATGAATGGACGATGAGTGTACTGTTTGTTTGTGGAGAATTGAATGAATGAATAAGCACTCTGTGTTGTTGCTATACGTTGCCTTTTTCTACAGATTGAAGTTTAAGAGATGGATTAAATTTAACAAAATTATTGCAAGCGACAAAATATTTAATCACTAATTTAATGCTCTTAATTATTTATTCAAATTTCATTTAGTTTATTTAAGTTGGAATTGCATGCTGCTATGTTCTGTACACGTTGATCAAGTTTTATTACAATATATTTATTATTCATGAATTGAAAATTCTTGTTCAACCATTATTAATTTTTATAACATTTATTTAAGGGATATATTAAATTAAATTAAATCATTTTTAATTGATCAATAACAATACCCAAATGTTTAATCATAATTAAAAACTTAAAACATGTTAATACCATTGTAAATGAATTGGTTTCGGTTAACAATATTTTTTCTTTTATTTTATTCTACCAAAAACATTTTAATTTGATTACGTTTTTACTCATTTCATTTAGACCAACATGAGAATTGATATAATCAAAATATTATATTTAATAATTGTCTCATTAAAATATGTTTTTTTTAATTATTATGTCAAGTTGTTTATCTCGGATGGAACGTTGCATGAAAAGTTGACTAATTCTTTCTACCCAAAATGTAGTGCTATGATTTCACCAGGATTTGACTTGCTTCATCTATATTAACATGACAATTATAAACCAAAATTCCCTCTTCAATAATTTTCACCTTAAAAGTCTAGCAAGATTCAATTATAGCTTTTCTTATCTACATTTTTTTATGCAATTCATTACAAATTATTTATTTCAGAAAATTGGTGCCTTTTGTTGATAAAAAAATGCCGTGCAGAAATAAAATCTCATTAAAATTTATGAATGAAGAGTGGTAGCTTTTCAAACTAATATATAAATTGTTAATGAAAATTTAATTGCCAGATCAATTTGAAACCACATTTTAATAAATAATGAATACAAATAAATTATCTCAGTGTATATGTATATGCATAAGTAGAAAAAAATGTCTTGAAAAAGGAATGGTGGTATTAATTACAAAGAGAAAAGGATATGTTGAGGAATAATTTATTTCCAGAACAACATGGAATATTAAGATTAGTAGTGTACTAAAATTTTTTCTACTTTAAAACAAATACTATTTATAAGTTTATTACTATTCAAAATAATTAGTCTAAAATTGTATATTGGATGGAAGTTTACAATTTTTGGTTTTTGGAAAGAAGTAAAGAATACTAATTTGGTTAAACTGACAAATTCAGGGGAAAGGGAATGAAAACTGAGTTTTTTTCTCCAGAAGGATGGAAAACGTAACGTGAATTGCAAATTTAATTTTAAGAGATGAAACTGAAAATAATCCACAAAACGGAAAAATGTATACTTTTATTTATTTATTATAAGCTGTTCCCCAGCTCACAGAATCATCAACATGATGTTGACCTTAATGAAAACGTAAATGTTTAGGATTGAGAACTTGGAGGATTTCAAATTTGGCATTAAATGTTTTTTTGAAAATATAAGAACAATTTAAGGATGATATATTTCTATTTTACATTCAAAAAGTATATGAAAGGATTTGAGTATTAGTGAGAATATCATATTTGTCATGTTGATATATAGAAGATTAGTTTGTTAGGAATGTATGTAAAAATAGTTATTAGAAATAAAGATGCTATGAAACTATGTTTCTTAAAAAAAAAATTAAATTGTTTTGGCTTGCATTTCTACCTATCAATCCATGTTGATATTTTTTTTTTAATATTTTGTGTATTGCACGAATATTATTAAGTTTTAATGAAAGAAATATATAAATTTAAAAATTGTCAAAATATATGTATGATTAGTTTATAAGATTGACTTAATAATAAGACTTAAAGGGAGGAGATAGGTGAGATTGTGTTTGTCCTTTCTAACAATTTGAAGAAATAAAATTGATTCGATAGTTTGAGAGAGGTGGAAGATATTGCTTGCTTAAAAAAATAACCCAAAATATTTTTAGATAAATTTTTTTTTTATAAATCATTTAAATATTTAACTAATAAAAAACTATTTTAATCACATTAAAATAGAAACAATTATTGATTTAAAAAATAAAACTTATGTTATTCACAATAAAAATTTAAATACAAAAACTAAATTATTTTAGTCAATTTGGAATTATTTTCTCTTTGGAAAACCTTAAAAATAAGTTTATTTGAGGTAAAATATTGTCTTGTGATTATTTAAAAGATGATATATTTGGGTAGAATTTGAGCATAGTTTAGTTGAGTTAATATTGTCTTTTTATTAATTAAATCTTAAAAGTGATTTTTTTTCTAATAGTTCTGATAAGTTTATAAAGTAATTTTAAACAGTCTCTTTTATTAGTTGGATACAACTTTTTCTCCAAACTTAATATTTTGAACATTACAATTTGGTTGTAACTTAGTTCACCTGAACTTAAATCCATAACAGTTGATATCACTTGCATTAATTTATTAAGCAAATGTTTTATTAAAAATTGAATTCTTAATTTTAGTTAACTTTTAATCAATTGTCAGATTAAGTTTCAATTTGACAAAGCTATAATTGACAGTGAAAAGTATATTTGTTTCTTCTTAGCAATTTATGTGTCACAATTTGATTGTGGTTTACTCTACTTAACCTTCATCATTAATTGATGTTGTTTGCAACAATTTCTCTCACAACAACTGTGAGTTAGAAATCAAAATTGTGACATTGATGTTGATATTGTTTTGTTGGATTTAGTGTTTGCCATTGTCCCGACAAAATTACAAAATAATAATTCTTTTCACTTAAGAATATAATAACTCGAGTATTATAATTCGATAATAACTTAACTCACCTAACATTCATTGTAAGCATGATAATGTTACCCACACAAATTCCCTCATGTGACTTCTATATAACATTTATCAATAGGTCACACAAAAAAAGACATAAAACTCAATTGCCAAATGCAAATTTACTTTTGAATTTGTCAAACCATAGTAATAAGTCATCTCCATGTTGACTTTCTAGTTTGAATAAAATCTCTTGCACATAGGTCAACTTTCCATACTAGTGTACTAAAATTGATGTTTAGCAAAGAAAGGGATGTTTGATACTAAAAGTACTTTGAAACATAACAAGTTTAGTATGGTAGATATGTATGTCACCTAAAAGACTATCAAACATTTGTTACAAATTTGATTCATCATAAAAGATTTGCAAGTAAGTCTTAGTAATCTTACTAAACATTCACCATAAATAGAAGTCTCACAATATAGAACTAACTAACTATCACGTGAGAAAATATTAGCGTACATTATATGTGTTATTGCTTTAATTTATTATGTTAGATCATAAAGTCCTTTATAAACAACATAGAGAGAGTGTATCGCCTTTGTAAAATCTTTACTTTGTGAAGTTATCTCTTAGCAAAAAGCTTTTATTTATATTCCATATTGATTAAGATTTAAACTATATCTAAAACAATTACTTTTGTTATAGTTATGCGTAGTTGTTGAAGAATGTATAAAATCACGATTGACACATGAAGACAAACCAAATGCTCTCGGAATGAAAAACTGAATATGACAACTGGATGAGGAAGCTTTGGTGAGTCCTATCACTGTGGTTTGGGAAGGATGTGATAGAAGGAAGGCGATGTGTGAGGCTCACACGCTCTACAACAGTGAGAGGAAATGGCACACCTGACGATGCGTCGTGCAGAGCATGGCTTCAAGACTGACGAGGTTGGCCATCACTCAAGGAGAGGCTCTAGATTCGATGGTCACCAATGGAAAACTGTGACGGTTGTCAACGGACGACGACGAGCGACAATGAACAATAAAACCAACGACAAGCAGTGACAAACAACGTTGGACACTAGTAAACAATTGCAAAACAATGGTGCACATGTGACAAGACATAGAAACTAACAGAGTAGGATTAACCTGCTCTAGTACCAAGTTGAGATTAGTAACAAAGAAAATATAGAATTGGAATTTGGAGGGCTAAAGAGATCCCTCTTGTGATCTTCTATTTATAATGGTAAAAAGCTAATACAAGAAAGATTAAAGATTATTATAGACAATTGTAGATTCTAGGTACAACTCATAGAGTACACTACTTATTACATATTTCAACAATATATATATATATATATATATATATATATATATATATATATATATATATATTAAGTGTATAAATAATTATAAGAGTTGGTGTGTATAAATGAAACAAAATCTAAGATACGAGTGATTTTTATTCAATAAAATAATGGTTTAATGTTTTAGCACCATATATTTATTTATATGTTTTTCATAGTTTGTATTTATTTGGTGAGGTATAATTTTTATTAATATTTATTTCTTTTTATTTTAATAAATTTTGATGTAGTGAGAAATGGTTATGGAAATTTGGAATGTTAGGGTAACTTAAGATATTAAAGTTGATAAGATGAAAATATTAAGTGTATAAATAATATATATTTATTATTATTTATAAATTAATAAAATATAGTTATATTATCAACAATAAATATAGTTAGTATACTTTCATAAAAATATAATAAATATAAGTTAAAATTCATTTACTTCAGGAACAAAAAGTGTTCGTGCAAAATCTTGAAAAAAAATTAAAAGAACACAAATTTTAAATATAAAATTATTTTTAAACTATAATAATTAAGATATATAAGACTAAGGCTCTGTTTACTTTAGAAGATGAATTTGGAGGAGAGTGTGAGGATTGATTTGTATAGATTTGAGTGGATGAATATGTGTGTTTTTTTTAGAGGATTTAGAAGGTAAAGTGAGTGGATTTATAGATGAATTTTGTGAAAGTTAGTGAATGATTTGAATGATGTGATAGATTAAATAAAAAATGATAATAAATATGTTATTATATGTTATACATTGGAAAAATTTAGATAGGTTATTAATACCAAGTATAAACTTTTGCACAAAAATTTTATTTATGAGCCGCATTAACTAATACGAAAAGTTTCAATGCAAAGTGAAAAGTTTATAATTATATATATATATATATATATATATATATATATATATATATATATATATATATATATATATATATATATGGGTAAGAAGTATACTGTTGGCTTTGAATATAATGAGGGTATATGGGTAAAATTTTCATTGATGCTCTCAAATCTTCCTTGCAGTGGAGGAATGAATATTTTACCTTATCTTGTAATTCCATCCGCGTTAATCTTTCAATACGAACACAAATTTTTTTAATAATCTGTCGTCGCAATTCAGTGCATTGAAAGGATTCCTCGAAGCGAACATAGTCTAAGGGTGTGTTTCCTTTAAGGGATGTACTATTTGTAAAGATGAATTTGAGAGTGTCCTTAGCGTTTTGTTTTAAGAAATCTGAACTAATTTGCGAAAATAGATTTGAAGAATATCTCAAGATTATAATCCTCTCATTTTTAAGAGGTGAGGAAGAAAAGACATGTCATTCATCACATGATCTTTGACGTTTTTACCTATAACATTTACAGATGATTGGAACATGATTTTTTGTTAACAGTAGTTTTTTGTTAATAAAAATATATATTTAAAATACATGTTGTACTCTAAATTATTAAAAAGCTAATTTTTTTTCTTTTTTCTTTTTTTTTATCCGGATGTATAACATATAATAACATATTTATTTATTTTATTAATTTGAAACACCAATTATATAATATAATGTAAATTATTGAAGAGTAATATATAATTATGAACTTTCAATTAATGTACTTTCATTTAATGTTGTTTGAATTAATTGTTTTATTTTAATCTTATGTTTTGCACTTATGCAAAAATTTCTTTACTTATAATTGTTACTTAAATCTGACATGCACAAATTAACTTTTAAAATTATTTTAAAAAATTAATAATAATAATAATACTTGTTATTAAATCTTGTGAATAATTAATAATAATAGTAGTAGTAATCACTATTAGAATTTCTCATATTATATGGAATTTTTCTTACAAATTTATTAAAAAAAATTGTAAGAAAAAGCTTTTTTCTTCCATTTTTTCTAAAAATTTTAATTGGCAGATAATTCTTTCGTGGATAATAATTTTCTACAAATTTATAAAATTTGTAAGTATTTCCTACAAAATTTGTTGCGAAAATTGTTTTATACAAAATATTTTGCAAGAAAATTGATAGCAATTTCTTGCAAATTTTGTTTTTACAACAAAATTTCTAAGTATTTCCTACAAAAAAAAAATTCAAAACAAAATTGACAGAAAATTTGAGTAGTCTTTAATAATGAGTATTAATAATTATAATAAAACTAATAATAATAATAATAATACTAAAACTATAATAATTATTATATTTTATTTATACTAATTTTAATCATAGGGGTAAAAATATAATCTACTAATGTTATCTATTAAAACATTGTTTTATATCTATCACATCCATCAAATCATTTACAAACTTTATCAAACTTTACCTTCATATATTTCCACATTCATCTCTCCATCCCTTGAAACAAATAACTTCACTTTCTTCTCTTCACCTCTTCAAATCTATCTACTCACTTCTTCTCAAATCCATCATTGAAAACAAATACACCGTAAAAATATACTATTCTTTTATTGATTTCATGTATCGTGCTATTTTAGGGTATGATTAAACAAACTTCTTTTAAAAAATATATATAGAATTTGAATAAACTTTTCATAAACAAAAATTAGCTTAAACATACTAATTTATATATTTCTATTTCTTTTTAATTTGCGTTCATGTTACTTTTGACATTCTTATTTCTTTCTAAATTTATTAAAATAATTCTTATTCATCTTTGTACAATGTCATTTAGTAATAACTATATAGTTAGGATGTACAATACTCAGTCAATGTATTACTATTTTAATCTTTCTCTTATAACTTTTTCATATAGTTGTTCTATATCATGATATATCAACTATAAACTTTTCTCTCTTTCTGCATGTCAAAAGGAACCAATCATTGAAATATTAAATTAATATTGGATAAAAACTACCCTAGGTCGTGCCATTTGCCATCTTTCCACTATCTCGAATTTTATGCTACGTATAAGACCCACCCATAGTGTTTCCTGAAAGTAATGTTTTAAAATTAGATATAATTATATCCAAACTTCATGACATCTTTATGAACAAGAGTTGGCAACGTGAATAGGTTCCATGTAATCTTATTATATTGCTTTTCTTAACCTATTTTCAACGGATGTTGAGTATAGACGTACAACGTACAACATAGGAAGGTCCCATCATACACATAAATTATAAATTCTTATGAAATTATTGCACAATTCAAACACCGTTGACACCTTTTTTTTTTGCTAGAGATGTGATAGCCTAAAGAGTTGGATTAAATTTCAAAGTTTCTGATCAAGCATGACCCTATGCAATGCATGTATCTAGTTGGTCTCTAATTAATTGAATAACCCATTATTAATAATGTTAGTAAAGATGATTGTAAACAAAATGAATGTTAAAAGTTTGAAGTTATAAAATATATAAATTATAATTTTTAAACTTTATAGTTTTCATTTTATAGATTTCATTATTTTTGAATTTTTTCTCTAAATATTTCATTTTTCATACACTACTAGAAATTCTCATATTATATGAGATTTTTCTTACAAATTTGTTAAAAAAATTTTCAAGAAAAAACTTTTTTTTTACTATTTTTTCTAAGAATTTTAATTGGTAGGTAATTCCTTCGTGGGTAATCTTTTCCTGCAAAATTATAAAATTTGCAAGTATTTCCTACAACATTTGTTGCAAAAAGTGTTTTATATAAAATATTTTACAAGAAAATTGGTAACAATTTCTTGCAATTTTTTTTCACAACAAAATTTGTAAGTATTTATTAAAAAAAAATTCAAAACAAAAATGACAAAAATATGAATTTTTTTAGTAGTGATATTTTCTCCAATCAGAAATTATCATGTAAAAGCTAATGAAGATTGGGACAAATTGATCAATGTTGTTTTGGAATAAATTTTCATTTTCTTTAGATTCATTTTTTTTTCATTGCGTGTTTTTCATGAGGTGGGTATATATTTAACATGTGAAATCTGGACAATTTGGATTAATATTTAGTCTATATGGTATTATTGTTTTGTTTGTGAATCTCGTTCTATAAGGGCAAGTTAACACTTTCCCTTACGTAGTATTTGAAATCTTTTATTGAGAACTTTGAAAAAGACTTAAGGAGGTTTATTTAATTAATTTCAAGTTGACTTAAAATGGTGGTGTTGGTTAGAAAATAAATTGAATAGATATAAATAGTTGGTTGTTTTTTTGTTGTTGTGATTTTGATTCAAATGTTGAATTGGTTTATATGAATATTGAATTGTTTTTATTTATGAGGTGAGTATATTGCTCATGAAGTTGATATTAGTAAAAATTACTAGTGACATTGAAACTATTGAATTGATGTTGACTTTGGGAAAGTAAAATTATCAATGAATTAATATGTTGGTTTTATGGATTGAGCTTGAAATAGTTTTCATAATATGAAAACAGGTTTATATGCACTATTTTCTATTGATGTTAAATTTGTGAAATGTTTTTTAAGATGTTTTTTACTGTATTTTGAATAATGTTTTTAGTTATTTTTATATTTTAAATCTTTGATATTTTCTCTCTCCTTTGATAGATTTTTTTTCAAGGCAAAAATTCTTACTCATGTAAAAATCATAACGGTATGATAACGGCAAAAATTCTTACTCATGTAAAAATCATAACGGCAAAAATTATTTTATAGTTTATGAATTTGATAAGGAAAATATGTTTTTATAATGGTATGAAGTGATTGTATGATGTACATAAAAAATGAACGTTGTAGGTGATGCCCAGTGAGACATTGTGACAATTTATTGTTATGTTGTCTCTGTGTGTGTGTGTGTGTGTGTGTGTGTGTGTGTGTGTGTGTGTGTGTGTGTGTGTGTGTGTGTGTGTGTGTGTGTGTGTGTGTGTGTGTGTGTGTGTGTGTGTG
>Ga0209589_1003073_pt1 | contig 29201 bp, 15 predicted proteins | sample CowpeawhiteBW_FD_187525 | JGI IMG/M metagenome (GOLD analysis project Ga0209589, IMG submission 187525) | Root nodule microbial communities of legume samples collected from California USA - Cow pea white BW (SPAdes) (version 2) | ecosystem: Host-associated > Plants > Roots > Nodule | place: USA...
TATATATATATATATATATATATATATATATATATATATATATATATATATATATATATATATATATATATATATACGGGTTAAATATATTTTTGGTCTCTTAACTTTCGGTGGAAATTGGAAATAGTTCTTTCTCGAAATTTTAGACTAATTTAGTTCCTCAACTTTAGAAATACGTGTATTTAGTCATTTTAATCAATTTTTTTAAGTTTATTTGATGTTTTAAACGTATTTCATGATAATATTTGAGTTGTGTACATTGTTTAACTCATTTTAGTTTCAATGTTTACTTCAAAACGCGTTTAAAACGTCAAATAAACTTAACAAATTTTTGTTAAAAAGACTAAATTTACTCATTTATTAAAGATGATAGACTAAATTGGTCTAAAATTTTGACAAATGACTAATTCCAATTTTCATTAAAAAGTTAAATGACTAAAAATATATTTAACCATATATATATATATATATATATTCACTGTGAAGAAAAAGGTGACTGAAAGTTTTGGTGGGGAAGGGAACAAATAAAAGGTAGCGATAGATAGGTTTATAGGTAAAAAGATGAATAATCTATCTTTTAGGTAAGGTAGCAAAAATCGCAAGATTACAAAATTTTGTAGTAATGAACTATATTTAAAATAAGGAGGAATTTTTTATTTTTTTTTGCTTTACTTGTAATAAATTGATTTTTTTTTTTCGTGAAGCAATTCTAACTTAAGTCTTACATTTTAAGTGAAGATAACGTCTTGGATTATAATTTTTATAAATGTATTTTTTTCTTCTTGGTTCCGTGTCAAATATGCTTAAATATGTTATTGTTGGATGAGAAGCGGGTGTATTATAATAATTGAACATGAACGTAACAAAAAAATATTGAGAAATGTTTTGAACTAAAATGTGGATTAATGAGATAAGTGTCTTATATGATTTGATTGAGAAATGATAGATATTTGGGATGATAATTTAGCTTAGTTTATGATTGTGGCATTAAGTATTGAAAATCATTATTGAAAAAAGATTTTTTAATTTATAGTAATTGTGAACCTCTCTCCGTTCAATTTTTTTTTTTTCTCTTTATCTCTCTCAACAAATCTCTTTTTCCTTTTCTATAATTTTCTTTCTCTACACTTCACTTTTTTTCAAAATATGATTACATCTGGTCATATAGTAAGGACGGATCAATTCTACCTAATAAAAGTTTCAAAGAGAGCAAGTTTTTGTTATTTTAAAGATTTGTTGTTCTTTTCTTCTTCTTTTTATAATTTTGTTATTAATTTTGATTGGTCAATCGAAAAAAAAAGTATTTTTCTTGACTTAGTTAAGTTCTTATTGAGATTTGATTACATTTAAATATTTTTGTTTAAGTCTTTAGATTTTTAGAATAATCTTGTTGCTTTGAGTAAAAAATATTACACAAACTACCTTCACACTTATTTCAAACTCTATAATCAATGTTATTTTGGAGAATTCCGACTTAATTTGGTCATATATAAAAAATTATTTTGTTTAATTTTATATAGTACAAGTTGTTCTGTACAATTTTATTACTTTTATAATAATAATAATTGCGACATCCCATTTAAATAAAATAATCTACTCAATAAAATATTATATGATTATAATAATAAGAAGCAATCAGATGAACATAGAATATAAGAAAGGTACTATTACAGTCATCCAAAAGTGTACTGTGAAAGTGAACTTAGGCATACCACCATGCCATGAACAAACATAAAAGGAGTTTAACAGTTTGCAGAAAGGTCGCTCCTAGAGCAAGGAAATACAAAACAAGAAGGGCATTACAACCATAAAAACTGCTTTGCTACATATAACTAGTCCCCGACTACACAGCCCCGCTACCACCAACAGATCCACCTCCAGAATTCTTCTCATCTGCTCCCACCATAAGGTGATCATTGCAAAAGGAGAAGAATCAAGGCAAGAACACACACGAAAATGAAAGGGTAAGCTAGTGTAATTTAGAGTTAATACGGTATAACAGACAAGTATTTAAACAATTCAAGCATGTAACACAGTGAGCACAAGAATCATGATATAGCAGACAAGCATGACACTATGACTCAATTATCCGGATACATATACTAAGATCGGATTCACTGGACGCTTGCACTTGTGGTGGCCTCTACTGCTCTGCAGAGTCATTGCCAATGGGTTTCACCCTACCACACACAAGGTTAACCTTCAAGCATCTAAGGCCATTATCCTGCCAAAGACTAAGGCCTCCCACCACTCTCACCACTTGGGTCAGTATGCTCTACCTAAGACTCATTGACCCATCAGAGTTTCGAGATGCGGTCCTTACTTGAATCCATATCTTAATATATACACTACGCGCCACCATGAGACCTCCCCATGAGACTCATGGAATTACGCCTATCACATACAAATTTCATGATCCTCATACCATAACCACCACTTGTTATCTCAACATTGAATTCTTATGCACGTTCTCAACCAACCAAACAAAATCCCTTGTGTTACTCATACTAACATACAAATTCAGTGCATACAACTCATACCACTCATGCAATCACACCATAATCATGCGCGTTCGAGATAAATAGCCACACGCAAGGTAAATAGAGATAAAAAAAAACACAAATCTGCACTATTCTCGCCTAGGCTAGAAGTCCTCGCCTAAGCTACAACAACTGTCTCGCTTAGGCTAGGCATTCTCGCCTAGGCGAGGCCTGTAACAGTGGCACTCTGCTAGCTCTCGCTTGGGCGAGACCAGCTCGCCTGGGCGAGATCGCCATTCGCCCAAAAATAAAACCCCTCGCCTGGACGAGGATGCGAGCAGAGCACACCATGTTTTTTTTCGAGAACTCGCTTGGGCGAGTCACTCTCGCCTGAGCGAGACAACGCGTCGCTCAAAGACAAGGGCCCTTCGTCTGAGCCAGTTGCTCGAGCAGAACCTGAACGAGTCTTAAACACTCTCGCCTAGGCGAGATGATCTCGCTTAGGTGAGATTGACAGTACTCACCACTGTTTCACGCATGCAGCAGGAACGCACACACAAGGGAACATACCAGACGCAAACAAGACAAGTCTCATACCACAAAAAACCTCATTCATCATTCCAAAAGCATTCAACAACCCAAAAACAACAGGAGAAATATTTTAAACGGTAAAAAAACAAATACTAGCTTCCCTTACCTCTGTTTTGAGTACCAAAAGCAAACAAATCCTAACTAAGGGGGTACCACAGCTCCAAGAACTCGAGTAATGAGCTGAAACGTGAAAACCAGGACAAAACGAGGTAAATACTTGGAACCCTACCTAACCAAATGCTCAAACAGCGAAATGAGGAGGGAATAGACCAGAGAACTCTGAAGTTCAACTTACCAGAAGGTGCTAAATGGGTTTCGTTAGCTCGAATGTGGATGAAGATCGTGCCCTAGCAGAGCTCCTAGCAGAAGACAAGAGAGGAGAGGAAACTATTTTCTGAAAAAGGAGACAAGAGCATACTGAGTGAGCTGAAAGGGGTATTGGGGGTCCTACAGTTGGGCTGGCCTTGGGCCTACGAAAAGGCCAGGCCCAACCCTTTTTGGGACAGAAAAAGGGGCTTATAATAATTATTATTATTAAAAACAAATATTTTTATTTTTATTTATAAAGTTCTTTATAATTTTATTAAGGCAAAAGTACAAAATAATATGTATGCAATTCTAGTTTTTTATCTACAATATTTTTAAATGAATTTAAATCTAACATATTTTCATGGTGGAGCAACCTTTCTTTTTTATTTAATAGGATGTGCTGAATAAAGAAAGGTGAATAAGTATATGGAATGTTGTACAAGGTCCAATTAATTTTTGTAGCATTATCTTTAACTTATTGCAATGTAAACTCTTCCTACTCTAAAACCATGTCAACAAAGATAACATTTGAAAATTGTTGGAAAAATAATATACTATTAATGAAGAACATTGTCGTCTTTATCCTAGACAATCATCCTACTAATAGATAAATAAGATTAACAACACAAGGATACACAAGAGATAACACGAAAGCTTCAAAACTAGAGAAAACCCATGATCGTTGTCTAAAGACAACCAAAGAATAACATTATGTGAAAATTTGTACAACAGACAAACCAATCTATCATGCCCTTTGACCCGAAGTACACACTCTCCAAAGCAAGAATTGAACCTAGACCTCACAGCACTCTAATACAAGATTATAAAAAAAGTCAAATACAAACTTAAAGTGTTTTTTACTAAGATGAGAAATATCATAGACTTATAGTTCATTATATATCTACTATTATTCACTCCCTTACTTATCCTATGTGAGATGAGACTTTCCAAAATGTATTATTTTCATTAACCCAACAATCTCCACTCTGATTAAAATACACACATCTTCATTGCTCATAACAACAATCATGTTCTACCATAAAGAGTACACTCATTTTAAATTAAACCATCTCAAGAATTTTGTTTCACTCCACACATGCATCAAAACTAATCAATGCTTGTGTATAATCACCACACACCCTACACTAATAGTAGCCACACTGATATTAGTCAATGTCCTTGAACAATTACCATATGTCATGCATCAAAATTAATTCATTTTTGTGTATAATTAATAAATATCAAGAATAAGTAAATTTTTAATATAAAATTGACACTTATTATATATACTAACACATAACACCTTCTAAACTAAATTATTGCCAATTTAATAAAGGACCAAATTAGATCTATATAATAAACATTTAAACTCAATTGAGTTAAAAAGAACGTAGAAATCAAAATAAATCATAAATTTAAATATGAAAACTAAATTAGATTAAAAGGATGATAAGTTGTTAAATTCAACATAGAAGTATGAAGTTGACTCTTCGCTTAAATAATGAATTTTTTAAAAACCTCAACATGTCACTGTAAATAAATAAGCTAAGCCTAACTATAGAAATCTGATAGCTTGCTGGTCTATTACTACCTATAATGAAAGCAAAAATCAGAAAATGTAAATGGTAATAGGAAACAATTACATATTTAAGTTCTTTATTAATTTATAAATTACATACAGTAAGTACACCATTAGCATAATTCAATAACATTAAATGTAAAATATAAACTGTGATAATGTATAATGAATATCCACACATGCACTTATTAAATTAAATATTTATAACAATTGAATGATTTTTTCTCATTTCAATTAATTAAATTTAATAATTTGTCAGTTTTTGGATAAACTAGTAATGACAAACCAAACATTGTGTGTGTTCGGCTGGAATCAAATTTACATGTGAGTGGAATCCACACACTTCAACACCATTACAAAACATTACCGGCATCCATGCCAAGGCAAATGCCACTTTGTCGCACCTCCACTTTCCACCAGACCACAACCTTCTCCTCCTTCTAATCATGATCACTTCCCCTTTCCTCTCCCTTTCTCGACACCCCTTTTCCCACACTTCCCATCATTTCCCAACAGGGGCTGCTTCTCAAAGTTCAATCTTTCTGCCAAAGTTTCAATCTTTTGCTTTTGGAAACCATGCAGGGAGTGAATTTCCATCTGGGTCTTGCTCCAATGCTCTCAGAAGAAAAAGGGTCTCCGTGGTGTGCTCAAAGTCAACTCTGACTGTGGAAGAAGTGGCAGAGAGGGGAGTGAAGGGTAAGGGTGAAGAGTTTGATGCAATTGTTATAGGGTCTGGAATTGGAGGATTGGTTGCGGGAACACAGTTGGCAGTGAAGGGTGCCAGAGTTTTGGTTTTGGAGAAGTATGTGATTCCTGGTGGAAGCTCTGGATTTTACCAGAGGGATGGCTATACTTTTGATGTGGGTTCTTCTGTCATGTTTGGTTTCAGTGATAAGGTCAGTTATTTATTTATTTAATTGGGTGCATGCCATTTTTTGTGTGTAATCATTTACTTTAATTTCATTAGTGATGTGGTGAAATGTGGATGGTATAGAAACTTAGGGGTGAGCTCAAGAGCTGAATGTTACACTGAAGGAATATGGATGCTTTGTTTGTGAGAGGGACTTTCTGTTTCTCTCTGGTTGTAATGCATTCGTTTTTTTTTTTTTTGGAGACATATTCATTTGTAAAACAACACTCTATTTCGTGTTGCGATCAGTGTTATTGTGCTTAGCTGGTGCCTGGTGTTCATGAACAAAATGATTCCGTCTAGTTTGCTCTTTTGGTTAGTTTAATATTAAGAAAGATTTGGTTCATTATGTGAAGCTTGATTTTTTATCAATTAAGCTCCAAATAGGTGTAATTTGCTCATCTTCTGATAATACATTAGCCAATAGTAGATTCGAGCACTTGTAATTGTTCTTTATGTTGAATGGTATGCTTCCCAGGATCATGAAAACCATGTACCTTAAATTTGTGTAGGGTAATCTCAATTTGATAACACAAGCTTTGGAGGCAGTTGGTTGTCAGATGCAAGTGGTACCTGATCCAACAACCGTTCACTTCCATCTACCAAATAACCTTTCTGTTCGAGTGCACAAAGAATATGATAAATTCATTGATGAACTGACCAGTTACTTTCCCCATGAAAAGGAGGGTATTCTTAAATTCTACAGTGAATGCTGGAAGGTTTGTCTTAATTGAGGTGATTGCAGCCCCCTTAAGGCATTTTTGCCTCTCCTTGAAGTTTACCTTTTAAGATTTTATATGTGTTATGGCTAGATTTTCAATGCACTGAACTCCTTGGAACTGAAGTCACTGGAAGAGCCACTCTACCTTTTTGGACAGTTTTTTCAGAAGCCCCAGGAATGCTTGACACTAGGTATTTTCATCTTGTTTATTTTAAACTGCAAGGCTTCAAATTTGAACTCTTAACTTTAATTATAAGGTTAATATTGTTTTTTAGTTCCACTTGGTTTATCTTTTCGGTGTTTTGATTGATTGGAGGAGTTATGTTTTAACTTTGAGTTAAAAGAATTGTTGAAGGAAGCAAAGGGTGAAAAAGTGAACAAATACATCACTCAACTATATGTTATCTGTAGTTTGTTGCTTAATGCTACTGCATATAACTAGTTGACTCAACAAATTTTACCCTAACCATGAAGATCAGAGCAAGGTTTGAGTAAGACATGCTTATGCAATTCAATTAGTTTTTTATCTTTCAAGTAGTGAAACCCTAGACCTAGAGAATCACATCTCATGTACGTAGTCTAGTTCTTTTTTCTGGGTGGAGAATTTGGACTCAACAAACATTTTAGAAAACCTATATTGGTCTCCTAATTCCCAAGGGGGGTCTCAGCATTTCTGATTAATTTGCTCAAATCTTTGAAATGCATCAATTATTGCAATACCAAGTTGTGATGGTTTATATATGAAAAATTCTATATGAAGATTTCAATCAATGTGAGCATCTGATTAACTTTTGCTATGTCAAGAGGAACAGAGCAAAGAATGTGATCAACCCTAATCATTCTTGATGTGTGTGTATTACAACCTTCTTGTGGTAGACTATCTCTAATAACCAATAAGCGTTACATGCCTATTTCCTAATAACAGTATATAGTACATATTGATAGGGGTCATTATTGAAGATCCATTTGCAGCTCCCTCCATATTTGGGCTTTTTATCAGCCTTTTCATATGTTTTCAGCATTAACCTTTTTGACATATCTTTTGACAGCCTATTATTTGCCTCAAAATGCTGGAGCCATAGCTCGGAAGTACATTAAAGATCCAAACTTGCTGTCTTTCATAGATGCAGAGGTAGGTGTGATAACTTTTTGATTCAGCTTGAAGTTTCATGAATTTATTAAGGAAAATGTGTCTTGAATAGTTACTCGGTGCAATGTGTTAAGAGTGACAACAGGTAACTAAATAAGTGTGGAATCCATTCTAGTGGATCTCATAGAAGAGGTTGAGGACAATTGTTGTTGGTCTCATCATAGAATTTGAGTCGTAATATGCCACATGTTTGTATCTTTCTGTAACCTATTTTCAAGTGAGATAGCAGTCATATTACTACTCATTTACACTTTGATTAATTATTCAATTGTTGGTACGTGATTGGTAATTTGTATCCATGTTGTTGCAGTGTTTTATAGTGAGCACAGTCAACGGTATACAGACACCAATGATCAATGCTAGCATGGTAACCTTTTTTCATTCTTTCAGTTCATTAAATTTTGTATTACATTACTAAATTGTCTAGGAGAGGAGGTTTCATGCTTGCATTCATAGCTTCTGCTTCAAATGAATAGAGAATTAGATTGCAAAAAATAAAACTAGCTGGAATTTGACCCAACATTGACTGCTTTTAGTCCTAACAATGTACACATATTTTAGTATCTTTTTTATTTGAAATGTTAAGCATGTAAATTTTAAAATGTAAAGGTCATCCTTACATTCATATGAAGTATCTGTCATGTTTGTTAGACCTGTTATTTTTCTACCTCATAACTGACTATAAAAAGATGAAAGGGTTAAATATGTTTTAGTGTTTGAGTTAGACATTCATGTTATACCATTCAAAACAGTGAAAAGTAAAAGCACTTATGGTGGCCAGTACTATATAGCTCACCTTGGCCTCACATGCTCTACATTTCCTGCATGGCCTGACTCTTTTTTTCCCTCCAGGTTCTATGTGACAGACACTTTGGTGGGATCAACTACCCTCTTGGGGGTGTTGGTGGGATTGCAAAGTCCTTAGCAAAAGGTCTTATTGATCAGGGTAGTGAGATAGTTTACAAAGCAAATGTCACTGGTATTATAATTGAGCAGGGCAAAGCTGTAAGTGAGACTTCAGAATAGAAACAAGATGACATTTTGGAAAGAAGCATTTTTTCTTCAAGAACTGACTATGCTCTTTGCAGGTAGGTGTGAGGCTTGCTGATGGAAGAGAGTTCTTTGCCAAAACCATAATATCAAATGCTACCAGATGGGATACATTTGGTTGGTTTCAAATTCAAATGAGAACTTCTATAAGATTTTTTGTGTGAATATTTTACTGATGATCTCCGCGATGTTTCTCTGCCTTCATTAGTTCTTAGTTAGTTAAATCACATAATGTTACACTGCAGGAAAGTTGCTGAAGGGTGTTCCACTCCCAAAAGAAGAAGAGAACTTCCAGAAAGTTTATGTTAAAGCTCCATCTTTTCTTTCAATTCACATGGGGGTTAAAGCAGAGATTTTACCACCAGATACAGACTGTCACCATTTTGTACTTGAGGTAGTTGGAACTTTGCTCAACTTGAAATTTCTTAATAGTCCTTGTGCCTTAAAATGAATAATTAGCTAAATGCATTTCATCGGCACTTCTCTAGAACAACTGGTCCAAATTGGAGGTGCCATATGGAAGTATCTTTTTAAGTATACCAACTGTTCTTGATTCATCATTGGCTCCCGAAGGTCGACATATCCTTCATATATTCACAACTTCTTCCATGGAGGACTGGGAGGTAGGCAATACTGATAAACAAAGTTCAAAACTTTCACATTGCATGCTTCTATGACTTCAGAATCTGTTTTTGTCTTTAAAATTTCTGGTGTCACTGTTTTCTGTACTAGGGTCTCTCAAGAGTAGACTATGAGGCAAAGAAGCAGCTTGTAGCAGATGAAATCATAAACAGATTAGAGAATAAATTGTTTCCAGGTCTTAGATCATCCATCGATTTTATCGAGGTATTGGCTATAACCTCAGACCTCATAATACTGAATGGTATTAGCTTTTGATTCTTGTGCTTTTTTATCATGAGTATGCTTTCTGAAATCTTAAGCTTTCCAATAGGTAGGGACACCAAAGACACACCGGCGATACCTAGCTCGTGACAAAGGGACATACGGTCCAATGCCACGTGGAACACCGAAGGGGTTATTGGGAATGCCATTCAATACCACTGTAGGTCTACTTCCTTAAACGAATAACTGGTTCAGTTATAGAAAATATTCTGCTATGCTTTTATAATGCTCTGCTTAAAGCAAGTCACAAACATATAAAACTTGCAGGGCATAGATGGTCTTTACTGTGTTGGTGACAGCTGCTTCCCTGGACAAGGTGTTATTGCTGTAGCTTTCTCCGGAGTTATGTGTGCTCACAGAGTAGCTGCAGATATTGGTAAGATAAAGCATTCCTTTAAATAATAGCAAACAGTCCTCCAAATTCTGGCAAACCCTTACATAATGCTTCATGTGCAAAAAGTTTAAGCATTCCGAAATTGTGGCCAACCCACAGATAGTGTGAAGGAATGCTATTGTGTTGTTCCTCAAAATGGTAATAGCAGACATTTGTAAGCATTCCTTTAAATGCATAGAGTTGTTGTTTCTACAAGAAGCCGTATTAGTATTGTTTTGTAATTGTTAAGAAGTAAACTTCAAGCTTAAACTGTAGATTGACCTTATCTTTAGTTTGTATGCTAGACTCTAATCCATGACTCTGATGCATGTTAAAAAATGAATTTTAAGTTTAACTCATCTCCGCAAAACCAACTTGTAAAGTATGGTTTTATTTATATATTGTAAATTAATCTTATCTCTAGTTGATATGAAATTTTCAACGCTGATCATATCTAGAGTCAGTGTAATAAGTTGCATAATGAAGGATTCTATTAAATATCAATGCATATTACTTAGGTGAAATTTTGATTCTAGTACCAATGGTATTGAACATGTGCTTGTCTCATAGTATATAACAGTGAACTGCTCTTGCTGAGAATGGTGGACATAATTTCATTTAATCTTTCTTACCCTTATGTTATTTTGCTGTTCTTTGAAATAGGGCTGGAGAAGAAGTCACCTGTGTTGGATGCCATGCTGCTTCGGTTGCTTGGTTGGATAAGAACAATGGCATGAGATTTAATACATAGCACCATTTGTTTGATCACACCATTGTTTCACTGCAGATTTCCTCCTCAATGTTCAAGACTCAGCAATTTGCCACAGAAGATAGGTGGTATCAGTTGCAACTCAATCCATGCAGTGCCATGGCTTGGAAAAAAAAGTAATTTGGAGGGTGCAAAATAAATAAGCTTAGAATGTATAAATCAAATCTGGCGGTTTTGACAATAATTTATTGATTTAAATTCTCAATTGGTCGTTATTTTTGTTCGAAAATCTCAATTGGATACTTAGATTTTAAGTGTTTCAAGTAACTATTCGTAATATTTAATACTGATTATTTTTTGAAGTAATAGTCTTTTATGATATACAAATATATTTTTTTACTTTATTAGTAGTAATACTCCTTACAACTTTACCACTTTATTTGCCACGAAATAAATGTTAATGTAGAACTTATCTACACTTTTTATTTATTAGTTTTTCTTAAGAGACCTCAATTTTTTTTTTATATAAAAAGCGAAATATGTATGAAAATATGCAAAAAGTAAAAAGTAATGATTTTTTCCAATGAATTTAAGAAAATAATCAAAATTTTATCAGAGTTGGAACAATTTGTGCATAATTTCAGGAACACACTCATAGGCTTGCAACGAAAACCTATAATTTCAAGTTATATTTTGTAGGTTTTCTCATAAAAAAATACTTTGGAAATGAATTATTTTATTATATAGAAACTCGTCTATATCTTGACAAATGCAAGTATCCAAGCATATGAGGACTAAATTTTTTTTAAGTGAAGTCTGCCATGTGACGATTTAACATTTCGTATATCCTTTAGTTTAAAATCTTAATTTATTTGTATAAAGTACAAAATGTATACTTCAATTTAAATATTTATCATAACTAATTTTATTATTGTTCATTTTTCAATAAACAAAAACTCAATTTAGCCTGATTTACACAAATTTTATTCAAAATTTATTATCTAAAAAAATTAAATCTCAAAAATATAAACACCTAACGTATATTTTGAAAAATATAATTTTAACTATAAAATTTAATTCTTAAATTTAAATTAAAAGAATTATTAACGATAAAAAACTCACTTAATTTAAGTTGACGAGTCATATACATGGGAATTTTTGTTTAAAAAAAATTCATCTTACACATGATGACTTTTCTATAGTGAATGACCGTAATTTATTTTAAAAATTATCTAAATTTGTAAATTCTAAAAGAAAGTTGACCATTTCAATTGAATATATATATATATATATATATATATATATATATATATATATATATATATATTATTTGGTGCTTATTGATCATTGCAATACAAAACTCTTTTGAACATGTATATTTTCTTAAATAGTTTCACATATATTTCAGATTAGTGGTTGATCTTAATTAATAATTTTAGAAGATAAAATAATTTTTATAAATTAAAGTATAATTTCAATGTCTCATGTTTATAAAAATTTATCAGAATTTATTCTACTCATATTGTAAGGTGGCTTGAGCGAAGTTTCTTCCTCTCACATGTGTAGTGCACTTCTCATTATTTATTAACAAAAGTTTCAAACAAATTGTATTACTTTTAATCATTAACAACACTTTTTTTTTCTATTGAATGAAGAAATAAAAAAATACTACTAAAAATTCTCATATTATATGAAAATTTTCTTGTAAATTTGTTAAAAAAATTTACAAAAAAATTTTTTATGCTATTTTCTTTTAAGGATCTTAATTAGTAGGTAATTTTTTCGTAGATAATTATTTTTTTAAAAATTATAAAATCTGTAAGTATTTTCTACAAAATTTGATTTGAAAAAATGTTTTATAAAAAATATTTTAAAAAAAAATTGACAGCAATTTTCTGTAATTTTTTTTTCATAATAAAATTTATAAATATTTTGTATAAAAAAATTTCAAAACAAAATTGATAAAAAATATAAATTTTTTTAGCTTTGAAAACTATGAATTCATACTAGGTACATTCCTATTAGAATTCTACTTCAAAGTAGTGATAAAATACAAAATCTGTTTCATCTTACATGTTTTTCAATTATTTTTATATAGACAGGAATAATCGAATGAATTATATCAAGTCAAACGATTAGGACAAATATGTCAAAATCATAAATACTTTATTTTTGGTAGTATCCTTTATTATATACTTTATTATATATGCTTAGTTTTGAATGGCTAATATCTGCATTGAACTTGTATCTGAGATTGTACATAACTATCACATTGTACCCTCGTTATGTTTTTCTTCTTATGCTGTGATATATTTTGATGCACATTATACTATTAGCATCTTTAAGCCCTCAATATAGTAACTTAAGTTACCTCCTTAATCTTCCCAAAAATCATTTCTACTTATCACATTTTTATTAAGTCTAAAGGGGTTTCTAATAGTTATATATCCATCATTTGCATACATCATTTGCCTTTTCTCTTTCTTCCTTTTCCAAAGCCTGATCAAGCCTGCAACATGATAAACCATGAAATATGATATTTATTGCAAAATTTGATGTCTATTCTAAAGTTGATTACATTAAAATTGACAATGAATTTCCTACCACAATACACAGTAGGTTTAATGCAAGTTGTAACTTTTGTTGATGTCAAGTTATGTCTTTCTGGAGAATTGTGATTTCAGAAAGGCTTAAGCAACTTAACTACGCTAGATTCGTAGCAAATGGATAAACTTGAGTCAATTAAACATTGCTGCAGAGTTAAGAATCTCTCCAAAACAAATATCTGAATTCTCCAGATAAAACTGTGCCTATGATCATAACATGTGGTTGCTTGCACTATTAATGTGTTTCACCATGCTAATGCTAAGTGAAATACAATATTCACAAGACTAAATCAAAAAAGCCAGAAGCTCTAGCTACCTAGGTGCACCATTTGGTGTTTGAGTCTTCTTCATTCATGCAATGCAAAGAGTGAAGTTTAAGTTAAGCCCCTGATTGAAGTTTCATTCTCCTGAGAGAAAGATATGCCAAGAAACGGTAGCCAAAAACCATGACTATTAGAGCAGCTACCTCTGTTGCACCACTATCAATTCTGATACCATTTATGATTGGTGAAATGTGTTCATATTGCACCTTCAGCAGAAGTTTGTAGGTGTGGTAGTTGAAAGACATGTACCGGATCCATGAAAAAAATATGGGGACTCTCTGCCAAAGTTAATTTAGTATCACAAGTTAAACATTCTTCTGAACAATAAAATCAGTAACTAGTACAAACAAATTGAATTTGACATTTAAAATTGTGTCAATTTTCTTTAGTTCAAGCTCTATTGTACTAGTCAAAACACCTTGGTTGGTTTGATGTTTTATATGAAAAATAAGGACTGGAATGTTTGTTTACCTGTACAAAAAATCCTCCAGCCAGCATGAAAGTCATCACAGTAACTGAAGCTAAAGTTGTTGCTCTTTTCAAGTCCATTAATGTGGCTCCAATAGCAAGTCCAAGTCCCTGATTCACATAAGTCATGTGTTAAGAAGTGAACCTTTAGCTTAACTCAACCTTACAAACCCAAATTGTTAGGTGAGTTTCAATTCACTTATATATTATAAATTGATCTTATCTCTAGTCAATGTGAGACTCTTAAAGTAAGAACTGAAAACTGTATTTAGAGTCAATTTGGTGTGAAACACTGATTTTTTATAAGCAATTCCTTATTTTGATTTTACTTCTTTTATTCAAAGGCATGAAAAATAGTCAGAACATTTCTTGTTTGTTTTCAAATGTTTGAAAATAATATGGATACTATGGAAGTTTTTTGCATTGTCATTCATGTTTGTTGTGTTTCCTAATTGATTGGAAACTAAATGAATACCTGAGCAGCCACTATGCAGAGGAAGACAGTGAGAATGGTGAGGAAAAATGGTGCAACACTGAGTCTGAGACCGGCCATGAAATAAACAACAAGTAGAAAAAGCACTGGTAAAATGAGGTCAAGTGGAAGGTCACTGGTGGTTCTAGCCAAGAAGTATGCACTTAGTCTGTACATATCTGCTGCTCTCTCCTTACTCAACATGGCTCTTTCTTGAGGAAATGTGAATATTGCAGTGAAAACAGGAAAAAATCCCCAGAAAACGGCAATGAAGAATAGCAATCCTGCCTGCAATCCACAAAGATCAGTATCTTACAATGTTCATGCTTGTAATAGCATGTCTGATAAAGAAAAATACAAGCTAACACATTCTATGGTACATTTTTTCTAAGGTGTTATCATTGACTAAAATTTCTTAAGACTCACAAATGTCTTTAAATATAAGTTTCAATGAATTCTAATTAATAATAGAGAATATGTCAGAAAAGGGATGTTTCCAATATTCTAGATGTGTATTTGTACTTTCTTTCTTTTCCTTTGTTTTTATGACTTTTGTCACCATTTTAGGACTAGCAGAAATAGCTTACCTGATCTTGCAGATCTTTTGGGTTCTTAGTGTCTGATTGCCACCAGAGTAATCCTAAAATGACAGCAGTAGATAAAACTTGAGTGATTCTTAACCAGCTAAAATAATCATGTCTACGTTCTTTGATTCCTCTCCAAAATAATATGGAATATTGCTCATCCCAACTTGCTCCCCATTGTCTCTTATGAGAACACACTTTAGACTTCACTGCTTCATCAAGAGGTATAGGAACCATTAGTCTTTTCTTTTCTGTTTCTGCAACTCGAGTTTCATATGCCTCCACCAGATACTGTTAAAATTCATCTTTGATGAGATCAATGTTTTCTCATCTTGAGATTCTTTATACTTGAATGATGTTAAAACTCAAGACTAAACTACTTAAAATTTGCTTCTGTCATGAAAACCTACATACTAATGTAAAGAATTTTTGTACAGTATCATTTAATCAAGAATTGGCATGCATGATAAGTTTGATAACTTCTACAGTAACACTTTAAATCTCATATCTACCATGACCAATTTCTAATTTTAGAGTGCCTGTTCTTTACAAATGATATACTGCAAAGAGCTGTGACGGTTACCTCGTGTACAACTGCTGGTGATGGTTTCCCATTTGGTGTTTCTGCTTCTGCATTTTCCATGTGTACTCTATCTTCCAACTCTGAGGGTAGGGAAACATCATTTATGTTTCCATTGGCAAGGTCTAGCAAAAACTCTGCTGGGTTCATGGAAATAAGTGGTGAGCATCCAATAGACTGGAAGTAAGTCATTGCTTCTGATGCTTTTCCAAAGTAAAGCAAGCTCCCTTTTCCAAGAAGGATCAACTTGTCAAATTTGTGAAAGAGTCTGCTTGATGGTTGGTGAATTGTCGTCACCACTGTTTTACCAGCCTACAATTGCAATTAACAAGCTAGTGATAAAGGTTTAGTCATGGCTAAGATATCTTGCAGGTTCATCACCAAAGCATAAACTTAATGGTTCATGCATGTAAATAAATAAATACACTCAAAAGATCTTAAACTAAAGAGGGTCTGCCAGTATTTCTCATGAGATATTAGGTGTGGTCTAAAATCTTAGGATATGATATATATAACAAATACCTCTGCTATGTCTTGTAGCATCTGAACGATCCTCAAGGCTGTTGTGGAATCCAAACCAGATGTTGGTTCATCAAGAAAAAGAAGAGAAGGGTTGATTATGATCTCATTTCCAATACAAACTCTCTTCCTCTCACCACCAGATACTCCACGCACAAAGGAACCTCCAATCATAGTGTCTTGGCACCTTTTTCATACATAAAATATAAACTATTGGCTTCCATATTTAAGTACCAATAACATGTAAAATGGTTATACTACTCTACTCTTCAGTCCTTGCCATGACTTTCTCTATCAATGTGACTTTGTGCTCATAATAATTTAGACATTCATTGTTAAGGATGGAATGGAACCATTTACCTCTCCAAGCCAAGCTCATAGATTACATCCAAAGCTCGTTTTTCCTTCTGCTCCTTTGTGAATGTCTTTGGAAGCCTTAGCCTGGCTGCGTATGTCAAAGTCTCTTTCACAGTTAAGTGAGGAAACAGAACATCATCTTGTGTCACAAATCCTATCCTGCCACATGTTATATATGATAAGTTGGTTAACTCTTAGAATAATTACCTTAAAGATAATTTCTTTAGTTTAATTTTAAGTACCCTATTAATTTTCACTTTTGAACATGTTTGTTGCAGATGCACTTAGTAAGATGGTGGTCTCCACCATATAAGAGTAAATCTGGCTATTATAGTTCTATGTTTTACCTGCTCTTAAGGAACTTAGAGTATGGTTGATCATTGTAAGTGATAGATCCACCACTTATAGGATGGCATAACCTGCCTCCAAGAAGGTTTAAAAGGGTTGTTTTTCCACTTCCTGAGGGACCCATCAATGCCAAAACTTCCCCTGGATTTACAGAACCAGTTATCCCATTCAAGATATCCTTCTCCTCAGTTGTTGTCATGCCTTTGATCACTACCTTGTAGCTCACATCTGTGAACTGCACATTCCACAGTAAGAACAAAACTCATTATATGTGTGTGTTCCCTGACTAACACATCATCACAACTATGCTCAATGCACCACAATATATACATAGCCGTGTTATAAAGCTCAAGATATAGTTAAGTAAGTAGTACTGCTAATTTATTTGTCTGGTTAACTTGAAGAAGGGGTAGCACTGTGCATTGATGCTGCATGAAATGAAACTTAGTACAAGACTGAACCTGATGATCATGCTATATAAGCCATGTTCTATTGGTTAAGTTGATTGTTAAAGGAAGCTTGATTCATGCCTGGTGAAATACACAGGACCAGATCAAAGTCATGTTCTATTATTAATGAATAGAAACTTAGTTTGAAGCTTTGAATCCTGGCAGAGGTTGGTGTAGAGATGGAAACATTTATACAAGTAATAAATGTGCATTACCTTGAGAAATATGGGTAGAGTAGGTTCCGTTTGAAACTTTGTCCTAGGTCCAGCTTCGATATCTTCAGCTGCAACACACATAGTTAACAACCCTTTTTAAAAAGAAGCTCCTTCAGTCAGAAGGCAACACCAGGCATGCAACTGTTACAGTTTCACCTCTAAAGAAATGAATAAAAATGGTTGTTCTTGATCTTGACCAAGTGTGTGGTGGTGGTGTTATCATGAGAGGGTAAATATCTTTAAAGTGATTCGGAATATAAACTATGCATGGATGCTTCTCATGTCAGCATGTCAGTGACACTACATGATCCATTAAAAGGGTGCAACATTTGCTGGTGATGAAAACTCATGTGGGGTAGCATGGACCATGATTAGGCACTGACATGAACCAGTGAAGTTGCATCCTCATGGTGGTGAAAGTGAAAAAGTCAACCTGAATTTAATCGAGGGACCCAAACATGAGGCAATTTGCTCTCCCAGAAAAAAGGAAGAAGGGGAAAAAAACACAGAAAGAGACAGATTCACTTGTGTGTGGAGCCACAGGTACGACATAATTAACAGCTAAATTGTCTTTCAAAGACATTAGTCAACAAAATGTGTCATGTTCCCCGCATAATAGTACCTCAAGAAAAAAAATGTTTGAAACTTTATATGAGAGGATGTAACATGGAAAAAGAAACCAAAAACTTGAGTTTGAAGTTTCTCCAATAAAATGAAAAGCCACCCCATGAATCACATCAGAAAACTGTGCATGCATGAATATATGACAAGATAATTAGTACAATATATAACTGAACTTACTTTGTACTTTCATCTTCCATAAATATGCTTCTAATAATCTCATAACAATAATTAAGCTTACTTTGTACCTTTGTCCATCTTTAATAACCCATTTTATTGATAAAAAAATATTATTTATTACGATCACAAAAGTTTAGATACTAATTTACAAAATAAAAAAATATATTATTTATTAAAATAGTTATTGTAATGAATAAAAAAATTATAATTGATTAATAATTAATTAAAAACTACCTTTTTATAGCTAAAATCATTATAGTTAATATTTAGCGACCAATTTATAAATTTATTTTTGTGATAGTCAAAATCTTGATAATTAAACTTTAGTTGTTAATTTAAAAATCAATTATAATTCTTTATTTATAATAATAATTATTTTAATAATTAATAATTTTATTTTATAAATTAGTATCTAAATTAATTATTATATAATTATTAATTTTTAGTCAATAAAATTGGTTACTAATAACAAAGGCGTATTTAGGTGATAAAATTATCAAGTTTAATTTTTCTCGTACACTTGTATAAACTTATTTTACTGTCACCGTCAATTTATATATAAGTTTTTACTCTTGCACTTTTTATAGGGTTTTGTTAGCATGAGTTTGACCAATATTAAACAATTTTGTTTTTTTAAATTACGTATATCAAATTTCACGTAATTAATATTTTATTTAGCCACTTTTATTTATACTCAATATATTGTACACAAAAAAAAAGCAGACCAATGAAATACCAATTGGTTTTTCTTTTCACAAAATTGATCCATTATACAGAAAATCCAATTCAATGATTGAATTGGTTTGTTTATCTAAAAAAAAGTCATCAAACGACATAATTAGTGTAAATGGATGATGTTAATCAATGTTTAATATAAGTATAAAGGTTAGCAATGTGACAAGAAAAAAAGAAATATTGATATGTGTCTGAAAATGATGATGAAATTATTAATGAGAAGAAGTATGATTGGTGTAATGAAAGAGACAGTTATGTGGGGCCCACTAGAGTGCGTTGGGTTTGTTTGGATCGTGAATCACGGGCTTTGTGGTTAGAAGTGGTTGCTTAGATTGGACCCATCTTTCAGATCTACCACAACCTATTTCATGGTAAATCTATCCAATTTTATTTTTATTATTACATGCTTTTTAATTCATAAGTTTTTATAAGAAAAATACGAAAAATAAATTGATTTTTTTTTTCAAAATTATACATCGTTCAAGATAGTATCGTTATGAGAAAAGGACAATTTAACAATATAGAATCACATCTCTTAATAATAGTATGCTTTTTGAGGATATAAAAAATAAATTAAAATAAACACAAACAATACGATAAACGACACCAGAAACTCATGCAATAAAAATATTATATTTAGATAATTCAAATTTATTTCTAAAAAAATTACGATTAATACAAATAGACATATTTTTATACCAAAAATAATAATTTTAATTTAAAAATATTAATTCTCTTTTTAAAAGTGCTCACAAAATTTGTTTTCTAATCTCATCATATTTAATCATAATAATTAAAGAAAGTTCATACTGATAATAATTAAAGAAAGTTTCATATTAAAAATTTAAATATTTTTTTTCTATAAACTAAAATCAAATTATATATATATATATATATATATTAAAAAAAATTATAGAAAACATCCAAAAATAATTTATATATTAACAACACAAATTAATTTTAGCTTGTAAAAGATCTTTTTTTTTCCTTTATTTATTTCTACTTAAAGATGAGTGTTTTCAAATAAACCCTATTGTGTAAACTTTAATTGTATTATATTTTTAAGTATGATATTGTTTCACTCGCTTTTTATTTTAAGAGAATCAACTTTTATATATATATATATATATATATATATATATATATATATAAATCTTACACATTTTTGACACCATTTTTAATTTTAAAACTTTAAGACACCATTTTTAATTTTAAAACTTTAAGATAATGATGTTATGAATTTTTATTTTATATAATATTTAATTTTATCTATTCTATATCTAATATAAAACTTTTTGATTCACATATTAACTATTTTCGAGAAATGTGATTTTACTGTAAAAAAGGTCGGTTATTGGAAGCATAGGTATGAGTGGTGCTTAGCCACATGGTGTGGATTACGGAAAGGTACCAATAGGGATTGTACTTGTTTGGATAATATAGCAGTTAACAGGAAAGTGATGAGATTTTGAGATTTTAACTTTTCACATGTACTTCACTTTCTGTTCTCTTTGCCCTACCCAAAAGGTCGTTCTGATAAATGCAGATGCTTCTGCATTATTATTTATCACAAAAAGGAAATCTACTCTCAGATCTCTAAATTCAATCTGCATCACACAACACACCATCTATGTTCTGTGGTTACTATAGCTGCACGACACAAACCTAAACCAGAGGTATATAATATAAAATTGTTCTTTCAATTTAACTTTATGCAGACATGTTCTTAATTTTACAAATGGAAAATGATTTGAATTGTTATTGTAATTATTTATTTATTTATCCATTGAATATAAAAAATAAAAAGTGACATCATTTTCAACTACCTAAGAGTTCAGCATCATTGAATGATTGACTCCAGAAGGATCAACCTAGACAACAAAAAAAGCTGAATTCATTTCATTTGGTTTTTATTTATTATATACTTTACATAAATAAGTATTAAATTAAGAAAAAAGATGTTCTTAGATTACCCTTTATTAAAACATGATATAAAACATAAGATAAAATAAAAATGTAACTTGAATCATGGTTTTGAAAGAACATTGGAGTATGAAAATGCATGATGCAGAAAGATGATTATGATCGAAACTTACGAATATCATCATCGCTGAAGGGTTTGGAGTCAGCGATTTCTTCAGGAGGCATGGTGAAGCCAGTGAAGGAGAAAGAGAGTCCCAAGCTAGCACTTGAGGCTCTGCTAAGTGCTGCACCACTGCTCAGATCATCAAAATCCAACTTCATTTGGCTTATTTGAGCACTTCTAGACTTTCTTATGTGAGTGTTCTTCCCTCCGCCGCCGCGTCCCGGTGACGCGCCGGTCAGCCGCCGGCTCGACTTCCTCGACAGGGTGCCGCCACCTTCCACCACCCCGTTCGCAGAGTGGTCGCTCGACGGCGGCGACTTCATCGCCGCCACCATAGACTCCACTAACTGATCAGATTTTGTTCTCACTAATGATGTGTTGTTTGCTTTCTCCATGTTCTCAGTCACCACTGTTTGCCAACAAAAAATTGTGTTTTTAAACAGACAATATTTTAAGAGAAATTTGTTTGGTATAACCTATGTCTGATGTTTTTTAACCGCAGCACAGTTTTCAGATTTCTCATAAACAACAAAGTTTTACACAGATATCCCCATTTGCCCTAACACAAGAGTTTTTAATATATCTTCTTAGAAATTAATTATATCTTCTTTCTCTGTATTGATTCAAGTTGATCAAATAAAACCCTTAGATTTCTCTGGTAGCAAAGCAAATACAGTTTATTTATCAGTATATAAATGAAATTTTATAATATATATATATATATATATAGTTCATGAAAACTATATATGTTAACAGTGGAGAGGCATAGTATATAACAGAAATATTGGTATGTTTTTTTGTTTTGAAAGCTGAAAATTTTGGAGGGGAATCGGGTAATAGTAGCAAAGTAGTCAAAGAGTAGAAGGAGTAATAATTGAAGACAAGAAAACATGTTATATAGTACAGGAATAGGTATAATTTTATTTTTGTTGTTTAAGAAGTGAAAGCAGAAAAAAATACCTGAAAGCAGAATAAAGAGTTGTTTTTAGTGGTGATGATGATCCCAAAATGGAAAAGGAGACCAAAACTCAACTCAGAAAAACAACACAATCGATGAATTAACACATCCAATCATGCAGAGGACTCACACTCTTATAAAGGGCAATTAAGACCCTAACGATGAAGTTACGAAACTACCCTTTCCCTTCACTGCAAATATCAATGTGTTTTGTTTTCCATCTTTTTAGATAAGAACTAGACCTCAAGATATGATTGCACGTTATGGAGCTTCCATGCACGCTAGGTAAGGCCATGATTGCCCTGCACGCGTCAAACATGTAATGCTAATACAACTCTATTAAAAATTTAAGTGTGAGTTTAAGTTCTACATTATTTAGAAATGAAAAAACAGAGTATTATATATAAAGATCCATAAATCCATTGTCTTAAGATTTTGGATTAAAAGTAGTGTCGATGTCTTATATAGTTGGACTCAGGTCTTATTAATGTTGTATCTTCCCAATGAAATTTTCTCTGTAACCCTAACAAACCCTTTTATTTTATTTTATTATTTTTCTGATTATGATTATTGTTCATGCAAATTCCTCAGAGTTTGGAGGGTTGTGTCAACTAGTTGGGTGGAGGTTGAAAATGGTGTCAAAGGTCAGGGTTTTGGTATTAATGAAGCTGTTTAGCCATATTTGTTGTGATGAAAGGAGTGAGGGTGGCAACTCATGGCTCATGTGCCGGCTAATTAAGTGCTTCTAATGAGGACAAAACTTTCATTATATGATAATAGCATAATCATGTAATCATGTATGTATTTTGTAGGGTTCTGTCTACAATTCATTTTACAGATATAATAATCATAGTTTATTCTAAGTAAGAGTCACTCTTCATACAAGTTCAGTAATACAAGCTCTTTCAACATCTGATGCAGTCACGTTCGACAGTGGATCCATAAAGTTAAAATGAAACATGAATGTCTATAAAAAGTGAAATAGAACAACGGTACGGTGATTCAATATTTCTACTTTATTTAGATTATTTTAGATCATTCGGACTTCCAACACACCCCCTCACGCCGAGGTATATTCATCTTGTGCGTGGAACAAAATGTCCAAGAAAGACTCTAACTTGACTCTGATACCATGTTAGAAGTGAGCTTTAAATCTATCTCAACCCCACAAAACCGACTTTTAAGGTGAGAATTGAACTCACTTATGTATTGTGAATTGGCCTTATCTCTAGTCGTCGATATGAGACTTTCAACAATAATAGATAAATAAGTGCAAATTTCACTTTATAAGTTGATTATGTAGAGATGAGCTAGATTTAAAAGTTTATTTCTTAATATGGTATATCAGAATCATGAATTAAAGTCTATTTTAGTAAAAAAATTTATCTGTTAAATCTAAGATTAATTCACGATATACGAGTGAGTGCAAATTTTACTTTACAAACTGAGTCTGAGTCTGAGTCTGTGAGACTGAGTTAAGTTTAAAAATTTACGTGCTAAAGTTGCAATTAGTTATAATGAGTTTGTAACGGTAACAGTAGTGTGATAGGTAGGAATTGCAGTTGAGGATGGCAATTTAAATTGAAAGCATGATGTTTAGTAAAAAAGTGGTGTTTGCTGGGTTAGAGAGGGACCTGTAGCTAACTATTTGAGATCTTGCTTTCATGAGAGATTACCTGCAGAAGAGGGAAGTGTAGGGTTTTTGGAGTTTTCTATGCTGGAAAGATATCATGTCTAGTACCTTTTCATTCTGAAATTCAACCATGTTGATGCAGACTACATCTACATATATATATTTATTTAAATACTACTTTTGTCTTTTTCCCAATCTCTAAATATATCAAATTTTCAACCCTGCAAATATTTTATTACCATCTTTTTAATTTCTTTTTTGCCATATTTATAAATATATATATATATAAGTGTGTGTGAATTTACCTTTTTTGTTTTACAAATACCAGAAGTTATAAACGCTCAAATATAAGAAAAAAAAAATTATACAAATTTTCACATATATAATTCTTGTTCATCTGTTTTTTACCTTGTTTATGATACGTCTGATTGATAGAAAGAATAGAGCAAAAGAAGCGAAAACCCTAACTTGTTTTTAGTGAGCGAAAAAGTAAGTGTATTAAGGACAAATTATTATCATTATGGATCAGTTTCACTTGTACTCTGTGTTTTATGAAGTTTCTACGAAGCTTCCTTCGAATATATTGGTGGCATGTACTTTGTCAAAAATTAAATTTTCATTGTCATTACACTCTTGTACCTTCAACAAATTTCATTGTCGTTCTCGTACCTTCAAGAATTGCAGTACAAATCTCCACGGGTTACCGCAAAAAACTTTCTGATATTGAAACTTGTGGGAAAAAAGAAAGAACATTTTCATGAAAAAAGTTATAGAATAGGTTTATGTATAGACATAGACTTACAATATGCCAAAATTTCTTTACGTTTATAAATTGATTTCTTATGTTGTATTTTTAAAAATCTTACATCGACTAGAGATAAGATTAATTCACAATATATAAGTGTAGTGTAAACCTTATCTTACAAACCGATTTTGTAAAATTGAGTTAAATTTAAAGTACACTCTCTCTAACATGTATATACATGGTTGCCCTTAAATAAAATAAGTTATTAAGTACAAAATTCTAAAATATTGAACTGGGTCACTCACTTGCTTAGGTATAGTAGGTTATTATTCATGAAAATCATACAATACAAATCACTCAATAATAGTAGAAAATTTAAGCGTAAAGACAAAAATATATTTAATGCATAAAGTTGTAAAACGTGTCTGCAAATCACGTGATGTGTATCCCAATTAGAAATGGATTGACAATGAACTTTATTATCATATTATTCATTTGAATGTGTTATATAATCTATAGTGTACTATTTTTTTAGGTTTGTAAGTATTTTTTTAGTATGTTGAAACTCTATATATGGGGTTAGGACATTTATATTATTTATTTTATTCTTTTTCGTCAACAAAAAATGTCATCAAACATAATTTTAATATGGATTTCTCAAGTAATTATCAAAATTTCATATCAAATATAAAGAAGGAAAAATTAGAAAATTATTATAATAGTTAGGAGTTGATTTAAGTGTTGTTATTACAAAATAAGCCTATACTAGGTGTATGAGAGATTTTGAAAGTTGTGTTATAAGATGAGGGTTTTCAATTTTTACCATAGAAGTTGTATAAGAGGATTTGTAATTTTTTTCAAAAAAGTTGCAAAGAAATAAAGGTATGCATTTTTTGTCACAAAAATACATTTTAATGGATATAAGTCTTGAAGTACCAAATTATGTTACATTTTTTGTCACAAAAACTTAGATATTTTTTCTTAACTTAGAATTTTCTTTAATTCTCTCCTTTTTTTTTTCATAAATAGGTTTGGGAATCCATTAACATAACTAAGATATTCATTATATAAAGTACATTTACAACACAAATATTGAAACATAATATTAGAGATGTAATGATTAAATTGTGAATGATGAACACAATAATTTGATCATATTGTGTGAACTTGTTGTAGAAGGAGGATAAGGTTGGTAACAAAAAAAGAGAAAGAAAATGAAGAAAAAATGATGGGTATAGAAGTAATTTGAGTAGAGAGAAAAGGGTAAAAGAGAAAATTTCGAAGTTTGTGGTTCGTGGAGAAGAAGAAGAGTGAGCCAAAAAGGAGTTGTTTGGATTGGTGGATGATGACGATTTACAAACTGTCTTTATGTTTGGCATTGTTCGATCAACGACACATCGCCACGTAATACCCCAATTCTCCATTTCAACCCTTACACTTGTTCCAATCCTAATTTTTCTATTTTCTCTTTCTTTTATATTTTATATCTTCTTTTTTTTAAAATCACTTTCAACTTCAATTATCAAACACTAATATCTCTCGGTTTGAAAGACTTGAAAAATATAAGAGAGACTATAGGTTTAATTCCTTTTGCTAACGTAATATTAACCACTAATATTCGACGATAACAAAATATTTTTGTATAATTGAATTTCAGTGAGTTGAATTTTGTATTGGATAAAAGTTGACAAAAAAAATTAAAAATATATATCTATTAATTTATTGTTTCAAGATTTTAGATGATATGGTAATATTTTAGATACATTTTTCTACAAATATTTAATATTGAATTATTATGATATCTCCGTCATGAAAGTTAGTTATTGTAGTAACTAATTTGGATAAATACATCACTCTGATAATCATGTATGGTTAAAATCACATCACATTTAATTGGTTTATATATACTAACAAAAACATACATTTGTGTGTTCGTATTTTTTATTTTCATGTCAAGATTAATAAAAAGTATATAATTAATTATTAAAATAATTGTTAAATGTAAAATTAGAAAAATAGAATATGTATAAAAAAAAATTTAAAATAATGATTAAAAAAAGAGATTTTTAAAATAATGGTTAAAAATAAAATATTTATAAAATAATTAATTTTTAAAATAATAATTAAAAATAAAACTGAGATAACAAATGTGTATACAAAAAAATATATCTTTATATATTCTTATAGATATAGATATAAAGAGAAATGATATTTTGACAATAAAATAATATTACACAATAAGTTGACATTCATTATTTATGTCATTTTTTCTATCTTTTCTTTATAATTATAAATGATATTTTAACATTCAAGCAATCACTTAACAACTTATTTAACTTATTCTTAAGGGCATTATAGTCATTAATTTACTTTTTTTTTTACAATTATAAAGAAAAGAAAGAAAAAGTGACACCATAATCGAGACTAATTAGTTATATAATTTTATTAGATTGTGAAAATATTATTTGTTTTATAGAGAAAAGACAAAAATATTATAAAAGTAATGAATATCAATTGATTGTACGATTTTATTGGACTTAAAGACTATTAGTCTAGAATGTTTTTTTTTGATACAGCGGCTCACATTCAATTTGATTAAGTGAGATTTATTTAAGGTTTTAATATGCAAATATGAAGCATAATAGAAATGGAAAAAAGAAAATCAAATAAGAAACAAAATCTAAAAGGTTTAACATTTTTAGTTGATTATCATAAAAGTGTGTTTATCGATTATTTGTTTTTTCTATCCTAAACTTCTCTGTGTGTAATTCTATTGTTTGAAACTTCATTTTAGACTTTTTTTTTAAAGAAATCGAACACTTCAAATGTTCTCGATTAATATACTTTTTTAATATTAATAAAAAAAATATAAGTGTAAAAAATGTAGCCATAAACTAACTGATATTTTTTTTCTTTTTTCGTCAATGAGAATCTTAATTATATGTACCTATACATTAAACTATGATTTGAAGCTAAGTTGAATGTCTAATCAAATAATGGTATTATATTATTTTAATGTGAAAAAAGGAATAATTAAGAATCACAAGTTATTGGAGTTAATAATGCACTATGAGGATAAGGTATGCATAGTCATTAGTATCATAATATAAATTATTAAAAGTAGTGTCTGATATTTCCGTGGTACCAGGGTAGAAGTACAATTATTTATTTCTAGAGCTTCTTCAGGTGTCCTAGTTGTATTAATATAATATTAATCAAGCTTAATTTTTCACTTGTAATTAATGAGAATTACTTATAAGACTTAAATATGTTTTAATCTTTAATTTTTACTGGAAATTAGAATTATTTTCTTTTGAAACTTTAGACCAATTTAGTCTCTCATTTTTTAATAAATGGATGAATTTAATCCTTTTAACCAAATCTTGTTAAATTTATTTGACGTTAATTTCCAAGTAAATATTGAAGTAAAAATGAGTTAAACGATATAAACAATTTAACTATTATCATGAAATACGTTTAAAATGTTAAATAAACTTAAAAAAATTGGGTTAAAAAAATTAAATACACGCATTTCCAATATTAAAGAATTAAATTAGTCTAACATTTCGATGAGAGACTATTTTCGATTTTCACAAAAAATTAAGAGAAAAAAATATGTTTAACCTTATAAATAATTACTCAAATTATATTTAGTAGGTGTAATAATACAAATCTCAAGATCCTAGTCCAATTCTTAGAGATAATTGTCATTACTCTCAAGTCTGAATTAGTTATCCAAGGATTCAACTATTTCAACATCATGATTAACGAAAAGATTCCAACTTAAATGTCAAAAGTCAAAATCCATACTATTTCACTACAAAATGATTGTTTCATAGTTTAAAAATGTACAAGTAGATAAGTTTAATAATGAAAATTTTAGATAGTTTCTATAAAGTTTTAAATTTAAATCTTAGTATTTATAATATTATATATAAAATATAATAAATCTTTAAATACTTTGAATATCTTTATATATTAATATGTATATATGTTTTGATAAATTAAAACTGTATTTATTATAAATTTGTGTTAGAAATTTAGGTGTCGCTCTAACTCCTACACAGGGATGGAGCATTATAGGAGCAAGGAGGAACCTAGGCCCCCCAATATTTTTGATTTGTTTCAAAATTATATATCCATTTCTTTAATTTTTAAAAATTTTGAAAATTTTTAAATTTTAAATAGTATATTTTAAAAATTGATGATAATTAAATTGTGTCTCTTTATTTCTTTTATAAAATACAACATTTAATGTTAATAAATAATAAAACATAAAATCCAAAATAATAAAAAAAAATTAGGTTTAATTAGTCTTCTAGTATCTATTTTCGTCTAAAAATATCAAATTGCCACTAAATTGAAACTAAAAGAACTGGAAGATCAATTTACATTTTTTGAAACAATAATCAAAAGAGTAATTAAACCAAACATTTATTAAAATATTTTTTATTTTCTTCTGTCATTGCCTTTTTAAATTTTGACAAAATTGTACTCATCTCTCACTATCATATTTTTTTTTTTGAAGAAAAATAAAGTTAGACACA
>Ga0209589_1003076_pt1 | contig 29196 bp, 11 predicted proteins | sample CowpeawhiteBW_FD_187525 | JGI IMG/M metagenome (GOLD analysis project Ga0209589, IMG submission 187525) | Root nodule microbial communities of legume samples collected from California USA - Cow pea white BW (SPAdes) (version 2) | ecosystem: Host-associated > Plants > Roots > Nodule | place: USA...
ATTTATAATCTCGTTCCTAGGTTATTTCTAGGATTCCAAACTTAGCATTAATTAATGTTTCCATATTTCAGCACTAAAGAATAGACAATGAAAAAGACCTTTTGCTTGAACAAAGTTCTTTCTTTCCTTAGCTACTACTTAGCCATGTTACTTTTCTTCATTTTTTTTTTCAGTTATCTCTTTTGGAGTATCTGTAGCTTCCAGCATCTCTCAGATAATATTATTCACTTTTACACTCTTTTGTACAACTTTAAAACCATGACATGACTTATAATAATAAAATACAGCATCAATGATACCTGAGTTCAATCATATAAGTCATTGACACCATTTTCAACTTAAAACCTTAAAACAATGTGTTTATAAGTTTTTATTTTTATATAATACTCAATTTTCTTATTTTTAATCAATATAAAACTTAGACTCACAGTAATATTTTTAACAAGAACATGCACAGAAACTATTTTATCATTGCTGATAAAAAAATACTTTTTTAAAGGTTTATAATAAGCTTATTTAAAGATGAAAGTCATTGAAATATTCATGCAAGTAATTCTAAAATTTGTGCCTGTAGAAACTGTGTTGCGATTGTACTTTGGTGAAAGAAGAAGATTAAAAACAAAAATTGCTTGAATTGAACAACATTGATGTGACACTGTAAGATCACACACAACACAGGTGCTTTTTTTGGAAAGAAAATTTTATGAGTTTCACTTGCAACTCTTTTCATTTATTTGTTATTTTTATTATTTATTATGGAATTAAAATTATTTTTTTTGTTGGATTACATTTAGATAATTTCATATATGTATTTTCTTTTCATACAAAAGATAGATCTTGCAAAACGAGTAACCTCTTTGATTTGTCATTCAATATATACGAAATTTTACTATTTTACCAAAAAGATGATTATTTTCGCAATAACACGTGCATTGAAAATTTTATCTTTGTAAAAAATTTTGACTTGGAAGTTGAGTTGTCTCTGTTTTGTACAACACAAACACTTTCTGAAAGAATTTAAATTTGGGCTGAATATGGACCAACGGAAAAAAGCGGGAATCAAATTGGGCCATTAAAAGGGGAATCCAAGTTAAGTCATAAAATTGAAATATTTATAAAATGTCACATTCAACTACACACTAATATTCAAAATATATTTTTAACATGAGTTTATCATTAATTAAAATCAATGAAAAACTACGTAATAACAACATAATAACTCATGAATAAAGTGTAAAAAGTATTAAAGTTTGTGTGAATTTTTAATAGAGTTTAGTAGTTATGTATTATTAGTGTACACACTCTATACTCTTAATCAATTAAGATTAAATTTTAAAATGATTTTTTTATATGATAGTTTGTGATTAGATAATACTGTAAACAAATTTTTATCACTAGCATTATTTTTTTTTTCTTTTTGATAAGTGTTCATAAAAGAAATCCTTTGCATTTATTTATACAGTGAAATATTCAACTTTTGGCTGGCTATAAGTTCTGAAAATCGATAAAATCAAATTAACTTTAGATTCAAAAAATAGTGTTTCACTTTTGTCGGTAATATAGGCCTCTTGAAAATTATGCCATGAAGCCCAGTAAGCAAAGAACATCAGGCTAGAAAGTGGGTCCTACTATATACACTACCTTTTTCTACTATATACACTCCCCAAACCAGCGTCAATATTTTCGGTACATTAAAGATTAATTAAATTAAATTTTAGTTCTCTTCAATTAAATTAAAATAGCTTCTCAAATATTAATTATTTTTAATTAACTATATTATCTGTATAATCAATAAAAATGTATTGTTTAAAAATTATTTACAAGATTATACTTATCTGTTTTAACATTTCGAAAAGAAATGTATCTCATATCTTTAAAAAGAAAAAAACTTATTTCAAAAAGTTTATTAGGGAAAACTTATTCCGTAAATCTTGTTTTAGAAGGCTTATTCTAGAAAGCATCTTGCATATTTCGGAAAATCTGTTTCAAAATCTTGTTATAGAAATATTATATAAAAAATTTTGTTTTGAAAACTTGTTTCGAAATATTATTAAAATTTATATTTCAGAAATCATCATTATTAGAAGTTAATTATAGGAATTTGGCATAAAGAAGCTTTGGGCCGAACCTTTAGGATTATAGAGTAGAATGGAGATAGCCCAAAGTAAATTAAACACAAATTTGCTTAAAATTTCACATGATAATCTTATTTAAGAGTGCTAAACACGAATGATTAAATTAACTTAAACAAGGTAATTTTATTAATCTCACTTTTACTATTTGTACTTTGTACTACATAGATGTTCTCAATGTTAAGGATTCATGTCTCACCTTATGTTTCTTTTTGTTTTATCAGTAAAATTTAAAATTAAATTAAAAAGAGTATTTCAGAAGTGCTCTAACCCTCATAAAAAAAATAGAATCATGTCTCACCTGTGGTTTTGAAATTTGATTGACCAATTACACAACCTAAAATCAAGATAATTTGAATTTATGCGAATATTTTTTTTTACATTTAAGTCAAATTAAATTTAATTAATTTAATTATATTTTTTAACTTCAACCAGCTATATAATTTGTTCAAATTAAAATTTCAACCTTAATTTTAATTTTATATAATTTTAGCCATGGCACCAGCTTTCGTTTGGTGTATACCCTCTTGAAGAAAAAAAAAGAAAAAAAAAAAGAGGAATAATTAGAAAAGCAGTGTGGTTCAGAATAGATGAGATTAATCTTTTACATTTGAATGTATCATAATTAAATCAAGTACACAGGGAATTGCAGGGGTAAAAACATGGGCAAAAAACATCACTCGATTTAATTGGATCTGGTCTCCTTCTTATGTTTTTTTAATTAATTTTAGGGTGTTTAGTGGACCTAAAGTGTCTTTTCAATTTTTCAATTTTCAAAAATCTCCAATTCAACGAGAATACATATATGCTATAACACTTCATACAACAACAAATTTATTTAATAAAAAAATTATTTAAAAACATATAATTTCATAGTTGCATGATTTAAAGACTACTATAGATATAGAATATACCTTTTTTTAATTACACTCTTTTTTTTTTATCTATAATTCCTACAAGAAGAAAATCCTTACACTTAAACATTGTTTGTAATTAATATATAGAAATAAGTTTTGATGTTGTGGTGATAGAATAGTTTGAGTGTATTTTGAAAAATGCATGATTTTGTAAATAAAAGAAGTTGGAATTATGTGAAAGAAGAGAGAAAGAAAAGACATGGATAAGATATGTAGAGTTAAAGAAATGCATGTAGTGACTGAAATTGATGCACGTACGTACATGGATCAGATAGCCATTGCATGGCTGAATGGCATCACAAAACAAGGGTAAGTGGTCCCTCCAAGTGTCCTTAAAGAGGGCACAGAATGATGGGTAACCAACTCAAGAACCCTAACCAATAGAGGCAGTGGTGGCACAGTGAGTGAAAACGAGAACACTTATGCATGTTCTTTCTATGATCTGTGTTGCTCAAAAAAGACTCAGCAAATTCATTTTTCTCTTGGACAGATGTTAAAGTAAATCTTTAATGAACTTATTATATGCTTTTCTTCGTTTAACTCAAATAGATGAAGGAAAGATATCCTTTGTTTTTACACGACATTCTAAGAAAAAGAAAATGATCATTTTTCACTTTTCTTCATCTACTATTTTTCATCGCCTCCTTCTTTTAAATTGGCCACACCAAATTAAGTCTTGAGACATGTTAAACTGCTTGTCAAGTCTGGGTGTGAAAAAGAAAATATACAGTAGATTCATCTTCTTCTATATATCACTTTTATTTAAGACTAATAAGGTCACTTTTATTCATGTACATTTTACCTCAGTTGGAAGATGTTGGAACTTCACATTGATAAGTGATAAAGTCAGTTTAGAGTATATAAGTCGGTACAAATCTCACTTTATAAGTCGAGTTTGTAAATTTGACATAGCTGTAAAGTTCATTTTTTAATATAGTATCAAAGTGATGAGTGTCTATTATAACAAGATTTGTCATTTGTCTGGTTTATTGTGTTATTCGCTATCGAAAAAATTGTTGTTTGTTGAACATATTATTCCATCCGTTGTCGAACCATTGTTTACTCTTATGCATAATATATATATATATATATATATATATATATATATATATATATATATATATATATGAGAGAGTGTATTGAAGTATATAAGTGGATGTAAAACTCATCTTACAAACCGGTTTTGTAAAGTTAAGTTAGACTTTAATTCCACTTCCAAACAGTAGATCCTTCATGCTTTTTTTGTATGTCAGAGATAGACAAATTATAAATGAGAAAAGCTTGTCGAATATGAAAATTATAGCACTTTCTTTTTTAACACCATATAACCATCATTTAATATTTTTATAGAGGTGAAATAGTTTTAACAAAAGTTAAGTTTTATATTTCTAAAGAAAAAAATATATTGAAATGAACATAAAAAGAGTTACGGTGTTTGTTACATATATGTACTTAACCTAATTAGCTAGATACGAGATATGTTAAAAAGGCTTCTTTGACACCATTTTACAATTTCTTTTAAAAGCAAAATAGTTTTAATAAAAGTTTGTATTTTTAAAGAGAAAGAGAGATCGAAGAATAATAAAGAATAATATAAAATACTATGGTATCGTAATTGTCCAAGAGTTGCAAAGAGATAGGAGAATCTTCCACGTAGATACACGTTGTTTTGTGATTGTTGCTTGCAGAGTTAGCAGAGACGATGTTTATGATGGTGCGTGTGTCTCTCATGGCAGAGGCATAGGTTTTCTTTCAGACAAATAGAGCAGCCATGATCATGCAGTAGCTAGGGACTGCATGGTCATCATCATGTTCGTTATCGTTACTTGGTCATCATGGTGGATATATATATATATATATATATATATATATATATATATATATATATATATATATATATATATAGAGAGAAAGTTTTGTGTCTCTTTTAACTTTGTTTATGAGAAAGAAAGACATTGGGTGTATACAGAAACATTGAAAAGATGAAGATAGAAAATGTGAATGAAAATGTTGAGATAAGGAGACAAAGAAAGTGGTTATAACTTAGATGGATATTGGGTTGGTTGTTGGTTACTGAAGTGACTAGCCATGTGAGAAACATGATGAAGCAAAATGATGTTGTCTCTATAAAAACCAGATATCACTCATTTTTCCTATAGTTTCAATTCCCCAGAATTATTTTTTTGCAGCATGAAAACAGATTTTAGTTACTACAAGCTATAGCTACACCATCACCCTATGCAAATAATTGACCTCATGTCCCTAGCTAGCTAGCTACAACCCTAGAAAAACAAAAGCTTCTTATGCAACCTATAATTACCTATAATTCTATAGTTTTTATACACATGTACTTGCACATTCAGTTTTGACATTGATTGACACACATCAAGGCAAAATTATCATCTTTATCCAACACTAACCATGCATCATGCATGGCTGCCAGGACCAGCTATTATATATATATATATATATATATATATATATATATATATATATATATATATATATATAATATTTCTTGAAATCAAATATTTATGACAACCTTTGAACGGGGAGAGACTCTTCTTTTTGTAGAGAAAAAGTTGACAATATAATTTGTGAGGATAAAGCTGTTGTATTACTAAATTTAAAGATTTAACGTAATCTATAAGAATATCATGTACCTATAAGTGAAATAATGTGGGGGAAACATGTTCTCATTGGACATCAAAATGGATTAATAATATAAAATTTGTGATTAAATATGTTTAAGTGAAATTTAGAATTAATATCTCTTAAAAAGTTTTAACTAATTTAGTCCTTCATCTTTAAAAATGTGTGAATTTAATCCTTTTAACCAAATTTTGTTTAATTTACTTGACATTTTAAACGCATCTTATGATAGTATTTGAATTGTTTATAATGTTTGATACATTTTTGCTTCAATGTTAACTCAAATACTATCATAAACACGTTTGAAAAGTTAAACAAACTTCACAAAATTTGATTAAAATGACTAAATTCACGCATTTAAAAAATTTGAAGACTAAACTAAGTTAAAGTTTCAAAAATTGACTAATTCTAATTTTCATTGAAATTATTTAACCCTAGAATTTATAAGTGTTTATTTAAACCACCGTCACTATTTTTTTTCTCTCAAACATTAAAAAGAGGGAAGGAATGTATTCAGTTATGATTATAAAAAACATAAGGAAGAACATCGATTCTGTTGGGAATAGTCCAAGTGTGAGTTAAAGTCCCACATTGGATAGAAAAGACAAAGTTAAATACTATATAAGAATAAAAGCCCATAACAATATTGCCTTAAGGTTTTGGGGTTAAAATGGTGTCTAAGGTCTTATATGTGTAAGACTAATGTCATATAACCATATAGAACCACAATCTCTCATGACAATGCCTATAACCATGATCAAAGGTTTTACTCAAACACATGAAGGAAAATATATCATATGAGCCCTTGAGGGGAGATTCTGATATGCGTAACTTCGCTCTTTGTTAATTGTGTTTGACCAAATTAACTTGATATCTTATGAATTTTTCTGATATTTAATATGTTGGCAAGCTGAATTGGGTTCTGTTGGAAAATTTTTAGAAAAAAAAAATATCCTTTCATAATATTTATTGTTGATGAAAAACAGTAATTTTGTTCCCATATATTAATTAAGAGATAATATATTATGTGTATTATTTAAAATTTGAGGGTGGGTGGATGAATAGGTGATGTTTATCCATATTCATTCAATTGAATATAATATATACATTTGAAGATGCAAGTAGTCATATAGATGTTTGTCAATTTGCAATAAATTTGGAAATGTGATGGCATAATTAATGTAAATTAAACCTCCCATGTGTATACACATGCATTGCTGCCCACATTAATATCATTAAGACCCTTCAATTAGTGAGTTAGCTATACTATCACTCATGCATCTTCTTAATATCTATCTAATAAATTATTATATATTTTCATTAATAAAAAGGTCAACTATATTTCTCATGAACTCCCAATATGGAAAAAGCACAAGTCAACTATTTCAATAAATATGAAATCGTGGTTGCACATAATTAAAGTACTATTGAAAGATAAAATTACTTTAATTGTTATCTACTAACATAAATTCCTTGGTGAACCAGTTTTAAGATCACTAAGTTTACTTTATAATTACATTTTATATCATTTTCCATTCACCTTCATAAGAAATTTGAGGTATATGGCATGAAAATGTTTTCATTTTCTATATTATTCATGAAAAAAGTTTTTTTTTTTATAGTAAGAGATATCATGTTTGAAATCAGGTTTATTATGTTTGAACATAACCTATTTTTCTTATTTTGTATCCATTAATTCTCCTCAAACATCAATATTTTTTTAATTCATTGTTAAAATAAGGACTAAAAAGTATTTTCCAAAATTAATCATGAGTAAACTTTTGGAAATATTTTGTCGAAAAAAGTTATGTTCCAATTCCAACCCAAATTCGTCTGACAAATGTTTCCAAAAGGTATTGTTCACTTTGGAGTAGCGTGAAGTGTTGTCGCAGTTTTGTTCTTAAAAGGTATCTCAGATGTTGGAGGAAGATGGAAGTATTTAAATTACTATTGGCCTTGACTTCTAAGTGACGTGAAATTTATTGAGTGTATCAGAACAATTTGTAATAATTTAAGATTTTCACACTACACACATTAAAGATCGTGCGAAAGTAAAATTGTATGATTTACTAATTGTTTATCTGTTATCATCAAAGTCGAACTATATAATGTATTAATTAATTCTCTCTAGGAACTAACATGATTGACAACACGTTTTTTTTTTTCAATAAATTAAGACATTCTTCTGTATCAAAGTTTTGGTATAATGTTTGTCGTATTATAACATGACATGGATATGTCAACTAATGAAACATTAGCACAAGATGAAATGAGAAGAGTGACTAAAATGGAAAGCCAAATTGTTTTCGATATTTATAATGACGTGCCCACATACTTTATCTTTAAATTTTATAGGTTAAATATATATGGTTGAGACAATACATAAATACACAATATAATTTAGTATTGAATTAAAACCTCAATATCACCATCAATGGCATATTTGATTTGGTGGTAAACAAAAATTATTGTGTGGTATTCACAAACACATCTAATTCATTCAAAAACTATGTGTCTGCCGTCATAAGATTTAATGTTTTACTATTATTATTACAAAAAGAATTATTAAAATAAAATAAACATAATTGCATTAGTTTTATTTTTAATTTTTAATGTTATTTATTTTATGGCCTTTTGAAGTATTACAATTCATAAATCCTAAAGTATAAAATTGCAGAGTTTTATGCCACAGATTTTTAAATCCACCAAATAGTCCACTGTTGACTCATGTTTTTAAGATTGAGACACACCATATAAATATCATGTTCCACTCTAAGAAAATTGAAAGAAAGAGAGAGAAAAGAAATATATAAAAATATGAAACAGAAACTTCTGATTTGTTTGGTACGAGTGATTTACATTAATTTTGACGATTTATGGAGATTAATTTGAAATTATTCGGGAATAGTATATATTTGATTTAGATAATTTGTGGGAAAATTTTGAAAGAGAAAAGGTTTAAGATGAGGAGGAAGGGATATATTTGTTGGAATTATTTTTAGTAAATTACTAATTTATTCTTATATTTAATATTTGATTTTTTTAAATTAAATTTATTTATTGGAATTCTTTAATTTTTTTCATAAATATTATTAGAAATTAATAAATAATATTGTAAAAATATATTTTTATTTTCTCAACTAATCTCTCATAACAATTTAAACAACATGCCTAAAGACAATTTTAACATTATATTAAAAGTAACACCTTCATTCACGAATCAAATTAACCACAAATATCAGTAATTTTTCCATTTAAATTCATCATCTTCTCATTGAATCAAATTTAAATCAAATTGTTCTACTTTCTACAGAGTCTCTCTTCAAATCATGAGTAAAAATCAATCTTTTATTTTCCACACTCCAATTCAAATGGGAAGTCAAAATTTTCTCATCCTATATGAAGAGTATGTTTTATAACTAAGCATATAAAAACGGATTAAATATGTTTTTAGTCCCTAAACTTTCAGTAAATTTTGAAATTAGTCTATTTTGAAACTTGGACCAATTTAGCCATTTATCTTTCGAAATACGTAAATTTAATTTTTTTAATCAAATTTTGTTAGGTTTATTTGATGTTTTGTATGCATTTCACGATTGTATTTGAGTTGTTTATAATGTTTGACACATTTTTGCTTTAATATTAAGTCAAATACTATTATAAAACGCGCTTGAAATCTCAAATAAACTTAACAAAATTTAATTAAAAAGATTAAATCCACGTATTTTAAAGATAAAGGACTAAATTAGTCCAAAATTTCAAAATGAACTAATTTCAACATTCACCAAAAGTTAAAGGACCAAAAATATATTTAACCATATAAAAAAACTCCTATTTGCTAAAAACTCAATATACATGTACCTTAATCAAATCATACGACCAAACACAACCTTAAAATGATCAATTCATTATTACATTATTTGTTCATATACCTCTAGTTTCTTGGTGAAGTTGGTGTTGGAGGAAGTAAGATTTTGAAATGATCCCGCAATAAAAGAAGTGAAAAGGAGTTATGAATTTGGTACATAGAATGAAAGGCATACTACAGGTTGTACTGGTGAGATTTGATAGCAATGGAGTGAGTAATTAATCAGAAAAATGAAGAAAGGAAGCAGAGGGTAAGTACGGGTTAGTACTAAGTGGTCCACCTTGCTTTTCACATGTGGTGCACAAATTCAGGGGGATTTTAGCCTTAGAAAGTGATGCATCATCAATTCAACAAAACTGCAAACCCTTCCATCTACCTTCTTTTTTACTGCAACAAAACACACCAGACTAGTCAAAAATTTAATTTCTATATTTTAAATTACTTTAAAAATAAGTAGTTTTAACTTTTAATCAAATTTTGTTAAATTTATTTAACGTTTCAAGCGTATTTCATTTCATGATATATATTATTTGAATTGTTTACATTGTTTGACCTATTTTCTCTTAAATGCTAATTCAAATATTATCATAAAATATGTTTAAAACATTAAATAAACTTAACAAACTTTAATTCAAAGAACTAAATTCACACATTTTTAAAAATAAAGAACTAAATTAATCAAATTTTAATGAGACTAATTTCAAATTTTATTTAAATTTGAGAAAAAAATTCTATATTTTAAATTACATTAAAAATAAGTAATTTTAAGTATAGTTTTACAGAGAAAGCCACCAGAGAATTCAAAATGATAACTTGAGAAAGAAAAAAAAGTTGGTAGTGGTGAATAATGAGACAAAAGAGTATTTTGTTTGGCTTGCAGAGTGTGTTCTCTCTCTCTGAGATAGATATTGGTCTGTTGAGAGCAGTGGCAGCCTCTGTTCCCTTCCTGCCCTTCATTATCTTTATCATGGCCACGCAAATCAACCACTTCTTCCCTTTTCGGATTGGAACACAAATTCTATGGCCAAAATTCATTTCACTTCAATTTTTTCTTCCCAACCCTTCTGTGTGTCCAAATTTGTTCCTTCTTTCCCTTTTCACCACCCTCACTCCTTTTCCATATTCATCAAATACTTACGGTGATGCACGTGATAAGGATATTATCATGGGTTGGTTTTTCGATGAGATTAATGTGTGAATGAAACGATCTTCCGTAGAGTACTTGTTGAGTGGAGTTGATATACCGTGTTTTTTTCTCTGCCAAAAGATAAGAAGAAAAAGAAAGAGTGGTAATGCAGTGAGAGAATCCTGCAACTGTCACTGATTCTGCATCTGCAACTCTGCAACTGCAGACGCAACAGACTCTGTCACTAACAGCAGTACAGTACCATCACCGTCTCTTCCTTTTCTCTCTCTCTCTCAATCCATTCTATTCACCAATCCAATTTCGCATCCGCCACGTGTCATCCATCTATTTGCAGTCTCCTGGACCACGTCACCTACATCACATCTCTGTCCCTTCTTACCTTCAACTCACCAACTTCTACGTGTAAATTTTCTTTCTACACTGTAATTTATATCAGGCTATTAGTAGAAACAATAATGTTGTTTCTGCAGACATTGAATAGGTGTGTTTGTAGTAATTTTGAGTATACGTACAAAATACGTAAACATTGTATAAGAAAATGTATACAGTTCGTAGAAAATTAGAGACAGAAGGTAAAAGTTAGAGAATGTAGTGTTTATTTGCAGTTAGGGGATAAGAAACAAAAGAGGAGAAGATATTGATATTGAAAAAGACAGAATAATGATGATCATCTCATTTATCCTTAATTAAATAGTACCCAGTTCCCACTGGAATAAAAAAATCAGCGGTGTAAAAAATAACAATTCTATCTCACAAATCTCGTCTAATAATATGAAAATTAGAAAAAGAAAAAGAATATTACACCGTCAATCAACATTCATCATCATTATCAAGTGTCAACCACCACGCCAATCAACGGTTCTTTCTGCCCGTCCGATCCGTTCCCGGAGTCATCAATGGCAGTCAACAGCTGGGCCCGGCAGGCCTGGTACTCCCAATCGGTGGTCCCGATCGTATACAACATCAGGCCCGCACAACAAACCTGGGCCGACAACAGGCCCAGCCAGAGCCCACAGAACCCAACCTCCAGCCAGAACGCAAGCCCAACGGCCACGGGCATCCCCACCAGATAAAAGGCGCCGAGGTTCACGTTCGCCGCCACGTTCGGCCGCGCCGTCCCCCGCACCACCCCGCACCCCACCGTCTGCGGACAGTTTCCAAGCTCGCACAGTCCCAAAATCGGCAGCGCCGCCGCCGTCAGCTGCAGAATCCCCTCGTCCAAAGTGAACATCCTCCCCCACCTCCGCCTCATCGACGAGGCGAAGATCACCGCCGAGAAACCCATCACGGCGGCAAAAAACACCGCCACCACCGCCGACATCCTGGCGCGTGGAGCCCGGTTCTCGCCGAGCAAGTTACCCACGCGCGTTGACACGGCCAACCCCAGGGACGAAGGAAAGACGTAGATCAACGACGTCGTTTGGATTAAAATCCCCATAGCCGCCACGCTGGCAGTGGGCTCCACAAGGAGTCCGCATAACAAGATCATGATCTCATACCACCACCACTCCAAACAAACGGACACGCAGCTCGGTGCAGCCAGCCGAAGCAGCGGCTCCCAGCCGGTAAAACACTCTCGGCTCGGCGCACTCCACGTGTCTAGGTGGACCCCACTTATCCACACATAGAGGAGCAACAGTCCCAGAATCGAAAAGCTGGAGGCGGCGGAGGCGGCGGCGACTCCGGCCACCCCGCGTCTCACGAGAACGAAGTTGAAGCCGACGTGGAGGAGCGTGCCGGCGAGGGAAGCTAACGTGACCGGTTGGGTGACGTTCTGCGCTCGAAGGTAGACTCTGATTGGGTGGAGGAAGGAGTTGGTGACGAGGTCGGGGAGGAGGTAAAGGAGGTAGTTTTGCGCCATTTTTGTGATTTTCATGTCTTGGTGTAGTATAAGGAAGATTTTGGACATGTTGAGCCACAAGAGTGAAATGGGGATTGAGCAACATGTTAAGAAGAGAACGCAGCGTTGGAGCGTGAGAGAGAGAAGCTTGGGACGCTTTGCTCCGAAGGCTTGGGAGCACAGGGGTTCCATTCCCAGGGAGAGTCCCGAGAGAACCGAGTAACCGGTGATGTTGGCGAAGGCTATGGCCAACGAACCCGCCGCCAGTTCGGTGTCTCCTAGGTGTCCGAGGAACAGCATGGAGACCATGGAACGCGCGTAGAAAATGAGAGCAGTGAGCGCTGTCGGAAATGCGACCTCCCACAGAGATTTGGCTTCTCGAATGAAGTCCCACATTGTGGAACGTGTGCTGAACCCTTGTGTCTGCTTTTCCGTATCATTGTACTCTGTGTTGGGTTCCAACATGTTGGAAATGAGGTTGGGAAGATTGATCGATGATTGTGAATACGATGACGATGATGGAAGAGGTTGTTTGTGTTTGTGTATGGTGTTGTGTGCAGAGGGGACTCTGTTCTTGTGATGGAGGAAGGGATCGATAGAGAAAGAAAGTAATGAGTATATGGGAGTGTGGGGGTGTGAGAAGGATGGGGGAGTTTAAATAGAGATTTTCATTTCCTTTCAATTCCACCCTGCGTGCTTTTTCACTCCTCTTTTAACCATTTTTTTAAATAATATATATTAGAAATTTTAAATTAAAATTTATAAAAATAAATATTCTTATTTTAAATGGTTAGTTAATTCAGTGTATTTTATTTGGTTCCAAAATTCTTTATTTTGACTATTGCTACCTATCAAATCAAAGCTCACACATAAAACATTCTTCTTTTCTATCTTTTCCATGCCCTCCTCTTCTCTTACCAAGTTTTAACCTATTTCTAACAAGTCAATATTTTTTTTTATCATGATATTTTAATACCTAACACATGTTTATATTTATTATTATTATTATTATTATTATTATTTCATTCTTATTTTTTTTCCTTTTCTTTATAAATATAAGTTATGGTGGAGATTCGTTGTTATAAATTAAAGGAAAAAAAAATGTTGTAAGGTACTAGAAATGAAAATGTGAATAGCATAAAATAGTAAAAATGTGGGAGGATGTCAGTGTGGTACTGAAAGGAACAATTCCCAATAACAGAAATGTTCTGTGTCTGTGATTTTTGCACACTGTTATGAGTTTTGATTCCGAGATGAGAAAATGAGAAGAAAATATTGTCTCGCTTTTAATTAAAAAATCAAGAAAATTTCTTCTTGCATTCATTGTTTCCCTCTTGGTAACTGAGATTTAAAATTAACAAAAACCTCCAACGAACTACTTAAATTTTTTTGAATAAGGTGCAGTTTTACAGTTACTTCTATTAAAAAAAATCTAATTACATTGATACCATAATCAAGTAAGAGCAATTGACTTCAACGCAGTAATCATGTCATAATGAAGCCATAAAAGCAAAGAATGTTTTGATTCCACTAATTAGGTTCGTAATAAATTGATTATCCTAGAAACGCCTTACGTATTGCACAATGGTTATCGTTAATTAAACGCAAAATAAAGGAAAACCCATCACTAATCGCAATAAAATGTTACGGGTCAAACACTAACTAATGTTGGGTCTTGTGTTTTGTTTCAAAATGGCATGTGATCAAACACTTTTATTAATTTAGTCGAAGAAGCAAAACACATAAAAGACAACATTTTTTTTCGAGGGACAACATCACACATGAACACAAAACACGTAATCCTATAATCTTTGTCACTACATTTATGCTTTTATTGCTTTCTTCATCACATATCAAAATCAAATTAGGTTCACTGCCAAAAATTTAGAGTTCGTATAATCAAAGTAATGCAAGCAAGTTTGGAATTAATTCACGTGTTTAATTTGGTTTTCTTCTACCATTTACTTGTTTAAAATGTTAATTAAGGTTAAATATATATTTTTTTTCAAATATTAATTCATAATTAAAGAGGTGAACATGAATTAGGCACTAATTAGTGGGTTGATATTTTAGGCGATTTGATTTTGTAGAGAATCTTTCTACTTTGCACTAAAAACAATAAACAAATAACGAGAAAGACAGACACGTGAGGGTCACACGTGGGGGCGTGAGACAGTAGATTCTATTCCTCACTGCAACTGCAGTGAGTTGTTGGGTTTCGGCCCAGGCTTGTCTGCTGAATTGGGCTTTGATATCAGACAAGTAAAAGAGGTAATTTCTTTTGTTTTTTATTTGGGAAAAAAAAAAGACTGAGATAAATGCATGAATGTTAGAATTGCTCTAAAAGAATTTAGAACCAAAGATGATTCTTTGAATCTTTGTGATGAAAGATATTATATTTTTAACCTCCTTTTATATAACTTTTGTGCATTTACTCCTTTTTTTTATTATTTTTGCGACTTGTGTACGGTAATATTTTCTTTCAAATCAACAAAAAATAAGTAATTATTAGATTTCCATCTTTACCAAAAACAAATATTATTCATTTTTTCTAATTACTATATCCAAATTAATACAAATTGAATTACGTTAATAACAGTTTTTTCGCATGTATTAAAACCAGTTAATTATTCAAAATTATTAATAATTATTCGGAAAATGATTTTACGGAAATATTTTTTTATTAATTTATATAGTTATCGAAAAATATATTTATTATAAAATAAAATTAAATATAAGTTTTGATGTTTAATTGAAAATTGAAAATGTTAAACAATATCACAAATAAAGAAATACTAAATCGTATTATTTAGCATTTACAAACTCCATTTTTTTAATATATTTTTATTATCTTTATTAATTGTCATAATGTATTATTTACTATTATAAGATAACAGTATTTATTAAAAAGTGAATTTAAAAATAAGTTTTAAAATATTGGTAGCTAAAATTTGGATAGTAAATGTTAACTATCAATTCAAACTATTTAGAAATCAATTATAAGTTTTTTTATTCATAATAAAGACTAGATATCAATAATTATTATTTTGTAAATTAATATCTAGATTAATCCCTCTAAATTAGTCATTATAATAATGATTAATTATTATTTTTTTATCTAAAATTGGTTGTTATTTAATAATTTGTTTTTAGTAAAACAAAACTCCAATTATTTTTAAATATATATATATATATATATATATATAATATCTAAAAATAAATAAGTTATTTTTTATAGTATCTAATTATATTCTATTTTGATAATATTCAATTCAATGCATCTTTGAATATTTAGACCAATTATGCTTGTGTTTGCTTTGTTTATGTTCTCCTTTGCCTTCTTTTGTATCAAGCCTTAAATGATCGAACATTCTATCCAAGAGTGAAACTAACCTCGACAAAATGTTCTTTTTTTTCATAAAATTTTATTTTCATAAAAAAGTTTGTACTCGGGATATTTTTTTAATAAATTTCTTGTAAATTTTAAAATTCTGTGATAACTAACTATCGTAAATGATTTCAAGACTTTTATAAAACACATAAACCTTAGAAGGTAAATTATTTAAAAACATAAGTGTTAACATATTTGTGTGTTTGCATTTTTTGATCGAAATTAAATGTTTATATATATGGTACATTATCTTTAAATAGAATTAAATAAAATTTGAATACCTGGTACTTTTGTGAGTCATACATTATCTCAACGGAGGAAGAATAATATACATTGTTAAAAATACAAAAAATTATAATTTCATGAAATATAAACTGTTAATATGACTTGATCAAATATTTACATTTAACTTAATTGATTTTATATTTTAAATGTAACAAAAAATTATTTATTTTTAATTAAAATTCATTAAACATTTATATCCTTCAATTTTAGAGTGTACGATGATTCTTATGAAAATCCAATTGTATTACTATAATTCGCTTGGACCCACCTGCAAGACAAGAAAGTGAAAACGTCAGCAGAGGTTCCCCCAAACTAAATTTCAGGAACTTCCTTTTCTTTTTAATTTTTCAAACCTGCATTTAGGTTTCAACTGACTTCAAAATTATAATAAATTATCCATTTTTTAACTCCTATTAAATTTAATTCAGCCTAATTTTTTAACTGAATTCCAAACACTCATTAAACTCATCAACAATCAAAGTCTTCTCCCCATTTCCCATCTCATTTCACCCCTATCAACGAATCATTGTATAGTTATTCTTATCAGGTTAGGTCAGTAATATATATATATATATATATATATATATATATATATATATATATATATATATATATAAGTAACTTAATTTACGAATGATATTAGTGATTGATTCTTTCGTCGATAAATAAATCATCAACATTTGTCAATTTATTTGACGAAAAATAAATTTTATCGACAGATTATGATTTGTCAAAATCGATCTGTCAGTAATCAGTAAATTTCTTATAGTGACATATTAAGTAAAAATAAGAAAGTTGAACATTATATATAAAAATGATTTTTTTAAAATTTTAAATTAAAAGTGATAACTATTTTTTTTTCACATATATCTCATTCTCCGCGAAAATTATGCTATTTTTCAACTATGGCATATATATAGTTATGTTGTTTGAAAATTAGATATTATTTAAAGAACGTAATAATTATTAAGTTAGTATATATACATATATACATGAATAAGTTGTTGTTTGGAATTTAGACGTGAGTTTAAATTTTACATGAAATCAAGGAAGTTGAACATCATATAATGATGATTGTCCTAAGATTTTGAATTAAAAGTGACGTGAATCTTTACGTATAAGTTAAATTCATGTTTTATCAGTATTATATTTTTCCGACGTTGAAAGTTGGAAATATGTTTGATTAGGTTAAAATGATGTGTATGTGAATGATGTTTTAGCATGTTGGTGTTTGAAAGTTGAAAGGGTGGTGTGGTGTGGAGTGTCCCAGTTGGCTCACAGTGCACATGGGTGCGTGCGCAATTAACGGACCGGACCCTGCACAGGACGCTCCCGTTTTCACAAACAGATGGTTGGAAGGAAACATGAAACATCCTCTCATCAATTGGCCGCATTAGTACTATTTAGTATTTTACTTCCCTTCTTTCTCTTTCTATCTGTCTTTGTCGTGTTGAGTTGGTGTGGTTCACTGTTATTGTCCCTTCCACGCCTCACCCACTCTCCCTCTTTCTCCTATGCTTTCCCTTTGCATTTATTTCTATCTGCATGACATGAGAAAAACAAAGAAAGAGGACACATGAAATCATCACTATAAGGGTAATGCATGGTTGGTACTCTTCTCACTACACACTCTCTCAACAAGATAGAAACTGCTATTATTATTACTTTTTCTATGTAGGGAAGGGACTGTGACACATCAACAATGATGTATATGGACACCCTTTAATTACGTACACCAATTCTTTCTTCTTTTTTCTCATATATATATATATATATATATATATGATTAGTTATTTATTTGATATAAAAAAATACAGAGGAGTCCCCACCATACTTCATCTGACAGCAATAAGAGTCTCACACTTGGGAGGCACCACTTCTTCTTTTTGTTTTCTACCATAAGAGGAAGCTCAACCCTATGCACATAATGCAGTGTTGTTGTGTTGTGTTGTGCTGTGTTCTGCCTCATTTTCTTCATATCTTCTCCACATTTTGGACTCAACGCTCACAAAATGCCACGTAAACTATTTAATTTAACCTCTTGTGCCTCCCAAATTTTCCTGATTCAAACATTTCTGTTATCCTCTTTCAAACCCTTCTTTCTTCTTTTCTTTGCTTTATTTTTTCTGCATGCCTAGCTAAGTTTGGTTTGACACACATGCCAGCAACTAAGTTGCCTATATTATAAGTGGAATTGATCTTCAAACAAAAGTTACCAATTCAGAACAGTAGTACCTATCTGTTTAGGCAAGGACGGTGCCAAATTCAAATGCCACAAGTGACTAAAGCTACTTTATGCTAAGATTCTGAACCAAACAGATTAAGTGTATATATATTTGACAGTATATATAGATATATATCAGTGGGTGAATAGGTTGAAGGTTGAGGGTTTGGGTTTGGGGAACAGGCTCATTCTCATTGGGTGGTGGGTGGGGTGGGACCCTCCTTCAGAAGTCATATAGTGTCAATCCATAGCCACTTGATCATGGAGAGGCACATGAATGAGAGATGCCTTGTTGGATAACAACAACTGCCTTTGAACTTCTGGCATTTGTTTATTTATTGCTCATGCATGCCTGCTGTTGGAAAGTTACATGTTGCCTATGTTCTGGTTCTTCAAGTGGTACTTTAAGATTAAATTCAACATTTGTGGTTGAATATTTCAGAACGATCAGAAATAAGATCAATTTATAATATATAAATAATGTAAATTTATTTTATAAAATAATTTTGTAACGTTGAATTAGACTTAAAATTCTCTTTGTAACGTGTATACACACTTTTGTATCCCCTAAAGATTCTAAGAGAAGTGAGAGGGAAACATACCTTATATGATTTAGGGTTACTGTTGAAGAAAAACACATGATTTCAATTCAAAACAAATATAACAGAATAAAACCAAAGTATTATACTGTATACATGTGAAATATTAAGTGTAAAAGCAACAAGAAATTGATGAAACAGGTGACTTTATCAACAGATATATCAAAATACAGAAAGAGATTTTTTTGTATTTAAGATCCCTATATATTATGGCAAGGTTATGAACTTGCAGAAACATATTTTAAACGTTTTGGTTAAATAAATGTTTTGTGTCGGAATAAGATGGGTAGAGACTTCAAGTTCTACTCCATCACTGATTTAAATGTGAGATCAAGTAGCTTTAAAAAGGTCATAAATGTTGCATTTTATAGTTTATCTTCTCGGCACACTTGCATTTGTTCTGCTCATGTAAGCGAATACGTTTTGTACTTATCTTTTCTCTCTCTCTCTCTATATATATATATATATATATGTATGTATACGCATATACACATACTTATAATAAAGTAGCAGTAGCACTACCAAGTATTTTGTTTCTCAACGGCTGGTATGGGGTCCAAGATGCATTATTTGGAAGCAGATAACATTGATAATTCTTCACATACCTTTGAATTGACTTGCACCTTTTATTAGTTGGGTTGGCCATAAAGAGACTATAAATTTGACATGTTGTAACTTAACATGGCCTAAGAAACTTTTCTTTCCCATTTGCCATTTCTGGTGGGTCTGTGGAATTCAATGTGTTAGATCACATATTTTCAAACCAAACAGAATTTCAATACCTATGATGGTACACTTGGCATCACCCCCACACATAGTAAATAGCTAAAAGCACAACTTTTGATCACCACAATGTCCCCTTTTTCCTTTCATCACATTGCCAAAAAGCTCTGCACAAAGAAAAGGTTACTTAAAGGTATATATATCAACACACCACAGTGCTCACCAACAAACTATACTGCATAGAGAGAAATAAGGGCAAAAATTAAGCAGCATGAGAATAAAACAGCTGCACAAGGATATGTAGTTTGCAATCATGGGCATCAAAAGAGAAGGTGTTCCGGTACACCCAATAGTCTCACATTGTTTAAAAGTCGAGGCCAAGATAATTTAAATACATCTTCCTCCTACGTTCCTCTGAAACATTTTTTTAAGAAGAAAATCGTAATGGAGTTTGAGACTCCAAAACGAACAATACATCAAATATAACGATTGATCCTATAGCTTCGCACCACTAACTTTTCAACCAAGAGTGATGATCAATTGTACGAATCAGCTGTTCCTCTCATACTAAGTTGAATTACTATTACGACACTGTAGTACAAGACTTATTGGCACATAGAAAGTATGGAAGAAGTGATTGAAAATCAAATATATCAAGAATCTAGTCTGTTTCTCAGCTTACAACAGGTCATCACACCAGATATGTTCCAAGTTCATATCATAAATCAAAAGCCACAAATTTCAAACGAAATTCAGAAAAAAGAAAAAAGGGCACGTGAGATATAAGAGGATGATGTCTGAGCAGGGTGATTACAAAGCCAGCTACTTGCCTAACAAACACAGCTCATTCCCAGACCCCAGTACATTAGAGGATCTCATAATTCTGAAGGACGTGTACATGTCAAAGATATATACCTCAAAAATAGGTACAGTACTAGTTTCTTAGCTCAGCTTGCAATTAATATAAATGCATTATGCATGTACTTTTAACTTAACATTATTAGGCTCTTCCTTTTCTTTCTCCAAAGCTGATTTTCCTTTTCTTTCCTCACCACAGTTCCCTTCCTTACTTGGAAGCTATATATGTTAGTATATGGATGTGCTGTATTGTATCTTGCCAAAACTATCAAAGAAAAAGAAGAAAACAAAAGCACTTCCCAGTTAGAGAGACCCACACGCATGTCATATCCCACGTGGGGCGCATTGCTGCACATGGCCGTGAGACATTCTTGTCTAAATCACAAGATTGATGAACTTTCTTTAGGTTTCTCTACCCAAGTCAGAAAAAAAAAAAAAAAAAAAAAAACTCACCCTCACTGAGCCGTTTCAACCAAGCTTCAAGCTTCTTGCTTGGCTTGTCACCCCATATATGTACACTGACGTGCTTTTCTGTGGTACCACAAACCAACTACACTTGTCATCCATCTCTCATCATCACCTTTTTCTCTTAAGCCAATAACCATCACTTTGACCACTCAATTTCCGGTTATATAGTCAACTATGACTCCATTAATATTGAGACTCTTTATAGCTTAACCAAGGGCATTCTCTGATCCGGAATCAAAACTAATTTACACCGCGTTATAAGTCTCACATCAACTAAAGATAAAACTAATTTATTGTGTGTATACATATGTATACAAATCTCACCTTATAATAAGATTGAATTAGACTTAAAATTCACTTCTTAATGACCTGTTTCAGAAATTGACCGCTTTGAACATATCATAGACATGAACATGAGAACCGAAAATCTTGTCACATACTCAAAAGTAAGGTTATGTGTGAATTGTTACACCATTTTGATAAGATAATAGTAGTTAGTTGAGCTTCTTAGACTTAAAATTCATTTTTTAATGAGCTATTTCCGAAATTGACGGCTTTGAACATATCATACACATGAACATGAGAACCAAACATCTTGTCACATACTCAAAAATAAGGTTATGTGTGAATTATGTTACACCATTTTGACAAGATAATAGTAGTTAGTTGAGCTTCTTATCCGACCGTATAGTATATATAATCTATCTGGAAATAAAATTTAATTTAACTCAATCTTACAAAACCGACAAAATCGACTTTTAAGATTATGTGTGAATTATGTTACACCATTATTTTGATAAGATAACAGTAGTTAGTTCATGTTCTTACCCGACCATATAGTGTATATACCCTACCCGAGAAGAAAAGACAGAAAATTTAGCAGTGCATTTGCTGTGGCAATTGGTGATTGCTAGCATGGTGGGGTAGATTTTGCTTAAATGGGATTTTAGTGTTGCGTTAGATCCAAATATCCTGCTTCTTTTGCAGAGGTAAACATAAAGCGCGGATTCCATAAACGTAGTAGATAGAGATTGGTATCTACCCCACACACTAATTAGTGGTCCTGAAAACTGAAAATGAATGCTTTTCTAGGATAAAGTAAAGTAGTAGTCCATGGTATGAATGAAGCATGAAATAAATTGGTGACCCTTCAAAGCTCACAAGACCTTCTTTCTAGATTAAAGTTTTACAGGTCTTACACTCTTTGTATTGGTCCAATATTAAAGAGCAAGCATGAAGTCAGCATCAACCATTACAACAATGGAGCATTTACAAAACCAGATCTAATCGTGTTCGAATCAAGCAACATTTTCACTATAGGCAGGCAGAAATTCAACCAAAACACGACCTCGAATGATTATATTAGGATATGGTTGGATTTTGGGGGGTCATTTTTTTTTTCCTTTTTTTTCTCATTTGTTCTAGACACATGGCCTGCAATATGAAAAGGTGCATGATTAACTCATATGGAATAATGAATCATTACAAGATCATTCTGGTTGAATTCCATGAGACCATCAAAAAGGTCAGAATCAAATCCACCAAAATAAGGAACACACACATTAGTCAACAAGGCCTTCATTTTGTGAGTGATTCTCGCGTGCTTGTGATCTTGCTTCTGATTCAAAACCTCTTTTAGGGGCAAAGAAAAAAAACTTATCTTCTTCAACACAATTCCTTTGATGCCGGGGAACTGTTCCTGTGTTGTCTATTCTTCACATCCTATTCGATTGAAACTATTTATATATATATAAAAATATTTTCATGCATATCCTTGAATCTTGCTGCTACCAAAAGAGTTTTTTATGTTTAAAATGTGAGATTACAATGACAGAGAAAGTTGTGAAACTGGTAACATCAGAGCAAGCTGTCATAGAATAATTGAGGTCAAAGTTTGTTTTTGTTGCTTAAGAATCTACTTTCACAAACACTAGTTGGAGATATCTTTAATTATTAGAGTTGTAAGTAAGCATAGGGTTGAAAGATAAGTGTTAGTATTTATGTGTGCACAATAAATTTTTCTTGTACACACATAAAGACACAATGATTGATTGAAAAGTGTCTTTTTGTATGCACGAGAAGTTCTTTTTGTGCATACATAAAGACACAACGATTGATTGAAAAGTGTCCTTTTGGGTGCACAAAAAACTTTTTCTGTGCACACACAACAATTGATCAAAGAGTGTTTTTCTATGTACACAAAGATTCTTTTGTGCACACAGAAAGACACGACAAGTGGTTGAAGATGGATAGTGTGTGGTTGATGGCTCATTTAGTTGTTGCTCTCACCAAGTTGTTTATCTTCAGTCCCCAACTATATCATTAAGGAGAAACTGTGGCCCGCATTCTGCAACCAACAATGCTACCATCTTGCTAATTTTCTTTCCATGGAATCTAAGTTACTTATTCATTAGTATTTGGTTTCTGTCTAATCAGTTTCAATGCAGCAAGAAAAAGGTTATATCAATGGTGGGGTGAGAGAGAATGATTGCCATATCTATCATCAAAAGGATATTTAAATAAAATATCTTCAACGCCTTATTATTGCTACTTTTTCATGTTAGCCTTAAATTTTAGGGGAAGAACATACCCCTTATTAATAGCTTTTATTAATACCACATTAAAATTTGTCTTTGTTACAAATTTTAATATATTTTCGTCTTCAAATAGAAATAATTATGTTAATTCAATTATGTTAATATTTTCTTCCGATATATCATAATATACGAGGTTTAAATTAGATTGCGGTTTGATAAATTTTAACTCAATTATTAATCTAAAATATCAATTATTTAAACTAATGTTATTATGTTAAAAGAATTATATTTATTTATTTATTAAAATTTAAAACAGGTGAGACAAATTCTAAACATATTTAATCTTTATTATCGATGTCATGAATTATAACACAACAAGCAAGCAATTAAGTTCATATTTCTACGCCATTACATTAATAAAGTTCAACAAAAGTGAAAGACAAATAATATCAATTATGAGAGTCATGGCATCACAAACCATAAAAGAATGTAAAAGTACTTGTGCTGAATCTTGATATCTAACTTTCACTAAAAAAGAGTGAATAAAAGAATGTAATTACTTTCCTTAGAAAAAGAATGTAAGTTAGTGTACGAGTAATTATTGATATCTAAGTGTTAATTAGTAGGTAATGCATCATTTTCTTTTTCTCTTTTTTATTTATTTTTCTAATTAAACTATTTAAAGGTGATTGTTGGGTGGAAATGGACCATAGTGATGCATTCATTTATTTTTTGTTTTTGTGACCCTATCTTTAAGACAGCATGGAGCCACATTGGAACAAAATTTTCTTTTTACCATATATATTTTCGTTACAATTGGATCATTTTTTTCTTTTGTTTTAACCTTTTACGTAATTGCATACTTGATTTGATATATATATATATATATTATAACAATTTAGAAAAATTGAACAGAAATAACTTCAAGCATAGTGGGCCAGAATAGATACCAATGCTAGGCAGTTTCTTCACATACCTTCATAAATTTCTTTCTGCACCCCATATAATAAAACTTCCATTTTACCTTTACTGGATTGCATAATGTAGAAATTACTTTTTATTTCAAAAAAACTTACAAATCGCTAGATATAAAAATAAAAATTACTTTTAGAATGTACAATTCATAATTCAAATAACTTTCAAATCGTGTAATTCAAAAAGTATTTTAAAAAAATACTTTTAAATTATACGATTTAGAAGTCTGTTTTCACTTTCAGATTGTAAAAATCTAAAAAATCTAAAAGTTATTTGCACAAGAAAACTTCTCAGATTGCACAATCAAAAAATAATTTTTTGTTCTCATATATCAAAAAGAGCAAAATGGAAAGTTTTTTATTTGGTGTGTCAAGAAGAAACTTATGGAGGTCTAAGAAGAAAGTTCCATTTTATAATATTCTATAATCTATGGATTCGTGTGGGCTTTGGGCTTTTTACTAACTGAACCCAATGCACCATACTATAGATAGAAATAAACTAAATATATTAACACTATTATAAATGTATAGCACATTTTTTATCATATATTCATTATCATATTTATTACTATATTCATTATACTGGAAAAATGTCTTGATAAACATTCCTTACTAATATATACAAAAATAGGAATAATAATGGTACTACACCTTAAAGATTAAAAATAAAATAAAATTATAATATACTGAAAGGAGATAGATATTCGTCCATATATTATCCTCCTTGTAAAAACATAACGTAATATTATATTTATGATATTATTTATTTTAAATATTTTTATTTTGAAGTCCACTCCATTTACTTTTGTACTTTTCTTATCTTACTATTTATAATCGTATATACTTGATATATATATATATATATATATATAATCAAAGTTGTTATACACATATACGTTATGTTTTTACTCGTATATATAAAGATGTTATTATGAGTATTTTTTAAAAGATAAAAATAAAAGGACAAAATGTAAAAAAAAGTTAAATTAGAAAACCTACATAAAATGTTTTGATAAATTATTTTAATTCATACAATAACTTATCTTTTTCATTGATCTATGTTAGAAATGTTAGGAAGAAAATAATATAATTATGAAAAAAAAAAGATACATAATTAAATCCCTATCAGTGAAGAATGATTCACTGGTTAGGTATCAATATGCATTCTTATAATATTGGTCAATTTAGGACAACAAGTGCAAATTTCAAATTTGAAGGCATAAAAAATGTTTTGTTTTGATACTTTAAACAAAGTTTGGATCTTCCTATTTTAGGCAATAAAATAATAACAAAAATCAAACCATTTTGGACAAAACTCCATGGTTGTTTTGGCAGACATTTTTGAGTATGATTTCTCATTTCAAAGAAATTAACTTTAATTTAATAAATAATTTGGTCGAGAAAAATAATTTAATAAATGAATAAAGAAGGATACAAAAATATTTAAAATTATTGCCAAATTAGAAAAAGGTTCTATACAGTATTTGGTGTCCACTTTACCACTCATGTCAATCTCAACTCTTTTGTCTTTTTAATTTTAATTTGCTCATCAAATCTATGGAATATTAAAGTTAATTAAATATTATAAATAAATTTTATATATTTTTTTTATTACATTTAATTCTCAACTAATTTGAATAACGAGAATGTTTTATTATACATATACACAGTCAAATAAAAAGATAAGGAGGAGTTATCACTTTCGATGCTTCTAAGACCACAATTAAATAAATTAGTCTTAGTTTGATTTTGCAGTTAATTAAAATATTATATGATTTATTAGAATCCCTTCACCAATGTACGAAACATCGTGCTCATTTAAAATGTAGTAGTTGAAATTAAATTAAATTAAATTACTCACAAAACGAGACCCACCTGTTTTAGTTTTTTTTTTTCTAATTTTATAATGCAAAACAAAAATGAGAACGTAAATTTTATACTGTGATTTAAAAACAAGTGAATCACAACACTTGTGTGAAATTAACTTAAATTATTACATTGAATATGCCAAACATCGATATTAATTTACCATTGATTATTTTTTATTAAAATTTAATTAGTAAATTTTATTTGTATTATTGTTTCTACCTTTTTTTTCATATAAAATTACAAAATTCATTATTTTGCATAAAATTTTTAATTCCAAAACTCTTTAGAATAGCATAAAATTTGGTATGTATTCAATGAACATACTTATGGTTTAGGGTTTAAGTACTTACTTTTTATGATTTATTAAAAAATTTATATATACATACATATATATATATATATATATATATATATATATATATATATATATATATATATATATATATATATATATATACGGTTCTCTATTCTAGCTAATAATGCAACTGCGAGATATTATTAATATACCTAAGGACATACCAAATACAGTGAGAAAAAAATATTGTATTTATCACTACAATAAATTTAGTTTAAAGTAAATTAAATATTTTTTTAATCTGTAAAAATTCTGTTTAGTAGAACTAAATCAATAAAAATCAATTTTAATGGTTGTAAAAGTTAAATCATTTTAAATTCAAAGAAACCATAGAAAAATAAGTAAATTTAAATTTAAATTAAGATAAAAGAGTTACATTACATTTACATGCTTATAAAATTTATTTATCAAAATTTATTTTTTATATATTCTTTTTATAAAAAAAATAAAGCATAATAATTTAAAGAGCAAATACTCGTAGATTTTGATATTTGTTTATGAAAGTTTGTTTGCAGACATTTTTATGATAAAATAATGATTTTATAAATAAAATTAGTTTGTATTTAAGTTAACAGTTATGTTTTAGAAAAATATTAATAAAAGTTCGTTTTTACGAATAAAATTAATCCAGAAAAGTTTTAATTTTTAAAAGCAAAGTGATTACAAAAGTGATTTTTTTAAGATCACGCTGAATATATATATATATATATATATATATATATATATATATATATATATATATATATATATATATATATATTTATTTATTTATTTACAATCTAAAACCGTTAATAGTATAGGTTTTTTTTAAATGTTTCTTTGATATTTTCTTTTATCTTTTTTATATTTTCGTATTCTCATTTATCCTAATCAACTTTTTAGTTTTATAGATAAACTACTCAATATTCATGATAAAATGTTAAAAAATCTTTTATTGTATAATTATATAAATTAATAAAAACATATAACTTTTACAAATTTTTTATATGTTTTACTCTTTATATCTTTTAGTTATTTTTTATTGTGATAATATTAATATCAAAACTTTTAGTTATATATATTTTTATTATCATAAAAAATATAAATATATATGCATGAGAGAGAAATGAATAAAAGTAAAATATTATTACATATAAGATGTATATATTGAGTTATCAGATAGAATTTCAAATATATATATATATATATATATATATATATATATATATATATATATATATAATTAAAGTATGAGATAAATTATTCCCCCGAAAGATAAAGAGATTAGAATATAAGATAAATTAAGTTAGAGTGAATTAAGAGATTAGAATAAAAGATAAATCAAATATCACAAAATAAAGGTACTAGATATAAGATAAATTCTTTGAAAAAAAGATAGAGAGAAAAATAGGATATCTCTAACCAACTCATTAAGAAATTAGAATAAAAGATAAATTAAATATGACAACAAAATAAAGATATTAGATATAAGATAAATTATTTGAAAAAAGATAATGAGAAAAATATGATATCTCTAACCAACTAATAGGCTATAAAAGGAAGAAGAAGGCTTAACAAGAACGATACATAAGCACATTAAATCAGTGATTCACTGCACAAGAGAATAGGAAGAGAAGAAGAAGCCGATTAACACTACTAAGGTACGTGTAATATTTTTTTTTTTTCTCTTACTGGTATTATTTTTTAATAAATTTTTATGATGAGTTTAAATTTATGATCTTATTTAGAAATTCATAAATTTATGATCTTAAAAATTTTTATAATGAGACTGGTTGAGTTGAATCACCTGAAAAAAAAAATTATTAGCATTGGTTAAATGTTTTTTATTTTTTCATCTTATGTTATGATCACTGTAGACTTGTGTATGATATATATATATATATATATATATATATATATATATTTATTTATTTATTTTTTTTTTTTTTTCAAATATATAAGATTAAGATGAATTAAATACCTTAATTATTACTTTGATAGGTGATAGTTTTTACGTCATTCACTTAGCAAACTTCAATCAAATTTAAGAATAATAACTCAAAAGCGTTGTGATAGAGATGGAGTATAGTATAGTTTATACAGTGACATCACAAATAATAAATACTTAGATTACAATTACTAATTAAAATATATAACTTATATTACAATTAAAATTATACAATATAAATACATTTAATTCTAAATTTTATATGTTAGTGTACAATAGAAAATTTAAATCGTAAACAATTATATTTTTAATCATTGATAATTTATTCTGAAGAAAACAACTAAAATCCAATTATTAAGATATTACTAGCGATAGATAACTAAAATATTAATATATATATATATATATATATATATATATATATATATAT
>Ga0209589_1003077_pt1 | contig 29190 bp, 16 predicted proteins | sample CowpeawhiteBW_FD_187525 | JGI IMG/M metagenome (GOLD analysis project Ga0209589, IMG submission 187525) | Root nodule microbial communities of legume samples collected from California USA - Cow pea white BW (SPAdes) (version 2) | ecosystem: Host-associated > Plants > Roots > Nodule | place: USA...
AAAAAAAAACAAAAAAAAAAAAAAATTGTGAATGTGAGCTAAATTTTTTTGATAAACTTTAACTAAAAATAACATCAATAAAAAAATAATACTAATATTTTTTTAATTATTAACAATTTTTAATATTTAAATATTTTTTTTATATTTAGTAGTAACTAAAATAATTTATTGAAAGAAAAAGAAATCGATAATTTTGAATTGCCTTATCTAGATAATTTTTTAAAATAAACAAATTTAAAATGAGATTACTCAAAATCAGAATACTGAAATGTCTTAAAAATTATACAATTTTCTATCAAAACACAATCTTATCGTTTAATTTGCAAAAAGAAAATGTATTATTGTCGGTCATGCAAAGTTAAAAAACATAAATATTTATGATATATCATTATGACATGGAAGTAAAAGGGGCAAAGATCCGTAAAATTTTTTAAAGATGCTTTTGGTATAAATTTTAAAATAGATTTAACTTTTTAGTTTATGTATGAGAATATTACACAGTCTAATAAAAAACTATTGTCGATTGAGAACATATGTGAGAGGGCGTCGAAGCTGTCGATTGAGTAAGGTGGGAGGGTTGTAAACCATTCTAGAGTAGGGCCTTTTGAGGGTGGTGGGGAAGGCTTTACAGAAGACTGCATCTTGGAAGGTGTACAGGGCGACATGGGTGATGTAGACTTTAAGGTGTTCGTCAGGGTCGGTTTCACTGGTGTAGCGGTCCAGTGTGAAGGGTTCCCACTGGACGGGAAGAGGGTGTTGGCGATGAAGTCGGTGAAGGGGTGGCGCCGTCTGGGTTGGTGTGGTGGTAGTGGATGGGGGGAATGGGATGGTGGACAAGAGTGGGAAAGGTAGAGGTGAAGTTGTGAGGAGAGATGTGGAATGTGGGTCGCGGGGAGGTAGTGTGGGTTGTAAGTTGGGACTTGGGTAGTGTGTAAGGTCGTGGGTATATTGTTGGGGACCTGGGCGGTGGGGAGGGTAGCAGCAGGGGTAGGGGCTGCGGTGTGCCCTGGTTGGGTGGAGGGGAAGTGAGTGGATGGGTGGAGGGAATGGGTGTTTGTTGGGTGGTGGTGAAGGTGTGAGGGGTGGGGTTGTATTCGCTTTCTTCTTCTGTGGGCTGGAAGGCCGGGGACCTTGCAGCCTCAGATGCCTCCTTGGCCTTTCCCTTCTGAGTGGGATCGGCCTCGATCTTTCGTCTAAGGCGAGAATTTTCTTGTCGCAGTCCCTCCATCTCATCAGCGTTGCGTTTCTTCAGATCTGCCAGCTCCTGTTGCATTTTGGCTTGACCGTCTAGGATGGCAGCCAAATCTGGGGTGATGTTAGCGGGTCCTGAGGGACCAGCGTCAGCTTGCTTTTTAACTCCAGCTCTACAACGGGTTGAAACCATCTTCGGAGAAAAACGGGTAGTAAGGTGTTGTCTCGTACTCCACGGTGGGCCAATTGTTCCTGTAGAGAACAAATAAGATCTGTTAGGCACAAGTGTCACCTTACCTATATATTCGCTATCTCCTCGGTTGGCCTCTTCACATCTAGCAGATATCGGCCTGAACCTGGGAGGGGTTACCTGCAGAAGGGACTCCGAAGCTTAAGTCAGCCAAAGCTCTCAAAAAGTCAAATCAGGTGATTAAGGGAGTAATGAATGTGTACCTTTAATTCGTGGGGTCCATGCATATTTATAGATTATTAATTATGTCTGGCCACGTCATGGGCTGAGCTCTTGTTTGGGCTGTAGGTGAGCCTGGGCCCTAGCCCAGGCCCTTAGTTCATTATTGTGGGCTCACTAGATATCAGGGGGCTTTGATTTCGCTAAGTGTCTTAAGGTTGTCGACATAAACCGACTACTCCCTTTGACGGTTTGTGTTGCTCATATGCTGTCCTAGGCGGGTTATTCCTCTTAGCATCTTATGTTACCGGTTAGGCTAGGTCAGCCTAGGCCGGTTACTTGAATGATTTTGCGTGTAGGTATGGTGATCGTTTATTATTATTTTGTTAAATTGGCTCGGTATGGTACACCAGTCCCCCAGCCTTTGCCAATATAGGTATGTCGGTCAAGGGTGATATGTGTTGATATGCCAGTGGGACCGGTTAGGTGTGGTACATTTATATTAACAGTTTCCACTACCTATTTTTTAGTTTTTACTTCTTGTATTCTCACAATTTGTCGGTGTACCCCTCAAATTTTCCAAATGATAACTTTAATTTTTGTAGAAGTGAATTACAAATCATATGTTTTGAAAATTTTCAAGAAAATATTTTCTTGAACTTTCAGACTAAAATATCCCAAATTAGATTTTTATTACAAAATTTGTAAACTAAATGTTTAGAACAAAATTTCTAAAATAAAATTTTCTACACGTGTGACACGTATTTTGGAATAAGTTATTTGGAATGTAATTTTCAAAACAAATATAATACCTTTTAAAATGAGTTTATGGGAACACCATGAAATATAAAAAAAAAAAGGTTATTATAAAAAAGAAGTCAAAAACCAATGTCATTAGGATTCAACACGATTTTATTTGGAAGTCGTGTAGTTGAAGTCGTTATTAGTCGTGTCGATTTTTAATTTTAAAATATTTATGAAGAAACCGTTATAATGCATAATGATTTCACTTTGTATGTTGTCAAGGGACTTAACGACTTTATTTCTATTATGTAATAAATTAATCAAATGACCCCTTATTTCTTTGATTTGAAGTGTTAAAAATAAGTTTAGTTCAATCATTATACTTGATATATATTGTTGATGTTATCAAATAAATGTCATTTCTCTCATGCACCATTGGAAAAAGAGTGAAAAAAAATGTAAAGAGGGTTAAGCTAACCCAAGTTATCTCTCAATTAATCTGATCCAAGAACTTCACTTATAGCAATTTTTATAAAAGTATGTAGAAATTTATTAGAAGCATAAATAGTGTAAGACCCACTTTAATTCTGTCCTAAAATTTAAGGGTCTCTCTTAGTCAGTTAGGCCTAAGGCCGGTCCATAGGGCATCCCAACACCCCTAAACCAGCGTAACCCTCTCATGTTCTGCCTACTATGCAAAATCAGCCACCTTACTCCTCTTTCCCCCTCAAACAATGCTCTGTTAGGGTTCGAAGCTCATTCAGATTCAAGTCAGCTCAACCTCATTCTCTGCTCCACCTCTTGAGTATGCTCCTGGAGCTGTTGGGTTCGTTGCCGTAGGTGCCTGTGCTTTCCACTAGCACCTGTCCAGGTGAAGGAAGCTAGGATTTTTCATGCTTTTATAAATAATGTGCCTATTTTGATTCTGTTGGGTGCTCTTGATAATTTGATGTGCTTTTGATGGTGTAAAAATAATCGGTGTATTGTTTCTGGATGGATTTTTTGGCTTTGCATGCGTAAGAGCAGGTGAGATCTACTATGCTCGCTTAAGCGAGCTGTTTCTCGCCCAAACGGGAAGCTCTGGCCTAAGCGAGGAGCTCTCGCCTAAGCGAGAATTACAGTAACTCGCCCCCTTTAATTTTGAGTGCTCGCCTGAGGGAAGGCCTCTCGCTTGAGCGAGATGGGCTAGCTTGAGCGAGAACTCGAAGTACTCTCTGTTTTCAATCTCGCTGAACGAAAACTTTTCGCTTGAGCGAGAGACCCTGTCGCCTGAGCGAGAGCTCCTTAGCTTGAGCGAGATTGACAACACAATTGTTTAAATGTTTGTATGCTCCCATGATTGATTTGTTCACCCTTTTAAAGCATGAAATATGATGCCAACATTTTATACAACGTGCTTGTGTTTTCTTAAATTTTTGTTGTTTGGGATTTTATGTTTTTACATGTTGAAACTAGGGAAAAGCTATCAGTCTAGCTTAAGCGAGAATTTCTAGCTTAAGCGAGATCAGTCTAGCTTAAGCTAGAATTTCTAGCTTAAGCGAGATCAGTCTAGCTTAAGTGAGATCAGTGTAGCTTAAGCGATAATTGCTGCAGAGTTTTGGTTCTTTACTTTAACGTGAACTTGTGAATTGATTCAATTACTTTTAAAAGCATGAATTGGGAGAATGTGTATGAGTAGAATGGTATATGGTCTGTGATTGATAAGTTTAACATGACCTTGGCATGTGACTTGTATGAGATGGTTGATAATCAAAGTGGCATGGTGTCGGTATGAATGACACTTCTATATTCATGGATTGGGAAGGATGATTTGGAATGGATTCAACATGGAACATGTATGAGGATGGATTATAAAGGTTGGCATGAGATTTATAAGCATGATAAATCTTACATGATTGTTTGAATATGATTAGTCTATGTCAGTACGTAATTCCTTGGAATCTCTAGGTGAGATTTTCAGGGTCGTGCTTCATTGGTCGGGACGTAATTCCATGGCCCCTGTTAGTGGGTGTTCATGATGGTGCCCCATCTATATAACTTGGTAAGGATTCAAGGTAAGGATTGCATCCTGACACTGTAAGGAGTTAGTTAGTCTAACTTAGAGCGGACTAACTCCTGTGGTAAGAGTAGCAGGAGGCCTGAAACTCATTAAGGGCTAACCTTGTGTGTGAGGGAAATTGATTCATTGTAACACTTATAACACATAGCTCGGGGGTGAGCAAAGGTATCCACCACAAGTGCAAGCATCCGCTGAATTTGACCAGATTATATGTATCCGGATGAGTCAAGTCGAGTCTTAGTGTATTGTTTTGGAAGGTCATAACATGCTTGGGTGATGTATGTATAATTGACTGTGAAAGTATATTTGATTGCATGATAAAACCACTTTTGGCTCTAGCTTACCCTTTTGTTATTATTGTATGTTATGTTGTGTGGTACTCTCTTTTGCGATGATCATCAACTTGTTGATGTGAGCAGATGCGAGGAACAACCGTGGTCAACAAGGAGATGATGGTTTCGCTGCTTAGCCTTTTGATTGACTTCTGCCTTTGGGCTCTTCATTTAGGGCTAAGGCCCATGTATTGTTTTCTCTAGGAATTTGTTTAAGTCGTTATCACTCTCTTACTTTACTTTGTACCTGGCATCGTGGTGTGCCTCTTTTATTCGTCCTTTAAGCAATTGGGATATCTGTAGGAGTGACGTTATACTCTTTTATTCTCGCTTCTTTTATTATACTATGTGACATATACTTTATTTAGATTTATTAAATAAATGGGGTGTTACATTAATGGTATCAGAGTAGTTCGTCCTTAGGATGACCTTAAGTTGTGGGTTTGTCATGCCTCGCAGGTGTGAGTAGTCATGTCTAGTCAAGTGTGTTATTGAAACCAATAGTTTTAAGAACAGAAAAACGCCTTGATAAAGTAATGAGGGTGCACACTCATGACTAGATTAAAGGTTGTTTTTCCTTTCTTAATTCTACTGACTGGGGAAAGAAGGGTGACAGATAAAAAGGTTTGGTTGTTTGTAGATGATGGAGTGTTGCTTCGTATGTTCTAGTTTGTCTTGTTAGGCCTCTGTACTCTATGTCTGTGTCTATAGAAATAAGGGAATGCAGATCCAATGTCAACTTGGCCTGCTTTCCTTTACAAGTGTTGGACGAGGTCTCTGAGACAACTTCTTGCCTCAAAGATAGGAAGTTTATGTGTGATGTATACCGTTGAGCAAGGAAAGCTAAGTTTGGGTTAATAGTTTGAGAAAAGATGTTGGAGTTTAGCAACGATTGGACTAAGGGAGCTTCAAGGACAAGTTTGGGATCAAATACCGCAAGTTTTCCAAAATGAGTTGAATTTAGAGGTTAAAACATATGGGAGATATTAGTGCATGCAAGTGTAACAAAGTTGGAGGAAAATCAACTTGGTTCTACATTCCGGCAACACCAGGATTCAGAGTTCTACAGATACATGTGATGTTAAGAGAAGTGTCATTAGATATGGTCGTATGGCCATATCTAGTGTTTTCTTGGATTGGTGGGAGAGAAGCAATTGGCAAAATCCTGGGTTGTAGAAAATAATGAAATTGCTTGGCATCGAGCAAGCTGAGAAAGATAAAGACCATGGGGTGTAAAAAGACGACAAATCTCTAGTTAGAGGCTAAGATGGAGCAGAGCTTATGGATCAGTCAAGTGAGATGATGTTTCCTAAGTAAAGGGAAAAATAATATGTGGATAAAAATGAAGTGGCATAAAGGTTTCGTACTAGGTTGGATAGTCAGAAGGAGATGATTGGACTTTGGAGTTGATAGAAGGATGTTTCAAGGAAAAGTAGTTCACATGAGCAGAACAATTGACCATGGGCTGAGACCAAGAAACCTAAGTGTTTGATCTTGTAGGAATGGCAAGAACTAGTGGGGGCAAAATACATTAAAGAATGAAAGGAGAAGAAAAGTCTGAAGAAATTGAAATGGTGTATACGATAGTTAGTGCTGGAGTGATTAGCGCAAATGATCGAATTTGAGGATACAAGGTATAAAAGTAGTGCTTGGGATATGGGTTTGTTTTTTTTTTGGGATCGTATACCTCTTGGTGTCACCCATATGGTAGAGGAGTCATGGGTGCCTACAAGAGGGAGTTGGGGTTGAGATGGTGGTTTGCTACAATTGCGGTCAAGTGAAGTTTACTCGGGTGTGTTTCATGTTTCATGGTGATCAAAGGATTTAAATTCAAAGCCAATTTGAATTGTTTCCTTTGCAAGGTTGGGACATAGTCTCAAGGGTGAATTATTTGTTTTCTTAATCTCATTCTTAGAAGATGTGATCCCCAACGAAGTAGTATCCTTTGATTTAAAGATGATAAGTCAGTAGTAGTGTAACAAGTGTGGATCAAGCTGAAAGATGAGGGCAGGGTGTCATGTGAATCAAAGTTATACGACAATGGCAAGCGAAAAATAGACGCGAGGAATCTTAGTGGTAGAAGAGTTATAGATTTATTCTGAAGTAAATATTAGAATTTTTGCTTTGGAGTGGTGAAGTTCACTTTTGCATTTGGGTTTGAAGTCGAACTTGTGCTAATAGCTTCTAATTGGAGGATTTATGCTAGGATTGTGAAGTAAGAGAAACAAGTGAAAGAGTTGTTGGAGACATAATGGTATAAACTCAGTATAATCACCAAGATGACTACAAGTTTGGTGAATCTTCAAAAAGAAGTTGTGGTGTGTCAAGCCGTTCAAGAAGAGTATTGACTAAGGTTGGAGTGACTAATAAGGAATATGGTTTTAAAAGGATAGATACCTTGTTGAGAAAATGGAACGCTAAGGCTATCAAAAGAGGAGTTTAAAGGGGTTCTACAAGTTTTATAGGGGTCTCGAGGAAGGTTTCTCAACGGCAATTGGTTCCTTGTCATGGCGGACACGAAAGGATCATTATTTTGAGTAAACAAACAAGTGACCTTGTGTATGAATCAGAGTAGCGCAACGGGATGGTGGCAGATGATGCTTAGAAATGGTAAGAGGTGCGTGAGAAGAACTATCTTACTCATGACCTAGTGAAGAGATTTCCTTGGTCTAGTTATTCGACTAGGACGAGTGAGTTTCTCAAAGAGGTTGGAAAAAAATAATAAAGCCAAATCGGGCAATCTTAGTTTGAGGTGTATCATTGAGTTGCTTGGTGCAAAAACATACTAGAGATTTGGAGTCAATGGAAGTTATGGTTTTGTGGTTTAGTGGAATGATGGTTACAAGTTAAGGGATAAAAAAAAATGAGGACAGGATGCCAAAACGATATGGCAATGGAATAAGTTGATAGTTTTAAATTGGAACTGGAATAACTCGGTAGGGAACTTTGTTGCCTTGGTTGAAGCCAACAAAGGAAGTAAGATGTTATGAGTGTCGTTATACGTAAAAGTGGTCAAGAGTGTTGATGGTGGGGCAGTAGGCCAGAACTCAAGAGTGATCAAGTCAGTGGAGTGATGCTTAAAGGAGAGAACAAAGTGATGTGAAGTGATAAATACATGCTTTAGTTTGAGACTTGAAGTCATCTGAGACTTTGATAAAAACCTACAAGAGGTAGTGGAGAGCATATGGTAGACGAGTCGGTATATCAAATGCAAGTTGGTTGGGCAGGTAAGAAGGAGCATCCCAGTTTTAAGGTTGTAGGTTGGAAGTTACTTCGAGAGTAGTGACTAAACCAATCTACACAGTTGAACACATATTGCTTAGCACAGAGGCGAAGTTTCCAGTTACTATAGGTGTTGGAGTCGTTTTATTAGTCATGTCTAAGTGGTGGTTGTCGGATGAAATGAGGAAAACGTAGTTTTCTTCCCATCTCGTCGGTGAATTTTCGAGGTCGAAAATTTTTGTTGTTGGGGAGAATGTAAGACCCACTTTAATTTTGTCCTAAAATTTAAGGGCCTCTCTTAGTCAGTTGGGCCTAAGGCTGGCCCATAGGGCATCCCAAAACCCCTAAAACAGCCTAACCCTCTCATGTTCTGCCCACTTTGCAAAATCAGCCATCTTACTCCTCTTTTCCTCTCAAACAGTGCTCTGCTAGGGCTCGAAGCTCATTCAGATTCAAGTCAGCTCAACCTCATTCTATGCTCCTGAAGTTGTTGGGTTTGTTGCCGTAGGTGCTTGTGCTTTCCACTAGCATCTGTCCAGGTGAGGAAAGCTAGGATTTTTCATGCTTTTATAAATAATGTGTCTTTTTGTTTCTGTTGGGTGCTATTTGATGTGCTTTTGATGGTGTGAAAATAATCGGTGTATTGTTTCTGGATGGGTTTTTGGCTTTGCATGCGTGAGAGCAGGTGAGATCTGCTATGCTCGCCTAAGCGAGCTGTTTCTCGCCCAAACGGGAAGCTCTCGCCTAAGCGAGGAGCTCTCGCCTAAGCGAGAATGGCAGTAACTCGCCCCTTTTAGTTTCGAGTGCTCGCCTGAGCGAAGGCCTCTCGCTTGAGCGAAATGGGCTAGCTTGAGCGAGAACTCGAAGTACTCTTTGTTTTCAATCTCGCTTAAGCGAAAGTTTTTCGCTTGAGCGAGAGACCATGTTGCTTGAGCGAGAGCTCCTTAGCTTGAGCGAGATTGACAGTTGTTAAATGCTTGTATGCTCCCATGATTGATTTGTTTACTCTTTTAAAGCATGAAATATGATGCCAACGTTTTATACAATGTGCTTGTGTTTTCTTAAATTTTTGTTGTTTGGGATTTCGTGTTTTTACATGTTGAAACCATTAAAAAGCTGTCAGTTTAGCTTAAGCGAGGGATTTTAGCTTAAGCGAGATCAGTCTCGCTTAAGCGAGAATTTCTAGCTTAAGCGAGATCAGTCTCGCTTAAGCGAGAATTTCTAGCTTAAGCGAGATCAGTCTAGCTTAAGCGAGAATTTCTAGCTTAAGCGAGACCAGTCTAGCTTAAGCGAGATCAGTCTAGTTTAAGCGAGAATTGTTGTAGAATTTTAATTCCTTACTTTAACTTGAACTTGTGGATTGATTCAATTACTTTTAAAAACATGAATTGGGCGAATGGGTATGAGTAGAATGGTTTATGGTCTGTGATTGATAAGTTTAACATGACCTTGGCATGTGACTTGTATGAGATGGTTGGTAATCAAAGTGGCATGGTGTCGGTATGAATTACACTTCTATATTCATGGATTGGGAAGGATGATTTGGAATGGATTCAACATGGAACATGTATGAGGATGGATTATAAAGGTTGGCATGAGATTTATAAGCATGATAAATATTACATGATTGTTTGAATATGATTAGTCGGTGTCAGTACATAATTCCTTGGAATCTCTAGGTGAGATTTTCAGGGTCGTGCTTCATTGGTCGGGACGTAATTTCATGGCCCCTATTAGTGGGTGTCCATGGTGGTGCCCCATCTATACAACTTGGTAAGGATTCAAGGTAAGGATTGCATCCTGACATTGTAAGGAGTCAGTTAGTCTCACTTAGAGCGGACTGACTCTTGTGGTGAGAGTAGAAGGAGGCCTGAAACTCATTAAGGGCTAACCTTGTGTGTGAGGGAAATTGATTCATTGTAACACTTATAACACATAGCTCGAGGGTGAGCAGCTCAGGGGTGAGCAAAGGTATCCACCACAAGTGCAAGCATCCGCTGAATCCGACCAGATTATATGTATCTGGATGAGTCAAGTCAAGTCTTAATGTATTGTTTTGGAAGGTCATAACATGCTTGGGTGATGTATGTATAATTGACTGTGAAAGTATATCTGATTGCATGATAAAACCACTTTTGGCTCTAGCTTACCCTTCTGTTATTGTTGTGTGTTCTGTTGTGTGGTACTCTCTTTTGCGATGATCATCAACTTGTTGATGTGAGCAGATGCGAGGAACACCCGTGGTCAACAGGGAGGTGATGGTTCTGCTGCTTAGCCTTTGAATTGACTTCTGCCTTTGGGCTCTTCATTTAGGGCTAAGGCCCATGTATTGTTTTCTCTGGGAATTTGTTTAAGTCGTTATCACTCTCTTACTTTACTTTGTACTTGGCATCGTGGTGTGCCTCTTTTATTCGTCCTTTAAGCAATTGGGATATCTGTAGGAGTGACGTTATACTCTTTTATTCTCGCTTCTTTTATTATACTGTGTGACATATCCTTTATTTAGCTTTATTAAATAAATGTGGTGTTACAAATAGTAAAAGGAGGGAGGTTTAACAAAACAATGTATGATATAAAAGACTAAATCAAATAAGATGATATAGGTTGATTCTCCAACTTTCTTATAATAAGATTCTTCATTGGTTTTCATCTAACTATAACGTAATTAATTTCCAAGCAGATTTCAAATTAAATAAATGTTCAATCAATTTGTTAAGTTTCTCACTTGTTCTACTATATATAAGCAAGATCATTTTTAGACTACACATGTAGCAATGTGTAAACTTATCTATTCTTTTACCATTTTGGTTAAACAAATCAGCATATAAGTTTTAATTGACCAACTAGTTAAATCATCTAGCTTCCTACTTATATTATATTCTCATTTTATCAATTCCATCGTATATGAACGAAATGCAAAATTGACTTCACATGTGTTAGAAATCGCACAGTAGAATGTTTAACGTTTGGAAAAAAAAAACCAAGAGGGAGGGTAAATTAGTTCTTAATAAAAATTATGCTTTAAAATTTTTCCCCTTTTAATATCAAAGTTCAATTAAGATTCTTTCTTTTATTTTATTAAACACAATAAAATAAAGAGAGTAGGGAAGAGAATATTGCACAAGGTAACTCGTTCAAATCAAAAAGAGCCTACGTCTAGTTATTAATCTCTCAAAAACGAGATTAACTCAATCACTAAAATAAATCACAAATACAATCACATATAAGAAAGTTTAGAGTTTAAAAAATACCTCCCTTGAAATCCACAAGGGATTAACACCTCCTCTGAGTCCTACAAAGGATGAAGACACCTCTCTTGAATCACATAAGAGATAAAGAAACACCTTCATTGAATCACACAAGGAATGAACACCGCATTTGAATCACACAAAGGATGACCGACTTCTCCTAGAAACAAAAACAACTCTTAATCACTTAAGATCCCACTTAATGAAAGTTGTCGCTCTACCCACACTAGGTTTTCAAAGCATTCCCACATAGAGTTCTCAAGTACTCAGACTTTAATAACTTTCGTGTTTTCAAATGAAAGTCTATCACTTTATTTATAGAAACGTATTTAGAAATTAGGTTAAGGATATGGAAAGTTAAGTCACAACTGTCACATATAATCGATTATCATAAGTGATAATCAATTATTCCAAAGTAGTTTATGAAAAACATTGTTTCGCGTTGATAATCGATTATCACAATGCATTTTGTAAAAATAAAACCTTCCCTTAGTGCACTGTTGCTTGAGTTTTGCCTTTTGACTCCTAATATACTAATTTAACTATTTTAAATAACATACACCAATTACAAGACTTAAATAACTAAAATACTTAAGTCTTGAATGTATCTCTTAAATCCAAGCCTTCTTTAAGTCTTCAACATTTTTCCATGCATCATCATTAAGTCTTCCATACTTCTTCATAAGTCATCATCATCATCATCATCAAAACTCCTTATTGAAGGAAGATGTCCATCTTCTTCTTTTTGTCAACAACATGTACAACCACTAACAATGTAAAGTCCTTGTGTTTTCACTTAAACAAGAGGTTATAAAAATTCTAATAAGAATTTTGACGAAAGATGTAAGATTGAATTATAAACAATTGTTCTAAATAATACTAAAAGTATAAATCATAATTCAAAAGTATTAAATTGAAGTAAAATTGCTTTTGAAATAATTTCAAAGAATAACACATTTATTGCTTTTAACCTCAAAATTCGGTATAAAATTACATAGGAATCAACCAAGATACTTAGCCTTCCATGTGTAAGGTAATACAAGAAATGATGAAAAGAAAAGTAGAATGGTTGATGGAGATGGAAGAGATGATTGGATGATGAGTGAATGAGGTGATCATGATAGCTCACTGTTAATCTCTATTTATAGTGGTTTTGAATGGGCCTCAACTATTGTTGAAGATCCAAAGAGGTTACTTCATTTGGTGCTCTGATGCATGCTATTCATTGGTAGCAACCATTTCTGTAACATCTCGACCAAATATTACTAATTTAAATAGAATAAAAACAATATAGAAAATCAAAACTATATTTATTATACTGCCTTTCCCAAAATGCGAGAAAAAATTCAAAACAATTATTACAACACCATTATTCAAAATCCACTAGTTCTATAAAACCATTACAAGTTTAGGTCGGATACACCAGATGTTTACAAAAATATAAAAAAAACTCCCATGTTGCCCCACTTCGATGCTATGCCTCACTAGCACTACCTGCAACATCGTATGCTCCTGTATAACGAATTACATGATCATCGCCAATCACAAATAGATAGGGTGAGCTAACAATACACACATATACATAATCATAATTAAAATGTACACACACACACACACACGCACATAAGAAAAACTCTATCCTCTGATCCCATAAGGCATGACCACCACCATGTTTATCCATTGTCTACATCTTCAAATGATGACCTTAAGATATCTTTTGCCACCACAAGCCACAACTCGTGATTCCACCATCTACAAGCCACAACTTGTGGATACACGTGTGTGCTATCATGTTACGAACCATCATCCATAACACTAAGTGGAGTTCCCCATACGAACCACAATTCGTATTCTCGACACCAGATTAGCAACATCGTTGGCAACAACCCGTGATTGCCTAATCATGTGGATACCATCCGTAATAGCCACAACTCTCATACTCACATCAGTACCAACTCACCAGGCACAACCTGGGATTGCCACGTGTTCATCCTCCATTATGAGCCACAACTTAAGGAATGTCATTCTGAGCCACAACTCAAGGAATGCTCCAGCAAAGTCCATCCCAAAGGTATTACCCAAAGCCTTGTAGATCACTGTCAACATCCAATTTTGTCTGGATGAATAAAAAAAAGCCAAAAATAAGTGTTAATTAAAAAGGATAAAAATAAATTATTTTAAAAAAAATAATAATAATAAAATGGCTTAAAAAATGTTTCTTTAGTTTATGTTTTTGAAAGTTAAGTAAAATAAATATTTTGTGTTTTAGATTAAAAGAAAATAATAAAAATATTATTATTAATTATTAAATATTTTTCGTTTTGTTTAATTAAAATAAAAATTAAAAAATTAAAAAATTAAAAAATTAAAAAGTTAAAAATTATTTATTATTAATTATCTTTCTTTTTTTTTTAATTAATTAAATTTAAAAATTGAAAATTAAAAATACAAAAACAGTTTTTAGAAGAACGGTTCTCAGTGTTCTCAACTTCCTCCACCTGCTCCTCACACCATCCACAACCGCTATAACACTTCCGTGCAAGTACCATCATCTTCCTCTCTAACATTTTAAGCCATCATCAACCATCCTCTGCACCCATTTTTTCACACACTTTCATCCAAACCATTCTTCGTACAGAGACAGGAAAAAAATCAAAACAAAGAAATAGTACAGGAAAGAGCAAGAAAATCACTAAATAACGGTGAAGGATCAAAGAAGCAAATCAAGAGGTCATGTAAATATCCAAGATCAAAACCCAATTACAGAAGAACAAGAGTGCAAGTGAGCATAAATCGGGTACACATATTCTATATTTGAGTTTTATAACATGTTTTGCTCATTTACAAATTGTATGTTTGCCGTCTGAAATATAAAATTCCATGAACAAAATGGTACGTTCTTAATTCACATGAAATAATTAATAAACAATCCAAAACCAAAGCTTTAAAGGATTTACTACGTGAGGATTCAATATTTTCTTCGTGCAACCCTTAATTATACAACACCATGTTAATTGAGTTACTAATTCCAATCATTTGGCATGCACCCCATAATTTACTCTCGCACCACCATATTAATTGGGTTAATAACTTCAAATGTTTTCTTCTACACCTCCATAATTTAATTTCTATACCTCTGCAGATTTGCATCATAATTGGGCTTTTTGTTTATTTATTTACTTCATGCACTCTCAAATGTAATAATCCCATATACCTGTCTCAATCTAATTCCCAAGTCTTATATCTCCGCATTTCCACTACCAAATCAGGTTTCCAAGGTTACCTAATATCAATTTAAGTGTGCACATGCAATTTCCTTAAGATAACATAATTAAAATAACACTCAAATGACATACACATAACTTGAACTCAAGTCCTCTCCATATAACCATGTACTCTCAACCACTTGAGCTAGTACTATTTCTTGTCATAAATTCTAACATTAAATATCATAAAGGTTTCTATTATCCACAATTATTAAATAATCATTTATTTAATTATTTAATTTTTTTGGATCTTACAACTTCTGTTATGGAGGTAAAAAATTTTACCCTAGATTTCATACAAAAATTTAAAGGATTAAACTCAATTTCTATTTGTTGAATATTCAGTGTGAATAACAATGTTTTGGTGAATGAAAACAACCCATGAATCTCGCTTAGGATGATAACCAAAGCAACAACCTTCATGTGCAGAAGCCCAATCCCAGTGTTTTTGACTTTCGAAATAGTCTTATGAAGTACATTCAAGAATTCTAATTATAAGACAAGATTTATTCATAAAAAAGTTTTCAACTATTCATCTTAAAATGCATTTATATAAACATATTTTATTAAATTATTATGGAAAGTACATATAACCATATATTGATTTAAATTTGAGAAAATATCTTATAAAACATGAAAATGAAAAAGTTTTTTAAATAGTTCTTTTCAAAATCTTAAAAATTAAAGTATGTAACAAAAAGTACATTTAAAATGATAAAAATAACATTCTAAAAGTATTTTCTAAATAGTCTTTTCTAACATACTAGAAGCATTACGACAATATTAGAGAGATAAAAAGCATAAAATGACGTGTGTAGTACATGGGGGAAGTCCATGAATGCAAAAGAAATAAGAGTGTTTTGAAATGTTGGAGATAAATAAGGTTAAGCATATTATTTTAACTAAATAAAAAAAAGGAGTGTAGATAATAAAACGGGGTGTTCAGAAAGTAAACCAAGGAGTATAGATAGTAACAGACGAACATCAATTTGTCCATCTGGGCCGGCCCAGATATCAACACAATAGCTTTATAAACCTAGTTATTTTTCCATCGCCTCCTTTCCCTCTATGCTGCTGCAAAACCTAGGTTAAGACTTTTTGTTAGGTTTTCAACGGCTTTCTTCGCACAATGGTGAGTCCTATTTTTCGCTTTAGATCTGAGATTGTTTCTTCAATATTTGGCGTTGTATTTTCATTTATCTAATCGTCTATGCATTTTTTCACCCTCTAAATGATGACCTATGAAACAAATAAGAGAATGACAATTTTTCCTTTCTTTTGAAACGTGGTTTCTGATTTGTTTTCGTTGTTAACAAGGTTCAGACAATTTTTTCTTTTTTTTTTTTATAATTTTATGGTTTGATAGAACCTTTCTATGTTATTTTAGTGTAGAAGAAGATTAAACAGTAAGATATATTTTTATATGCATATTGTATTCTTGCTGAAACTTGCTTCTCTGCTTTTGTGTTTGAGTAGGTTCTTCAAAACGATATTGATTTGCTGAATCCTCCAGCTGAGTTGGAGAAGAGAAAGCACAAGCTCAAGCGTCTTGTTCAGTCACCAAATTCATTTTTCATGGTACATAAATTATTATTATTGTTATTATTATTTGGAATAAAAAATGTTGTTATTAATTTGTTTATTTATAAAGGAAAACAACTCTATTAGTAACTTTTGATTATTTGTTGCAGGATGTGAAGTGTCAAGGCTGCTTCAACATGTAAGTAGGATCTATTTCTTTTTTTTTTTCCTTAAATTTGATTATAATGATATATAAGTAAGTGGTGTGAATTTGGCAATGCAGAACAACTGTGTTTAGCCACTCTCAAACAGTTGTGGTATGTGGTAACTGCCAGACTGTCTTGTGCCAACCAACAGGAGGAAGAGCCAGGTTAACTGAAGGATGCTCATTTAGGAAGAAGGGAGATTGAATGGTGCAGTAATCAAACTTTTCTTTGTCCATGGTTGAAGAGTTTTGCTTCTTAGGTTTCTTATATGAAATCAATTTTAGCTATGCTATATTAATTTTGTTAAGTTGTAACTCTATTAACTCTGGCCTTTCATGATGAGACTTAATACTACTCAATCCTTTCTTTAGTACAGTTTTTGGATATTTATTTTGCAGAAAATTTCCTCACTGAATGAGTATGGTTTGGTTTGGATATTTGTTTTTGCAATGAATTTTATTGAGCATGTGTTTGCATATATTTGTTATGTGCATTTGGATTATAATACCATTAAAATAACTTTCACAAAAATATGTTTTGATTCTACTTGTTTTCTAGTTATGTTCTGTACGCAGAGAACTTGTTTGTGCATTAGTCCATGTTATTCTTTGATAGAAAAATCTCTATTTGATGTGTTGATCTTATGTGCCTATTAATTCTAGGCTTGGTTGCACTTTTAGTTTGCTTTTAGTTTGCTTTTAATCTGCCAATTATCGGTTATGTGCTTAGTTGCACTTAACATTTTACTAAAAAACTCAATTCCACAATTATATTTCCACCCAAATTCTCAGCTTTGATTTTTGGAGAAACAGTAACATGATCGCATATTTTTATTTGCTTGATCTTATGGTTTTTGTGTTGCTTTAAACATGCAAGCAATACGTTATCTCAAGTTAAAGAAATGCTTTTTCTTTTATAGTTAAAAACTTTGTCTAAATTTAATTTAAAAATAATTAAATAAGATTGCGTATAAGACTAATTAATTTAAATGAAATAGTTTTTAATGATATATTTTAGGTGTTTAAAATTTAAAATTTAAATAAAACTGCAGTAATTAATGTAACCTAAAGTTATATTAACAATATATGAAATTATTATTATTATTATTATTATTATTATTATTATTATTTTTATTATTACATATGTCGATATTTAGTACATTGAAATTAATTATATGTTAACCTTTTATCATTCTTATTTTCTTTTTTACTTTTCTGTATAACAAAATAAATAGGTATGTTATTAATCCCTTGAATTCAGTAATGCAAGTTTTTACTTAAATGGGTTTCATAAGGAAAATAAATAGAATAAAAGTAGAAAAGAAATAAATTTAAGAAATTAATTAAGTAAGAAAAAAATTAAATATTAATTATTGATAAATTTGATATAAGATTTTTTATTTAGATATTATAATATTGATTATATTACTCACCTTTACAAATATAAACATTTTAGAGTGTTCTTACCTTGTTTCTTTGTGCATCAAAAAATCCTTCAATTTATTTAAAAAATTCAAATAGGTTACCAATTTTTATTTTTATTTAATTCAAGTTTTATAGTTTTTAAAAATATTAGGTTTTGTTTTGGATTGATGTTAATGTTGTGTTCTTACTACGCCATTTGTTAGTTTGTGATAATTTTAATTTGGATTAAATGTGTTTTTGGTTCCTTAATCTTTGGTGAATTTTAGAAGAAGTTAATTTTGAAACTTTGGACCAATTTAGACCTTTGTCTTTTGAAATATGTGGATTTAATATTTTAATCAAATTTTGTTAAATTTATTTGACATTTGACGCACGTTTCATAATAGTATTTGATTTAACATTAAAGTAAAAATGTGTCAAATAACCAACTTAAATACAATCTTGTAATACGTGGATTAAATATGTTTTTGGTTCCTTAACTTTCTGTGAATTTTGAAACTTTGGACCAATTTAACATTAAAGCAAAAATTCACTGAAAGTTAAGTTTGTTTGACATTTGATGTGATATCCCATTTAATAGAATAAATCTACTTAATAAAGCATCACAAAATTATAATACCAAAAAAGCAATCAAATGAATAGGGAACATAAGAAAGTAACTCTTATAGTCGTCCAAGAGTGCACTGGAATAGAAACTTAGGCATACAACAGTGCCCTAACCAAAAACGTCGTCTAAAAGGGTTCAACAGTTTTGCAAAAGGGGTTGCCACTAAGGCAACTATTACAAAAGGCCCCATGGCCATGAAATTGCTCCTAAGAGCCATCAAGATAGAAAAATCTAAGCTGCACCGCTGCTACCCCTAGATCCACCTCAAACATCCCTATCGTCTGCTCCCACCAAAAGGTGATCATCGCAAAAGGAAATAAGACAGGCACAAACATGAAATGAAAGGGTAAGCTAGTGTAATTTAAATTTAACATATTATAGCAGACAAGTACGTAAAACGGTCCAAGCATGCAAATCAGTAAGCACAGAGAATCATGTTATAGCAGACAAGTAGAACACTATGACTCAATTATCTGGATAAATATATTAGGATCAGATTCACTGGACGCTTGCACTTGTGGTGGCCTCTACTGCTCTGTAGAGCCATTACCAATAGGTTTCACCCTACCACACACAAGGTTAGCTTTCAAGCGTCTAAGACCATTATCCTGCCAAAGACTAGGGCCTCCTGCTACTCTCACCACTTGGGTCAGTTTGCTCTACCTGAGACTCACTGACCCATTAGAGTTTCGGGATGCAGTCCTTACTTGAATCCTTACCCTATATATATATATATATATATATATATATATATATATATATATATATACACTACACGCCACCATGGAGTCTCCCCACGAAACTCATGGAATTACGCCTATCTCACACCAATTTCACGTTTCGTACCATAACCACCACCTTTATCTCAAACATTCAATCCTCATGCAAGTTCTCAACCAACCAACCAAAATCCATGTATTACTTATGCCAACATACCAATTTCAGTCCATAGGAATCAAACAATCATGTATATTCACATACTTTAGGTTTTTAACAGGGATAATTAAACCAATCACACAAACCATCAACCAAACAGGAAAGAAAACAGAACTAAATCACCCCCCTGCAGCAGCCTCGCTCAAGCTAAGCGCCCTCGCCCAGGCGAGGAAGGTTGCCTCGCGTAAGCCGCAAGCTCTCGCTTAGGCGAGTTTGCAAACTGTGGCCTGGAAGATTTTCTCGAATACTCGCTTAGGCGAGACCTTCTCGCCTGAGCGAGGCAGGGTGTCGCTCAAAACGCGAATGGTCGCCTAGGCGAGCGCTCGAGGCAGAACCTTAGGCGAGCCTCTGATATTCTTGCCTAGGCGAGACGAGCTCGCTCAGGCGAGAATATTAGTTCTCCCCCACTGTTCCACTCATGCCAGGAAGAAAAACAACTCAGAGCACGTACAAAATATAAGCCAGCCATTTACACATGATTAATATACCATTCAAACACCCAAAACACAGAACAACTCGCAAGCATACAAAAATGGATTTAGAACTTGAAAACCTAACTTCCCTTACCTCTGTTTTGAGTACCAAAAGCAAACAGACCCTAACTAAGGGGTACCACAACTCCAGTAACTAGAGTAGTGAGCTGAAACATGAAAACCAGGACAAAACGAGGTTAACAGATGGAACCCTAACCGACCAACATGCTCAAACAGTGCAAAGGGAGGGAAAAACAGGTCCAAAACCCATAAGGTTCAACTTACTTGGAGACGATATGGGTTTCACCAGCTTGGAGAAGTAAGAATAGTGTGCCCTAGCAGAGCACCTTGCTGGAGATATGGGAAGGAGAGGAAGGAGCTGTTTCTAAAAAGGTGACATGTGAGGAATGTGTCAGCTGGAAAAGGTATTGGGTCCTCTAGAGGGCTGGCGTTGGGCCTACGAAGAGGCCATGCCCAAACACATAAGGCTGAAAAATGGGGCTTACATTTGAAGCATGTTTCATAATAGTATTTGACTTAACATTAAAGCAAAAATGTGTTAAATAGTATAAACAATTCAAATACAATTCTGAAATACATGGATTAAATATGTTTTTGGTTCCTTAACTTTCAGTGAATTTTAGAATTAGTCAATTTCGAAACTTTGGACCAATTTAGTCTTTCATCTTTCGAAATACATGGATTTAATATTTTTAATCAAATTTTGTTAAATTTATTTGACCTTTCAAGCGTGTTTCATAATAGTATTTGACTTAACATTAAAACAAAAATGTGTCAAATAGTATAAACAATTGAAATACAATTCTGAAATGCGTACGAAACATTAAATAAACCTAACAAAATATGATTAAAAGGAGTAAATCCACATATTTCAAAAGATGAAGGACTAAATTGGTCCAAAATTTCTAAATGGACTAATTCCAAAATTCATTGAAAGTTAAGGGACCAAAAACATATTTAACCCTTCTAATTTTTTAAATATTCTTTTGTTATATTATAGAAACAAAAAGGTCACATGTCAGTCTCACAAACTCATTTGTTAAGTGTTTTTCCAATATCACATGTCAGTCTCAATATCACATAATAATGTTTTATACTTAATTTAGTTCACATATTTGAAATTTTGATTCTAATTTTTAAATGAAGCAATCATTTGAAATTTTGATTCAATTGAATTTCATTCTTTTTAAATGAAGCATGGTTGTCCATGTTTAAAGTAGGATCAAATTAGTTATTAAGTTTAATTATAATTTATATATGTTAAAATATATTTTTTTAGAATTTATATATATCAAATCACTCCACCTAAATATTCAAATTAATTTTCACTAACACAAAAAAGCCTTATAAGGTCACCCCAATAACGCCTGCCTAAAAAAATCCCAACATTAAAAATGATCGATGGCATTTTTGTAAATAACGAGACCTTTTTAACGTTTGCCGCTCCAGGTCAGACGTCACTTAACGTCTGTTTAAATGTACCCCAACGTCATTTAAAAAAGGATGTCAGACTCCTTTACGCCAGACGTCCCTTAACGTCGGACCCACACGTGCCAAACGTCTCTTAACGTCGGCTACCCAACCCCCGACGTCACTTAACGTTGGACTAACACAGCACCGACGTTAAGTTTTATTTATCTCTCTGCGAGACGCAGAAACCCTTACGCTGTTCACTGTTTCTGCGACATTTCCCACTGACGACCCCATTTCCGACCTTCTCTAGGTGAGTTTCGAAAGGTTTTTGCCATCAAACTTGTTGGGATTTAATTATGGGTTGATTTTACGCGTTTTGAACCGATTATTTTGCGTTTTCATCCCTATTTGCAACATTTTGAGATTCGTCCCACTTGCTCTTCGTTCCCATTTGGCCAACGATGTGCGGAGACCCTAGACTCCCTCTCAAAGTTCGTCTTCAATTAGAAGAGGTTAGTTTTTCATTGTATGTATATAATTGTTCGTTGTATGTATATAATTGCTTGTATTTTTTTATAATTGTCATTATAGTTTTAGTTTTAGACTATTTTTTTTGTTAATTTTTTTCGCCTATTTCTTTTTTTTATTTAAAATTTTATAATAATATTTGTAAAATTACGAAATAAAATTATATTTATTATTAGATATATGCATGTTTAAATAATTATAATTGCATTTTATTTTGAATATTACTGTTGCAGTGTTATTTTATATATGTAGATTTATTATACTTATAGTATACACTGAGCGAAACTTAGTTCCCATTTGAGATTTAGTACAAATGATGAAATTTTTAATCGTTTGTATTAAATCTTGAATTGTCCGATTGGGCAGTTTGAAAAAATTATTTTTCATAATTTGCTACAATGTGTACATTGAGGTTTATTCATAAATTTCATAAAATTTCGATTGAGGCTAATTTGTGTTGTTCTCTGGATGCATACTTGATTGTGATCATGACCGATCACTTTCATTTCGTGTACTTCAGAGACCAATGTGAAATGCTGTTGAAATTTTGTGAAGTTTATGATGTTTGACTTCTTTGTTGGCTTGGATGATAAATATCTAGTTTTGTGGCGTGAGTAAATTATACACTTCATTAATAAAGTTAACTCACACCAATTGATAAGGAATATTGTTTATAAATTTTGGAGATTGTTTATAATTTATTGGATATGAAAAACTTCAAGTTTAAGTGCAAAGTTGTGTTATCGTAAGTGCAAACTTGTACTTTTCTGCATTACATTGTTTTCCCTCACCCACATAAAGGTAGTAACACTTAAATTTTGAGAATTTAACATGTTTAGTTCGTGCCTCTCCACCAATGTAAACCACAACAGAACGAAAAACACCAATCATGCTTCACCAATCCGGTCTTGAACAACACTGTTTTAAAAAAAAAAATACAAACTTTATCATATATTAACCAAAAACAGAAATAAAAATGCCTCCTTTCCACAAACATCAACGAATACAAAAAAATTGTTGTAGTGGGTAAACCCAAAACTTTTTCTGCTCCACCAAAAGGGAAATGACGAACCCAATCCGAAAATATCTTCCAAAACGGACAAACAAAAAACTTGCAGAATAAAGGAAGAAAAAAACTATGGCCATGGAGGAAGAAGAAAATTATAGGGGTGACGAACAATAAACTGCAGAGATGAAGGAAGAAAAAACTTGGGGGAAAGGGGGAAAACCAAACCTAGGGATGGAGTGGACGCAACATGACTAACGAACCCAACCTGTATAACGAACCCAACCTGTCCCACTAGGTTAAAGTTCTTAAGAATCCTAACTCCGCATGCTACCCACCTCTATAGTGGAACCAACTACACAACGAAAAATACCCCACGCACCACCAACTGTTAAAGGTTCATGAAGGAGAAAAACTATGGCCTCTAGAACGGAATGAAACTCACACACTTTCACGGCAGTGTGGGAATAAAAGGAACATGGTTTACCAACATCAATGCAAGTTTAAAAACCAGAATACCAACATCAAAGCAAGTTCAAAAACCAGAAACTAACAAAGGTAGGATACCATTCATCGTCATTACATTAACACATTCAAAACATTCCAATTCTCACGCATAAGACCTTAATGAACAAGGAGAAAGGACAAGAGTAGCACCACCGTACCTGGTGGTTCAACAATTCCTGTTTCTAAGCTTTCGTCTCTCATTCTCCTCGCGTCCCTCTCTATTTTGGCCGTTTGCTTATATTTTCTTTTTCCTTACTCCCAAACTCCTAAAACTTGTAACCTAAAGGGTCCTTAACCTAACATCCACTCAAAATTATTTCCTTCCGTTTTATGTGGTTACTCACATTAACTAAGGAATTTGTGGTTGAAAAACACAACTTGACCATAAACCGATCCACAAACCACCTGGTTCAAACCCATACCCCAAAGCACCCAACTCACACCCCCAACCACTAAGGTACGACCTTTCACATGATACAAGGTGCACTACCAAGTTATAAACACATGAATGTCGCACGCTATACATAATTAAATATATATAAAAGCAAATAAGCAAAATTTCTCATCAACCAATATTTATATTCCATGTGTTTCTAACCTCAACAAGAATTCTCAGTTTAAACTTCAGATGAACTTTCTCATTTTTTCCCTAGGTCTTACACTTATCTTGCTAATTCTCTTTATAAATTAAAATATGAAAACCCTAAATACTTTCACCAAATTTATATAGATATTTAGAAAAAATGCAGCTGTGTAAAATGTATAAAATAAAAATTCAAAAAGTAAAATGATACATCGAAGTCATAGGTATCAACTTAATGCCACTTTCCTTTTGATTTTTAGTACCTTTTCTTTCAGTTGAAGGTAGCTTTTGTGAACCTATGAACCTATAATATGTATCAACTTTATTTATATTTTAATCAAAACTATAATTTAGTTTTCTTTTAGGATTGTAGAAAAAAATTGTAATTTTTTTAATTAAGTGAGTAAACCTGTTTAACCCACCAACTTGTGGTGTGTCAGGTCGGGTTCAAAATTTTTGGGCTTGCTAATAAGTGAGCCGAGTTAGGTTGGCTTACTTATTGACCAACCTGTGGTGGGTCGGGTCGGGTCAGGCCGAGTGACCCATTTTGATAGCTCTACTTAAACCCTAATTCAAAAGGCATGTTTGTTTATTTGGGGTCCAAGGGATAGACTCGTAATAAGGAAACCTAGGTTGATTCTATTAAGGGATTAGAGTTTGAGTAGAGTTGTGGGTTGACATTAGTATATTAACGGAGAGGGTGTGAGTTTTTATATGCATGAGAGTGAAGTCGATGAAATCTAACTCCAACAATACGATTCCATATCATTTATCATTTTTTACATCGTTTAAGCGTTTGAACTTCCAAAGTTCATCTTTATCATTTATGCATCAATTTACTTTCTTACACATAATCTGAAAGTATGGAACTATTATTTAGTCTAGATTAGTTATTAACTGCATGATTATTTAGTATTGCACGAGTCTCTTGGGAAATGATATCTAGTCTTATTGGTTACTACTTGCATGATTTGATACGCCTTCCAAAGAGTGAATATAGAGCAAGTACTAATTTTTCAATGATTTGGTATCGCTCCTTGACAGGTTCTAACATTTGACTTGTAAAGTAGATCGAATATTGTTGTTGACCTTCTTCTTGAACAAGTACTCAGTTGATTGGGTACAACAAGGTGCAATGTGAGGGTTGCACAGGGATGAGGGCTAACGAGTATAGATAAAGATGTTATATCTCTCTTTATCTCTTGAAATATGTTCTCATAATTTTCGTTGTAATGAAATTTCATGATGCCCTTTAACAATATGAGAAAAGGTTTGGCTTTCTTCATAAGACGTGGTAGGAACTTGGAAAGTGTCGCGAGTTTTCCATTCAAATGTTGAACCTCTTTGAGGTTGCAGAGGCTCCTCATTGTGAGAAAGGCTTCACATTTGTCAGTGTTTGCTTCAATGCCCCTATGTCTTAACATAAAGCCAAAGAACTTACTGCCCTTGACGCTGAAGAAGCACTTTTCTACATTTAAGCGAACGTTATTGTTCTCACTTTCTAAAAGACCATCTCTAAATGAGATTGATGCTCCTTTGCTGTGATTGCTTTGATGACCATGTCATTGACATAGAATTACATTATATGGCTGATTAAGTTTGAGAAGACTTTATCCATTCAACATTGATATGTGGCTCCAACATTTTTAAGGCCAAAAGGCATGACTTTGTAACAAAAAAATAGATCCATCAATCACGAATGTCATTTTTTCTTCACCTAGAGGATACACCGTGGATACATCCTTATTTGGTTGTATGATGAATATGCAAAAGAAAGTTAAGCATCTAAAAGGAAGTTGTGTTATCAACCACGTAGTCTATGCTCAACAATGGGTAGATATCTTTAGGACATGCTTTGTTTAGATCAGTGCACATTCACTGCTTACCATTTGCTTTCTTGACCATTACAAAGTTTGATAACCATTTGGTGTATATAATTTCTCTTATGAATTTGGCTTTCACAAGCTTCTATACCTCTTGATCAATGGCCATACTCCTTTCTACCCTGAGCTTGCACTTTCTTTAGGAGATGAGCTCGACCTCAAAATGAATAACAAGCTTGTGACACATGAATTTTAGATCGATGTCAGCTAGACTCCAAATAAATAGATCGACATTCACTTTAAGCACATGCTCAATTTTTTTGTTTAGGTATTATGGCACTAATCTTTATACACTAACTGCATTGTTGCCGAAGCTAGAAATCGGTCATCGAATCATCAAACGTAGGTCGATTTTCTTCAAACTTGACTTTTACGTCAAGATCCAACTCTTTAGTGAGATCATTGATTCTGCATCAATACATTATGGTGGAGGTATGTCTTTTATGTGTAAAAATGCTCATTTTTTCTTTATGTTTTGTCTTTATTGCATTAGGTAATTGTAGCTTTTCATTTGTACCATCAACGCTAATTGAAGTGGAGGACTTCAAAATGTAAGAATCTACGTAGTAATCTGGGGCTGCTTCGGAATCTACTTTCGCTGTGATGACGTTGTCATTCTCATCTTGAAATTTCATGATCGTGTGAGGGGTAGAGACGATAACTCCCAGTGTAACATATCACTAGCATGTTGTGTGTTTCCATTGTCTTAAAAAGTCATAAAAAGGTCAATATACCCCTGATTATGCACCCCTGCGAATCCAATTAGTGGATCCGAGTAAGATTGGATGTAGATGGTAAGGATAAGGACATCAAGTTTTTAAAAGGTCAACCTATACAAAACATTGGTTGAGCTTCCTTGATTGATGAAGACTTTATGGAACTTTATTTGGCTATGGTAGTTGTAACGATGACTAGATCATCCTAGACAAGATCATGAATACAAAAGTCCTCATTAGAAAAATATATTGTCTACACTCTGATCATGGTGGGAATTGGCCTATTGAATTAATGCTTTGTTAATATCATTTTCGTGATGAGCTTATACTACCACCATTATCAAATCTTCTGATGATAGTATTTATAGTTCCTTGGACATCAGCCAAGTTTTTGTTGAGGTACGCCTTAACGTGGCTTAGGTTGAGGTGGTGGTAATTGTGGTTGTTGAGATCAACCTATTCCCTATCCACCACAAAATCTTTTGCATTGAGTTCGACAACCACCTTTTCAAGGACAACATCATGTTTGTGCATTGTAAACAAAGTGAGCTAGTGGCCTTGATTGGATGAGTTCTTTTATCAGTTTCCTTACTTTAGAACAATCTTTGGTAGTGTGTCCTTAATTCTGGTGGTAGCTACATCACTTGGTAAGATCGACCATATGAGAAGTTACTAAAGGTTGAGGAAGTTGTATGAGTTCGAGATTACATGCTTCTTATAACATGACCTCCTAATTGGAGTTCATGAGAAGTGTAGGAGTCATATTTGTTTGTAGGCATGTTTTGAAGCTCTATAGGAGCACTTCTTAAGTTTACTTCTATTTTCTTCAATATGATATAACGAGTTGAGCACACTTTGAGACTATCCATGTTTTTCGGAATGTCCGCCAAAACTAAATCCTAAAATGGGCTTGGCCGGAGTCTGCATAACAAGGTATGCATTGTGATTGTGCTTAAGTTGGGTACTTTTGTCGTAACTACTATAAATCGATCCATGAATTAGCGTAATGATTCATACTCTTTCTGACTAATGTGCTTAAGCGATATCAAGGAGGTTTGCACCTATTTTTGCTAAAGTGAATCTTGTTGCAAGCATAACACATAAGGTGTTGAATTATCATATACTCTTGATTCGCTTGGTATAGAAGGTTTTATGCCTCTAGTATGCCCTTGTAAGGCTTTTCCCTAATTAGCTCTCACCGTTGTTTGGAATACACCAGAGTCACGATGTTATCAAGTATCTCGATTGATTGTCATTGATGGATTCTCATTAGACACTAGATTTTTTTTTTGCTGGAAGTTAGTATCCCCTTCCCAAGGATGGCACATGACTTTCAATGACCCATTCACATCTGTTGGTTGGGGGAGACTCCCCTTTTGAATGTCTAGTACTACTATTTTGTCTTTGTCCAATATGTCTTATTGTTGCTGTAACACCCATGAAGGATGTCACAACTTCTTATCGAAAAGATAAAAAAAAAATTCAAAATTTAACTTAGACAGAATCACATAAAATGAAACTTAAACAAAACCTTTATTTCCCACTAAAAAAAGACTCTAAATAAAATCCTTGGTACGTCTCCTAAAAAATTTTCATGTTAGTCAGCATCTACACTAACATATGCTTCCGTATAAAGATATGATCATCACAGTCAAACACAAACAATGCAAGAGAGAGCTAACAAAAGAAAAACAAACATCATAATCACAAACACACATAGGTAATAAAGTACAATCACTTACCCAACCATACATAATTAGAGTGTCTCTAAACATCATGCAACCAGTTGGTCATCCTACCTTTCCTTAGTCACCAAAAATATTCAGATTTCCAACCAATAAAAACAATCGACGTATTTCACTTTTATAAACTATTTATTAAAATGTAATAATTTGTATTTCTAATTTAAATTTATATTAAAAGTAATATATCATAAAACATTAAATCAATATATTATAAAACATCAAACCATAAAATCCACTCTCATATATCTTTGTCATCGCCAACATTCATAAAATATGCCAACACAAGTACGAAAACTTAGTTTAGTCTCGACCAACATTTAATAAAGCACTTTAACCCACCACAGCTTTAGTTGCCCAAAGCATAAAATAGACAAGGATACAACCCCATCGGGGATCAACTGCTTCCATTTCAAAAAAAAAATAAACTAATCATCTGTCATAAATGAAATTCATGCTTAATCTTTCATGAAATAAATAAAAGAAAAGATGCTAATTAAAAAATGGTTAAAATACCTTTTTGGTCCCAATTTTCGTCAACTTTTTTGAATTAGGTCCCAATTTTCGCGGGGGTGCTCAAATAGGTCCTAAATTTGGTCAATTTGATTCAATTAGGTCCTAATTGGGTAACACCGTTTAAATTGATAACGTTTCACTGTACAGTTGGCTTTTCCTTGCTACGTATCGAAATACTAATCCTACATGTCCGTGTTTCTTTACAATAAGGTGGTTAATTAGTGGGTTAAACACATTAAGTTTTTAATTAAATGCAAGTAATGAAAATTAAAAAAGAAAGTGTTAGGGTTTATAAAAGGTCGAAGAAGCCATCTCGTGTGTGACCTTGCTCATGGTTGAAGCTTTGTTGCAGTTATGTCTCGGACCCAATCATCTTCTTCATACTGTAATAACTGCGTGCAGCGTAGTGTTCCCGCTTCTCGCACTCAAGCTTTAAGACCTATTTGTGATTGTGGGCAAGCTGCAGTTCTGAGGACAACAAGAACTCCGAGAAATGTGGGTAGAAATTTCTGGGGTTGTGCTAACTACAAGGTAAGATTGATTTAATTGCTATTGTTCTGGGTATGTCTGATTTAATGAATCTTTTATGTATTTTCTATTCATCAACAGCGGCAGAGTGAAGGTGGTGGTGTTTGCT